>Ga0207990_1000011_pt1 | contig 122634 bp, 122 predicted proteins | sample ETNtaG_8_FD_185780 | JGI IMG/M metagenome (GOLD analysis project Ga0207990, IMG submission 185780) | Marine microbial and viral communities from oxygen minimum zone, Eastern Pacific Ocean - ETNP201406SV75 (SPAdes) (version 2) | ecosystem: Environmental > Aquatic > Marine > Oceanic ...
CGTCGCGACCTCTTCAGGCGCCGGAGCAGCCGTCGTAGCCGGAGCCGCAGTAGTCGCAGCCGGAGCAGCAGTAGTCGCAGCCGGAGCAGCAGTCGTGGCGGCCGCAGCAGCGGTAGTGGCGGCCGGAGCCGCTCCGTCGTCCCCTCCCCCACTGTCCGTACTGCCACATGCCCCGGCCAGCAGGGCAAATGTCGCCAGCAGCACCGTGAATCGGACCTGTCGTGTTCGCATCAAGAACTTCCCCTCGATCGGTCGGACCTGGGTCCGACGCGCATTCGGATACCAGCCAGTCGGCTGTCCGCATCAACCTACACGAGAATCTGACGGTGTCTCAGATTGCCGCGGAAATCAGTGAACGGATCACGATTCCCGTTGAGGAAGCCACGGTCCGCAATCCCCCGCAGACGGCTAGCGTTCCTGCCCATGCCACGCATGAAGATCCAGTTGACGAGCGCCCGAGACGACGGCGACTGGACGTGGCGCGCCGCTGGCGCCCGCCAACCGAAGGGATCCATAGGCCAGGACCTGGTACCCGATGGAGCGACGGTCGGCGACGTGCTGCGTGTCGAGGTGGACCAGTTCATGGACGGGATCGAGGTCACGTCGGTCCTCCAGGACCAGATCGAGCGAACCGGGGCCGAAACCCTTGAGATAATCGGATCAGGCCGCAACGACCCACTGGTGACCACCAAGCTTGCTGGAGGGCGTGGCCGGCGTGGCGGCGAGGATCGCAGGGACGGCCGAAGCGATGGCGGCCGCGGCAAGCGGCGCGACGGTGACAGTCGCCCGCGTGGCGATGGTCGGGGAGATCGCTCCCGTGGCCCCCGCGATGGCGCCGATCGGGGAGATCGCTCCCGTGGCCCCCGCGATGGCGCCGATCGGGGAGATCGCTCCCGTGGCCCCCGCGATGGCGCTGGCCGGAAGGATGGCGACAGGCGTGAGCGGACCGGCCGCGACGGAGACAAGCGCCGTGGTCGCACCGATCAGAGGACCCGGACCGCAGCGACCACGGACACGAAGGTGCGGGCCCGGCGACTCCGCCCGCGACGCACCCACCGCAAGGCAGCCATCGCAGCCCTGCCCGAGGACCAGCAACGGCTGGCCCGGGTGCTCGTCAGGGACGGCGTACCCGGACTCAGGACCGCCATCGAGGCACAGAACAAGGAAGCCCAGGCAGCCGGCCAGCCGGCCATTCCGGCGGAGCTCCTTCTGAAGTTGGCAGAGCGAATCCACCCCGCCCTCAGGAGCGCCGACTGGCAGGACCGTGCCGAGGCGGCCCTGGCAGGGATCGCCGATGTGGACCTCCGGGACCTGCGATCCGTGGTCGTGGCGGCGGAGTCAGCCTTCCGGACCGAGGAGAACCGCGCCCTCGCCGACCAACTCCGGGAAGCACTCACCGCCCGCCTCGAGCGCGAGCAGCAGGCCTGGCAGGCCGATGTGACCACCGCCATCGCCGAGGACCGCATCGTACGGGCCCTGCGACTCAGCTCCCGGCCCCCGAAGGCCGGCGCCCCTCTGCCCGGACCCGTGCTGGACCGGCTCACGGCAATGGCCGATGCCAGCCTCACCAGCGAAACCGGGCAGGACCGTTGGGCCACGGTGCTCGATGCGGTGGCGCTCTCACCCGTCCACCTGCGTGTCGTGCCCGCCGGACTACCCGCCGAACCCGGCGACCAGCTCCTGGACGTCGTGAAGCGCATCTCCATGAGCATCCCGACCATCGCCACTGCATTCGGCATCGAGCCGAAAGCCCCGCCACGATCCCGTCGTGGTCGTCCGCGAGGCTGACGCCCGCTTCCAGACCCGGAGCGGCCCGTCTATAGGGTCGCCCCCATGACAGTCGACTTCGAGATCAGGGATCGCATAGCGATCATCACGTTGAATCGGCCGGAGGCACGCAACGCTGTCAGCCAGCAGCTGGCCGAGGATCTAGAAGCGGCCATAGATCGCCTCGAGGCGGACGACGACCTGTGGGTCGGCATCCTGTGCGGTAACGGCCCCGCCTTCTGCGCTGGTGCGGACCTGAAGGCGATCGCATCCGGTGACGCCAGGCTAACGACGAAGCGCGGAGGCTTCGCCGGGCTGGTTCGTCGCGCCAGGTCCAAGCCACTCATCGCCGCCGTGGAGGGCCCCGCTGTGGCGGGTGGTACCGAGATCGTCCTGTCCTGTGACCTGGTGGTTGCCAGCACCATGGCACGCTTCGGGCTGCCCGAGGTCAAGCGGTCCCTGGTGGCCAATGCCGGCGGGCTGTTCCGCCTCCCCCGGGCGCTACCGCGCAACGTGGCAATGGAACTCGCCCTGACCGGTGACGACCTGGATGCCGATTCCGCCTTCCGGCACGGTCTCGTGAACCGACTGGTCCAGCCCGGCAAGGCGTTGGAGGCTGCCATGGAGCTCGCTGGGTCCATCAACTCCAATGCCCCACTGGCAGTACGGGCCTCCCGGAAGGTGGTCCTGACCGCCCACCTGCTGGAGGACGACGAGGCCTTCGAAGCTGCAGCGGACGCCACCCGTTCGGTGGTCGGAACCGAGGACTTCCGGGAGGGGCCCAGGGCCTTCGTGGAAAAGCGTCCACCGCGCTGGACGGGCCGCTGACCACCTTCAGACCGATCGGGCTGTGGACTCTGTCCGCCAGGTCGCTGTACCGCCCCCGTGCGGCTGTCAGTCCAGCGACAACAGCGAGCCCGGCGCCAGGCCCTGTTCGACCAGGAACGCAGCCAGGCCATCCACCAGGCGGAGGGCGTCGAGGTCCGTGACGTCAACCCATGCGGCATCCACGGCATCGGAACCAGGTACCGGCGATCCCCCATCCAGGACCGTGACCCTGAAGTCGGCGATCACGAAGTGGTGGTCTGTCGTCAGTTGTTCGGCCCACCCGAGCATCGGTCCACATACCCCGGTCAGGCCCGTCTCCTCACGCAACTCGCGCACCACCGCTGCGGCCATGGCCTCGCCGGCTTCCACCCGTCCTCCGGGCACCGACCAGAGCCCGATGCCGGGTCCTGTTCCGCGTTGGACGAGAAGGATCCTGTCATCGTCGATTGCGATCGCACCCACGCACAGTTCCGGTCGTCCGCCGCTCACCTCTCCTCAATCCAGCGGTGGACGATGATGACCCGGGCGACCATTCCATGGGCCTCGAAGAAGTTCTTGGTGGAGCGGTCCCCCGGCAGCGCCACGGACTGGATGGCCACCGCTCCCCGACCGGAGGCCTCTGCCAGGAGGGCCTCCAGGATGGATTCGCCGACTCCCACGGAACGGGCGCCGGGATCCACGAAGATCTCCTCGACGTTGGCCTGGGTGGAGCCGTCCGACACGGGCCCGAGGGTCATCAGGCCGTAGCCGACGACCGTGTCGTCGATCGTTCCCACCAACAGCACCGTCGCATCGTCGTCGAGTGCAGACGCGATCCGGGCGCCGGGGTCGTTGCGTTGCGGATCCAGGCGGACGGCGACGTCACCGCCCCTGCGTTCGGGAAGTTCCGCGCGGGCTGCCGCCGCCAGGACCGTCAGGACCTCGAGGTCCCTGCCCGATGCCGGTCGTGCGGATTCCTCCATCAGGAGACCGTCGTGCTCAGGAGATGGGGCCGCCGCAGTGGCCGCACTCACCGGTCTCGGCCACAGTCTTGGCCTGGATCAGCAGGAAGCAGTGCGGACAGTGCAGCTCGGTGTCCTGACGCTCAACTGTCCCGCCGGTCGGAACCGGGACCGGAACGTCCTCATCCTCTTCTTCGTCCTCATCCTCGTCGGCGGCGATCCTGTCCCGGAGGATCTCGTTCAGATCCGCCTCCACCTCGTCCGGATCGGGTTCGTCCTCATCGTCCTCGACAGGGGTGCCGGCAGGTCGCGGTCCGGCCTCATCTTCGTCATCGTCATCGTCGTCCGAACCGTCGGAGCCGTCGTCACCGTCGGAGCCATCCTCATCCTCCGGTCCGTCCTCGCCGAAGTCGCCGTCGTCGTCGGCCAACTCGGCGTCGTCGAGGATCTCCTCGTCGGGCGTCTCTTCGTTCACTTCTTCAGCCATCGGGTCCTCGAGCATTGCTATCGGTTGGTCGCGGCGGGATCATAGACAGGATCAGCCGGCCATCAACCCCCGCCCCGGGCGAGGCGCTTCTTCTCGGCTCGACGCTCGCCGTCAAGGCGTTCAAGGTCCGCTTCTCCTGAGTGGTCCACGAAAGACATCATCTCGGCGATGGCATGGTGCCCGGCCACCTCTGAGATCAGGTGGTGCATCTGCTGGGCCACCTCACGGTAGGACGGGTGGCCCTGGGGTGTGGAACGGAGTTCCAGGACGTGCATGGCCTCCCGGGCGTTCATGTGCATCAGATACCTGACCCGGTAGGCCAGCGATACCGCGTACGGAGCCTGGTCGGGGAACGGCTCCAGGAGGGCCCCATGCAGGTCCCGCGAGCGGTCCATGGCGGCATCGAAACGCCCACCGATGCCGGCCTCGTCCACCTCAGCCGGCCTCACGTAGCCGTGGTCCGTGGACAGCCGCTGCCAGTCCAGGGTCATCATCCGGTGTCGCTGCATGTCCCGGAATGCGCCGTAGTCGGACAGTACGTCGAACCGGTAGGACGGGCGCTCGAGAGCCCTGCCGGGCCGGTGCCGCCGGTTGTCCCGGTCGCCGACGAAGGCACGCAGGATCGTGAGCCGCTCCTCGATGGACATGGCCCGGACCCGGGCATCCACCTCACGGTCGGAGCGGTTCGTCACCGGGTAGAGCGCCGCCGCGACCAACTTCACCTCTGCATCCGGATCCCAGTCGGTCAGGTCCACCACCGGTGAACCAGCCACCGCCTCCTCCCCGGGGAAGTAGTCCTCGGCGAGGTCCTCCAGCCGTTCCCTGACGTCGGTGGCGTACCGGCCCACCTCCTCGCCCCTGTCCGGAAGGTCCACCCGCTTCAGGAAGGACGGGACGACCTTGCGGAGCTCCACGAGCATCATCTCCGCGTAGGTGCGGGCCTCCGGAAGTGGATGCGCCCGCATGCGGACGAGGAGCGATTCGTAGGCCTGCCCGGTCCCGTAGATCCCGACGTTGGAGAGCGATGCCGCAGGCAGCACTCCCCTGACCGCATCGAACGCCTTGGCGGCTATGGCCTGTCGGTAGACGAAGTCGGAATCGCCCGCCGCCTTCGGGAGGGTCTTCCGGAAGTGGTCGTTCATGTCTCGGACGAGGTCGGTGTACACCTCGAACAGCCGGTCCATGTCAGAGATGTAGCGGGCACCCAGCGGGGAAGCCAGGACGTCCGGGTCCCGGAAGTAGCGGTACCGACCACCCAGCCGGGAGTCGTACGCGATGTAGCGCGTGGACTGCTCCAGGTACGCCATCAGCCGGCCCCACTCCAGGATCTTCGTGAGGACGTTCGACGCCTGCTCGCAGGCGAGGTGGACCCCACCCAGTTGGGCGACGCTGTCATCCCCGTATTCGAAGAAGACCTTGTCATAGAGCTCCTCGGCCCGCCGCAGGCCGACCGTGGCGTCGATCGTCTCGTCGCCGGACACGTCCAACTCTCCGACGAACTCCTCGAGGAACAGGCGACGGAGGCTCTTGTCGGAACGGGAATAGCGGGCGAAGAGGGCGCCCTTCACGACCTCCGGCAGGTTCACGAGGGCGAAGACCGGCTGGTCCAGGTTCGTGAAGTAGCGGCGGAGGACGTCCGACTCTTCCTGGCTGAACTCCTCGGCGGCGTAGGTGGTCACGGGCGCCGAACCTAGGTCCTCTAGGAAGGCACGGCGCGGACGCCAACCATCTTCTCGAACTGCTCCCTGGCATTGGCAAGGACGGGCCCCTCGGACCAACAGTCCACGATGGTCATTGCCATCGCCTTGGCTCCATCCAGGACCGCCAGGTCGGCCTCCTCGCTCGCAGCGAAGCCGGCGAAGGCCTCCGTGTGGATTGCCGTTCCGGCCGGGGCCGACTTGATCATCGGGTGGATGGACGGCACGACGTAGCTCACGTTGCCCATGTCCGTACTGCCGACGACCTGGTGCTCGACCGCCGGCAGCACAGTTCGCCCGAGCAGCGCTGCGTTGGCGGTATAGCGCTCCAGGAGGGCCCGATTGTCCAGGACCTCCGCATAGGACGGCTCGGTCCAGTCGACCTGGATCCCACAACCAGCCGCATCGGCGCCGGCCCGCAGGCATGCGACCAGACGAAGCTTCAGGTCCTCCAACCGTGACCGGGTGGGCGACCGCACGTACCAGTTGGCGGCGGCCCGCACCGGCACGATGTTCGCCTTCTCGCCCCCATCGGTGAAGATCCCGTGGATCCGCTCGTCCGGCGCTATGTGCTGGCGGAGCGCAGCGACGTTCATGTACCCCAGCACCGCTGCATCAAGGGCGTTCAGTCCCTTCTCGGGCGCAGCAGCGGCATGTGCGGCCCTGCCCGTGTAGGAAACCACCGCCTGCTGGATGGCGAGGCTCGTGATGTTCTCCAGGTCGGCGTCCGCCGGGTGGACCATCAGGGCGGCCTCGACACCATCGAAGGCGCCCCGCTCCAGCATGAGCACCTTTCCCCCTCCACCTTCCTCCGCCGGGGTACCGAGGATCCGAACCCTGCCGCCCAACTCGTCGGCCACCACCGCAGCCGCCAGGCCGGCGCCCAGTCCCGCGGTGGCGATGATGTTGTGGCCGCATGCATGCCCGATGCCGGGCAGGGCGTCGTACTCGCACAGGACGGCCACCACGGGACCGGACGTGCCGGCCGATCCCTCGAATGCCGTGTCCAGTCCGTAGGCCGACTGGACGACGTCGATGCCCTGGTCCGACAGGACGCCGGTCAGCAGGTCGTGGGCGGCATGTTCTGCGAACGCCAACTCAGGATTGGCATGGATGGCCCGCGACGTCTCGATGAGGACGTCGGCCAACTCGTCGACGCGGTCACAGACCGCCCGCCGTGCACCCACCAGTTGACCTGTCTCCGTGTCTCCCATTCGCCGGAGACTATCCGAGGCAGTCGGGAGCGGCAGGAACGAACCTCACACGGCGAGGCACAGCACCTCGGGTTCGATGCGAACAGAGAGATTCCGGAAACGACCCACCACCTCGCCGTCCAGGCGAACCGTGAGCGGTCGGTCGAAAGTGGTCTGGACTGCCGGAACCCGTCGGTACCCGATGTCCGGGTGCGGCACGTGATCGCCACGCACCAGTCGCCGCCAAGCGGCGATCTTCGCTGCGGGTCGCAGTGCACCATCCAGCACGTCGAGGAGGCCGTCGCCCGGATGGGCCCGGGGTGCCAGGTTCCAGCGCCCATGGTGCGCCGCATTCGCCGCCACCCACCAACGCCCCATACCGCCCGGGGAACGGGCCACGAGATGCGCAGCAAACCAGTGGAGCCGACCGTCAAGCAGCACGGAGCCGATGTCCACCACGACGCGGGTGCCCGTTCCCCCCGGAACCGCCTCGCCGCGCCCGCCAAGGGTGCGGCAGAGGTCCCCGCCGACCAGCGCCACGTGGGGAATGGGCCTGTCGGCCCTCCTGGCCGAGGTGATGACGGCCCGGAGAGCGGCATTGCTGGCCACGACGACCGCATCGGCGGGGACGCTGCCGGGTCCACCCCAGTCCCGGCCCCTCTCGACCGTCATCCGGTCGGCTCCGCATCCGGGGCGGCATCACCCGACGGAGCGCCGCCGGACATGGCCACAACTCCCCGGACCAGTCGACCCCCGGCAGCTTCGGCCACCTCCGCCAACCCGTCGGGCGCCACCTTCGAGACCTGTCGGAGGAGGTCGGCCACCAGGCGCACGTTGCGCACGAACTCCCCGCCCGTCATCTCGGGATCCAGTACCTCGTCCAGTTCGCCTCCGCCTACCCACGCGTGTATCACGTGTGCGAACCCCGGATCCGGCGGCAACGCCGGCTCCATTCCGAAGCCCGACTCCACCTCGGCGATGTCAGCTGCGAGCATCACGATGGATGCGAACCGCGGTCCGAAGTCACCACCCAGGCGAATCGTGGACGGTTCGCCCGGGCCACGCTTCCTGAACGTCAGGCTGGAGACCAGGGCGGCGAGCATCCCCGGCGAGAGGCCGTCGAGGAGACCGGCCGCCATCACCTCGACAACAAGCAGGTCGGCCTCATTGTGGATCGCCGTCAGGGGCAGTCCTCTCTCCGTCAGGGACCAGCCGTCCGCCAGGCCACGCTCCTGCAGGACATGCAGGGAGGCATCCAGGCGTTCCGTCAGGGGTTCCTCGGCCGCTGCACCGGTGATGCGCCCGAGGTTCCGCTCGAGCCGTGCGAGTCGGCGTCGCAGACCCGCCTCGTCATCGGCTTCCCTGGCGAACGGTCGCAGGCGCTCCATGGCAGCACGTCGGAACTCCGGCCGGTCAGGTGCGAACGGTGCCGGCAGATCCACCTCCCCCACCCGTTCCGGCAGGCGGGCCAGGTCGGCGGGGTCCACGGTCGACATGAGGCCGGCCTGGTCCAGGCTCCTGATCTTGAGGCGTCCACCACTCCTGTGGGCGACCGAGAGCACCAGGTGGGCGAGGCCGTCGTCGATGACGACCACCTCGCCGGGCCGGAGCGCCGCGGGCTGCACCGGATCGCCATCCACCGGCTTCGGCTCCGCCAGGTCGGACCTGATCCGTCGTGCCTCCTGGCGCATCTCGTCGGAGCGGCGGTGGTGCTTCGCCACCTGTCGGTCCATCTGGAACTGTGCGAAGGATCGTGCGAGGAGGTCGTCGGCCTGGTCCCTGGTTCGGCCCACGATCAGGTTCGCCACCATGTTGTACGTGGGCCGGAAGGCCGAGCGGAGGACGAAGTCCCTGCTGCCGGCGAGGCCGGCGACCCGGTCGAAAGGCACGAACGGGGACCAGCAGACGATGGCGTGGCCCTCGGTGTCCATTCCGCGCCGTCCGGCCCGCCCGGTGAGTTGTGTGAACTGGCCCGGAGTGAGGACCTCGTGGGTCTGGCCGGTGAACTTCGTGAGCCTGTCGATGACCACCGACCGGGCCGGGAGGTTCACGCCCAGGGCCAGCGTCTCGGTGGCGTAGACGATCTTGAGTAGTCCCATGGCGAAGAGTTCCTCGGTGACCTCCTTGAAGATCGGGACCAGCCCCGCATGGTGCGCAGCCACGCCCCTTTCCAGTCCCTCGGCCCAGCGCTCCACTCCAAGTGCCTCCAGGTCGGCGACCGGCAGGCCCTCGAGTCGGGCCGCCACGTGATCCGAGACCGCGGCAGCCTCGGGACCGCTGTTCAGGTGGACGCCGTCCCTCAGGATCCCATCGCGCGCCTCGTCGCATCCGGCCCTGCTGAAGATGAAGTGGATCGCCGGGAGCAGGCCGTGGGCGGTCAGTTCGCCCAGCACCTCGTCCCGTCTGGGGGTGACCCAACGGGATCCCCGGCCCCGCCCACCCCGCTGCCTGCTACCACCCTCGTTGTCGAAGCGTCGGCCATCGGAGTTGGGAGAGCCTCCACGGTGCGTCGCCAACCGGTGCAGGCGGCGGTCCCGACCGCGCTCGGCCACCAGGTAGTGGGTGCGGAGCCTCACCGGCCGAGAGGTCTCCACGACCACGTCGGTGGGCCCCCTCACCGCGGTCAACCAGTCACCCAGTTCCCGGGCATTGGAGACGGTCGCAGAGAGGGCAACCATGCCGACCTCCTGTGCGAGGTTCAGGACCACCTCCTCCCAGACGGCACCGCGGTAGGGGTCCTCCAGGAAATGGACCTCGTCGAGGACCACCCAACCGAGATCCAGGGTTGCAGAGGATTCCGCATAGAGCATGTTGCGGAGTACCTCGGTGGTCATCACCACTACCGGCGCATCCGGAGAGACGACCTGGTCACCGGTCATGAGCCCGACCCGATCAATGCCCAGACGTCTACCCAGGTCCCTGAACTTCTGGTTCGAAAGGGCCTTGATCGGTGCCGTGTAGAAGCTCCGCCGGCCGGCGGCGAGCGCCCTGTCGATGGCGTGCTCGGCTACGACCGTCTTGCCGCTGGAGGTCGGTGCCGCCACCAGCACCGACCTTCCGGCATCCACCGAGGCCATCGCCTCGACCTGGAACCGGTCCAACTGGAAGGAACGCCTGCTACTCACCTGCTGGCGGCCCGACGCCGGCGGCGATCCCGCAGCGACCCCAGGAGGATGGCCAATTCGTAGAACACGAGCATGGGCACGGAGAGGATGAGGAGCGTAAAGGGATCGCCACTGGGCGTGAGCACGGCCACCAGGGCGACGATCCCGACCACCGCGTAGCGCCGGGTGCGCCGCAGGCCGGCTGGGGTTACCACTCCGATCAACTGCAGGAACACGAGCACCAGCGGAAACTCGAAGCCGATCCCGAAGGCAAGCATCATCTTGATGACGAAGCCCAGGTACTTCGACGGTGAGAAGACGCTGACCAGGTCCGGGCCGCCGATCCCGATCAGGAAGTCGAGGGCACGCGGGATGCTCCAGTAGGCCAGCCCACACCCAGTGGCGAACAACAGAACGCCGACCACCACGAAGGGGATCGCCCAGCGGCGCTCCCCCACGTGTAGGCCGGGAGCCACGAATCGCCAGGACTGCCAGAGCAGGACCGGCATGGCGAGGGCCACCCCGCCGTAGCCGGCCACCATCATCCTGACGCCGAAGGGCTCCAAGGGGTCCGTGACGAGGAGTTCGCAACCATCCCCGAAGGCATTGGAGCCGGAACCCGAACCACGGATCTGGCAGTAGGGCTGGAGGAGGAGGTCCAGGATCTGCGGGTAGAGGACCCAGCATGCGACCGCTCCGACGGCGATCGCCATCACGGCACGGATCAGGCGCCGCCGGAGTTCCTCCAGGTGTTCGAGGAGGGGCATCCGGACACCAGAATCAGGCACCGTCTGACTCCGTCGGAGGTTCCGGTTCCTCCGGTGTCGATTCGGCGACGCGCCGACCGCGATCCCTGGCCAGGGCCTCGATGGAGGGATCCTCGACCAGGTCCCTGACCTCCTCCTGAAAGGCGCCCGCAACCCGGCGCACCTCCCTGGTCATGGACCCGACGCGTCTGGCGACGACTGCAAGTCGGGTCGGACCCAGCACCAGCAGGCCGAGCATCAGGACGACCAGGATCTCCCCACTGCCGATGTTTCCCATGATCGTGGCTAACTACGACCGACGGGAATGCCGAGACGACGAGCCGATCGGACGAGGTCACCCGTGGCAACGGACAGCCGTCCGAGTCGGGAGACGGACTCCGCTGTCATGACCAGCTCACGGGTCAGGAGCAGGGAGAGGCGGGCAACGGCGACGACAGCGGACACGAGCCCGAAGGCGACCAGAAGCCAGGCACCGTCCACGTGGCCGAGCCTAGGCGTAGTGGCTTCGTACGCCCGACCCGGTGAAGGGCAGACTGGCCACGTGCCACGTTCCACTGAGAGGCCCCCTGCGCCGATCCTGTTTGCCCACCGGGGTGGCCGTGCGCACTCCCCTGAGAACTCGCTACAGGCTTTCGAGACGGCGATCCGTCTGGGTGCCACAGGCCTCGAGAGCGACGTGTGGTGCACGGCCGACGGGATTCCCGTGCTGCACCACGATCGTCGGGTCGGCTCGGCCTGGAGGCGCCGCCCGATCGACTCGCTGGCACGGGACCGGATCCCCGACGACGTCCCCACCCTGGAGGACCTCTACCGGCTCGTCGGTGGTGGCGTTCCCCTCTCCCTGGACATCAGGGATCCGGCTGTCACCCCGGCCGTCCTGGAGGTGGCCCGCCGACACGAGGGCACCCGGTCGCTCTGGCTGTGCCACCCGGACCGGAGCGTCCTGGCCGACATCCGGGAGACGGACAGGGACGTGATCCTCGTCCACTCCACCCGGATCGAACGGATCGACGAAGGGCCTGAGAGGATGGCGGCAGACCTCTCGGGTATGGCGATCCACGCGGTCAACCTGCCCGAACAGGACTGGAGCGCCGGGTTGGTCGCCCTCTTCCGGCGTTTCGGCCTCCGCTGCCTGGCCTGGGATGCACAGCATCCCCGTCAGATCGACCGTCTCCTCGCCCTTGGGCTGGACGGGATCTACGGCGACCACGTCGACCGGCTCGTGGATGGGCTGGCCAGACGTCGCGCCACCAACTGAGCGGCTCGGTCAGAGCCTGTCGAGTGCCCCCAGCGGCCACACCCTCACGAAGGCCCGCCCGATGATCGAGTCGATGGGTACGGGGCCGAAGAAGCGACTGTCCCGGGAGTTGGCCCGGTTGTCGCCCATCAGGAACACGTGGCCGTCAGGAACCGTGCAGGCCCCCATCTCCGATTCCGCACACCAGGGAACCATGCCGAAGGCAGCCGTGCCCTCCTGAAACGGAAGATACGGCTCGATCAGGAGGCCGCCGCTGATGAGCAGGCGCCCGCTCTCGGCAGTCACCCTCTCGCCTGGGAGGGCGATCACCCGCTTGATGAGGTCCTCGCCGCCCGTCCCCGAACCTGGAGGCGACCGGAAGACGACGAGGTCCCCCCTGTTCACGTCGTGGAGCTGGTAGCTCAACTTGTTGACGAGGATCCGGTCCCCGGACCAGAGGGTCGGCTCCATCGACGGGGACGGAATGTAGAAGGCCTGGAACAGGAAGGTCCTCACGACCATCGCAAGAACGAGGGCCCCGACCAGGATCGCACCCCACTCGATCACGGACCGACGAGCCGAGACCATCCTGCCCGGAATGCCCAGGTCGGTCTCGGGAGGTGGCTCCACAGGAATAGCCGATGGCAGGGGTGCAGCCGGAGGGACGGACCACTGCGGCGCTGCGGGCATCTCGAAGGTTCCCTCCAGCGGCACGGGGTCGGGCTGATCCATGCCGGCCGGGTCCGCCCGTGTCACCATCGGAGCCCTCACAGCCGGGGACTCCCAGGTGGGTTCCCCCGGTTCCACCGATGCCGGTGCCTCCGGGGAGGCCGAGGGCACATCTGGGGGTACCTCCGGGAACACCGAGCCGGTTGCCTCGCCGGTCGAGCGGGCCCGGGCACGGGCCAGGAGGCTGTCCGCCCAGGCCCTCGCATCCAGGTCTCCTGAGTCGGTCGTCTCAGTCTCGGGAGCCTCGTCGCCGCCCGTGGTCTCGTCCGTCACGCGCTGAACCTAGCCGTCCGACCCCGGAGGGAGGTGGCGCCTCCTCAGCGGTAGCGGGTCAGGACACGCCGCGCTGCGGAGGCGCGGAGCTCCGTGCCCAGGCCGATTGGCGCAGCCACCACCTCTGCCGCAGTGCCGAGTCGCAGCAGTAGCCGCTCCAGCCACCTGTCCGCAGTGACCGGCAGGGTCACCCGGAGTCGACCAGAGGGCTCCGACTCCAGCGCCGTATGCGGGTACTGGTCGACCACCCAACGCACTCCGGGGTCCAGGAGCAGGGTGACCTCGGGGAGGCTGCCATCGACCGGTATGCCGTCCATGGCCTCAGCCACCTCATCAGGTGGACGAAACCCGTCGTCGGTCAGGTCGGCCCGCCGTATCCGATCCAAGCGGAAGACCCGCTGGTCTTCGGCCAGTCGACAGTGGGCCATCAGGTACCAGAAGCCGTCGTAGAGGCATCGGTGTGGCTCCACCACCCTCCGGGTCTCAACGTCCCGACCGTAGGAGTAGTAGTCGATGTCGATGCACCGTCCCGTACCGATTCCCTCCCGGATGACCTGCAGGACCGGCTCGTCGCCGGCCGACAGCCGGATCTGCACCGCCTCGGCTGCCGATCCCCTGGTTCCCGCCAACTTGGCGACCGCCCGCTCGAGGGGCCCCAGCTCGTCGACGTCCAGGAGGGCGGCCACAGCCCGACCGGCAGCAACCAGGGCGGCCAGGTCGGCGGGGTCCATTCGCATCGGCTTTCCCAGCAGGTCGTTGCGATCCACCCGGATCCGTTCCTCGGTGACGAGAATCTCGAACACCAGGAAGCTCTGGTACGGGTCAGCTGACACGAAGTTCACGACATCGGTCAGGTCCCGAACCAGGTCCGCGGGTGGGTAGTCGAACCTCTCGGCCACCTCGACGATGTCGGCTCCGGATGGATGGTTCTGTTCCAGCCACGGGATGAGGGAGAGCAACCGGTGGACCCGATCGGCAGCACCCGGCGCCCTCATGCCAACTCCTCCAGCCAGGCCACCATCTCCTCGCGGAACCATGCGGGCTCCAGTACCTCTGCTCCATCCAGGAACGTCAGCACGAACGACCGGAAGGCGTCCGGCTCCCGGACGAGTTCCTCAACGACGATCGAACCATCGGCACGTCGTTCGACGATCTCCGCCGAGCGCAGGAAGCCTGTCAGCCAGGTCACGTGGCGCTCGTCGACCAGGAGTCTGAACGGCACCGGCTGTGCATCACCGAACTGCCATGCATGGTCGTCGCGCACCTCGATCGGAGCGTCCGGCGGCTGGATGCGTTCGCCTCCCACCTCGACGCCCGACTCGAAACGGTCACAGCGGTACTGGCGACCGGCGAGCCGCCGCCGGTCCCGGCCGGAGAGCTGCCAGTGCCCCCTGGTGAAGACCAGCCGGTGCGGCTCGACCGTCCGACGTTCCCCCTTGTAGACGAAGGTCACCACGAGGCCTCCGGTCACGGCCCGCATCAGGTCCCGGACGACCGAGTCCCCGGGCACGTCGGCCATCGGCCTCGCCCTGTCCAGATCGGCCACGCCACCGGTACCACCGAGCATCCAGATGGGCACGTCCGGCGCAGCCTCGTCGAAACCGACCATTGCAGAGGCCAGGGCCAGGCTGGCGAGTTCCGCTGGATCGAGTGCCGGCAGGTCCGCTTCCATTTCCGACCGGTGGATCCGGTAGCCGGTTCGTGTCCCGTCCGATCCCGGTATGGCCTCCAGGACGATCGGCAGGCCGAGGTCGCGCAGTTCGTCCTTGTCGCGTTCGAAGGTCCTTCGGAAGGAGGCATCATCGTCGGCGTATGCGCCGGGTGGCAGGTCGTCCCGGATCTGTTGTCGGGTGAGGGGTCGCTCCGTCTCCAGCAGCAGGGCGACGAGGTCCAGGAGTCGCTCCAGCTTCTTCATCGCCGCCATGGCCGCACTCTAGGGTCGGCCCTGGAACAGGGCGGGCCTCAGAGGGAGTCGATGATCTTCTGCACCCGTTCGTCCTCGTACCTGAACGGGTCCTTGCACAGGACCGTCCGCTGGGCCTGGTCGTTCAGCTTGAGGTGGACCCAGTCCACGGTGAAATCCCGTCGGCGCTCCTTCGCCCTGCGAATGAAGTCGCCACGCAACTTGGCCCTCGTCGTGGCCGGTGCCTCGTCCACTGCGGCAGCGATCGCCGCATCCGTGGTCGTGCGCTCCATCAGGCCACGGTCCTGCATCAGGTAGTAGAGGCTCCTCCGCCTGTTCACGTCGTGGTACTGGAGGTCCAGGAGCAGGACCCTGGGGTCCGAGAGCGCCAGGCCGTGCCGGTCCCGGTACGACTCCACCATGCGGTACTTGGCCACCCAGTCGCATTCCCGATGCAGGCTCAGCGGATCCCGCTCGATCCCGTCCAGGCAGTGCTCCCACATTGTCAGCACCTGGTCCTCCTCCGGGCTCGTATCGCGCCGCTCGGCGAAGCGGAGAGCCCTGTCCAGGAACTCCCTCTGGATGTCCAGGGCACTCATCTCACGACCGCTGGCCAACCTGACCGGCCTCCGACAGGTCAGGTCGTTGCTGATCTCACGGATCGCCCGGGTCGGGTTCTCCAACGTCATGTCACGAAACACGACACTGGGCTCCTCGAGCATCCGGAGGATGAAGCCGCAGGCGCCCACCTTCAGGAAACCGGCGTACTCACTCATGTTGGAGTCCCCGACGATCACGTGGAGGCGCCGATAGCGCTCGGCATCCGCATGCGGCTCGTCCCGCGAGTTGATGATCGGCCTGGACCGCGTGGTGGCGCTGGACACGCCCTCCCAGATGTGGGCCGCACGCTGGCTGATGCAGAAGCCGGCCCCGCCTCGAGGGTTCTCGAAGATCTTCCCGGCCCCCGCCCAGATCTGGCGGCTCACCAGGAACGGGATGAGGACCTCGTCGTAGCTGGAGAGGTCCTCATCTCGGACCGTCATGTAGTTCTCGTGGCAGCCGTACGAGTTGTTGGCCGAATCCGTGTTGTTCTTGAAGAGGAAGACGTCACCGCCGATTCCCTCTTCACGCAGCCGGTCCTCGGCGCTGACCGCCAACTGCTCGAGGATCCGTTCTCCGGCCTTGTCATGGGTGATGACGTCGATGACCGAGTCGCACTCCGGTGTGGCGTACTCGGGGTGGGATCCGACGTCCAGGTAGAGCCGCGCCCCATTCACCAGGAACACGTTCGAACTGCGGCCCCATGACACGACCCGCCGGAACAGGTACCGGGCCACCTCGTCCGGGCTGAGGCGACGGACCCCGTCCACGGTGCAGGTGATCCCGTACTCGTTCTCCAGCCCGTAGATCCGTCGTTGCACCGTCAGGACCTCATCGGTGTCGGCGTGCGACCACCACTGTCCCGTGGCCCACCCTCAGGCCAGGAGGCCGTCGAGGTCATCGCCCTCGATCCGCCGGAACGCCCGACGACCGTTCTGCCGGGCCAACACCGCCACCTCGAGGTCATCGCCCACCAGCCGGCGGTCCGGTCCGGCCAGGGCATCGACGGCGGAACCCAGAGCCGGACCCAGACCAGCCTCCCGAGACCAGGTCCCCTCCATGCGTTCCCGGATGGCGTCGGCCTCACCGCCGATCACCACGAACGAGGTCGTGTCCATCACGGTGCCGTCGTAGAGGAGGTGGAACAATTGGTCGCCACCATCCTCCTCGCTCATCTCGGCGACGAGCATCTCGATTTCGAGGGGCTTCATCTCATGGGTGAAGTTGTGGCCCAGGGCCTGCGCGTACTGATTGGCCAGGGACCTTGCGTTCACGTCGTCACGGCTGAAGGAGTAGCCCTTGAAGTCGGCGTGGCGCACCCCGGCGATTCGGAGTTGGTCGAACTCGTTGTAGCGGCCCACTCCTACGAACCCGATGCGGTCGTAGATCTCGCTGACCTTGCGAAGCGTGTTGGAGGGGTTCTCGGCACAGAGCAGGACCCCGTCGACGTACGTACACCCGATCGCCGCACGCCCCCTGGCTATGCCCTTGCGGGCGTAGTCGGCCTTGTCCTTCATCATCTGCTCGGGAGACACGTACATCGGCATGCTCATGATGCGCTCCCGAGGCGTGCCAGGAGGGTGCCCGTCCGGGCAGCCACCTCGTCATCGCCGAGACGCTCGAATCCGTCCGCCGTGATCTGGGCCACCACCGGGTAGATGCCACGTACCATGTCGGGCCCGCCGGTGGCGATGTCCTCGTCGGCCGCCTGGAAGAGGGCCTCGATGGCCACGTCGATGACCTCGTCGGAGCCCATGCCGTCATGGTGCCGGAGCTTCACCACCGTCGAGGCGTGGAGGCCGCCGGACCCGATGGCGGCGAAATCCCGCTCCTCGTACCGGCCACCGGTGATGTCGAACTGGAAGAGGCGGCCCTCCTCCTGCCGTGGGTCGTAGCCGGCGAAGAGCGGCACGACACCCAGGCCCTGCATGGCCGCCGGGAGGTGGGTGCGGAGCATCTGGCTGAGCTGGTTGGCCTTGCCATCCAGGGTCAGGGCGCTCCCCTCGACCTTCTCGTAGTGCTCCAACTGAAGTTGGAAGAGCCGGACCATCTCCATGGCCGGACCGGCTGCGCCAGCGATGGCCACACCGGAGTGGCGGTCCGCCGGGAACACCTTCTGGATCGACCTGTGGCTGATCAGGTGCCCGCTGGTGGCACGGCGATCACCCGCCATGAGGACACCATCGGAGTAGCGGATCGCCAGGACAGTGGTGCCGTGCGTGATCTGGGCCGCGTCGACGGCAAGGGTCGAATCGAAGGCCCCCACCCCCATCCGCCCGAGGAGTCCGACGAAGTCGGGGCCCGGATCGTCACCGGGAATGAAGATGGGAAGCGTCACGTGCCGGAGGCTAACCCGCCGCCGTGGACGGGCTACTCGCCACCCTTCTGGATGTAGCTCTTCACGAACTCCTCGGCATTGGTCTCCAGGACCAGGTCGATCTCGTCCAGGAGGTCGTCCAACTCGCCCTTCAGACGGTCGCCGTGTTCCGTGGAAGCCGGGCTGACCGCCTCCGGCTCCTTCGTTGGGCGGTCAGATCCGACCTTCTGCCGTCGTTCACGCTCAGCCATGTTCGCCTCCGTCCGGAATCAGGCCGACAACCGGTCGAGGAGTTCCTCGACGGACCCGCAGGTCTCGAGAAGCGTACCGACGTGCTCCTTCGTGCCGCGGGAGGGTTCCATCATCGGGACACGGCGTAGGGCCTCGCCGCCCCCGTCGAACACCATGGAGTCCCAATTGGCTGCCACGACGCTTTCGGGCCACAGCGCCAGACAGCGTCCACGGAAGAAGGCCCTCGTGTCGATCGGCGGGTATCCGGTCGCCGTAGCCGCATCCGCCGGGTCCACCAGAACCTCGGCTCCCGTACGGGCGAACAGCGACCGCCCTGGTCGCAGGTCGTGGTACTGGAGGTCCAGGGCCGCGAGCCTCAGGTCGCCGGCGGCCAGACCGTGCCGCTCCCTGAAGCCCTCCACCACCTGGCGCTTGGTGATCCAGTCAACCTGGCCGACCAACTCGGCCGGGTCCCGTTCGAGGCCGGTCAGCACCTGCTCCCAGCGCTCTACGACAACGTCTGCCACCGCGCCGCCGACGGCGTCCGTCCCCCGATCCAGGAGGTACTTCCCGGCGGCCTCCAGAAGATCCCACTGGATCTCCAGGGCGGTCGCTGAACGGCCGTCCGTGAGCCTCAGCGGTTCAGAGAGGCTGAGGTCCCAGGACACCGCCTGGAGGGCCCGCACCGGATCGGCCAGCGCCACGGTCGGGTCCAGGACGTTGTCCTCCACCATCGCCAGGAGGATGGCGGTGGTGCCCACCTTCAGGAAGGTCGCCACCTCGCAGAGGTTGGCGTCTCCGACGATGACGTGCAGGCGTCTGTACCTGAGCGGGTCGGCGTGAGGTTCGTCACGGGTGTTGATGATGGGTCGCTTGAGGGTCGTCTCGAGGCCCACCTCCTCCTCGAAGAAATCGGCACGCTGCGTCAGCTGGAACTCGATGTACGTCCTGTCCCTGTATGGCAGCTCGCAGCCGACCTTGCCGGCGCCGGTGAACACCTGCCGGGTCACGAAGTGGGTGGTCGCATGCTGGACGATCCGGGCAAATGGTGTGGACCTGTCCATCAGGTAGTTCTCGTGACAGCCGTAGCTGTTTCCCTTCCCGTCCGAATTGTTCTTGTAGACGACGAGCTCCTGTCCCTCGGGAAGGAACTCGTTGGCTGCCGCCATCGACTCGATCAGGATCAGCTCGGCCGCACGATCCTGGAGTACCACCGACAGGGCATCGGCGCATTCCGGTGTGGAGAGCTCCGGGTGGGCATGGTCGACGTAGTAGCGGGCACCGTTCGTGAGGACGGCATTGACTAGATGGGTCTCGATGTCCGGCGCCATGGCGTCGAGGGCCGTGAACCCCCGAACGTCGACCGACGGCGACTCGTCCACGAAGTCCCACCCGACCCGGGGGGCACCCGGCCCACCGCCCGGGTCGGTGCGCCGGCTGAGGTATGCGTTGATCAGCAGGGACGAGGCGCTGATCGGATTCGGGTCGGCGACCCCGCGATGGACGATTCCGTACTCGGTCTCGATGCCCACCGTCTTCGGGACTGCCATGGGCGGACCCTAGTTCCGGGTCCCGATGAGCAGACGGGACCGGGGCCCGCCGTGGCGGCAGGGTTCAGAGGTACTGGCCGGTCCCGACGCCCTCGATGGCCCGGCCGCCCGACTCGTCGTCGCGGTTGGTCACGAGCGTTCTCACGTAGACGATGCGCTCGCCCTTCTTTCCCGAAATCCGGGCCCAGTCGTCAGGATTGGTGGTGTTGGGAAGGTCTTCGTGCTCGGAGAACTCCTGGCGTACGGACTGGACCAGGTCCTCCGATCGGAGGCCCTTCGTGCCTCCGGCCAACTCCCGCTTGATGGCCAGCTTCTTGGCCCTCCGGACGATGTTCTCGACCATGGCCCCCGAGGAGAAGTCCCGGAAGTAGAGGATCTCCTTGTCGCCGTGCTGGTACGTGACCTCGAGGAACCTGTTGCGCTCCTCGTCGGAGTACATCTCGGCCACGGCGTCCTCGATCATGGCCAGCGCCGCCTTATTGCGGTCTCCGCCCCCGATTGTCTGGATGGCCTCCTCGTCGATCGGCAGGTCGCCGACCATGTAGCGGGAGAAGATGTGGGCGGCGGCGACGGCGTCGGGGCGTTCGATCTTGATCTTCACGTCCAGCCGCCCGGGTCGCAGGATCGCCGGATCGATGAGGTCCTCCCTGTTGGACGCCCCGATCACGATTACGTTCCGGAGGGTCTCCACGCCGTCGATCTCGGCCAGCAGCTGCGGGACGATCGTGGATTCGATGTCGGAACTGATGCCTGTACCGCGCGTCCGGAAGAGTGATTCCATCTCGTCGAAGAAGACGATCACCGGCCAGCCCTGCTCGGACTTCTCCCTGGCCCGCTGGAATACCTCCCGGATCTGGCGCTCGGTCTCCCCCACGTACTTGTTCAGGAGTTCCGGACCCTTGATGTTCAGGAAGTAGCTGCGAGCCTCCAGGTCTCCGGATACCTCGGCGACCTTCAGCGCCAACGAGTTGGCGACCGCCTTGGCTATGAGGGTCTTGCCGCAGCCGGGCGGGCCATAGAGAAGGATTCCCTTCGGCGCCGGCAGGGCGTATTCGCTGAACAGCTCCTGGTGGATGAACGGCAGCTCGACGGCGTCAATGATCTTCTCGATCTGGCCATCCAGGCCGCCGATGTCCTCGTAGGTGACGTCTGGAACCTCCTCCAGGACCAGCGTTTCGGCTCCCGGTCGCGGCAGCCGTTCCAGGAGCAGGGCGGAACGTGGGTCCAGCATCGCCGAGTCGCCGCTCTGCAGGCCCACGCCGACCAGGTCGGCAGCCAGCTCTACCACCCGCTCCTCGTCACCCCGACCGGTTATCACCGCCCGGATGCCGTCGGACATGACGGCCCTGACGGTGACCACCTCGCCGACCGCCTCATGGCTCCTGGCCATGACAATGCTCATCGCATCGTTCAGGACGACCTCCTGACCCGGCGTCAGTGTGTCGAGCAGGTCCGGATGGACGGCGACCCGCATCTTGCGGCCGACGGACTGGACGTCAGCCGAGCCGTCATCGTTGAGCTGCACCACGGTGCCGTAGGCCGACGGAGGTTGGGAGAGCGTCTCGACCTCCTCGCGAAGGATCGTGATGCGTTCCCTGGCGGTCTCCAGGGTGGTGTTCAGCTTCTGGTTCCTGGCGTTGGCCCGGGCCAGCTCTCGACCGGCATCCCTGGCCTCGGCCTCCAGGCGGCTCAACTGACGGGGAACCTCCACGAGGCGACGCCGCAGCTCGGCTACCTCTGTCTCCAGCTCGGCCACATCCGGAACCGGATCAAGGTTCGATTCGTCGGCCCCCTCGGGACCATCCTGCTCGTCTGTCACGGCATCCTCCAGACGGCGACCATAGCGCCGGGTCGTCCTCATTTTGAGCCAGATGGCACTCCGCCGATCCCGTGGAGGGGCCCCGGAGAGCGGTAGGCTCCCGCCTGCAATCGGGGGTTTCGTCAACGACGGGCTGCTGAACCGGGCCCCATGGCCTACGAACCATCACGGTGCAGGGCCACCTGGGCCGATAGAGAGGAACCTCGGGACTATGAAGGTCTGGATCGATCAGGACCTGTGCACTGGCGATGGCCTCTGCGAGGAGATAGCCCCCGACGTGTTCGCCATGTTGGACGATGGCCTGGCCTACGTGAAGGACGGCGACAAGATCCTCAGCGATCCCGGCGGCGCCGCCGGCCTCGCACCGATTCCCGCCGGGCAGGAGGAGGCCACCATCGAGTCGGCCGAGGAATGCCCCGGAGAGTGCATCTACATCGAGATCGACTGAGCATTCGACTCAGAACTGCGTCGGGCGGCCTACGGGCCGCCCTTCGTTCGTTTTCGGACCTGCACCGCGGTCGAAACCCGGCCGACGGGCCTCACCTACAGGGTCCGGCGCCCCTCGCGCCGGAGGCCAGACCCTCGACCAGGAGGGCCAGTTCGCTGCTCTGGACCGCATAGGCAACCTGGCCGCTGCGGAGCCGTGAGAAGAGGACACCCACCACGGTTCCGTCTTCATCCAGCACCGGTGCGCCGGAGTGACCCGACCGGATCGTGGCAAACAGCTCGATGGCATCGCGCCCGCCTCCCGGCCGACCATAGATGTCGTCGCCGGTGGCACGGATGAGGCGATCCACCACCATCGACAGGGCCACCGGTACCCCCTCGTCGTCATGGGCCAGCACCACTCCCATGACGCCGGCCACCGGGTAGCCGAGTTCCAGTGCCCGTGGCAGGACAACGTCGTCGGTCGGCCGGAGGAGGGCCAGGTCGCTGACAGGGTCGAAGGCCACCACTCTGGTGGAGATCTCGACTCCGTCCAGCAGCACGATGGGTGCCGCTATGCCTGCCACCACGTGGGCGCCCGTTGCGATCAGGTTCGGTCCCACGACGAAGCCGGTTCCGAACTGCGCTATTCGGCAGTCCAGGCCCCTCACCTGCACAGTGGAGGCCTGGAGCCGCTCCACCAGGTCCTTCGGGAGCCCGTGGATCTGGGAGGCTGCCACCGTTCCCTCCCCCCCGGTTGCGGTGGGGACGCTGGCGGGTGGAGCAACGAACTCGACGTCATCCCCGAGCCGTACGAGTACCGCCAGGACGAGCAGCCAGGCAGCCAGGCAGGCCACGATGACGGCTGCGACCCGGCGGGCCATCATCTGTCGAGCAGGCGTGCGTGCGTCAGGAATGCCGTATGGGCCACCATCCGATGGTCGGGCCTGACCGCCTGGCCCTCCACGTGCCACGTTCGGTTCAGGACCTCGACGGTCTCGGCGAACCGGAAGCCGTGCTCGTCCAGCGCCTCACGGAACCGGACCACCTGCGTGATGCTGGGCGTGTAGGCGAGGATCAGGCCGCCCATGTGCAGTGCGCCCGCAGCATGGTGTACGACCTGCCATGGCTCAGGCAGGTCCAGGACCACCCGGTCGAAGTCGTCGCCGTCGATTCCCTCGTAGACGTCCCGGATCTGTACGTCGTAGCGCTCGAGGGCCGACTCGCCGAGCATCGTGACGACGTTGGAACGTGCCCTCGCTGCGAAGTCCTCCCGCAGCTCGTAGCCGGTGATGTGGGCTCCGGCTCGAAGCATCGTCATGGAGAGCGCACCCGAGCCGATGCCCGACTCCAGGACCCGCGCCCCGGGGAATACATCTGCCAGCATCAGGATCGGTCCCAGGTCCTTTGGGTAGATGACCTGTGCCCCGCGGGGCATCTTGATGACGAACTCGGCGAGGGTCGGCCTGAAGGCCGTGAAGGTTCCGCCCCGGCTGGATCGCAGTGACACGCCCTCGTCGGCACCGATGATCACGTCGTGGTCGATCACGCCGGTGTGGGTGTGGAACTCGGCGCCCACCGAGAGTGCGATCAGGTAACGGCGCTGCTTGCGATCCACAAGCAGGACCTGGTCGCCCTCTCCGAACACGCCGGCCATCAGCGGGACTCGGGCACGGAACGACCCAACTCAACGGGCATGTCGCCGCCATCGCATGGAAGGTGGCCACCTGCCCGCTCGAGCAGGTGGCAGAAGGCGCAGACATCCGAGCCGGCAGGGGCCCCGCAACGTACGCAGGTCCCGATCGGGGTGCGTTCCTCCTCCGGCGGAACGAACAGGTCCGCCGCCCGATCCAGAAACCCGAAGTAGAAGGAGTGCTTGGCCCCCGGCGAGCGTTCCTCGATGGAGTTGAGGGCCTCCTTGTAGCCGATGTGCCTGTTTCCCTGAGCCATCGGGCACTCCTCGACCATGTAGTCGATGCCGCGCAGCACGCAGTAGGCGGCCATCTCCCTCTCCCCCAGGCGAACCAGGGGCTTCACCTTCCTCGGGAAGCCCTCCCCGGCCTGCAGCACCGGCTTCTGCCTGCCCAGGTACTCCGCCTGCCAACGCAGGACGTTCCCGAAAAGGACGGCGGCCTCGTCGTCCAGGTTGTGTCCGGTGGCCAGGGCGTCGTAGCCGCCCCTACCGGCCGCCTCGTCGAAGAGATGGCGCTTGGAGAGACCGCAGGCGCTGCAGGGAACCCGCTTCGCCGCCCGTGCGGCGCTGCGGATGTCATACCCGTAGTCGCTCGGCAGGTCCACCACCTCTAGTGAGAGGCCCCGACTCTCGGCGAATGCCCGTGCGAAACGCTCAGACTCCGGGCTGTAGCCGTCGATTCCCAGGCCCAGGTAGAGGCCGTCGGCCTCGTATCCGAGCTCCACCAGGATGTCCCAGACGGCCAGGGAGTCCTTGCCTCCGGAGACAGCCACGAGGACCCGGTCCCCGGGTTCGAGCATCTGATGCCCCTTGATCGCCCTGGCCACCTGCTCCCTGCAGTGCCGGAGGAAGTGCTCGCCGCAGAAGTTGGCGTTGTGGCGCCGAACGTCGATCACGGCCGGACCCCGGCAGACCCGGCACTTCATCGTGCGCCTCCCGAGATCACGGACCTGATCTCGATTCGGTCCTCCCGGCCGAGCATGGCGTCACCCGGGACCAGGGTCCCCTCGCGGATCACGAGCACGGATTCGCGGGGGATGCCCAGCCGTGCCAGCAGCGCCATGACCGCCATCGGTCCATCCATCTCGACCGTGCGCTCCGGATTGCGCAACTCGACGATCACCGGTCCGTGACCCCACGGGCCAGGTGCTTCACCTGAATGGTCCCGCCCTCCTCCAGGCGGACGCGGTGCACAACGGGGCGACGGCCCCCGAGGGCTCGTGCAAGCCGACCGACCAGGACCACCAGCAGGATCCCCTGCCACCGCCGCTGCCCACCGAGCAGGCCGCGACGGAGCCCTCGTCCCAGGAGCGTCGAGGCCAGGGTGGACATCAGAAGCGACGGACCTCTACCAGCGTGGAGCGGCGCCGGCCTGCCCGCCTGCCCATCACATAGACGAGGGCGACGATGGCAGCGGCGGAGGCCGCTGCCACCAGCACCAGCATCGGACGGTTGCCGACGATCGGACCCTCGGGGTCTCCGACCACCGAACGCAGCTCGGACTCCAGGTCATCCCTGGTGATCCGGTCCTCAGCCATCCAGGTTCCTCGGTCCGCCGATCCGTGTCACTGTGACAGCGGCGACAGCGGACAGGACCCCCGCGGCTGCAAGGTACGGAACCCAGGACCAGGAGCCGTCCAGCAGGCCCGAGGCCTGCAGGCCCCGGAGGCCTCCCACCGCCAGCAGCACCGTTCCGAGACCGAGGAGGGACGCCCCGACGAGGCCGAACAGCAGGAACCGACCCGCCGACCGCAGGGGTTCGACGGTCTCCTGTCGGACGTAGCGCTTCAACAGGCCGGGGAGGTCGCCGGCGGCCCGGCCATCTGAGAATCGATCGGGGCCCATGGGGCGACCACGCTACCGGGAGGACCCCGCACCGGGCCCGTCGCCCCCACGGTCCGTCCCGAGGCGGTGGTCCACGACGACCTGGGCGTCGTCCAGTAGCCCATTCAGGACATGGCAACGCCCTGACGCCGTCTCGGACTCGAGCAGCCGTTGCCGGTCGTACGCGGTGAAGGGACCCATGGCCGCCATCTGGAGCGTGCCGAGACCCGGATCGTCGGCGAGATCGAAGGTGGCGGCCGGCACCGGATCACCCAGCTCGGACAGGCCCGCCAGTAGGCGGCGTAGGCGGGACTCCGTCGACCGGTAGGCAGGCTCGGTTACCCCGGGGCCGAGACGGTCCGGCATCGGGCTGACGTCCGCCACGGGATGGGGGTCATCCGGCAGCCACTGCTCGACGCGTATCCGCTGCAGACCGACGACCGTCACCGACCAGCGACCGTCGGGAGCCTCCCTCGCCTCCAGCACGCGGGCGCGGGTCCCCACGTCGCAGCGCAGGTCGCCACCTCCCACCTCGCTACCGCGACGAATCAGGACGATGCCGAACTCGCGATCCGCAGCCATTACGTCCACGATCATGCGCCGGTACCGATCCTCGAACAGCAGGAGCGGCATGACCCCGGAGGGAAGCAGCACCGCCCCCAGTGGGAGCATCGGCAGTCGGCGGGTGTCCGGCGAGGCTCAGCCCACCACCGGTCGTGGCGCCAGCGTCTCGACCGGTGGTCCAGCCGGATAGGAGAGGAGCGTCAGTACGACCTCCTCATGGAGGTCCCTGATCTCGAAGGGAAGTTCCCCGTTGCTGATCAGGGCGAACGCCAGCCGACGGCCAGCCGGCGTGTCCACCACCCCAGCAAGGCTGGTCACCCCCCGGAGGGTTCCGGTCTTGGCCCTGACGCGGCCTTCGCCGGCTGTTCCCACGAAGCGGTTCTTCATCGTGCCGCTCTCCCCCGCCAGGGGTAGCGACTCCGCGAGGAGGGCACCGTGGTGCTCGTCCTCCATCACGTCCACCAGCAGCGAGCAGGTGACCCGGTTGTCGGGATCCAGTCCTGATCCGTCCTGCGGGACGACCTCGGCGACGCCGTGGCCCGCACGCTCGAGTGTGTCCAGCATGACGATGAGGCCGGCCACGGTCGTGCCACGCTCCGTCGGCGTTCGGCCCATCTCCTTCACCAGGAGTTCGGCGGTGGTGTTGTCGCTCTCCACCAGCATCTGTCGAACCAGGAGGCTGATGGGCGAAGAGGTGATCTCAGCGAGGGTGACCATGCCGGGGTGCGTCGGAGCCCGGCCCGAGTCGGGCCGACGTCGGATCACGACACCCTCGGCCTCCAGCAGGTCGTCGAGCAGTCCGGCGGCGTTGGCTGCCGGATCCCCGGCGGGAATGGAGAGCGATGCTGCGGTGTTCGCCGGATCCCACCTCTCGAAGCCGTCGTCCACGCTGAGGGCACTGAGTGGGCCCGACTGGATCGACCAGCCGGGCTTGAAGCGATCGGGCCAGGTGCTCAGGTAGCGGATGGCGTCGTACCTGGACTCATCGCCCACGATCCCGCCGTTGATCTCGCTCACGCCGGCGCCCAGGAGTCCCCTCACGATGTCGCCGAGGTCCGAGTAGATGCCGGGGTCGTCGAATCGCGCCGCATATGAACTGGTGGTGAGGAGGGGGTCGCCTCCGCCCACCAGCCAGACGTCGCCGTCCACGATGCCGTCAACCACGGGCACCTCGGCGACCACCCTGGTCGTCAGGACGGTGGAGGGTCCCAGGTGCAGCAGGGCACCCATGGCGGTGAGGATCTTCTGGGTGCTGGCCGGCACCATGGCGAGGCTGGCATCCATGCTGTAGAGGCGACGACCATGTTCGGACACCTCGAGGCAGGTGCCATCCGGCAGGTCCGAGACCGATCCGAGCAGGCTGGCGGTGAGCTTCCGTTCCGCTGTCGGCGCCTGCAGGAACTCCGGAACCCGACGGACCGAGAACACCGGTGTGACCGCCCGTGCCTGCATGGTCCCGGAGGCAGGCGCGTACTCCGCCGCCGACCTGTCGGTCCGTTGTGCCTGGAGTCCGGCCAGGAGTGCCACCGTGAGCAGGAGCAGGGGGAGTACCAGGCGCCGGTTCACGGGGCGCCATGCTAGGGCTTGGAGCACCTGGTCTAGGTTCGTTCCGTGCAGATTCTCGCCGCCCTCTTCTTCGAGGGACTCGAACTCAGGCAGGTCGGCGGTGGCGCCACCCACATCGACCTCTCCGGGATCCAGTTCAGTGCGGTGTCGCCAGATCCGCTACCGGTTACATGGTCGCCCCACCTCCTGGTGATGGTCCGCTGTCCAGCAGACCACACGGGCCATTCCGTGCTGGAGGTGGTCTTCACACGCGATGGGGAGCAGTTGGCGCGAAGCGTGCAGCCCATCGAGATCCAGCCCGGGAAGTTCGGCTACCGCCTCGTTAGAGCTGAGCTGGCCTTCGAGGAGTTCGGCACGGTCGAGGCCAGCTGCAGCATCGACCAGGGAATCCCGACGGTGGTGCCGTACACGCTGCTGGCTCCGGACCCCTCCTCCTGATCGGAGGCAAGATGGTGCGCTATGCGGTAGCCCTCTCGGGCCATCCGGATGCTGCGACGGCGGTCGGTGAGGTCGTCGGGCAGGTCATGGACCGACTGGGGTCCCGCCCGGATGTGGCCGTGATGTTCCTCTCGCCCTCCCACGTGGGTCGGACGGCCGACCTCGCACGGACGGTCATGCAGACCCTCTCCCCGGGCCACCTGGTGGGTTGCTCCGCCGGAGCGGTGCTGGCCCAGCGTCAGGAGGTCGAACAGGCGCCAGGCCTGGTGCTGTGGGCTGGGCTCACCGGCCCGGTGAGGGCCGTCCGGCTGGATGGCGGGCGCCTGCCGACCGACCTGGCCGCCGGTAGCAGCATGCTGCTGGTCGCCGACCCGTTCGGGTTCGACGCCGGCCGCTTGCTCGACTCGATTCCACCGGACGTGACGGTCGTGGGCGGACTGGCGTCAGCAGCTGGCCGCTCCGGCGGAAACCGGCTCCTGCTGGATGGGGCGGCGTTCTCCGATGGCGCCGTGGGCGTGGTGCTCCCACCAGGCCTGGGAGCCGTACCCGTCGTATCCCAGGGTTGCCGCCCGGTAGGCGACCCCTTCGTCGTCACCGGCGCGGACGGAAACCTGGTCCTGACCCTGGGAGGACAACCTGCCCTCAACCGGATCACGGAGGTGATGGCATCGCTGCCCGGTGGCCAGGGTCGACAGGCGGACAGCGGGCTCCAGGTGGGGATAGTGATCGATGAGAACAGGTCCACCTTCGGGTCGGGCGACTTCCTGATCCGGGGTGTGCTGGGTGCTGATCGGGGGTCGGGAGCGGTCGCCATCGACGCCGTGGTGGAGGTCGGAACCACACTCCAGTTCCAGGTCCGGGATGCCGTCTCGGCGAGTCGGGACCTCGCATCCCGGCTCCGCAACCACCGTGCAGACAGTGCCCTCGTCTTCACCTGCAATGGTCGGGGAAGCCGGCTCTTCGGTGCTCCGGGACACGATGCGGGCCTGTTCGTGGATCGGCTGGGTACGACTGATGTGGCGGGCATGCACTGCGCCGGGGAGATCGGACCGGTCGGAGGACGACACCACCTCCATGGCTTCACCGCCTCTGCCCTGCTCCTGGGAACGGGTGGCGCGGGAGGCGATCCGAACGCCTCTCCCACGGTCGCCTAGGAGCACCGGGGTGGCGGTTATGGTGCCCGTCGACGTGCAGGGACATTCGCCCATGTGGGCGTTGGCTGAGGTGGGATCATGACGGACTCCGGATTCGACGGATCGACCTTCGATTCCTCGCTGGAAGCACTCGCCATCGACGTGGTCCGTGGCCTCGCCATGGACGCACCCCATGCAGCACGCTCCGGTCACCAGGGAACGGCCATGGCCCTGGCGCCGCTGGCCCATGTCCTCTGGACCCGGATCCTCACCTATGACGCCGCCGACCCGGCGTGGCCCGACCGGGACCGGTTCATCCTCTCGGCCGGCCACGCCTCGATCCTCCTGTACTCCATGCTGCACCTGACCGGCCACGGTCTGACCCTGGACGACCTGAGGGGCTTCCGGCAGTGGGGATCAGCCACTCCGGGCCACCCGGAGGTGGGACACACGGCAGGCGTGGAGGTCACCACCGGTCCACTCGGCCAGGGCCTCGCCAATGCCGTGGGCATGGCAATGGCCGAACGGAACCTCCGTGCACGATTCGGAGCGGGACTGACCGACCACCACACCTTCGTCGTCTGTGGAGACGGCGACCTGGCCGAGGGAATCTCCCATGAGGCAGCCTCACTGGCCGGCCACCAGGGCCTCGGACGGCTCGTAGCCGTCTACGACGACAACCACGTCACGATCGACGGCCCGACCGAGCTGGCACTCTCGGACGATGCGCCCACCCGGTTCCGGGCCTACGGCTGGCACGTGATCGACCTGGGTGATGCCGCCGAGGACCTGGATGCCATGGAGGCCGCCGTTCGGGAAGCCATGGCCGTCACCGACCGACCATCCCTCATCGTCCTGAGGAGCCACATCGGACACCCATCGCCCGACGTGGACAGTTCGGCCGTACACGGCTACTCCCTGTCGGACGAGGGAATAGCAGAGACGAAGCGCCGCATGGGCCTTCCCGATGACGAGGCGTTCTGGGTTCCGGATGGCGTGCTCGAGCAGTACCGGGAATCCGGCCGACGTGGCGCCGAGGCCCGCAGTGCCTGGGAGGAACGCCTCGCATCCTTCGCCGGAGACCGTGCCGGATGGGATGCGGCCCAGGCCGGGGGCGGCGTCGACGGTTGGGAGGATCAGCTACCCACCTGGGATGCCGGAGGTGGCGTGGCGACGCGCAAGGCCAGCAACGCCTGCCTCCAGGCCCTCCTGGACGTGGTTCCGGGCCTCATCGGCGGTGGCGCCGACCTGACCGGCAACACCGGTACGACCATCAGGGACCACGGTGTGCAGGGACCCGACTGTCCCGAAGGCAGGCAGGTGTTCTTCGGGGTACGCGAGCACGCCATGGGCGCCATCTGCAACGGCATGGCACTCCACGGCGGAATGCGTCCGGTGAACGGGACCTTCCTGGTCTTCAGCGACTACATGCGCGGAGCCGTCCGACTGGCCGCCCTGAGTTCTGCCCGCACTGTCTTCGTATGGAGTCACGATTCGGTGGGCGTGGGCGAGGACGGGCCCACCCACCAGCCGGTTGAGCATGCGGCTGCGCTTCGGGCCATGCCGGGCATCCCGGTGTTCCGGCCCGCCGACGCCAATGAGACCGCCGCTGCGTGGCGGTACATCGTGCGGGCTGACGGCCCGGTCGCCCTACTCCTGACCCGTCAGGACGTGCCCGTGCTGGCTGGATCGGACGACCACGAAGCGGTGGCACGCGGCGCATACGTGCTGGCCGATCCGGACGGTGAAGTCGACGTCGTCCTGATCGGAACCGGGAGCGAGGTGGCCGTCGCCCTCGACGCAGCAGCGACGCTGACGGCAGCGGGCCGCTCGGTGCGGGTGGTCTCGATGCCGTGCATGGAACTCTTCGCCGAGCAGGCTGACGGGTACCGGTCATCCGTCCTACCCGACGGGGTCGCCACGGTCTCGGTGGAGGCCGGTGTCACCTTCGGCTGGGCGCGCTGGGCCGATCGGAGCATCGGCATCGACCGCTTCGGTACCTCTGCTCCGGGCGACCAGGCCATGGCGGGGTTGGGGATCACCCCCGCTGCCGTCGTGGCGGCCGCAGAATCCCTCCTCGGAACCTGAACCCACGCGGGATGGTGTTATGAACAGACTCCACGACCTGTACACCCAGCAGGGCCAGAGCCCGTGGCTGGACAACCTGAGGCGTACCTGGATCGCCTCTGGCGAACTCCAGGGATGGGTGGACCGGGGGGCACGGGGCATCACCTCCAATCCGTCGATCTTCCAGAAGGCCATGACCGGAACGGATGCCTACGACGAACATCTCCGTTCCCTGACGGAGTCGGGCTGCAGTGTCGAGGAGAGCTACTGGGAGCTGGTGATCCGCGACATCCGTGACGCTCTGGAGATCCTCCGGCCGGTGCACGAGTCGTCCGATGGCCTGGACGGCTACGTCTCGGTCGAGGTTGACCCTCGTCTGGCCCCTGACACCGAGGGCACCATGGTCGCCGCCCGTCAGCTCCACGAGCGTCTGGACCGGCCCAACCTCTACGTGAAGATCCCCGGTACCGCAGAGGGAATCCCGGCCATCCGACAGATGGTCTCCGAGGGGCGGAGCATCAACGTCACCCTCATCTTCTCCCTGGAGCGCTACTCCGAGGTGATGGAGGCCTACATCTCTGGCCTGGAGTCCTGCCCGGGTGACCTCTCGGCGGTCTCCTCGGTTGCGTCGTTCTTCATCAGCCGTACCGACGTGGAGGTGGACCGGCGACTCGACCAGCAGGGTGGGCCGGAGGCGCTCGCCCTGCGGGGGCGTACCGCTGTGGCCCAGGGCCAGGTTGCATACGACATGTTCCTGTCGATGTTCAGCGGTCCACGCTGGGATGCCCTCCTGGAACGCGGGGCACGGGTGCAGCGGCCGCTGTGGGCCTCAACGTCAACCAAGGATCCCTCCTATCCGGACACGCTCTACGTGGACACCCTGATCGGGCCCGACACCGTCAACACCCTTCCCGACGCCACCCTCGAGGCCTTCGAGGACCACGGCACCGTGGCCCGGACCATCGACGCTGATCCCGGCGCCGCCCACGCTGTCCTGCAGGCCGTTTCCGATGCCGGCGTCGACCTCGCCGACGTCGCCCGGGTACTCGAGGACGAGGGCGTCGCCGCCTTCGTGGCCTCCTTCGACGACCTCCTGGCCGACCTGGGGGCCAAGGCCGCCACCTTCTGAGTGCCGCCGGGGGCAACTGTCTCCGACTCAGTTGCAAATAGCAACTGACTGCTACGCTCCGGGCATGCCAGACGATGCCGCCGATGCAGGCTGCTCAATCGCAGCCACCCTGACGGCCGTCGGCGACCGTTGGACCCTGCTCATCCTCCGCGACCTCTTCCGTGGGGTGCGCCGCTTCGAGCAGATCCGGTCAGACCTCGGGATCGCACGGAACCTCCTGGCCGAGCGGCTCCAGCGCCTGGTGGAACTGGAGATCGTGCACCGGGTCCCGTATCAGGATCGGCCGGTACGCCACGAGTACCGGCTCACCACCAAGGGAGCCGACCTCTCTCCCGCACTGGTCGCCCTGATGGGGTGGGGCGACCGCTGGTACGCCGAGGACGGCCCTCCCACCCTCCTCGTACACGACACCTGCGGCACGCCACTCGACCAGGTGCTCTCCTGCCCCGCCTGCCACGAACCGGTCGGGCCACAGCACATCCGAAGCCGCCCCGGACCGGGTCGCATGACCGAGACCACAGGAGCCGATCGATGACCAGCCCCCACCGGGAACTGCGCGGTGAGGACCTCTTCGCCGCAGCGAGGGAGGTCCGCGACCTCCACCACGGGACCCGCGTCACCTTCAGCCCGAAGGTGTTCATCCCCCTGACCATGCTCTGCAGGGACCGCTGCGGCTACTGCACGTTCGCCCAGCCACCGGCCAGGCTGCAGTCCCCCTACCTGTCCACCGAGGAGGTCCTGGCGATTGCCAGGGCGGGAGCCGCCGCCGGCTGCCACGAGGCGCTCTTCACCCTCGGCGAGCGGCCGGAGCTCCGCTACCCGGTTGCAGCGGACTGGCTGGACCGCCACGGCCACGCCACGACGCTGGACCTGCTGGCGGAAATGGCGCAACTGGTTCTCGACGAGACCGGGCTCCTCCCCCACTCGAATGCCGGCGCACTCTACGAAGAGGAGCTTTCAGCCCTCCGGAGGGTCGCTCCCTCGCAGGGAATGATGGTGGAGTCGCTCCGGACCGACCTGGACTGCCACAGGGGCGCACCAGACAAGGAGCCGGCTCGGCGCCTGGAGACCCTCGAGGCTGCCGGACGGTTGGCCATCCCCTTCACCACCGGGATCCTCGTCGGAATCGGCGAGGACCGCGAGGACCGCGTGGTTGCGCTGGAGGCCATCGCCGCCTCCCACAGGCGCCACGGCCACGTCCAGGAGGTCATCGTCCAGAACTTCCTACCCAAGCCGGGCACGGCCATGCACTCCGCTACCCCCTGCCCCGAGGACGTGTACCTGGAGGCCATCGCCCTGGCCCGCCTGATCCTCCCTCCGGATGTCCACCTCCAGGCGCCACCCAACCTCTCCGACGACTTCGGGCCGCTCCTGGACGCCGGCATCGACGACTGGGGTGGCGTCTCGCCGGTCACCGCCGACCACGTCAACCCCGAACGGCCCTGGCCCGACCTTGATCGCCTACGGGAGGTGACCGAGGCACGTGGGTTCACCCTGGCCCCCCGACTCACCGCCTACCCGGAGTACGTCCGGGACCACGCCCGCTGGATCCATGAGGACCTCCTCTTCCAGGTGATGGACCGGAGCGACTCAGAGGGAATGGGGCGCGACGATCCCGGCGCCGTCTTCCCCGAGGAGATCGAGATGGTCACGGCATCCGATGGCGCCGAGGTCCGGCAGGTGGGGCACCGGTCCACGGCCTGGTACTCCGGAAGTCCGATCAGCCCGCCGACCCTCGTACCGGCGACCGTCGCGGCCCGGGGCCATCTCGGCGAGGTACTCGATGGCGTGCTGGACGGCCAACAGGCGGGACGCGACGAGCTGCTGGCCCTGTTCGCAGCCCGCGGCCCGGAGGTGGCCGCCGTGGCCGAGGTGGCCGACGAGCTGCGTCGCAGGGCCGTCGGTGACACCGTCACCTGGGTGGCCAACCGGAACATCAACTACACGAACGTCTGCACCTACAAGTGCCGTTTCTGCGGCTTCTCGAAGGGGCCCCTCTCGCTGAACCTGAGGGGCACCCCGTACCTCCTGGAGATGGACGAGATCGCAGCTCGTGCTGCGGATGCAGCCCGGATGGGCGCCACGGAGGTCTGCCTCCAGGGTGGGATCCATCCCGATTTCGACGGCAACTACTACATAGACGTGACCCGGGCCGTCCGTGATGCGGTACCTGAGATCCACGTGCACGGCTTCACCGCCCTCGAGGTGACGGAAGGCGCCCAGCGACTCGGCGAACCGCTGGCCGACTACCTCCGGCGGGCCAGGGACGCCGGGCTGAGGTCACTGCCCGGCACCGCCGCCGAGATCCTGGACGACGACATCCGGGCGGATCTCTGCCCGGACAAGATCAACAGCGAGGAGTGGCTCGAGGCCCATAGGACCGCCCACAGTGTCGGCATCGCATCCAACATCACGATCATGTTCGGCTCGATCGAGCGGCCCGAGCACTGGGTCAGGCACCTGCTCCGGTGTCGCGACCTCCAGGAGGAGACGGGTGGCTTCACCGAGTTCGTGGGCCTGCCGTTCGTCCACATGGCCTCCCCCATCTACCTGCAACGCAAGGCCCGCCGCGGGCCGACCTTCCGCGAGAACCTGCTGATGCACGCGGTGGCCCGCGTGGCGTACCACGGACTCATCGACAACATCCAGGCCTCATGGGTGAAGATCGGATTCGACGGGGTCCGACAGTTGCTGCAGGCCGGGGTGAACGACCTGGGCGGAACCCTCATGGACGAGAACATCTCGCGGGCCGCCGGCGCCCAGCACGGCCAGCAGGTCCGCCAGGAGGACCTCGAGGGCCTGGTTGCGCCGTTGGGTCGCACGCTCGAACAGCGCACGACCCTCTACGGCAGGGTGGAGCCCGGCCGTCGCCTCACCGTCCTGAGGGAGGACGATGGACGAACCCTCATTCCACTGGTGAACGCCTGACCTGACGGGCCCTGAACCGGGAACGCCTCACCATCCGGCGTGGTCGGGCTCGTCGAGCAGGTGGACCGCCTTCTCCACGGCTCTGCGCGCCCTGGTGAGCCTCCGCTCGTCCACGGGCAACTCGGTCCCCCCAGCGTCTATCGATTCACGTAGGCGCACAATGGCCAGGTCGGCCAGCTCCTCGGAGATGGCCTCCAGTCGGGCCCGGATCTCGGCGAACTCACCGGCCACGACGGTCCTCCAGGGCCTCGGCCACTACTTCCATGGGATGCCTCACTTCCAGTCCTGCCGCTGCGAGGTACATGGCACAACCGGGGTTGGCGCTGATCACCGTACGGGCACCCGACCGTTCGAAGGCACGCCTGACAGCAGCCAGCTTCCGCTCCCGCACCTCGGCGGCCAGTCCAGGCTCCAAAATCTGGAAGGCCCCACCAGCACCACAGCAGAGCCCGTCGTCGTCCAGCTCCACGGGGGTGGCGTAGGCACCCACCACCTCCCGGACCGCGCCATGGACGCCCTGGGCGTGCCGCAGGTGGCACGGGTCCTGGACCACCACCGGTTCGGTTGCGGGCCCGGGCGGCTCCGGTAGCAGGTCCGCGTTGGCAGCCAGCCACTCGTGCACGTCGAACACCCTCTCGGAGAATGCAGCCGCGGCCGGCGTCCCCAGAAGCCCCCCATAGCGCTTCAACGCTGCACCACAGCCTGCCGAGTCCACGAGGATGGGGCGGTCTCCGGGCAGGGCAGCCATGACCGCCCCGGCGCGCCCCATCGCCTCCCCCCGGAGTCCGGCATGCCCATGAAGTGCCCCGCAGCACCCCACGCCCTCTCCGGTCCGTTCGACGCTGCGACCACCAGCGGTGAGGACGTCCTCCACGGCGTCGTGGATCTCCGGTTGGCAAGCATCCATCACGCACCCCGTGAAGAGCAGGACGTCTCCACCGTCGGCCGGAGGGCGTCGACGGGCACGGCCGAGGGGAAGGCGGGCCGGAAAGAGGGCCGTGCGGGGCACCAGGCCCAGTCGCTGGAACACGGCGAGGATGCGCACGCCCGAGCGAAGGAGCCGGGGCCGTCCCAGCAGGCCGAGACCCAGCCTGAGTCGTAGGGGTGGACGCCGTTCGGTGGCCATGGCCACCCGGGTCGTGGCGATGAGCTCCTCGAACGGCACGCCGGAGGGGCAGGCCGTCTCGCAGCCAAGGCACTGCACGCAGGTCGACATGGAGTCCAACCACTCGTCGTCCATGGATGCGCCGTCGCGCTCCACGGCCGCCATCAACGAGATCCGGCCCCGTGGCGAGTGGCTCTCGTCCCCGGTCACCCGGTACGTAGGACAGTGCGGCAGGCACAGGCCGCACTGCACGCAGGCCGCAAGGGAGTCGTCGGACAGGCCGAGCGGGCCGAGGGCCGTCATGCAGCCACCCGGTAGGGATCCCGGCCGGGATTCAGGCGACCCGACGGGTCAAATGACGTCCTCATCCGTGCCGCCAGGTTCCGGATGCCGTCAGGAACCGCTGGCGGACCGGCATCGGTGGGCTGGTGGACCACGCCGGATCCAACCTCCAGGACCCCACCGTCGGGCAGTCGTCCGGTCCAACGGCCCCGACCCACGGGCAGCACCGGTGGCTCCGCCTCCGTCAGGCCGAGGAGGGCCAGCTTCCCGGCGGTCGCGTCGATGTCCTCGCCGTGTCCCTCCAGGAGCACCCATGTCGTCGCGCCATCCCAGAGCACGCAGGACGGCCGGTAGGTCGAACCGAGCACCTCCGCCGGCTCCACCTCGCCGCCCAGCCAGCACGAGCAGGCCGCAATCGGGCGGGTACGCAGGATCACCCGTCCCAGCAGGGCCAGGGTTCCCAGGGATCCCACCAGGAGGCGACACAGGTCATAGCCGGTCACGTTCTTGACGGTGGGACCGCCGGCGGTGAAGGCCGCACCGTCGGCGCCCACGCAGTCCGCCTGGAGCAGTGTGTCGGCTATCGAACCCACCCGCCGTCGACGCAGGGCGCTGCGGCCCACCGCCAGGGTGCCGCCCACCGTCGAGCCCACAGGACCCTCCATGCCGACCTCAAGGCCGTGGATCGCCAGCTCGTCGGACAGCTCGGAGAGGGTCGTCCCCGCACCGACCATCACCGTCATCTCGGCTGGCTGCAGGGACATGATGCCGACCGGCGCCGAGACCTCCCTCGCACCACCAGGTCCTCCGCCCAGTCCCCACCGGGTGCCGCCACCGCGGACGCAGACCGCACCTGAGTCACCCACCGCTGAAAGGAAGAGCCCCATTCGGGTGTCTCCGGCGTTCATACCCAGGCCCCGTCCGGTAGGCGTCCGAGACTGGTCACGTGACCGCACGAGGCCCCGGTGGGCAGGACCTTGGCCGGATTGGCGCGACCTGACGGATCGAACGCAGAGCGAAGGCACTGTTGGGCCTCGAGGTCGGCCGGGCTGAACTGCAGGGACATGAACCGCTTCTTCTCCAACCCGATGCCGTGCTCGCCGGATAGGACGCCCCCGGCAGCCACCGAAACACGGACGATCTCCTCGCCAGCGGCCAGGACCCGCTCCATGACCCCCTCCTCCCTGGCGTCGAACAAGAGGAGTGGATGGAGGTTCCCGTCTCCCGCATGGAACACGTTCATCACGATGAGGTCCTGCTCCTCGACGATCTCGTAGATGCGCTCCACCACCTCGGCCAACTTCGTCCGGGGTATGACCGTGTCGTTCAGGTAGTAGTCGGGCTTGATCACGGCAATGGCTCCGAAGGCGCTCTTGCGTCCCTTCCAGATGCGTTCCCGCTCCCCGGCATCGGCCGCCACCCGGACCGACCTGGCTCCGTGGGCGCTGGCCAACTCCTCGATCCGCCTGATCTCGTCGGCCACTCCGGCCGGTTGGCCGTCCAGCTCGACGATGAGCACGGCGGCGGCATCGGTCGGATACCCGGCGTTAACGAACGGCTCGACGGCCTGGACCACCCGCTGGTCCATCATCTCGAGCGCCGCCGGCACCATTCCGGCGGCGATGATGGCGCTGACCGTCTCCGCTGCTGCTCCGACGCTCATGAAGTCGAGGAGGAGGGTGGCCACCTCCGGCGGGTCCTCGGTCAGGCGGACACAGATCCGCGTCGCTATCCCCAGGGTTCCCTCCCCTCCCACGAAGGCCCCACGCAGGTCGTATCCCACGGAGTCGCCGTCCTCGTCGCCGAGGACCAGCACCTCGCCATCAGGCAGGACCACCTCCACGGCCAGGACGTGAGCGCTGGTCACCCCGTACAGCAGGCAGTGCGGACCCCCGGAGTTGTTCGCCACGTTCCCTCCGATCGTGCAGGACTGCTGGCTGGATGGGTCCGGGGCGAAGTGGAGGCCGGTGCCGGCGAGGTGTCGGCTGAGGTCCAGGTTCACGACCCCCGGTTCCACCCAGGCCAGGCGCCTGGCCACATCCACCTCCAGGATCCGGTCCATCCGGGTGAGGACCACCATGACAGGCTCGTCGCAGGGCACGGCCCCACCAGCCAGGCCGGTCCCGGCACCACGGGCCACGAAGTCCCTGCCGTGGTCGAGCGCAGCCACCACAGCCGCCGACACCTCTTCGGTGGTCTCCGGAAAGCAGACCACTCCAGCCCTACCGCCACGGATCACCGAGGCGTCACGGCTGTAGAGGCGACGGGCGCCATCGCCGACCTGGACCCGCCCCACGTCGAGGGCGGCCACAAGGTCACGAACGAGTGGATCCCGTGATCGTCCAGAAATCCGCCGCATCTGACCAGTCTGCCGTCTGTGCCGGCACTGTGGATGACCAGCCGATCCTGGCGGGGCGTCCGAGGATCCATTCCCCCCAGGGTGTAGGAAGAACACCGTGAATCGGCTGCGCACCATCGCAACACGTGGCGACACACCGGTTCTGGCGCTCTCCATCGCCACCGGAGTCGTCGTGGCGATGGTCATCGCCGGCTTCGAGTACGTCTCGGCCACCGTCCTGTTGGATCGTGTCCTGCACCGTCCGCTCTGGCAGATCGCGCTGGCACCCGCCCTCGGCCTGATCCTGGCCAGCCTGATCCTGCGATACGCGGGGCGCTCCCTGTCAGCGTCCACGTCAGACGAGTTCAATCGGGCGTTCCACGAGCGCTCCCCGAGCCTTCCCCTCCGGGACCTGCCCATCAAGCTGCTGGCCGGGATCACCACCATCGGGCTGGGTGGATCGCTCGGACTGGAGGGCCCGTCCATCTACGCCGGATCCTCCATCGGACTGGCGACCAGGAACCGCTTCCGGCGATGGCTGCGGCGCGACGACGTCAAGATCCTCCTCACGGCCGGTGCCGCCGCCGGCGTGGCCGCCGTCTTCAAGGCACCTGCAACCGGCGTGCTGTTCGCCCTGGAGGCCCCGTACCGCGACGACGTGAACCGTCGGGCCCTCCTCCCGTCGCTGCTGGCGGCGGCGACCAGTTACGTCGTCTACGTGAACCTCATCGGCCACGAGTCCGTCATCCCGTTCCTGAACGATCCGCTGAACCGGATCGGGCTGAACGTGAAGGAGCTCTCAATCGCCTCGTCCGAGCGGGTCGTCTGGTTCGAGGCTGCCGACCTGGCCTCCCTCTTCACCGCCGTCGAGGTGAACGACGTCTTCGGTGCCCTGCTGTTGGGAGTATTCGCCGGTCTCGGCGGACGCTCCATGGCATGGCTGGTGCGCTGGGCCAAGACGCAGTCCAGGACTGACCAGTTTGTGCGGCGCGTCCTCCTGGGTGGCGCCGCCCTGGCCGGCCTGGCCGTCGCCGCCGACGCACTCTTCGAGGCTCCGCTCACGATCGGTCCCGGGTTCGAGGCGATGGACTGGGTGGTCAACCCGTCCAACGGGCTCGGGCTGATCGCACTCCTGTTCGGTCTCCGGATGGCGGCCACCATCATCACCCTGGCCGCCGGTGGCGTCGGGGGGCTGTTCATCCCCCTGGCCGTGCAGGGCGTGATCCTGGGCCAATTCACCGGAGAACTCCTGGGTTCGGACAGGCCCGGCCTCTATCCGACGCTGGGCCTGGCGGCCTTCCTGGGGGCCGGCTACCGCGCCCCCATCTCGGCCGTGATGTTCGTGGCCGAGTCGACCGGTGGTTCCTTCGTGGTTCCGGCCCTCGTGGCCGCAGCGGTCAGCCAGCTCGTGGCGGGAAGGTCCTCGGTGGCGGAACACCAGCACAGCATCCGGCTCGGGCACCTGGAACGGCGGTTCACCCTGCCGGTCACCTCCGCCCTGGATACCGACGTCATGACCGTTCCACCGGACGCCACCGTGGCCGAGTTCATGTACCTGCACGTGCTGGGTCGCCGTGAGCGGTCCGTGGCGGTCGTGGACGGCAGCACCTTCCTCGGAATGATAAGCCTGACCGAGGTCTCCATGATTGAGCGGTCGGCGTGGGACGACACCACCGTGGGCTCCCTGCTGTCCGGGGAGCGCCTCTCCGCGCGGCCCACCTGGTCGCTACGCGACACGGTGGTGGCCATGGAGAAGGCCGACGTGGACGTCCTGGCCGTGACCGACGCGGAGGGCGCCTTCATCGGCATGGTCTCAGCCGACGACATCCTGAAGTTGGACGAGATCCTTGACGAGACCGGCGGCTGAGCCAACCGGCGCTCAGGCGGTCCCGGTGGATTCCTCCAGCGACTCCCCGAACTCATCGGTGTTTTCATCAGCCCAACCGTCATCGGCAGGAGTCTCCCGGTCGTCCTGCTGGTCACTGATCTCGAGGCTGTCGAAGATCGAATCCAGGTCCAGGTCCTGGTTCTGCTTCAGCGCCCTTGCTTCTTCATAACGCCGGTGCCGGCCCTTTTTCACCGTTGAACCTCCAGGTCGAATTTCGTCAACGATCGGTCGCCCACCCTACCGACGACGGAACACGAAGACGGGACACGCTCCGCTCCACCGGGGCCCTACCGACTCATGTGCCCCGAGGTTCCAGCAGCAGCCCACCACGTCCATCGAAGGCCAGGGATGCCCTGCCGCTGAGAAGGTCGTCGACAGGACCCCCGACGACCTCATGGCGCCATCCGTTGGTCATGCGGCAGGTCTCGTCGCCGCGCACCAGGGCCTCGATGTCGCTACGTGTTCCGACCAGAGTCGGATCCAGGTCCAGGTTGCGGGCGAGCTGAGCCACCCACGCCGACACCAGGGTCACGCCGGCTCGGATGTCGGGGCCACCGCCCGACCGGCGCGGGTCCGCCTCAACCGGGGGAAGGTCGCCGGCGACGGCCACGGCTGCGACTATCCCCTCGGCGACAGCGCCCTTGTGGTGTCGACCGTCGAGGCCTCGCACCCCTTTCAGGTCGGCGACGGATCCGGGCGCCCTCTGCGCAACCGCGACCACCCCCAGGTCCGGCAGGACATGGCGGACCGGGATGTCCACCTCAGCGGCCCGTCGCTCACGCCAGGCGGCCACCGAACGTGCAACGTCCCTGGCGGGGCCCCGCAGCTGTCGGGCCTCCTTGATCCGCTGCCAGGCGTCCTCCGGCACGCGCCGACCACGCTCCCGTTCGAGCATCTCCCGGCACTCCTGTTCCGCCCAGGCCAGGCGGCCATCGGCGGACAGGCGTGCGACCTGGAGGTCGTGGATCTCGAGCAGGTTGGCCACGTCGGAAGCCGCGTAGTCCATCTGCGACCTGGTCAACGGCCTGGCCAGCCAGTCGGTGAGGCGGTCCCCCTTGGGTAGCCGGAGGCCCAATTCCCGCTCGTGTAGCGAGGCCAGGGATGGCGAGGACATGCCCATGAACCCTGCAGCCAACTGGGTGTCGAACAGCTTCCTGGGTACGGCCCCGCAGACCCGGTCGAACACCTCGAGGTCCTGACCGGCCGCATGCATCACCACGAGGAGGTCGGACTGGACCAGGCCGGCCAGCGCCGCCAGGTCCAGAGACAGGGGATCCACCAGGACCAGTCCTCCCTCCCAGGCGATCTGGATCAGGGCGACCCTCGGGAAGTAGGTCTTCTCGCGGTGGAACTCCGTGTCAACCGCTATTCGTTGCTGGCCGGCGAGGGTCCCGATCAGATCGTCGAACTCCGCCTGTTCGGTTACCAGGCGATACGTCGGATCGGGTCGCCGGTTCAGGCCGGTCTCCCAGACTCGGTGGGCAGGCCGGCATCGATCCAGGCAGTCGTCCCCCCGGCCACGTTGACGGCATCGCGTCCCTCGTTCCGGAGGAACTCGGCCGCAGCCATGCTCCGGCCGCCCTTGGCGCAGATCACGTAGAAGGTCCCATCGGCGGGTACGTCGTCAAGGCGTTCCGGCACGCTCTGGAGCGGCACCAGGAGTCCGCCAGGCACCCGGACCAGTTCGTACTCGTCGGGCTCCCTGACGTCCACGAGCGGGGCGCCGGCAGCCATCAGGCGCTCCAACTCATCCACATCGATCTCCGGCACGTCCATGTCCCACTCCCGGACCAGGTTCGCGATTCCAGCCGCCGCGCACCCTACCGGCCCCTCGGACCCGACTCGTCCAGGTCCCCCGGGCTGTCCACGTCCCGCAACGAGAGCGGGTCCAGGCCGGCGACCTCCAGGACCGGGAGATCACCCAGGGCCCTTCGGGGCGCCCGCTCCCCCGCTGCGAAAGCCCTCTCCAGCAGTCCCGTGGCCGAAACAGGCCAGCAGGCGTGCATCCACTGCCTTCGGCCCTCCAGTACCGGCACGACGACGGCCGGAACCTCGCCGATTGCCCCGATCAGGGCCCCGATGCTCGCGCCGGACACACCCGGTAGGTCACACGAGAGGACCACCACATGGTCGCAACGCCCACCGAGGTGGCGCAGCGCCGTGAGGATGCCGCCCAGCGGCCCATCGCCCGGGTGCAGGTCCGGGACACTCTGCAGCCCGAGGCCCCGGATGCCCTCCCCGTCACCGCCCACCACGACCACCCCGTTGCCCACGACCGTCTCAAGGACTCCTGAGACGGTCGCCACCAGCGGGACTCCCCTGACCTCCAGAAAGGCCTTGTCGCGTCCCATCCTCCGACTGGAACCACCCGCCAGTACCGCACCACCGACGGTGGTGCCCAGCGATCCCACCACCGACTCGGTTCAGGCCGGTCCGCTGGACGGAGCATCCACGGGCGGCCAGGTGGGATCCAACTGACGGAGGAACAGCTCGCAGCGCTCCTCCTCGTCGGTTTCCCCGATCTCCCCGGCAGTCCGGGCAAGGCCGGCGACTGCGCTCAGGAAGCCTCGGTTCGTCGGGTGCTTCCACCTGACATAGCCGGATCCGCGCCAGCCGCTCTGACGCAGGGTGTCCAGGCCACGGTGGTAGGCGACGCGGTAGGAGGCGTAGGACTCGATCGTGTCGCCACCGAGGTCTCCAAGCATCACCCAGGCCGCCAAGTGGCGGGGCCACCTGCTGACGACCTCGGCCACGGCCGCCCGCCGGCCGGCCACCGGCAGGCTGGCTGCGACGCCCAGGAGGCCGTCGGCCTCGGCCGGCTCGGGGCCGAGGATCGTCTCGGGGGGCCCACTGCCGGAAAGGTTGATCGGTCTCTCCATGGTCACAGCGGCCGAGGCTACCCGGCCCTGTGAGCAGCCACCGGAGCGCTAGCCTCGGTCGGTGCCCACCGAGTTCCTGGACCGCATCGAGCTGCCGGAGCTCGTAGAACTACCTGCATGGGCTGACCCCCAGGTGGTTCGGTCCGCCTCCGCTGTTGCCATCGTCGTGGCCCTGGTCGCCCTGTTCCTGGCCATCCGGATCATCCGCCGACTCCTCGTGAGGGTGGTCGTGGTGGTGCTCCTGGCAGCCCTCTCGATCGGCCTCTGGGAACAGCGCGTAAACCTTGCGGACTGCGCGGTCGACTGTTCCTGCGCCGTGTTCGGACAACCCCTGGTGGTCCCCGCCGAGCTGAACCCCAACTGCACCGCCGCCTGATCGGGCGGCCGACCTCAGGCCTCGGGCACCCGCTCGATCCTCAGGACGTTCGTGGACCGGGACCGGATGTTGGTCCCGGCCAGGATTCCCACGAGTTCGCCGGCGGCGACGCCGCCCTGGTCACGGGCCGCCACCAGGGCTGCCGCCGCACGAAGGGCGATGTCGCCCTGCTCAGGAAGGTACAGCGGCTCGGTCCCCCAACTGAGCGTCAGTTGGCGGACCGTCCTCTCATTGGCACTCAGGCCGAGGATGCGTGCCGAAGGTCGGCATCGGGCCATAGAACGGATGGTGAAGCCACTACCCGAGATGCACAGGATGGTCTGGATGCCCAGGTCGTCGATGGCACGCGCCGTGGCCTGGGTCATCGCATCGGTGATGGAGGTGTCCGGATCGTCCGTGTCCGTCATTCGCAGATCGGACAACTCGGCCATCCAGGCTCGATGGTCGAATGCACGGTCGGCCCTCTCGGCGATGCGGGCCATGGTCTCGACCACGTTCACCGGATCCACGCCTATGGCCGTCTCCCCCGACAACATCACGGCACTGGATCCGTCCCATACGGCGTTGGCCACATCGGATACCTCGGCCCTGGTCGGCTCAGGGTTCGTAACCATCGTCTCGAGCATCTGGGTGGCGGTGATCGCCGGTCGACCCAGGGCGATGCACTGCCTGATGATCTCCTTCTGGAGGACCGGCAACTCCTCGATGTTGCACTCGCTCCCGAGGTCGCCGCGGGCGACCATCACCGCTCCCGAGGCCGCGATGATCGCAGGCAGGTCGTCGATGGCCGCCCTCGTTTCGATCTTGGCGACCACGATCGGTCCCTCCGGGTGCGGCGCCACCGGCAGCCGGGCCAGGTCCTCGGCGGTCCGGACGAACGAGAGGGCGATCATGTCAACGTCGAGTTCCACGAACCGCTCGACGGCCCTCAGGTCCTCTTCGGTCGGGGCCGTCATGGACAGTCGGTCCGACGGAATGTGCAGGCCCGGTCTCCCGTTCAGGACGCCTCCGTGTGCCACGCGCGCTGTCAGACGATCACTGTCGGCATCCAGGATCTCGAGGATCACCCGCCCGTCGCCCATGCTGAGGCGGTCACCGGGCTCCACGTCGGCGAGCAGGCCTTCGTAGTCCACCTGGATGTCGGACTCATCGCTGCGGGTACTCCCTATGCGCAGGCTCACCGTGGAGTCCTCGACGAGGGCGACGGGTTCGGAACCGAACGGGGCCGCTCTGACCTTCGGACCGGGCAGGTCCACGAGGATCCCCACATAGCGTCCCTCGAGGGCGGCGATGCGGCGGATGTCGGCCATCCGGGCTGCCGCCTCGTCGATCGTGTTGTGGGCCAGGCCCAGCCGTGCCACATCCATTCCGGCACGGATCAGTCCGCGCATGGTCGCCTCGTCCTCGGAGGCGGGTCCGATGGTGGCGATGATCTTGGTGCGACGGGCCATCGACCCACGATACCGAGCAGGACGCGGCACGCCCCGGGGCGGAGTCACCGGTGCCGGCTGGAGCGGGCACCCGCCACCTCCCCGGGGCACTACCGTCTCGGCGATGCCCCAACCGGTGCTCCACCCCTACCTGGACCATCCGGGGACCCTCGCCTTCGCCCACCGCGGCGGCACCGAAGCACACCCGGAGAACAGCCTGGCCGCATTCCGCCACGCGGTGGACCTCGGCTTCGCCTACCTGGAGACCGATGTGCATGCCACCGCCGACGGCGTGGTCATCGCCTTCCACGACGTGGCCCTTGACCGCGTCACCGACCGGACCGGTCGTATCTCCGACCTGTCCTGGGCCGAGGTTGCCGAGGCCCGAATCGACGGCACCCAACCAATACCCCTCCTGGAGGACCTGCTCACCGCCTTCCCCGGCGTGAGGATCAACATCGATCCGAAGGACGACCGCGTGGTCGACCCACTAGTCGACGTCCTGAGGGACCATGGGGCCATGGAGCGCGTCTGCCTCGGTTCATTCTCCGATCGACGACTCCGCCGTTGCCGGGACCTGATGGGACCGGACCTCTGTACGTCGGCCGGGCCACTGGCCGTCGCCCGCTTCCGTCTGTCCAGCCTGGGGTTGCCAGTCGGCCGACCAGCGGCCAGATGCCTCCAGGTTCCGGTCCGCCAGGGTGGCATTCCGCTGGTGGACCAGCGCCTGGTGGGACATGCCCACCGCCGGGGCCTACAGGTCCACGTCTGGACGATCGACGATCCGGACGAGATGCACAGGCTCCTGGACCTCGGGGTGGACGGGATCATGACCGACCAGCCCAGCCTGCTCAGGTCCGTCCTGATCGATCGGGACGACTGGGTGGCCTGAGCGGGGCGATGTCATGGCCGACGGGCAGACTGCCCACATGATCGACCTCGACGGCATCCGCGTCTTCCTCCACCTCCTGGGCGTGGCCGGCTGGATCGGCGGCCAGATGGTCATGGTGGGCCTCCTTCCACTGCTGCGAACCCTTGGACCGGACGTTCCCAGGCAGGCCGCCGCCCGCTTCGCGAGGGTGGCGTGGCCCTGCTTCGGCCTGGCGATCGTCACCGGCGTCTGGAACCTCCTCGCCATCGACCTGGGCGACCGCGGCACCGACTACCTAACTGTCCTGCTGGTGAAACTCCTCCTGGTAGGGCTCTCCGGGGTGGCCGCGGCGATCCATTCCGCTACGAGCAGCGTCGCACTTCGTGGAGTCACGGGTGCCCTCGGTGCACTGGCGGCGCTGGGCGCACTCTTCGCCGGCGCCATCCTCGTCACCTGAGGCCACCAACGGATCAGGATTCGGCCCCGTCTGTGGATGATCCTGTGGAGACCGCGAGAACATCTGTGGAAATCCCCTCCGAAGTTGGGGAATACCCCGTTATCGGTTGACCCGGGGACGCACTGCGGTCACCATGCCTCCACGCCGAACATGGCGAGGGGATCCCGAACCGGAGAACCGACCAGCCAAACGGAACCAGGGCTCAGGCTCCGGTCGAGGACGGAAGGTCGAGAACCTGGCCAGGCCCCCGAAACGTGTTCGGGGAGGACCGCAACCACGCTGGCCCCGCGAGGGACCAGCGGTTCGGCCACCGGCACACGGGTGTCGAGGCCGGGCGGGACGACGGAATGCCTTCGGGCAGGCCGTCGAACCACCCGGACGAAGCCCCGACCGGGACCGGGCCACTGCTGGTCGCTCCGCCGCCGACGGGCGACGGGGTGGATCGACAGTGGAACCGGACTCGGAGTGCCAGGTCGATCGGATCGCTCCGGCGCCGTCGGGCGTCGGAGAGGCACGATGGACCAGGGTTCCCTCGGGAACCAGTGGTCGAGTCGGGTTCGGAGACGGAGCGTTGACGGATGCTCCGACCTTCGAATCAGGGCCTGACCCTTCGGGGTGGGGCTCCGGATCGTCTGACGGGACGATCCGACGGGTGGACGTGGAACGACGAGGTGGCTCCGAGGAGTTGACCGGTTCGCCGGAAGGCTACTCGGGGCCACTTTCGCGTTTTCCCACATGCAGCTCCCATGCCGAGCTCCGGGACGCCGGAAAGCCCTGGACTCATGGCACGTAGGAGCCCCACCAGGCCATTGCGGCCAGGACCGGCATCGTCACCGCCGAGAACGCCATCACTGCGGGACCCAGTCGAGGCCTCGATGCCAGGGTGGCCACCGCAAGCACGAACGGCACCCCGTTCAGGGCATAGCGCTCCAGGCTGTTCAGGTTGTCGGCAGCGAGGGCCACGATCAGGCACACGGCGGCAAAGGCGCCGTAGCGCAACGGCCAGTGCCTGAGCAGCACCGCAAGGAGGACCAGCAGGGCGGCCACTGCCACTATGTGGAGGCCGTCCCCGAGGGCCTCGGAACCGAAGAGCTCCCCGATCCCTTCCACCAACCGGCGAACCGGATTCACCGGGTCGCCCCTCAGGCCGCGCTGCACGTTCATCGGTATGAACGCCTCGTCGAAATGCACCGAGGCCCACCAGACGAAGATGCCGACGCCGGCCGGCCCGGCCAGCACCGCCGCGATCCGTCCAGGGAGTCGACCCGTACCAGCAGAGGGTCGCCATGCGGCCGCCAGGACCGGTACCGCCAGGAGGGCGCCCATCGGGCGGACCAGACCGGCGGCCAGCGCCAACAGGGCGACCAGGGCCCACCGCTCACGACGGGCACACAGCAGCACGCCGATCGCCAGGGCGAGGAACAGACCCTCCCCGTAGGCCCACACGAGGACGAATGCCGGCGGGAAGAGCGAGAGGGCCCATACGGCCCGCCTGGCCATCACCCGGCTCCCGGTCTCGAGGAGCACCAGCCGGTGCAGGAGGACAGCGGCCACAAGGGCGGAGACGTTCGCAAGGGACACAAGAGCCACTCCGGGCCCACCCGGCAGGATCGCGTCGACTACTCGGCCCGCCCACACGAATCCCGGAAAGAACCGAACGCCGGCGACCGACACCCCGTCATAGCCGTGCACGAGGATCGACTGGTACCAGTCGCCGTCCCACGCCAGGAGCCCACGTTCGACCGGGCGGGACCCACCATCGCCAACGGCCAGCCGAACCGCCAACCACGCTGCCGCAACCAGCAGCCGGGCCGTGATCCACGCCGGCAGGACGACGTGCAGGTCGCGTCGCACCAGGCCGGTTCGGCCAGCGGTCATGGTCGACCCGGGAAGCGGGAGAGGTTGGCCGCATCGTCGAAGGCGTCACCGTCGGCACGGACCACCTTGGTGGGACGACCCAGGCGATCCGCCAATTCCAGGCGGAGCTCCCCACACTGGGCGTCGAAGGTTTCGTACCCGTCCATCCAGACGAGCCAGACCACGGAGCCGACGGAGGTCCGATGCAGGACCCCCTCGGCCACAGCGGCGACATCGACCGATGCATTGCGCAGGGCGTAGTCGGACCAGTCCACGCGGCGACCGTCGTCCAGCATCGGATACGAGAGGGTCGTGAGGTGGCCAGCGAGAAGACGATGCCCGGCAGGCGCCAACTGGTCCGGGCAGAAGACGACGAGGTCATCGCTGGTGGCCTCGTCCAGTATCGCCGCGGCCACCACGCCCACCTGTGTCCGGTCCCGCCCCAACTCGCGGGCAACCGACACACCTGACAGGACAACCAGGAGCACCAGCACCGCAACCGCCCCGACTCCCGGCATTCGTCGTAGGCCCAGCCCGGCGGCCAGGACCACCGGAACCAGGGCGAACATGCCGTATCGACCCTGGAACGCCGTGTCGGTAGCCAGGCTCACCGCCGCCCCAAGCAGCATTGTCGCCAGCCCGATGCCGGCCACCACCCTCAGCCAGCCAAGGTCCGTCCAACCGAGCACCGCTCCGGATGTCGTGCTCCTGGTTCCCACGCCCAGAACCACGAGTACCGAGAGCACCACCGCCACGAGAAGGGCCTCGGACCCCCGGCCACCGCCGTACGCCTCGAGGGTGAGAGCGGCCACGACCGTGGGTCGTGGTGCCGGCGACCACGGTGTCCCCGTGTGGGCCAGCTGGTCCAGGAACACGGGCAGCCACGGAACAAAGGCCATGCACCCGGCGGCGACGGCCCCGACCAGCCTGAATGCACGGTCCCCGCCCCCACGGCGGCCAGCCTCGATGAGCCCGACCCCTACGACGGCCACCAGGAAGAATGACCAGTAGTGGGTGAGCAGGAGGGCGGCGACCACAGTGGAGACCGCTGCCAGGCGCCCCAGGGAGGGAGAGTCCCAGGCCCTCGCCACGGCGAGGTGTCCGAGCAGGAGGAGGACCAGAATCAGGAGGTACATCCGCGCCTCGGTCGAGTAGCGGATTGCGAACGGGCTGGACGCCATGACCCCCAGGGCCAGCCATGTTCCCGTCCGATCCAGGTGACGCCGCGCCACCAGCCAGACGAGGGGCAGGGACACGACTCCCAGAGCGCCGGAGAAGGACCTGACCGCTACGTCACCATCGCCCAGGAGGCCCGTCCAGAGGGCCAGCAGGACGTAGTAGAGGGGTGGGTGGCCGTCGTGCCGGAGGGCCTCCACCAACTGCGACCATCCCAGTCCGGCCTCCTGGGCGAGCGACGCCGAGATGGCCTCGTCCAGCCACATGGGGGAAGCCGGCAGGAACCGCAGCACGACGCCGACGACCACCGACACCGCCACCACGGCCGTGATCCAGCGCTTCAGACGGGCAGCCTCCACGGCGGATGAGCGTACCTTCGGGCCCCGGAACAGTCCGGTACGCTCTGTCCGCACCCGGTCGACACCAGGCCGGTGGCGGACCACGCCCCACCTGATGAGCACCCTCCCGAGCGCCCCCGACGACCCGTCACCAGCACGACTCCGACCGGTGGTGATCGGTGCAGGGCCGGCCGGCCTCACCGCCGCCTACCAGTTGGGCAAGGCCGGCGTCCGGTCCACGGTCCTGGAGGCAGACGACGTCGTGGGAGGGATCAGCCGGACCGCCGTACGCGATGGCTGGCGGTTCGACATCGGAGGACACAGGTTCTTCACCAAGGTCCGCGCAGTGTCGGACCTCTGGCACGAGATCCTGGAGCCGGAGGACTTCCTACTGCGGCCCCGCATGAGCCGGATCTTCTACCGGGGCAAATTCTACGACTACCCCCTACGGGCCATGAACGCCCTCCGGAACCTGGGCATCCTGGAGGCCGTCCGTTGCGTGCTCTCATACGTCTGGGTGCGGATCCATCCACCCCGCGACCTCACCTCCTTCGAGGGATGGACCGCCAGCCGGTTCGGGTGGCGGCTCTACCGGACATTCTTCAAGACCTACACGGAGAAGGTCTGGGGAATTCCGGCCGATGAACTCCAGGCCGACTGGGCAGCCCAGCGGATCAAGAACCTGTCCCTCTTCAGCGCCGTCGTGAACTCGCTGATGCCGCGACGAAACCAGAAGGACATCACCAGCCTCATCGAGGAGTTCGAGTACCCGCGCTACGGGCCGGGGATGATGTGGGAACGGTGCCACGAGCTGGTCACCGAACAGGGGTCCGATGTGATCCTGGAACATCCGGTCCGACGGATCCGCCACTCCAATGGCCTGGCCCACGAGGTGGAGGCCAACGGACCGGACGGTCCGGCCGTGTTCCCCGCCAGCCACGTCATCTCGTCGATGCCCCTGCCACACCTCCTGATGGCGATGGACCCTCCGATCCCCGAGGACGTACAGCAGGCGGCCGGGGGCATCGGGTACCGCGACTTCCTCACCGTGGCACTGGTCGTACCGGCCGAGGATGGGTTCGAGGACAACTGGATCTACATCCACTCCCCGGAGGTCCGGGTGGGACGGGTGCAGAACTTCGGGCAGTGGTCACCGCACCTCGTCAAGGAGGGCAGGACCTGCCTGGGCCTCGAGTACTTCGTCAACGAGGGAGACGACCTCTGGAGCTCCACCGACGAGGACCTGGTCGAGCGCGGCAGGGCCGAAATGGAGCACCTCGGCCTCCTGGACCCCGCCCGGGTGGAGGCCGGCTACGTCGTCCGGATGCCGAAGGCGTACCCGATGTACGACGCCGACTACCAGGCAAACGTGGAGGTCCTCCGGGGCTGGCTGGCGACCAACGCACGCAACGTCCACCCGGTGGGTCGCAACGGCATGCACCGGTACAACAACCAGGACCACTCCATGTACACCGCCATGCTCACCGTGGAGAACCTGCTGGCTGACGGCAGCGGGACCTGGCACGACGTCTGGCAGGTGAACGTGGAGGAGGACTACCACGAGGAGCACCGAATGGCCGAGGCTGACGGGGCCTGAGGATGTCGCCCCGCACACTGCGGCCCGACGGGGAGGTGACACGACGCGATCCGGACTTCCCACGTCGCCTCGCCCTGATCTTCCTTGTCGGCTTCCTCCTGAGGGTGGCCTACGTCCTGCTGGTCGAGCGGGGATCTCCCCTCTCGGGTGACGGCATCTACTACCACGAGGCCGCGAACCTGCTGGCCGACGGCCTGGGCTTCACCGAGCCCTACCGGTACCTGCACGGTGGAGCCCAGGAATACCTGTTCGTAGCCGACCCTTCGACGATCACGGCCAGCGCCAACACGGCACTGCCGGTGGGCCACGTCGAGCCCACCGCCGGCCATCCCCCGCTCTGGGTGCTGGTACTCGGCTTCTCCTCGATCCTGGGCTTCACCAGCGTGGCCGCCCACCAGATGCTCGGAGCGCTCGTCGGGGCGGTCGGGGTGGTCGCCATCGGGTGGGCCGGTCGGACGCTCGACGGGCCGAGGACCGGCCTGATCGCCGCCGCCCTCGCCGCAGTCCATGCCTGCCTGTGGCTGAGCGACGGGCTGGTCATGTCCGAGAGCCTGGTAGTCACCGGAACCGCCCTCATGGTGGGTTGCGCCATCCGGGCGCACAGGTCGCCCGACAGTCGATGGATCCTCCTGCTGGGCCTCGTGGGTGGCCTGACCGCCCTGGTCCGTGCCGAGATGCTGCTGGTCCTACCCCTGGTGGCACTCCCCGTCCTCTGGACGCCCGGGACCGGGACCCGACGCCGACTGATGCGCTACGTGGCGATCGGCCTCGTGGCCGGAGCGGTGCTGGCTCCATGGGCGGTCCGGAACCTACGCACCTTCGAGGAACCCGTCCTGTTGTCCAACGGCCTGGGAATCCTCCTCGCCCAGACGAACTGTGAAGCCACCTACTACGGGGACAAGCAGGGATCGTGGGAGTTCCAGTGCGGCCTCCCGCAACCGCTCCTGATCGACGGCACCCCGGGAGACGAGTCTCAGCGGGAGCTGGTGTACCGCCAGCGGGGACTGGATTACGTGGCCGACCATCCGGGCCGTCTCGTCAGCCACGTGGTGCCGAAGCGCGTCGGACGCTTCTGGGGCCTCTACGCCCCGATCCAGCAACTCCGCTCCGACATCCTCGTGGAGGGCCGCAATTTCAGGCTCTCGGTCCTTGGACTGGTCCAGTTCTACGTGACCGTCCCCCTCGCCGTGGTCGGAGCAGCGTGGCTGCGACGACGTGGCCAGCCACTCCTGCCCCTCGTGGCCGTGCCGCTGGTCGGGACCGTCCTGGCTGCCCTCACGCTCGGCGCCACCCGCTACCGGGTCCCCACCGACGTGGTACTCGTGCTCCTCGCCGCTGTAGCCGTGGCCCGCTTCCGTGACCGGCGAACCTCGCCGGACCCGGCTCTTAGGCTCCCCTGATGGCCCCTCCCGTCACCATCACCCTCGACGTCGAGGACCTCCGCCCGGACCAGAACCTTCCGGAGAGGGTCGTGGCCATGACCGGCCTGGTCCTGGACATGCTGGCCGACTCCGAGGTCCAGGCATCCATATTCGTGGTCGGTGAGCTGGCCGAGCGACGGCCCGGGATCGTGCAACGCGCCGCCCGGGACGGCCACGAGATCGGCCTCCACTCATGGTCCCACGTCCCGATCCCGACACAGCGGCCCGAGGACTTCCTGGCCGACATCGAACGCGGGCGGTCACTCCTGCAGGACCTCTCGGGACAGCAGGTCACCGGCTACCGGGCTCCGATGATGTCGTTGGTCCCGGCATCGGCGTGGGCCGTCCCCCTCATCTTGGAGGCCGGCTTCACCTACTCATCCAGCGTCCTTCCGGGCCCGAGCCCCCTCTACGGGTGGCCCGGGCTGCCACGCCGACCATTCCGGTGGTCCGGCGGCCCCATTGAGTTCCCATGTCCGATGGTGCGTCTCGGCCCGATCGACCTCCCCTATCTGGGCGGCACCTACCTCCGCCTGCTGCCGGCCGCCGTGAGGCGTATCGGACTGCGACGCTCCGCGGCCGACGAGGCCCTGTGGGCCTACTGCCATCCGTGGGAGTTCGACACCGACGAGGCCTTCCACCCACACGACCACATCGGCACCCTCGCCAGCCGCATCGCCTGGCTGGGACGCTCGCGGATGCGACGGCAGCTGCGTCGTCTCCTCGTGGAGCCGGTGGCTCCCCCGCTCGCCGAGGTGGCAGGCAACCTCGCTGGATGCGACCTTCCGGTCGTGGATCCGAACCGACCGCCAGAGCTCGGCTCGGTGGCACGGTGGGCAAACGGTCGGCTCCGCCAGCGGTGATCAACGACTGGAGCAGGGTCCGGCCCCCCAGGACCTTCAACGGACGTCTGGCGGCGATCACCTGCATTGGACTGTTGGTTCGTCTCGTCCACCTGGTCCTCATCGCCGCCGACAACCCCCTGAGTGGCGACGCTGCCGGCTACCACCTGGCGGCCAACCTCTTCGCTGACGGCCTGGGCTTTCCGGAGCCCTTCCGCTACTACTTCGGCGGCATCGACGTCGTTCCCCTGCCGACGGGCGAGCTGCTCGTGGAGACACCCATCGGCCACCTCGAGGCTTCCGCCGGACACCCACCGGTGTGGGCCATGCTGCTCGGGGCCTTCGCCTTCCTGGGCTTCACCAGCGTCGTGCAGCACCAGGTGGTGTCCGTCGTCCTGGGGGCACCCGCGATCGTGCTCATGGGGCTACTGGGCAGGGAGGTCCGATCCGAGCGGGTCGGGCTGCTGGCCGCCGCAGCCACCGCCGGCTATGCCTTCATCTGGGTCAACGACGGCCTCATGATGGCCGAGACCGCTGCCATCGCCATGGCCACGGCGACAATGCTCGTGGGCGTCCGATTCTGGAAGGAGCCGAGCCGTCGCTCCGCTCTGGTCCTCGGTGTCGTAGGTGGGCTGGCGGCACTCACCCGGGCCGAGTTGGTCCTCTTCCTGCCGATTGTGGCCGCCGTCGTCCTGATTCGGTCACCGATCCCGTGGAGGGAGAGGGTCGTTCGCTACGCCTGCTGCGGTGCGGCGGCCCTGGCGATCTGCATGCCGTGGTTCGCTCGCAACATCGCGACCTACGACGCTCCTGTGTTCCTCTCCAACGGGATCGGCACCGTCCTGGTCCAGGCGAACTGCGATGCGACCTACTACGGGCCGGACCTCGGCTACTGGCAGATCACCTGCGGCAATCCGCCACCGTACGGGCCGCAGGGCGAGATCCTGGGCGAGTACGAGCGCGACCAGGTGGTCAGGAAGCGCGCCTCCGAATACATCTCGGCCAACCGGACACGCCTGCTGACCGTGGTCGTCCCGGCCCGGATGGGTCGCATGTGGGGGGTGTACGAACCAATCGGACAACTCCGTCGGGACGTCCACGTGGATCGACGCTCGATGTCCGTATCCCTGCTCGGCCTGGCCCAGTTCGCCCTGGTGGTGCCCCTGGCGGTGGTCGGAATGGAGGTAGTCCGGCGACGCCGCGGACCGCTCCTGGTCCTGGCAGCCTGGATTCCGATAGCCACATTCACGGCGGCCACCACGTTCGGCAACACCCGATACAGGACTGCGGCCGAGACCTCCCTGGTCATCCTCGCCGCCGTGGCAGTGGATGCATTCCTGGACCGTCGCCAACCGGGTGCGCCCGGAAGGACTCAACCGCTGGAGGCCTCGCAGCCCCCCGGAGGATCGTCATAGCGGGCATCGCCGGTCCAGGCACCCTCCCACCAACGATCCGACGGCTCGCCCACCTCCAGCGTGGTTCGAAGGGCTGCCAGGACCAGGTCTCCCAGTAGGGCTGCTCCCCCGGGGCACAGATGGCCATCGTCGCGGCCCCCGCGCACCTTCCTGACCTGGACCGGAAGCCCGGCCAGACCCGTCCTGAAACGGGTGAAGTCCCCGTCCGGGTCCCCGAGGGCCTGTCCGCTGTCCAGGTACACGACCCGGTCGCGACGGACGGCTAGGGCCTGGAACAGTCCGTTGGCGACGCCACGGGCCTCTTCGAGGTCCTCGGAGGGTGGCGTGGGCGGCATGCCCAGCCAGATGACGGTGGCCCCGCTGTCCAGCATCCTGTCGGCCACCTCATCCAGGCGCCGACCGTATGCGTCCGGATCAGCGAGGATCCCCACATGGTCCCAACCTCCCAGCATCACCACCACTACACCGGGTCCGGCCAGAAGGGCTTCGGCCAGGTAGCTATCAAAACCCGGTCGCAACAGGCCGATACCGCCGAACGACCGGGACTCGACCCGGACATCGCCGGTGGACTCCAGAGCGGCGCGGATGCCCGGATCAGCGTCGAACGCCACGCTGTCCCCGATGCTCACGACCAGGAGCCTGTCGCCACCACCGGTCGTCACCACGGCGATGGAGACGGCCGCCGCCATCAGGAGGACCGCCATGACCAGCCACCCGGCGAGAGCGTGACCGCTCACAGTGGATCCCCGCCGACGGGCGTCGACATCATGAACCGGGGGCATGGGAAGCGAGGGTACATCTGCGGCACGGGCCGTTCCGGAGGCCACCGGTAGGCTGGCCCACCCATGTACCGGTCCCCCACCCGACAGAGGTCGCCACGACGCCGCTGGACCACCTTGGCCATCGTCCTGCTGGGGCTCTGGATTGCGACGGCCCCGTTCTCCCGACCGCTCCCCGGCGGAGCGCCGTTCTCGTTCGAGTCCACTCCGGAGGTCGGCTGCCGCACCCCGCTGGTCGGCGCCTTCGTCGGCCATGCTCCCAGCGCAGACGTGTACACCTCGCCCAGACCGGTGGCCGGTGACCCGATGTCGACCACCACCGTGGAGTGTGGGGGCAGGGCGCGGTTCCGCCTGGCGCTCGGCACCACGCTGCTGGTAGTCGCAGTCGGTCTCCTGGTCGTCGACCGGCGTAGTGGCGGCTGAGGTCGTCGTGGAGAACCTCAATCCAACCGTCACGCTGCTGAACGAGGTGTTCGGCTTCGATCCCCCCACCGACGTCGACCACCTCGAGTGGTACTACCGCGGCAATCCCGAGGGTCCGGCAGCCGTGGGTCGGGTGGACGCCGACGGACGACAGGTGGGCAACTACGCCCTGGTCCCCCTCAGGTTCCAGTCGGCCGACGGGAGGGAGATCCGCCTGGGCCTCGGCGTGGACCTCTGCGTCCATCCCGACGCCCGTGGAACCGGCACATACCGCCGCACGGTGGAGGACAGCTACCGGGCGGGAATCGCCGGTGGGCTGGACGGCATACTCGGGGTGGCAAACGCCCAGTCCATGCCCCGGATGGTGGAGACGATGGGATGGTCGGCCCTGGAGTCACTTCCTGTCCGGTTGCTGGCTCCCCGACCCGGTGGTGAACGGCTTTCCCCCGTACCCGTGGGCCCCGCCCTGCTGGGGGGCGGCCTACTCGACGAGCTCCTCCCCGAGCCGACCGGGGCCCCATCCAGCGGCCACGCCACGATCTGGAGCGCGGAGCTCCTGCGGTGGCGCCTGGCACGACCGGGAGCGACCTACGTCCTCCACGTCGGTAGGGACGTCGTGCTGGTGAGCTGCACGACAATGGTGGGACCCGTCCGGGTGGCAATCCTCCTGAAGGCGATACTTCGCCGCCCGCTTCAGGGGCTCCTGCCGTCCGGTCCCCTGGCGGCGGCCCTGGCCAGGCACCACCGGACCCCGCTCGTCCTCCACTGGGGGGCCAACCCGGGCATCCGCTTCTCAGGCCTCCGTGTGCCAAGGCGCCTCCAGCCCAGCCCACTGGGACTCGTCCTCCACTGCCTCTCCAGCGGCGAAGGGTCCCCGATCGGTGACGACGGCATCACCCTCACGTCGTTCGAGTTCCTGGACTTCGACGCCTACTGACCGGGACCAGTCGCCGGCCGGATCAGACAACCGGAGCGGGCGCTACCGTGGCGGTGTGCGCACCGCGGTGATCATTCCCGCCTTCAACGAGGCCGATGCACTGCCCGGGGTGCTGGCCGGGCTGGCTCGTCAGAATCCCGACCACGACATCGTGGTGGTGGACGACGGTTCAACGGACGGCACGGCGATCGTGGCACGGGCGGCCGGAGCGACATGCCTCCGCCTTCCCTTCAACCTCGGCATAGGCGGAGCGCTCAGGCTGGGCTTCCGCTACGTCGTTGAGCAGGGCTACGACCGGGCATACCAGTTCGATGCCGACGGTCAGCACGACGCCTCGCAGGTCGAGGCACTCCTGGCCGGGCTGGACGATGCGGACATGGTCATCGGAAGCCGCTTCATGGGAGACCGGGACTACCGGGCGGGGCGCACCAGGAGCCTGGCGATGGCCCTGCTACGCCGCCTGGTCACGTTGATCTGCGGCCAGGCCTTCACCGACACCTCGTCGGGCTTCCGTGCCTTCCAGCGTCCCGTCCTGGAGCTCTTCGCCACCGAATATCCGGTCGAGTACATGGAGTCGGTCGAGGCACTCGTGCTGGCTGTCCGGCGCGGCTTCACCGTGCGTGAGGTGCCTGTGGTGATGCACGACCGGGCCGGTGGCAGGGCATCGAATCGCAACCTTCGCCTCGCGTACCACTTCGTCCGGCTCCTGATCGTCCTGGTCGCTGGTGGGACCAGCCGTGGTCGGAGGACCGCATCGTGACCGGCCAGACACATGCCCTGCTGGCTGGCCTCACCGTCGTAGCCGTGGCGGTGATCGTGCGGCTGGTCCGGCGCCAGGTCCTGAAGGCCAAGTACACGGTCCTCTGGCTGACGGTCGGGCTGGTCCTGGCCGTCACCGCCTCGGTTCCCACCCTTCTGGACAGGGCTGCCGACCGGCTCGGCATCTGGTACCAGCCGACGCTCTTCATGCTCCTGGCCATCGGCTTCCTTCTGCTCCTGGCCATGCACTTCTCCTACGAGCTGTCCCGGATGGAGAAGCGGATCCGGGCACTCGCCGAGGAGATGGCCCTGCTGAGGGGGCCGGACGACGACGACCGTCGGTCAACGGGCTGAACCCCGGTCAGTCGCCAGCCTCCAGCCAACCGTCGTCCACGAGCCGCTGCTCGAGTTGTCGGGCCAGCAGGTCGGCTCCCACCTCCTCGAAGTGCACCCCGTGCTCCTTGCGGAGTTGGACCATCCGACCCCGGTCATCGGGGATCCGGTCGCGGTAGGCACCGGCACCATCGCCCAGGACCTCCATGGAGTCCAGGTCCGAGGCCCCCGGGCCCCAGGCGGCCGTAACCGATGCCCAGACCTCGTTCAGCCCATCGGTCAGGAACCGCGGGTCCCGCATCCGCGGCGTCGTCCACCAGTACACATGGGCGCCGTCGGCACGCCAGCGCGACATGGCCTCGTCGGCTCGCCCGGCCAGTACCTCTGTCCACCGAAGTGACCCGGGCTCGAGGCCCTCGCCCTCCAGGACATGTCCCTCGAACTCGTTTGCTCCGATCATCACGACGACCACGTCCGGGCGGATCCCGGCGATCATCCCGGCGTAGTCGGCCAGGACGTCGTCGTCCCAGTCCCAGTGCGGAACGGTGAAGCCGAAGCCGAGGGCGCCGCGCCCCTCGACCACCACGTCGGGGCGCCGGTCGAGGGTCCGTTCCATCCCCCGTTGGAGGTCGAGCATGAGTGAGTCACCCACTGCCAGGATCCGGAGTGGATCGCCGGCCGAGCCCATCCGTACCGCAGGGAGCGCGTCGACCACTTCAGTGGTGGACGCCACAGCCGACACAGCAAGAGTGGTCGTCACCGACGTTGGAACGGTCGCCTCGGGAGCCTCGGCATCGGTCGGCAGGGCGCTCGGGTCAGCGGGGCCCAATGTCGTGGAAACTCCCGTCGCTCCGAGCTCCCCCGTAGCTGCCGGCACCTGAATCGTGGTGGTCGTCGGGTCCCGGACCGCCGGGGCGAAGGTCACCGGCGCAGGGCCCGAATCCAGGATCTCGTTCACCCGCTCCAGCGGCTGGTCCAGGGAGAGATTCCTTGCCACGCGAACCAGCGGGCTGGTCAGGGCACCTGCGACGTCCCGCCGCCAGCCCTCGGGCTGAGACCCTGCCCACCCGTCCGCGGCATCGGGTGCGAGCAGGTTGGCCAGCACCAGCACGGCGACTGCCATTAGGAGGAGGCGGGCGGCGCCCCGGTTGGGGGTTCTGGCCGAGCCGGTCATCGGGCGGGAAGAATAGTGCGATTGGCCTTTCACCCGGCGGATATTGCGAATATGTTACGGATTGCCGCGAAATGGCACGGCGCTTCATTTAGCGTTGCACTCAACGAACCGATCCGGATTCACGAAGACCGGATTCGTCTCTCAACCAAAAGGGGTATCCAAACATGATGTCAACCATTCTCACCCTGATCATTCTTGCAATGGTCTTTCAGGGTGTGCTTGCAGTGCTCAACAGCATCCTGGACACTGTCGGTGTCGGCTCGATGCTGAGCGGTCTTCCGGTCGTCGGGTCCAACCTGAACCTGATCTGGGCGTACCTGTTCGTCACGGTCAGCAGCGTGGGTGGCTTCGGCTACGCAGGCTCTACCGAGATCCTGGGCATGGGTGAATTCGGCACCGACGTAGGTACCGCCCTGGCGATCTGCGCCTTCATCCCTGTGAAGGACGCCGCCCTCTCAGCCCTCGGCAAGGGCTTGTCGCGCTGACCAAGGTCTGACAGATAGCCCCGCCGCCCCAGGGCGGCGGGGCTTTCGTCGTTTTCCGACCTGGCTACGTTCGGAGAGCGTCCCGAACGCCTGTTCGATTTCGGCTACGGTCGGGGGATGCTCCAGGGCACACTGTTCGGCACGCTCCCCTTCGGCCTGGCCGACGTCTCCGAACGGGTTCGACGGACCATGCTGGACGACGAGTGCTGGGTCGACCACGTCGACGGCTGGGTGACCGGCGCAGACGACCTGTACCTCGAATTTCGACAAGCCTTCGACTGGCGTACCCACAGGCGCTGGATCATGGATCGCGAGGTGGTGGAACCGAGGCTCAGCACCGGGATCAGGCGGCCCTCACCAGAGTTGCGCCTGATGGCGACCAGCCTCGGCCGGCACTACGGCCTGGGGTTCACCGCCAGCTGGGCCAACCTCTACCGCCGCGGATCCGACAGCGTGGCCTGGCACGGGGACCGCTTTCGCCCCGGTGCCGCCCACGAGACGGTTGCACTCGTATCCCTCGGAGGCCCCAGGACACTGCGGGTCCGTCCCCGCGGTGGCGGTCGGTCACTTCCATGGAACCTGGCCTCTGGCGACCTGCTCGTGATGGGCGGCCCGACCCAGCACCGTTTCGAACACTGCGTGCCCAAGGTGGGCCTGGCTGCACCCAGGATCAGCGTGGCCTTCCGCTGCCCGCTCGGCCGTGAGTTCGACCCGACCGTCGTGGATGGGCCGTCGGGACGCAGACTGGAACCCTCCCGCCGCTGAGCCGGTCGGTCACGGCAAGTACGGTCCCCCCAACGCCCGACGCTGGAAGAAATGAGGTGACTGGACCATGGGTCGGTTCGACGGAAGGGTGGCCCTGCTGACGGGGGCCGCTTCGGGCATCGGTAGGGCTACCGCTCTGCGTCTGGCAGCCGACGGAGCCACCATCGCCGGCTTCGACCGTGATGGTGACGGGCTCGGAGCGGTCGCCGAGGAGGTGTCCGACGCCGGAGGGAGGATGACCACCACCGTGGGCGACGTGTCGATCCGCGAATCCTGCGTGGCAGCCGTTGACGAGGCGGTGGAGGCCCACGGCCGCCTCGACGTGCTGGCCAACATCGCCGGCGTCTGCTGGAGCGAGCACGTGGCGGAGACCACCGAGGAGGCCTGGGACTCGATGCTGGGGATCAACGTCTCCGGCGTCTTCTGGTGCTGTCAGGCGGCAATCCCCCACCTCATCGCAACCAACGGCAACATCGTGAACATCGCCTCCAACGCCGGCCTCATGGGCCAGGCCTACACGGTCGCCTACTCCACGACCAAGGGTGCCGTCGTGAACATGACACGCTCCCTGGCAATGGAGTTCATAAAGCAGTCGATACGAATCAACGCCATCGCACCCGGTGGCGTCGACACCTCCATGACGCGCAACTACTCCCTGCCCGAGGACCTCGACTTCTCCCTAGTGCAGCCCTACATCGGCTTCAGGGACATGGCGGACGCCGAGGAGCTCGCCAACGTCATCGCCTTCGTGGCCTCCGACGAGGCCAGCCGCATCCACGGAGCGATCATCTCGGTGGATGGCGGTCTCACCGCCGGCTGACACGGGCCGCCGGGCGGTGCTGGAAGTACCGTCTGTACCCATGGACCGTCCATACGTACTAGGAGTCGACCTGGACGGTGTCTGCGGGGACTACACCGCCGCCTTCCGTTCGGTGGTCGCCACAGAGCTGGGTGTCGAGGAGTCCTCCCTGCCGCTCGATCGGTCATGGGACTTCTCGGAGTGGGGCCTCTCGGCCGACGAATTCGAACGCCTCCACCGCCTGGCCGTCTCCGAGCACAGGATGCTGCGCTGGATGCCGGTGATCGCCGGAGCGGCCGAGTCCCTCTGGAGGCTCTCCGATGCCGGCGTGTGGATCCGTGTCATCACCCACCGGCTCTACGTCAACTGGGGCCACGCCACCGCCATAGCCGACACCGTCGAGTGGTTGGATCGGGCGCGCATCCCGTACCGCGACATCTGCTTCATGGGAGACAAGCCCGAGGTGGGGGCGGACCTCTACATCGACGATGCGCCGCACAACGTCACGGCCCTGCACGAGAGCGGCAACCGTGTGATCCTGTTCGACGCCCCCTACAACCAGGCGGTGACCGGACTCCGTGCGCAGGACTGGGCGGAATGCGAACAGATGGTGCTGCGTGACGCTGCAACCGCCGGCTTCGAGCTCCAGACCTCGCTTCCCGGCATGGAACGGGGTTCAGGACGCCTGGAGGACTGAGGGCGACAGGGAGGTCAACGTCGCCGGAAATCGGCGGCACGCTTCTCTGCGAAGGCCCGCGGACCCTCCTTCGCATCCTCGGACGAGAATACCGATCGGATGAGCGGGGCCTCGAACTCGAACGCCTCCGCTTCGGTCATTCCCGACGTTCCCCGGAGTGTCCTGAGGATCGCCTCGACGGCCAGCGGACCGTTGGCAGCCACCGTCGCCGCAATCTCCAGGGCCCGTTCAAGCGCGGTCCCGTCGGGTACCAGGTGCCCGACGAGGCCCAACCCCAGTGCTTCGGTGGCGTTCAGGTGCCTTCCTGTGAGGAGGATGTCGGCGGCCACGGTGAACGGGACCTGCCGGGCCAGTCGCACGGCCGAACCGCCACCCGGGTAGAGGGACCAGCGGGCCTCCGACACCCCAAAGGTGGCACCCTCGGCGGCCACCCGGATCTCGGTGCCCTGCAGGATCTCCGTGCCGCCGGCAATGGCGTTGCCCTCCACGGCGGCGATCACGGGAACCCGGGGGTGACGGGTCTTGAGAAGCCCGTCGTAGATCCAGTCCGATCCGTGGCGCTCCATCCGCCCCTTCACGTCGTAGTCGTCGCCGTCGTCCACGTCGCCGGCCATCGCCCGGAGGTCCATGCCGGCCGAGAAGTGACCGCCGGCGCCTGTCAGGATGCAGACCCGGACCTCAGGGTCGGCGTCGATCTCGTCCCATGCGTCGGCCAGGCGGGCGAACATCGCCAACGTCATGGCATTGCGCCTGGCCGGCCGGTTCATGGTCAGGACTACCACCGGTCCGTCCTTCTCGATCAGCAGGTCCGGCACTTGTCCTCCTCGGTTCGGAACATCAACCGACCAACGCCGGCATGACCTCGTTGGCCACCAGATGCAGGGACTCCCAGCCGATGGCCGGATCGATGCCCCCGCAGAGGGGATGCAGGACCACCACCCCGCCGGACCGCACGAGGTCCACGCACTCCTCGGGTGTGACGATGAGATGCTGTCCTGCGGCGCGCAACTGGTCCACGTCATCGGCCTCGACCATCCAACTCGTCCGCTGGTCCGGATACTGCCATGAGGCGTAGACGCTGGCGTCGTACACGAGGTTGGCCCCGATCCGGTCCCAGAGGCCATCCGGATCCCGGGTGACCATGACGAGGCCCGGCCCGGTCGGCATCATGCAGAACGGCGTCTCGTGTCCACAGGCGGCCGACTCCGAGAGGTAGGCGTCCATCAGGGCCTGATCGGAGATGGCGGGCATGAACGGCAGGTGGAGACGGGCGGCCCGCCTCGCCGAAGCCTCGACGGACCCGCCGACGGAGAGAAGGGAATGGGGATCCGAAACCGGCCGCGGGGTCACCCAGGCCGTGCGACCGTCGACCTCGAATGGCTCGCCCTCCCATGCATGGAGGATCGTGCGGATGCCCGCCTCGGCCTCAGCCCCCCGCCTACTCCTGTCCCTTCCGAACATTTCGAACTCGGATTCCCTGTAGCCGATGCCGACGACCACGTTCAGCCGACCGGGCGCCAGGAGGTCCAGGGCGGCCACGTCCTCTGCCACCCGGAGGGGGTCGTGCAGGGGCAGGAGTAGTGCGGAGACCGAGCAGAAGAGGTTCCTGGTGGCACCCAGGACCGCCCCGGCGACGGTCAGCGGCGCATTCATGAAGCCGTCCTCGCTGCCGTGGTGTTCCGACAGGACGACGCCTGCGAAGCCCTCCCCGTCGGCCCAACGGGCCATCTCCAGCATCTCGCCGTACTGGGCGGCCGGTGTCAGACCCTCGACGAACGGTGGGATCCTCAGGTCGAAACGGAGCAGGAACATGCATTGCCTCCCGGTCTCAGGCGGACGGGTCCGGTCATCTGGCGGCGAAGGCGGTACGAACCACCTCGAGGTCCTCGCGGTTGGTCATTCCTATCCACTCCTCGGTGGTGGAGAGCACCCGGACCTCCAGGGAGCCCTCCCGGCGTTGGTCGTCCAGGGCTTCAGGCAGCAGGAACTCCACCGTCTCGTCTCCCTGATGGTGGCCGTGGAACTCCTCCCACTGGCCCACGAGTCGATCCACGGCATGGCGTGGCAGGCCCCAGATGTTCATCGAGACCGGTACCGACGGGTCCAGATCGCCCGGAGGATCCAGAGCGGTGATCGTTCCACCGCTCCAGCCGATCCCGTGCGTTTCCAGCAGCCCGTCGAGCAGGCCGTCGCCATCCAGCCGGCATACCCCGCGCGACACCGTGCCGGTGGCCGGAAGGGTCCCCGCCAGGGGGAAGCCGAGCATGACCGCCCGGGTACCGTCGGCTGCGATCGCTCCGGCGACCAACTCCACGCCGGTCGGCCCGTAGTAGTCGTCGGCGTTCAGCACCAGGGCGGGTCCTCCCAGGATCGTCGCCACCGAGGACACGGCATGGCCCGTGCCCCAGGGCCTGGCACGGGCCGGCCCGAAGGCGTCCTGGTGGACCACCTCCAGCTCCAGGTCGCTGCCGTGGTGCCTTCGGATGTGTCTCCGCAGGTCGTCGTCGATGTCGGAACGGGCGATCACCACGATGCGGTCCACCCCGGCCGAACGGGCATCACGGATCGTGAAGTCCAGGATCGCCTCACCGGCCGGTCCCACCTCGGCCAGCTGCTTCACCCCGCCGAACCGGGTTCCGAGGCCACCCGCCATGATCACCAGGGAGGTGTCGGACACGCCCACAGCAGCTCAGTCAGCCGCGGCGTTGGGGTCCCGGTCACCGCGCAGGAACGCCTCACGTGCCGCATCGCCGGCTCCCCTGAGGTTCAGCTCGAAGGTGAACCCCTGCTCGAAGCGGTAGCTGCGGTGCACGTCAACGGGATCGATTCCGTTCAGGGAGGCCTTGGCCGCACGCACCACGACCGGGTCCTTGCCGGCGATCACACCTGCGACCTCGAGTGCCACCTGGCGTAGCTCGCCGTCGGGCACCACCCTGAGCACCGATCCGTAGGCGTGGAGTTCCTCGGCGGTGGCCGGTTCGCAGCTGTAGAGCATCCAGCGGGCACGGTGGGCAGGAACGAGGCGCATCAGGTGCGTGGCCGCACCCAGAGCGCCGTTGTCGACCTCCGGAAGGCCGAAGTTGGCACCCTCGACAGCCACGACCACATCGGCGTTCCCGGCCAGGCCTATGCCGGTACCCAGGCAGAAGCCGTTCACTGCCACGACCACAGGTACAACGCACTCGTAGACGGCCCGGAAGGCCTCCAAGCAGGACCGGTTGGCCTCCAGGAGCCCGACGTGGCCGTCCATTGCCTGGATCTCCTTGATGTCCACACCGGCGCAGAAGCCACGCCCCTCGGCCGTCAGGACCACAGCCCTGACGTCGCCGGCGCGCCTGTAGCCGTCCAGGAGATCGGCCAACCCGTAGGTGTCGGCGATCCCCAGGGCGTTCACCGGCGGATTGTCCATGACGATTGTGGCCACGCCTCCGTGGATCGTCTCGTGCAGGGCCATGACTTCCTCCGTCTCCTCAGCGCCGGACCAGTACAGAGGACCCGTGGCCGAAGAGGCCCTGGTTGGCCGTGACACCGACCCTCGCCCCCTCCACCTGGCGCCCGCCGGCCTGGCCTCTCAGCTGCCAGGTCAACTCGCAGACCTGGGCGATGGCCTGGGCCGGAACAGCCTCGCCGAACGCACCCAGCCCGCCACTCGGGTTGACCGGGATCCGCCCACCGATGCTCGTCGCTCCGGATCGCAGCAGGGACTCCGCCTCACCCACCTCGCAGAGCCCGAGCTGCTCGTACCAGTCCAACTCCAGCGCCGAGGAGAGGTCGTACACCTCGGCCACGTCCACGTCTCCTGGACCCATTCCGGCTTCCTCGTATGCCCTTGCACCGATCGACTCCTTGAATCCAAGGTCCGGGGCGTCGGCTCCGGCAGCCGAATCGGTCGCCAGGTAGGGCAGGTCGATGACCGTGTCCGGATAGGTGGGGGTGACCGTCGACAGCCCGGCCACCCGCACGGGGTCCACGACACCAAGCGACCTGGCGTAGTCCATGGAGCTGACCACCAGGGCCGCCCCACCATCGCTGGTGGCACAGATCTCCAGCAGCCGCAACGGGTCGGACACGACCGGCGAGTTGGCAACGTCCTGGATCCCATACTCCTTGGGGTAGCGGGCGTTGGGATTGTGGACGCCGTGTCGGCTGTTCTTGGCCTTCACCATGGCGAAATCCTCCGGAGTAGCCCCGTGCAAGGCCATGCGCCGCCGGGCGTGGAGCGCGAAGTAGACGGGGTTGGTGGCGCCCACCATGTGGAACCTGAGCCAGTCCGTATCGTCCGGACGATCGCCGTCCGCCGGCGCCAGGAAGCCCTTCGGGGTGGTGTCGGCGCCGACCACCAGCGCGACATCACAGGCGCCCGAGAGGATCTGTCCCCGGGCGACCGACAACGCCGTCACGCCCGAGGCGCAGGCAGCGTAGGAACTGGCCACCTGCGCACCGTTGAAGCCCAGCGCCCTTGCGAAGGTGGATCCCGAGACGTAGCCGGGGTAGCCGCACCTGACGGTGATGGCGCCCGACACGAAGCCCACGTCGCGCCAGTCCACGGCTGCATCAGCCAGGGCCTGTCGTGCAGCATGCACCCCGTACTCGGTGAAGTTGCGGCCCCACTTTCCCCAGGGGTGCATACCCACACCGAGGATCGCCACCTCATCCATCCGACCCACCTCCGCCGGAACCCGGTCGTTCGCCCACCGGTCGCCACTGCCAGGTCAGGTACTCGCCCTCCTCGTCCTCGTAGAGCACGCCGGTGACCAGCTCCACCTCCATTCCCACCGCCAGGTCCTCAAGGCTCCATCCCGGAGCCACCTGGCCCAGGATCACCATCTGCTCCAACTCCAGCTCGACTGCGGCCACGACCACCGGCACGTACGGCTCGGTGATGATGAAGGGTGGAGGTGGCGGATAGGCGCTGTTGGTGAAGGACCAGATCCGGCCGAACCGGCTGAGCTCCACCTCCTCGACTCCCCCGGCGGGATTGCGCGGGTCCGAACCGCCCAGGTGCAGGGGGAAGCAGTAGCCCCCCGAACCAGCCAGGCGGCCACCGATCAGGTGGGGCTCGTCATCGAGGGTGAAGAAGCCCTCCACGGCGGGGACCCGTTCTCTAGTGGTTCCGGTCATCGACGCTCCGCTGGCCCTCGAACGGTTCGGGACCCTGTGTCCCGCCGGTGGTAGGCAATCCTATGGTCGCACCATGCGCCCATCCGCAGCGGGGACTGGATCCGGACCCGTGGCCCCACATGGGCCGGAGCGATCGCTGGACCAGGAACGGCGTGTGACGGGGGTCATGGAACCGACCAGGCGTCCGGGAGTATCGTTGGGACAGCCGCATACAACCTGTGGGAGAGCGTCCGGATCCGTTCGGGCCGCCGAAGGAGCAACCGCCCCCGGAAACTCTCAGGCAGAAGGACTACAGGCATAGGCGACTCTGGAGAGTGACCGGAATACCGGTCCACCGACGGGGCAAGCCGGACTTCGGTCCGGTCCATCTCTCAGGTTTCGGACAGAGGGGGGCACGGTGACCGACCGTGTCTCCGTGTACCGATACCGAGAGGATCCTCCAGATGCTTCCGAACACCGGAACAACCAGCAGCCCGGCACTACAGGACCTGCTTGACCGCGACGGCTTCATCCCCCGCCACATCGGCCCGGACGAGGACCAGGTCTCCCGGATGCTGGAGACCATCGGCGTCGAGTCCGTGGATGCCCTGATCGCCGAGACAGTCCCGGCCGCCATCCGCATGGACGGCGAGTTGGACCTCGAGGGTGCGGTCCCGGAGTCAGAGGTACTCGACCGCCTCCGGGCCCTCGCCGACCGCAACACCGTGGTCACATCCTGCATCGGCACCGGTTGGTACGACACCCACCTTCCGGCGGTCATCGGCCGCAATGTCCTGGAGAACCCGGCCTGGTACACGGCCTACACCCCGTACCAGCCCGAGATCTCCCAGGGCCGCCTGGAGGTCCTCCTGGGATTCCAGACCATGGTCGCCGACCTGGCCGGCATGGACATCGCCAACGCATCCCTCCTGGACGAGGCAACCGCCGCCGCCGAGGCAGTAGCACTACTGCACCGGGCGTCCCGGGGGTCGGGTGACACCATCCTGGTCGACGCCGACTGCCACCCCCAGATCATCGAGGTGATCCGCACCCGGGCCCGACCGCAGGGCCTGACGGTCCACGTGGCCGACCCGTGGAGCGACGACATTCCGGACGGAACCTTCGGAGCCCTCCTCCAGTACCCGGGCTCGTCGGGAAGGCTTCGGGACCTCGGACCCGCCGTCGCACGACTACGGACGGCTGGCGTGGGCATCGCTGTCGCCACGGACCTCCTGGCCTGCTGCCTCATCACGCCTCCCGGCGATCACGACGTGGACGTCGTGATCGGTTCGGCACAGCGCTTCGGGGTCCCGATGGGCTTCGGCGGACCACACGCCGGCTTCATGGCCGTGGCAGACCGGCATCGCCGGATGCTTCCGGGCCGGCTTGTCGGAACCTCGGTGGACGACGCCGGCCACCCGGCCCACCGGCTGGCGCTCCAGACCCGGGAGCAGCACATCCGCCGGGAGAAGGCCACCTCGAACATCTGCACCGCCCAGGTGCTGCTAGCCGTCATCTCGGCCCTCTACGCCGCGTACCACGGCCCCGACGGCCTGCGCAGGATCGCCGAGCGCGTCCAGCGCCTCACGTCCATACTCGCAGCGGGCCTGCGCTCGACAGGACACGCCGTCGCCCACGAGGCCTTCTTCGACACGGTCACCGTGGCCGTACCGGGACGGGCCGACGAGGCCCTCGCCGCTGCCCTGCAGGAGGGGTGCAACATCCGGCGGGTGGACGCCGACACGATCGGGATCAGCCTCGACGAGACCACCACTCCAGACGTGGTGGAGGCGCTCTGGGGTGCCTTCGGGGTCAACGACGCTGACGTCGGGATGCTCGATGGCGTAGCCCCCGACGGAATACCGGCCGACCTGCGGTCGAGGTCGGATTTCTGCACCGCCGAGTTCTTCACGGGCCGCCACAGCGAAACCTCCATGCTGCGTTGGCTGCGTCGGCTCGCCGACCGGGACCTGGCCATGGACCGGACGATGATCCCGCTGGGTTCATGCACCATGAAGCTCAACGCCACGACTGAGATGGCAGCCATCTCGTGGCCCGAGTTCGCACGCATCCACCCCCTGGCTCCCGGTGATCAGGTCGCCGGATACCACGACCTGATAGAGGACCTGGAGCGGATGCTCGTCGAGATCACCGGGTACGACCGGGTCTCGTTCCAACCCAACGCCGGCTCCCAGGGTGAGTTGGCAGGCCTCCTGGCGATCCGTGCCTGGCATGACGCCAACGGTGACGGGCAGCGCACCTCCTGTCTGATCCCCGCCTCGGCCCACGGCACCAACGCCGCCAGCGCCGTGATGGCCGGCATGGAGGTCGTCGTGATCGAGTGCGACGGCGACGGCAACGTGGACTTCGACCACCTGAAGCAGCGCGTCACCGACCTCCAGGACAACCTGGCGGCCCTGATGATCACGTACCCGTCCACCCACGGGGTCTTCGAGCCGCAGATCACCGAGATCTGCAACCTCGTCCACCAGTACGGCGGGCAGGTGTACCTGGACGGTGCCAACCTGAATGCCATGGTCGGCCTGGCCCGACCCGGGAAGTTCGGAGCCGACGTGTCGCACCTGAACCTTCACAAGACGTTCTGCATCCCCCACGGAGGTGGGGGCCCCGGCGTGGGTCCGGTTGCCGTCCGGGAGCACCTGGCCCCGTACCTGCCGAACCATTCCATGGACCCGACGGCCGGGCCCTCCACCGGCGTCGGCGCCATTTCCGCCGCTCCGTTCGGCTCCGCCGGGATCCTCCCGATCTCGTGGGCCTACATCACCCTCATGGGCGCACAGGGGCTGCGGCAGGCGACCGAGGCGGCCATCGTCTCGGCGAACTACATGGCGACCCGGCTGGGCAGCCGCTTTCCGATCCTCTACGCCGGTGCCAATGGCCGCGTCGCCCACGAATGCATCCTGGACACCCGGGTCCTGAAGGCCTCCTACATCACTGCCGAGGACATCTGCAAACGACTGATCGACTACGGCTTCCACGCCCCCACCGTCTCGTTCCCGGTGCCCGGAACCATCATGGTGGAGCCCACCGAGTCCGAGGACCTGGACGAGTTGGACCGGTTCTGCGAGGCGATGGAGTCCATCGCCGACGAGGCCGCCCTGGTCGCCGATGGCCACTGGCCCGTCGACGACAACCCCCTCGTCAACGCTCCGCACACCGCCCGGGCCCTGGCCGACGAGTGGACCCATCCCTACGACCGCACCACTGCCGCCTTCCCGATGGGTGGCACTGCCGACAAGTACTGGCCGCCGGTCGGCCGTATCGACGGTGCGCACGGCGACAAGAACCTGGTCTGCTCCTGCCCGGATATCGACAACTACCGCTGAACCCGGGACGGGGCCAGGAATACGGCCCCGTCCGGATGACGAGCACCAGAATGCCTGCCGGTACGGTCGTCGCCGTGGCTGAGACTGAGACGACCCCGCAACCGGCAACCGACGACGGCTTCACCGACGAGTCCGAATTCGCGTCCCGGGTGGAGAGGTTCCTGGCGGACCACTGTTCCAGGATCAGCGACCCTGAGGACGACGAGGGCGAGGCCCACGGACTCGTGCGGACCCGTGCCTTCCAGCGTGCCCTCGTGGATGAGGGCCTCGCCGGCCTGACGTACCCGACGGTGCACGGCGGAGCGGGCCTCACACCGCGGCACCAGGAGGTGTTCACTCAGATCTCGGCCGAGTGGCGCCTGCCCGACGGTCCGCTGGCCATCTCGCACGGGATGTGCCTGCCCATGCTCGCCCAGTTCGGAACCGAGGAGCAGAAGGCCAGGTACCTGCCGGGCAACATCAGCGCCGAATCCATCTGGTGCCAGATGTTCTCCGAGCCGGGGGCCGGTTCGGACGTGGCCGGCCTGTCCATGCGGGCGGTCCGGGACGGCGAAGAGTGGATCCTGGATGGCCAGAAGGTCTGGACGTCCGGGGCGCACTACTGCGACTTCGGGATCGTGGTGGCCAGGACCGATCCGACGCTGCCAAAGCACCAGGGCCTGTCCATGTTCATCGTGGACCTACGGGCGCCCGGCATCGAGGTCCGCCCGCTGGTGCAGATATCCGGCGCACGCGGGTTCAACGAGGTGTTCTTCAGCGACGCCCGCATTCCGGCCGGGAACCTCCTCGGCGAGGTGAACCAGGGTTGGAACCTGGCGGTCTCGATGCTCATGTTCGAACGGGTCTCCATCGGAGCCGGCGGCGGCGCCCTGAACGCCAGGCGCAGCCCGGAGCTGGCGGCCCTGGCACGGGACCTCGGGAGGGCGTCGGACCCCGTGATCCGTCAGGGGCTGGCCGACCTGTACATCCGGGAGGAGATCAAGGGCTACATCGGCCAACGGATCCGGTCCAGCGTCGCTGCGGGGCGGGTTCCCGGACCGGAGGGCTCCATCGCCAAGCTGAACGGTGCGGTCCTTGCCCGCCGCACACGGGATCTCGCTATGTCGATCATCGGCACAGCCGGACAGGCATGGGACGACGGGGATCCCGCGTCGGAGGCGGCGGCGCGGTGGTCGTCCTTCTGCATCAGTGCTGCCGGGGTGAGCATCGCCGGTGGGACCGACGAGGTGCAGCGAAACATCATCGGAGAACGGGTGCTGGGACTCCCGCGGGAGCCCGACCAGTTCAAGGGTGCCGCCTGGCAGGACATTCCCCGGAACTGACGCTGGCGCCAGGATCGATGTTCATAGACCTCACCGACGCCCAGAAGGCCCTGCAGTCGGAACTCCGGGCGTACTTCACCGACCTGATGACGCCCGAGGTGAAGGCCAGGGTGTCAAGCGCCGAATTCGCCGGAAACCGCGACTACAAGGCCCTGATCAGGCAGGTCGGAGCCGACGGATGGCTGGGGGTCGGCTGGCCGATCGAGTACGGGGGCCGGGGCTTCACCCCGGTCGAGCAGTACATCTTCTTCGACGAGTCGCAGGCCGCCGGCTGCCCCATCCCGTTCCTGAGTACCAACACGGTCGGCCCGACCATCCGGAGGTTCGGGACCGACGCCCAGAAGGACTTCTTCCTGCCACGGATACTGGCCGGGGAGATGCACTTCTCGATCGGCTACTCGGAACCGGATGCCGGCACCGACCTGGCTTCCCTACGGACCCGTGCGGTCCGCGACGGCGAGGACTGGGTGGTGAACGGACAGAAGCAGTTCACCAGCCTCGCCTACAACGCCGACTACGTATGGCTGGCGGCCAGGACCGACCCTGATGCGCCCTCCCACAAGGGCATCACCATGTTCCTCGTGGACACCGCCGATCCGGGGTTTTCGATCCAACCCTTCGAGACGTTCGGCAACACCCACACCACCTCCACCTTCTACGACGACGTCCGGGTCCCGGACTCGATGCGTGTCGGCGATGTGAACGGCGGATGGGGCCTCATCACGAACCAGCTCAACCACGAGAGGGTGTCGCTGTTCCCGGGGGCACGCCTAGTCCGCATCACCGACGATGCCGTGGCCTGGGCCCGCGACACCATTGCCGCCGATGGGCAGAGGGTCATCGACCACGAGTGGGTACGGGTGAAGCTGGCCGAGTGCCGTGCCCTGGCCCGCCACCTCGACCTCCTGAACTGGTACGTGGCATCCGAGAACACCAGCGGTCGGATGGGCCCAGCGGACTCGTCGGCCGTGAAGGTCCACGGCTCGGAGTCGATGCACCGGGTCTACACACTCATCACCGAGGTGGTCGGGGCCACCGGCCACCTGAAGGAGGGTTCGCCCGGAACCTCCATCCTGAACGCCGTGGAGGCCTCCTACCGCAGCGTCTGGGTCCTCACCTTCGGGGGCGGCACCAACGAGGTGCAACGCGACATCATCGGAATGGCCGGACTGGGCCTACCGCGCCAGCAGCGACGCCGGACAGAGGCGAGGTAGCGGTCGTGGACTTCACCCCTACGGAGGCCCAGCAGGCAGTGGTGGACCTGGCCAGTCGCATCATGGACGACCACCTGGACATGGACCGGCACCTCGCAGTCGAGACGGCCGGAGGTTGGTTCGACCGGAACCTCTGGGAGGACCTGGCCTCCGCCGGCCTGCTGGGAATCGCCCTCGGCGCCGACGTGGGCGGCAGCGGCCTGGACGCCGTGGCACTGGCCCTCCTCCTGCGCGCCCAGGGATCCCATGTGGCACCCCTGCCGCTGCTTCCGTCCTCGGTCGCCGCCCTCATCGTGGACCGGCACGGGTCCGACGAGCAGCGCCGGCGCCTGCTTCCCGCCGTGGTCACCGGCGATTCCATCCTCACCGTGGCCGTCCAGGAATTCCTGGACGATCGCCTCTCCGAGCCCTCCACGACGCTCGAGGCCGGCCTCCTGCACGGAACAAAGGTCGTGGTCGAGCACCTCGACGCCGCATCGGTGGTACTGGTCACCGCGCGGACTCCGGACGGGCCCCGTTGTGTCCTGATCGATACGACAGCGGCCGGAATCACCCGGGTGGAGGGAACCTCGACCCGCGGGCAGCCCGTCTGGGAGGTTTCCTTCGATGCAACGCCGGCTGAACCCATCGGCGACGACTCGACCGTGGACGCCCTCCTCGACCACCTGCGGCTGAGCATCTGCGCCACCCAGCTGGGCGTGACCGAGCGGGCGCTCTCGATGACCGCCGAGTACACCTCGACCAGGGAACAGTTCGGTCGTCCCATCGCCACCTTCCAGGCCGTTGGGCAGCGCCTGGCCGACCAGTTCGTGAACGTGGGCGGCATACGCCTCGTAACGCTCTCGGCAGCATGGCGTCTCGCAAACGGGGTGGACGCCACCCAGGACCTGCTGGTGGCCAAGTGGTGGGCCTCGGAGCGGGCCACCGACGTGGCCAACGCCACCCAGCACTGCCACGGCGGCATGGGGGTGGCCATCGACTACCCCCTCCACCGCTACACCCTCTGGAACAAGCACCTCGCCACCTCTCTGGGCGCCGGAACGCAGAGCCTCCGGGCCCTCGGCACGCACCTCGCACGCTGACCACGCGAAGGACGCCAATGCCACACCACGACCTCCTCATCATCGGCGCCGGGTCCGGCAACTCGATCATCGGTCCGGAACACGACGACTGGGACGTGGCCATCGCCGAACCCTGGGACTTCGGTGGGACCTGCATGAACCGCGGATGCATCCCGTCGAAGATGTTCGTCCACGCCGCCGACCTGGCCCTCTCAGCGCGCCGTGGGCCCGCCCTCGGGGTGCAAACCAGCTTCCGGGGAGCCGACTGGCCCGCCATCCGGGACCGCGTCTTCGGTCGTATCGATCCCATCGCAGCCGCCGGCCTGGAGTACCGCAACTCCCTGGAGAACGTGACCGTCTACCGACACAGCGCCCGCTTCACCGGGGAACACACGGTCGACCTGGGTGGCCTGGAGGTCACGGCCGATCGCATCGTGGTCGCCGCCGGCGCCCGCAGCATGGCCCCCGCGGTACCCGGCCTGGCCGACACCCCGTTCTGCACGTCAGACGACGTGATGCGCCTCGACGAGCTGCCGGAACGTCTGGTCGTCCTGGGCGGCGGGTTCATCGCAGCCGAGATGGCCCACGTGTTCGATGGGCTGGGGAGCAGCGTCACGATCGTCCACCGGGGTGACCTGATGCTGCGGGGTGCCGACGAGGACGTCCGACGCCGCATCACCGACGTCTACGTCGACCGCATGGACGTACGACTGGAGACCACGGTGTCGGCCGTGTCGCACGACGGAACCTACGAGATCCTCCTCTCCGACGGATCCAGCCTGCAGGCCGACCAGTTGCTGGTGGCCACCGGTCGACGGCCAAACGGGGACCTCCTCGAGGTCCACCGGGCCGGGATCACCCTGGACGAGCGGGGCTACATCACCACCGACGACCACCTCCGTACCAGCGCCGACGGAATCTGGGCCCTCGGTGACATCACCAACCCACGCCAACTCAAGCACACAGCCAACGCAGAGGCCCGAATCGTCGCGCACAACCTCACCAACCCGGAAGAGTTGCAGAGCGTCGACAGGAGCGTCGTACCCCACGCCGTCTTCGGCCACCCCCAGGTCGGCAGCGTCGGCCACACCCAGAAGGAGCTCGTCGACGCCGGACGCCCCCACCTCGTTGCGTCCCGCCGCTACTCGGATACGGCCTACGGGTGGGCCATGGAGGACTCCACCGGCTTCGCCAAGGTCCTGGCCGACCCCGACACCCGACTCCTGCTGGGTGCGCACATCGTCGGACCCCAGGCTCCGACGCTCGTACAACAGCTCATCCAGGGAATGGCCGCCGGGCTGACCGTGGACCAGATGGCTCACGGCCAGCTCTACATCCATCCGGCCATGCCGGAACTGGTCGAGCAGGCACTGCTCGACCTCTGAACACCACCACAGGAGACAGACCATGAAGGAACTGAACGACAAGGTCGCCGTCATAACGGGCGGTGCCTCCGGCATGGGCCTCGCGTTCGCCCACCGGTTCGCCGCCGCGGGTATGAAGGTGGCGATCTGCGACATCGAGGAGGCCGCCCTGACCGGGGCGTTGGCAGGCCTGACCGACGCGGGAGCCACGGTTTTCGGCGGACTGTGCGATGTCACGGACATCGAATCGTTCCGCCGCTTCGCCGCCGACGCCGAGGAGGCCTTCGGACCGGCCCACGTGGTCTGCCTGAACGCAGGCGTGGCTGGCAGTGGGGAGATGGTGGACCTCACCCTCTCGGACTGGAACTGGGTACTGGGGGTGAACCTCTGGGGCGTCGTACACGGCCTGGACATCTACCTGAAGGGCCTGGTGTCCCGGAACGAGGGCCACGTCGTCGTGACCGCCTCAGTCGCCGGCCACACGTCGTTTCCCAACCTCGGCCCCTACAGCGCCTCCAAGCACGCCGTATCGACCATCGCCGAGACCCTCCACAATGAACTGGCGGTCGCCGGCTCGGACGTAGGCGTCACCTCGCTCTGCCCTGGCTTCGTGGCCACCGGCATCTTCGCCTCAGGACGCAATCGACCGGAGCACCTCACCGACTCCCTGGCCGAACTCCCGTCCGACGAGGAGTTGGAGCGCCAACGGATGATCCAGGAGTGGATGGCCGAGAACGCCAAGGATCCGGGCGAGGTGGCCGATCTGATCCACGACGCCGTGTTGGAACAGACCTTCTGGGTCTTCACCGACCCGGACCACATCGAGTCGATAGAACGACGCCACGAGGAGATCCGGGACCGGCGGAACCCCGCCCAGGATCAGAACATCGGTCTGTCGTTGATGGACTGAACCGGTTCAGGCTCCGACGGGCCCGAAACCATCAGTCGGTTATGGACGCCTCGGCGACGGCCTTGGCCCAGCGGTAATCCGACTTGCCGTTCGGGCTTCGCTCCACCCGGTCCACGAGGACGATCCGCTTCGGAACCTTGAAACCGGCAAGGCGTTCCCGTACACCAGCCCGCAGTTCATCGGCGTAGGCCGCTCCGGGGGCGGTGAGCTCCACCACAGCCGTGACCGCCTGGCCCCATCGCTCGTCGTCGAGGCCGACCACGTTGCAGTCCACCACGGCGTCCATCTCCTTCAGGGCCTCCTCGACCTCTTCGGGAAACACCTTCTCGCCACCGGTGTTTATGCACGCCGACCCCCTACCCAGCAGCGTGATGGCCCCGTCGGGTTCGACGGTGGCCCAGTCGCCGGGAATCGACCAGCGGCGACCGGCAACCATCGGGAAGGCCTCATCGGTCTTGGCAGGGTCCTTGAAGTAGCCGAGCGGCAGGGGCCAGCCGAGAGCGATCTGGCCCCGCTCGCCGGAGCCCGGCTCCACGTCGACTCCCTCCTCGGTCAGGACCCGGGTGTGTTCACCCAGGCGAAAGCGGGCCGTGGCGGTGTCGCGGTGCTTACGCGACATGACCTGGTTGGCCATGCCGGTCCCCTCGCTGGATCCGAGCGCGTCGACGATGGTGCAGGCGTGGTGGTCCAGCATCGCCTCCTTCGTGGCTGCGCTGAACATCACACCAGAGGAGAGCAGCAACCTCAGGGAGGAGAGGTCGGGCATCCGTCCCTCGGCGGCGGCGCGGTCCAGGGACTCCACCATCGGTCGCCCGAAGGCGTCCCCGACCATGGTCACCATCGTGATCCGATCCGCTTCGACGACCCGCCAGAGTTCGTCGGGATCGAACGCCCGGGACTCCAGCGTCGAGAGCATTCCGCCATGGCTGAGGGTTGCCAGCCCGGGAATGCCCGAGGTCCCGTGCATGAGCGGCGCAGCACACAGCTGTCGAATCGTCCTCTCGGAATCGACCACGCTGCGGGCCGTGGCTGCAGCCTCCTCCGGCGTGGACGGCACAGGAAGACCGAATGGCCGGAAGGTGGCCTCCATGGTCCCGAAGAGGTTGGTGTGATCCCACATGACGGCCTTGGGCATGCCGGTGGTGCCGCCGGTGTAGAGGAACCAGAGGTCGCAACCAGAACGCCGTATCCGACCCATGGGATCAGCCGAGACCGCTTCGTCGTAGCCCAGTGCCCAGTCGGGCACCTCGTCACCACCCACCTGGACGGCCAGGCGCAGCGCAGAGCACCTCTCCCTGACGGCCTCCAGGCGATCCGCCAGCGTGTGGTCGAAGAAGATCGCTTCGGCATCGGAGTTGTCCAGGATGTAGGCCAGCTCGTCACCGGTGTACCGGTAGTTCACGTTGGCGGGAATACCCCTCACCTTGAAGGCCGCGTACTGCGCCTCCGGGTACTCGTTCCCGTTGTAGAGGTAGAGCGCCACCTTGGAGTCGGGACCCAGGCCGTGGTCCACCATCGTGGCCGCCAATCGGGCGGCCCGGTCGTCGAAGTCCGTCCAGGAGAAGTGCCTACCGGCCGCCGAGACGGCGGTGTTGTCGCCCACCTCGTCGGCGATCGCCTCCCACGCTGAAGCCAGGTTGAGTCGACCGTCGATTTCGCCCACGGGCGGCGATGGTACAGATTCGCTTCCAACCGAAGGCCATCGGCTCGGGGTGGTTCCGAAACCTCCACGGGTGTGGGCATTGCCCAGCCCTATGCTCGTCCGTCGTGGGCAACAGTTTCGGACATACCTTCCGCCTCAGCACATGGGGGGAGAGCCACGGCGCCGGAATCGGCGTGGTGGTGGACGGATGCCCGCCCCGCCTCGCCCTCACGGTCGACGACATCCAGGGCGACCTGGACCGTCGACGACCCGGACAGAGCCGCCTGACGACACAGCGCGGCGAGGCGGACCGGGCCGAGATCCTGTCCGGCGTCTTCGAGGGACTCACGACCGGAGGGCCGATCGCGGTGCTGGTCCGAAACGAGGACGCCCGGTCGGGGGCCTACGACCACCTGCGCGACCTCTACCGACCCTCACACGCCGACTTCACCTACGAGGCCAAGTACGGGCACCGGGACTGGCGCGGCGGCGGTCGCTCCAGCGCCCGTGAGACGATCGGCCGGGTCGCTGCGGGGGCGATCGCCCGTCGCCTCCTGGCCGAGGCCGCCGGGATAGAGGTACTCGCCTGGGTGTCGCAGGTCCGCGACATCGTCGCCGACGTGGACCCCGGGACCGTGACCATCGACGACGTGGAGGCCCATGCCACCCGCTGTCCGGACCCGACCGCCGCCGCCACCATGACCGAGGCAATCGAGGCCGCCCGACGCGACGGCGACTCCCTCGGGGGGATCGTCACCTGCGTGTCGCGTGGCGTGCCGGCAGGACTGGGCGTGCCCGTCTTCGACCGCATGGAGGCCGACCTGGCCCGGGCGATGCTCTCCCTGCCGGCCTCCAAGGGCTTCGACATCGGCAGCGGCTTCGACGCAGTCGCCATGACCGGACGCAGCCACAACGACCCGTTCGTTCCCGGACCGGGAGGGCGACCCACCACGACGTCGAACCGGTCCGGAGGCGTCCAGGGTGGGATCACCAACGGCGCCGACATCCACTTCCGGGTGGCCTTCAAACCCACGGCCACCATCAGTTCCGCCCAGGACACGGTGAACACCCAGAACGAGGCGATCGTCCTGGAGGCCAGGGGGCGCCATGATCCGTGCGTGCTGCCGCGTGCGGTTCCTATGGTCGAGGCGATGGCCCTCGTGACCCTGGCGGACCACTGGTTGCGTCAGCGGACCGTGGACGTGCTGGACGGCTGATCGCCCGTCAGGGTCCACCCGCTCGACCTGCACCTACAATCGCCGCTGACGGCCCTGAAGCCCGGAGGCACCAGTGACCCAGCCAAGGAACAACCCGGCGATCCTTACGGACAAGCCGATCCCCTACGACATCCCGGTCTTCGACGACCAAGAGTCGGAGCGGCGCTACCGCAAGGAGCGCCTGGCTGCCGCCTTCAGGATCTTCGGGCGCTTCGGGTTCAGCGAGGGCGTGGCCGGCCACATAACGGTTCGCGACCCCGAACGCACCGACTGCTTCTGGGTAAACCCCTTCGGCACGCCGTTCAGCCACATCCGCGTCTCCGACCTGCTCCTGGTCAGCCACACCGGCGAGATCGTGGAGGGCGATTTCGCCGTGAACCAGGCGGCCTTCGCCATCCACTCGGCGCTGCACATGGCCCGACCCGACGTGATAGCCGCCGCCCACTCGCACTCCCTGTACGGCAAGGCCTGGTCCTCCCTGGGTCGGAAGCTGGACCCGATCACCCAGGACAGCTGCATCTTCTACGGCGACCACGTGCTGTTCGACGACTACACGGGCGTGGTCAACGACCCCGAGGAGGGAAAGCGGCTCGCCCACGGCCTTGACGACATGAGCGCCGCCATCCTGCGAAACCACGGCCTCCTGACGGTCGGTGCGAGCGTGGATGCCGCCACATGGCTCTTCGTGACCATGGAACGTTCCTGCCAGGCGCAGCTGCTGGCCGAAGCCGCCGGCACGCCGGTGCTCATCGACGACGAGATCGCTGCGCTGACCCACAGGCAGGTGGCGGGCGACTTCGCCAGCTGGTTCAGTGCTCAGCCGATGTTCGAGCAGATCCTGCGGGACCAGCCCGACCTGCTGGACTGACCGACCCGACCGGGGTCAGGCTCCGACGAAGGGCGTTGCCACGACCGTGGCGGCCACCTCGGTGCCCCTCTGGTCGAGGGTCACCACATCACCGGGCACCAGGTCCAGGGGCAGGAACGCCATGGCGATCCCGTGCCCCAGGGTGGGCGAGAAGTTGCCGCTGGTCAGCTCCGCCACCGAAGTTCCGTCGCGGATCACGGCCTGTCCCTCGCGGGGCGGCCGACGTCCATCCACGACCAGGCCCCGGAGCCGTCGCTCCAGCCCGTTCCGGCGTTGTTCCAACAGGGCGGAGCGACCACGGAAGGCCTCCTTGTCCCAGCCGACCACCCAGCCCAGCCCGGCTTCCAGAGGCGAGATCCCCGGGCCCAACTCATGGCCGTGGAGGGGTAGTCCGGCCTCCAGCCTGAGGGTGTCGCGTGCTCCGAGGCCGGCTGGCTCCGCGCCGGCCGCCACCAGCGCCTGCCACAGGTCCTCTGCGGCCTCCACCGTCACGGACAACTCCACGCCGTCCTCCCCCGTGTAACCGGTGCCCGCCACCAGACCGGACGTCGCATCCCACCGGAATGGCGCCACCGCGAATCGGGCCACGTCGGCGGCATCGGGAATGACGGATCCCAGGATGCTGCGAGCCGTCGGCCCCTGGAGGGCAAGCAGCGCCCGGTCGGGCCGAATGTCGACACAGCCCGGCAGGGCCTCCACGACCGCTTCGCTGTTGGATGCGTTGGGCAGCACCACGAAGTGGTCGGGGGCCAGCCACCAGACGATGATGTCGTCGACCACGGACCCGTCGGCCTCGTCCAGAAGGTGCGTGTACTGGGCGCGGCCGGGAGCGATCCGCCTCAGGTCGTTGCTGAACGCGGCCTGGATGACGTCGTGTGCATCCGACCCCCGGAACTCGACGCTCCCGAGGTGGCTCACGTCGAAGAGGGCTGCCGCACCACGGCAGGCCGCATGTTCGGCGAGGGTGCCTGCCGGGTAGCTGACCGGCATGTCCCAACCACCGAAGGCGACCATGCGGGCGCCCAGGTCACGGTGGACGCCGTCCAACGGCGAGGCGTGGAGGGCTCCGTCAGCCATGGAACCGAAGGTACCGGGCGTCAGGCAGCGTGGGTGACGAGGAGGCGGTCCAGGTCACGTCGGTAGAGGATCCTGACGCGGACCTCGGGATGCTGCTCGCGCAGCATCCTCACCTTGCGGTTCTTGCGGGTAACCAGGGACTGGCGGAGCGTCGTGACCTCCAGGTAGAGGTCATGGTCCGGTAGGTAGAAATCAGGGGTGAAGGCCATCCGGGGCATCCCGTCGGGAGCGGCCTCCAGCACGAAGGTGCGGGGCTCGTACTCCCAGGTGATGTCGTAGAAGTCCAGGAGGTCGGCGACCCGCTGCTCCGACTCGTGCGAGAACTCGACGTCGACCAGCGAGCCACCCGCTGGCACAGGCCTGAGGGGCACCACCGCTCCCCGACCCGGTTCCATGTTGGCCTCGATCCGAACGCTGCCCGTGGCTAGTTCCCGACGGCTCTCGCCGCCGGAAGGGTCTCGGCGGCAATCTGTCCCTCCGGGTACAACTCCACGATCCGGGCATCCACCTGGTCCTTCACCCCTGCCAGGGGGAGGATGTTCAGCACGCCCTGACCACGGCGGATCAGGTCCACGATCTCCTCCTCGCCGGTGCGGACCATCACCGAGGTCCCGCTGATGACCAGGTTCACCCGGGTCACGTCCTCGTCGAGGTGCTTGGTCAGGTACTCGAACACCTCGCGGACCAGCTCGAGGCGTATTCCGGCGTCCAGGAGGGACTTCACGGCACGCAGCTCCAACAGGTCCCTGTAGGAGTAGAGGCGGCGGCTACCGCTCCCCGTGGCCCGTGCCAGGGAGGGTCCGACCAGCCCGGTACGGGCCCAGTAGTCGAGTTGGCGGTAGGTGATGCCGGCTATCTCGGCGGCTCGCTTGCCCGGGTAACCCTGTGGCGCTTCGCTGGTCATTGGGACGTCTCCCCTGTGTCGGCTCGTGCTGGTGCGGAATCTGGCCCGCGCACCACAGGGCTGGAACTACAGCCCTGTGACTTCCGACTTCAGGGTACGGCCCGCCAACGCGGCGGTCAAGGATTTCGCGCTCGTAGTGGTTGATCGGCCGCTCAGGGCGCGCCACGGTCTCCGTCGCGCCCAGGCCGGTCCGGGCGTCAGCCCTCGAAGTCCTCGGGTTCCACCGAGTCCAGGAACGCCCGGAATTCCTCCACCTGGGCTTCTGCGACGGGCTCCTCCGTCGGCGGCGGAAGGTATCCGGCCTGCTCGACCACCTCCTCGACGGCGAACACCGAGGCGCCCGTACGAACCGCCAGGGCGATCGCGTCCGAGGGACGGGCCGATACAACCTCGACGCCCGCCGGTCCCCGCAGGTACATCTCGGCGAAGAAGGTCCTCTCCCGCAGCTCCGTGACCACCACCCGCTCGAGGGTGGCCGAGAAGGTCGCCAGGAGGGTCGCCATCAGGTCATGGGTCATCGGACGCGGCGGATCCTGGCCGGCGAGTGCCAGCGAGATGGCGGTCGCTTCCGGCATCCCGATGAAGATCGGCAGCAGCCTCTCCCCCTCAGACTCGCGGAGCAGCACCACCGGAACGCTGGACGGCAGCACCTCCTGGACGCCCACGATCTCCATCTCGATCATCGGTTGTCCCTGCTGCTGAGTCGACGGCGCACGCCGGAACCCTAGTGCCGCGCCCCGGATCGCCCGGCGTTACGGACCTCGTCATAGAACCCGTCCTCGGCACGGCCCAGGTCGGCCAGTTCCACCTCGACCACCCCCGGCAGGTTGCGGAACTCTCCCCTGTGGTCCAGCCCGTACCCCACCAAGAAGGCGGCGTCGGTGGCGAAGCCGACGTGGTCGATGGGGATCGGCAGCACCCGTCGACCGGCACGATCGAAGAGGGTGCAGATCCTCACCTCGGACGGCCCATGGTCGATGACGTGCCGCCGCAGGTAGTCCAGGCGAAAGCCCGTATCCACCACGCCCTCGACCAGGACCACCTGGCGACCCTCGACGTCCACCGACAGGTCGTTGGTGAGGCGCACCCGCCCACTGTCTGGAGCAAAGGCACTCAGCGCAAGGAAGTCCACCACGATCGGTGTGGAGATCTGCCGGATGAGGTCGGCCATGAAGGGCAGGCAGCCCTTCAGGACGCCGACCAGGACCGCCCCCGGCTCCAGCACCTCGTCCAACTCGAGGGCCAGGTCGGCCACCCTGTCGGCGATGCTCCCCGCCCCCAGGTACGGGGTCGGTGCGACCATCAGGTGTGCGGACCCAGCGACCGGCGGAGCAGCAGGTCGTGGAGGGCCGCACCGGCGTCCGCCAACTCGTCCAGAAGCCGACGCGCCTCGCCGCCGGATCGTCCACCACCCTTGCGGCGGAGCGGCAACAGAACCTGCTCCAGGATCCCCGCCTCGCGCTGTGCGGCCACCAGGTACATGCGTAGGTGACGGACGTCGAAGCCGTGCTGCACGAAGCGGGCCGCCACCCGGGCTACCAGGAGCGCGTCGCCGTCGTAGACCACCGTCCGGCCGGCCGCGAGGCCCACGATCAGGCCATGCTTCTCCAGGTCCAGCACGACCTGGACGTCGAGGCCGCCCATGGTGGCCAACTCCTCGAGGCTGACGCTCACCGAACCCAGGTCGTCGGACCTACCTCTCTCGCGGAACGGCCGCACAGCAGTGGTCTCCTGCGGCTCGGCAGTCGCCACGTCGACGCCATCCAGGATCATCGACCGGATCACCTTGAGCGGCAGGAAGTGGTCGCGCTGCTGACGCAGGATCCAGGTCAGGCGCGCCACGTCGTCGACTGAGAACAACCTGTAGCCGGCCGGGGAGCGCTCGGGTTCCAGCAGCCCGCTGGACTCCAGATAGCGGACCTTCGAGACGGTCACGTCCGGGAACTCCGAGGCCAGTCGGGTGATGACACCACCGATGTTCATGGTCTCGCCCGGCGCAGGACCAGCGGGGTCCACCTCCCCGGTCGCCATCTTCCCTCAGCCCCCGGTGCCGTGGAAGAACACCAGCTTGAACCGACCGATCTGCAGTTCATCGCCGTCGTCCAACTCGGTGGACTCGATTCGACGACGGTTCAGGTAGGTGCCGTTCAGGGAGCCGACGTCCCGCACTACGTAGCGGTCGCCGACCCGCTCCACCTCCACATGCCGCCTCGAGACCGTCACGTCATCCAGGAGGATGTCGGCGGCTCCGTGGCGTCCGATCGTCGTGACGGGAGCCTCCAGGCCGTACCTGGAGCCGGCCTTGGGGCCGGACTCGACCACGAAGAGGCCGCACTCCACAGGGAACCGACCCCGGTCCTCCTCGTGCGGGACTTCCTCCACCGGGTCGAAGGCATCGGTCACCTCTTCGGCGGCGGGCAGCATCCTCGTCCCGCAGGCGCCACAGAAGCGTGCGTCAGCGGGCTCCGGGTGGCCGCAGTCCGGGCACCGGGGGCTCAAGGCTCACCCTCCGATCAGGGCCTGGTAGGCGGCAGCATCCAGGAGGTCGGCGGTCGCCGAACCGTCGGTGCCCATCTCGCAGATCCACCCATCCCCGTAAGGGTCCTCGTTCACCTTCTCCGGGGCCGCCTCAAGCTCATCGTTGACTGCAACCACCTCGCCGTCCACCGGGGCGAACAACTCGGAAACCGACTTCGTGGACTCCACCTCGCCGAATACCGATCCTGCTGCAACCGAGGCACCGACGACCGGCACCTCCACGAAGACCACGTCGCCGAGGGCATCCTGGGCGTAGTCGGTGATGCCTATCCGGACCCGACCGTCTCCCAGGTCCCGGATCCATTCGTGGTCCGTCGAATAGAGCAGATCCCCGGGAATGTTCACCTCCCGAACCTACTTCGCAGGATCCGACCCGGTGGAACCACGCTCAGCCTTCCCTGCGGGGCCGCCGCCGGGCCAGCGCTTCGCGTGCCACCGGGACATACGACCAGCCAGCCGCCCACGAGATCAGCAGGCCGGGAACACCGAACACCCAGGCACCCACGGCGAATGCCTCGTTGGCGAAGGCGGTGGACTCCCCCGCCAGGAAGAACGGCACGGCGAACAGAAGGGCGAAGGTGCCTGTCTTGCCCCACCACGTCACGTCGATGCGAGGCACCCCCATGGCCAGCAGGACGAGGCCCACGAGACCGATCAGGACCTCCCGTACGAGCACCGATACGGCGAACCAGGTCGGTACGGAACCGTCCACCATCATGGAAACAAGCGCCACGACGAGCAGCAGCCTGTCGGCGATCGGATCCAGCAACTTGCCGACATCGGAGATCTGGTCGAACCGGCGGGCGATCCAGCCGTCCACCCAGTCCGTCGCGCCCAGGGCGCCTAGGAGGATGGCCGCATCGGTCCTGTTCCCGACGTCGAACAACAGCCACAGGAACCACGGAATGCACGCCAGGCGAAGCAGGGTGATCAGGTTCGGCAGCGTCCATACGCCGTCCCATCCGGCCCTTGACGGCGCCGGGGTCGCTGCGGTCTCGGATCCCATCGTGCACAGCCTACGATCCGACCCTGCCGCTCCCCAGCCGGGGACCGTACGGACCGCCAGGAGGACAGGTGGCCTCGATCTTCACCCTCATCATCACCGGTGGGATCCCGGGTCGGATCATCTGGCGTGACCCCACCTGCGTCGCCATGGTCGACATCCGCCCCCTCAACCGGGGACACGTCCTGGTAATCCCGATCGCCGAGGTGGACCGCTGGACGGACCTTCCCCCGGACACCGCTGCGCACTGCACCCGTGTGGCCCATGCGGTGGGTCGGGCCCAGATGATCGCCTTCGTCCCGGAACGCATCGGGCTCATGATCGCCGGATTCGAGGTTCCCCACACACACATGCACGTGGTGCCCCTGGACCACATGGGGCACCTGGACTTCGGTCAGGCCGACACCGATGCAGACCCGTCGGACCTTGACGACGTGGCCGAGGCACTACGGGCGGCCCTCCGATCCGAAGGCCATCCCGAGGTGGCCTGACCTTCGCAGGCCGACCTCCTGCAGGTCAGGAGCCGGGGCGTCTCACCCAGAGCCGCACACCGTCGGAGTCCAGTCGCTTCCGGAAGTCCATCAGGATGAGGCGACTCTCGAACATCCGGGCCTCCGATGCGGTCCAACCCATGGATTCGACGTCAACCACCACCACGTCGAACCGGTCCGGCCAGTCCAGGCCGGGCAGGAAGCCCTGCGTGGGTCGCAGCACATGGGCCTCGTCCCGGTCGGCCACCAGCGGATAGACCTCGGGTGGAACCATCACCCTTGCGTCATCGCCGATCAGCACCGATGCCGACACCCTCGCCACGTCCACAGGCGAGCGCCTACCCCAGTCCCAGGGTTCCGCGTACGGTGAGGATTCGGCGTCGCGGATGAAGAACACGACAGCGGTGAGAACGATGACGGTGAGCACCCGGCGGTCCACGAGGATCCGACTCACGCCGGTGGTCCCGATCCGCGTCAGGGCGTATGTGGCGGCGATGAACACGAAGGCGAGGGTGGCGACATCCTGCTGGGGGTTACCGAAGCCGTCGTCGGGCACGTCGGCGACCAGGTAGAGGGCCAGCAGGGGCAGGACCGGGACCAGGTACCGGGGCCTCACAAGGGGCAGGAACAGCACCGGGGCCAGGAGCAGGAGCACCTTGTCGAAGCCGTCCCGACCGAACAGGTCGCCCAGGAGGCCCAGGGGATCACCGAGCATTCCTACGGCTACCCCGGGCACGCCGGTTCCGTAGCGGACGAAGGCGTCCAGGTGCGGATAGCTCCCGTGGCCGACCATGGGCTGCACCACGAACGACATGACAAGGAACCAGGTCAGGCCGAGGGTGGCCATGGTCCAGCCGGCCGTCCTCTCGTCCTCTCCGACCAGGAGCAGCCCGAGGGCAGCAACCGCCAGGCCGAGGTCCGACCTGGTGGCCACCACGAGCAGGACCAGAACCGCCACCAGGCGCCATCGGCCACGCTGGGCCGCCAGGTAGGCCGCCATCAGGGCCGGCAGGGCCAGGGCCTCGGGATGGAAGCCTGCGAGGTTCAGATTGTGGATGGACGGGTGCACGGCGTAGGCCACCATGAGAGCCCCGGCCGCCCCGATTCGCAGGTTGGCCGGACCCCTGGCGATCCTCCAGATCGGCACCACTCCCAGCGCCAGGACGACGGACTGCAGGACCAGGAGCGTTCCGGCCACCGGCAGCACCCGGATCGCCCATGCGATCGGCCAGAAGACCCAGGCTCCCTGGTCAGCGAAGAGGTTGTGGCCCAGGTCGTTGACCACCGGCTCGAACCCCCGATCCATCAGGTCGACGGCCTGGAGGTAGTGGCCCAGTTGGTAGCCGATCCCCAGGTCCTGGCTCCGTGCCAGGGCCAGCAGCGAGAGGAACGTCGCCAGAACCACCGCTGTCAACCACGGCAGGCTGCGATCCCACGCAGGCGAATCCATGCGGGCCTGCCACCGGAGCATGGCTATGTCAATGCGGCGCCTTACCGACACCACCGTGGTCACCATGGTCTCTCCGGTGCGCTCCAGCGACTTGGCCGTGCGCTCGAGTGCTGGGGCGGCCTTCACCAGAGGGCCTCCTGGTCGCCATCGCCGGCCGGTGCTCGACCATCCAGCGCCACGGTCAACTCGGCACCCTTGCGACGGGCGTCGTTCACACGACGGTCGACGGGATGGCGTTCGAGCAGCCCGTCGGGGGCCGGCGCGAGAAGCGACTCCAGGGTGGAGGCGTCACGGGACGCCGGGTCCAGCCACCCGGTCCATTCGCCGGGCGGAAGCAGCGCCGGCATCCGGTCGTGGAGCGGGGCCAGGTCGGCGTTCGCCTCAACCGTCAGGATCGTGCAGGTCCGCAGGACCGACCCGTCCACGTCGGTCCAGACCTCCCAGAGCCCGGCCATGGCCATCGGTACACCATCGGCCCTCCGGACGAACCATGGCTGTTTGGGCGACCCGGCGGAAGCGGGGCTCCACTCGTAGAAGCCGTCCACCGGGACAATGCACCGTCGGTGCCTGAACGCTGCACGGAAGGAGGTCCGGCTGGCCGCCGTCTCAGACCTGGCGTTGAACATGCGCCCACCGATCGACGGGTCCGTGGCCCACTCCGGAACCAGACCCCATCGGGCGGTCCCCAGGAGGCGCGGGTGGCCATCTGTCGGGTCCTCCCAGGCGATGGGCAACCTGCCGGACGGCGCAACGTTGTGGTCGGGACCGTCCAGGACGTCGAGGATGGCGCCTGCGCCCACGTACTCGCTGAGTTCTTCGGGCGACGATGTCGTCACCACCCGGCCGCACATGGCATCACCGTACCGGCCGCGCCGTCCCGGCTCGGCCGCGCGCCGCGACTCACTCCAGGGTGCAGTCGCCCGCGAACGGGCCGCTGGGCCCGGCCCCGAGGTCAACGGTGACCTCGTCGCCCGGACCACCACCGAATCGGGGCACGGCCACCGACATCCCTTCCTCCACCACCGTGATGGACCCCCTCACGGCCAGGGTCTCCCAACGCGAGGCCGGTCCCGTGGCGGTCTCCACCCCGAACCGGATGGTCTCAGCCCAACCGGAGCCGCCCTCGATGAGGGGCACCTCGCCCTGTGGGATATCCACCGCCAGCACGAGGACGCGCCTTCCCGAGCAGGTGACCCGTGCGGGCCGCCCGACCATCCCCGCTGGGCAGGCCCCATCGGAGGATTCGTACAGCACGACGTCCAGGGGCCGCAGGACCTCGGTCGCTACGACGACCCGTACGCACGCCGCGTCCCACCAGTCGACCGGTCCGACGAGCGCCACCTGACCACCGCCGTGTTCGAAGACGGTTCCGGCGAGGGCCGCTACCGGTACCGGCAACTCCGCGGCGGGCACGTCCAGCCGGATCCGATCGGCTGGTGGCCCGTCGCCTCGTAGGACCGCCACGACACGGTCGGCCGTACCTACGAGCGAGGGCTCCGCCACGGGTGGGCCACCGGGAATGACGCCTGTTCCACCACCGGAGTCCGAGGTGGTGAGGGTCGACGAGAACCGCAGCGACCGATCGGTCCTGTCTACGGGGTCGTCGGAGAGCAGGACACGGGCAAGTGCGCCCACGGCAACCACCGCGAAGAGGACCAGCACGACCCCCAGGACCCGTTTGCGGAGCCCCACGGCGATGGAACGCAGGATGGCGGCCTCATCCCTGCGCTCGGACCTGGACCTGGGGCCGAAGGCCTCCGAGCGATCGCCCCCGCTGAGAAGCGTGGCCCACCGACTGACCGTCTCCTCCGGGAACCGGAGGGCCAGGTCGGCGAAGGCCTCCTCCTCCTCGGGCCCGAACAGGAGCAGCAGGTCGTTCTCGCGGAGCAGTTCCACCGGGTCACTCCGGTGGACGAGGGTCCGATCCCCGGCCAGCGTCGTCAGGAAGGCGCGGATCTGGCGATCCGCTTCGAGTTCGCTCCAGCGTCCCCCGGTGGGGGTCGGAAGCGCAGCCACCGGCGAGGCGGTCGTCCTCCTCTCACGGAAGAACCCCGTCCGCCGATCCCTCTGGTCGTCGGACACCTCCGTCCCGCCTTCCACCGGGCGGGGTTCATGTGCCACTGACTGCTCATCGCCCTGCCCACGGTCTTCCACCGGTTCCTCGGCTGTGGGGTCGTCGGGCTCCGGCACGTCGCCGAGGCTACGCACCGTGACGCACCCAGCCCGGGCACCCGCGCCGCAAGCACCGGATGTGCCGCATACTGTCCCCCGGCCGACCGTCTCCCATGTCGGCGACCCCCCTCCCATGCTGCGACCCCGACTCCCCGCCCCAACCCCCACACCCTTCACGGCGGTGGCCCTGGCCATCCTCCTGACCGCCACCGCCTGCACCCCCGACCCGCAGCAGTCGGAACTCACAACCCCCACTTCCACCACCAACGCCGCCGCCACAGTCACGCAGCCACCTGCGACAACGACACCAGGGCCCTCAGGCACCGATGCGAGCGACGGCGAGTCGGTCGTCCAGCCGTCAGAGGCAACGTCGACGGTGACGACGTCGACCGTAGCGAAGCGTGTCGACGACGGCGCCGGTGCCAGGGTGATTCCCAACGGAACGCTGACAGAAGGCGGCCACTACACCGACCCCCGCGGCGAGCCCTACGACGAGTTCCAGGCATCCTTCGACCGCACCCACCCATTCCAGAGCCTCGAGTCCTTCTGCCTGCCGACGCCGGCCCCCGAGTCGGTTCCGGTAGCCACCGAGCCGGGCATCACCGCCGACTCGTTGACCATCGTGCACCTGCACACCCGGCTGGACGAGCTGGAGAGGATCGGCTTCTCCGCACCGGTGGGCGACATCGACGAGATGGTCCGGTCGTTCACGGAGGTCGTCAACGGATGCGGCGGCATCCACGGACGGCGACTCGACCTCAGAACGGTCGAGGTATCGGCGCTGGGTGGCGGCGGCCACGACATCGACACGCGCCGCGAGGCTGCCTGTCTGGAAACCAGGGAGGTCCACAAGGCCGTGGCCGTACTGGCGGTGGAGGCCGTTCCGGGGACCGCAGCCAACTGCCTGACGCGGTCGGGACTGACCTCGTTCCTGACCATCCGGGGCACGTCGGATCGCGACGATCGTCGGGCCGGTGGCCTTCTGCTGGCCCAGGAGCCCGGCGTCCGGACGGCCACCGAGGCAGCGGTCGAGATGGCCGGCGGGAACGGCCTCCTGGCGGATCGCACCATCGGGCTCGTGGTCCCGGATGCTCCCCAGCGCTCCGAGGACGTCGTGGACGTGCTCGTCGATGCCCTCGAGGCACTCGGCCACGAGCCGACGATCCACCTGGTGGGCTGCGAGGGGACCACGACGTGTCGGGTGGGGTTGGACACGGCGGTCGCAGCCATGGTGGAGCGTGGGGTGGACGTCGTGTTTCCCCTCCTGAACCGGACCTCGCTGCCGTGGCTGGTGCTCGAGATGCTGGACCAGTCGATGCCGAGGCCCACGTTCATCCAGTCCGGCCTGGACGGCCAGGGCCTGGACTCCGTGTCGTCCGAGGTGGCCGAGTTCGGGGGCTCGCCAGCCGGCGCGTACTACGACGGCGCATGGATCCTGGATGCGTCGTCCACCGGCAGCCACCGCATCGACGGGTTCGAGAAGCGCCCCTTCGATGAGATGTGCAACCGGTCGTACGCACTGGCGGTCGGAGGTCAGGCCGCCACGGTCGAGGATCCGACGTCGGACGTGTACCGGACGGTCACGGAGGCCTGCAGTCTCGTGAGGGCCGTGGCACGCGCCGCACATGACGCCGGACCGGACCCGACGAGGTTGGGCGTCCAGGTGGCCTTGGCGGCACTGGGGCCGATGGACGTGTCCGACATGCGCCCGGCCACCAGCTACGACGGTCACCTGAGCGTGCAACTCAGGCGCTACGAGTACCCGTGTGGCCACGGTACGGGCTTCGGCGACACCGACGGCTGCCTGGTGCCGGTCTCAGAGCCTCGACTTCTCGACTGACCTGATTTCCGGGGCAGGCCCCCGGATGCTGGAGGACTCCCCTCAGGGGCGGACCTCGTAGTAGAGGTTCGTGGGGTCGTCCACCTGGTGCTGGAGGAACCGACTGAAGCCTGCTTCGACAACCATGCCCTCCAGCGTCACGGGATCCAGGCCCAGCGTTCCGAGGCCGAGTCCATCCGGCGTGGACATGGCAGACGCCATGCATGTCGCCACCGATGTCGAGTACATCATCGCCAGCATCGGGTTCCGGAGGTTCTTTCCCCACTCGGGTGACGACCTGATCTCCTTGACCAGCCACGTCCCGTCGTCGGCGATCGCGCCACGGATGGCCGCCATGGCCAGGTCCGGTCTGGGCATGTCGTGGAGGCAGTCCAGCGTCATCACCAGGTCGACGTCGGCCGTGGCCGGCAGGTCCTCGCCACCGGCGAGGTGGATGGTCACGTTGCCAGCGCCTTCGAACCTCCGGCGCGCCGCCGTCACGGCCCTCTCGGACACGTCGTAGCCCTCGTAGGTCGAGTCCGGGAAGGCAGCGGAGATGAGCTCCAGGGCCAGGCCGGTGCCGCAGCCCACGTCCACGACGGTGGCCCCGGCGGCGAGGCGATCGGCCACCCCGTCCAGCATCGGGATGACAGTCGAGACCAGGAGCGCCCGGGCCATCGGGGCCAGCATCGCTTCGGTGTGCTGTTCGGAGCCTTCGCCCTGGTCGTCGTAGGTGAGGCCCAGGCCGGTTCGGAAGGCCTCCACCAGGCCATCTGCCACCCGGGGGTCCCGCTGGCGTGCGAAGACCGCTGCGGCGTAGGTGGGCTGGTCCACGCGGGCCAGCACCAGGGCGGCCTCAGGTTCCATCTCGAAGGTCTCACCGTCGGAGGTGACCAGCAACTCGGCGGCCGCCTGGCTCCGGAGCCATTCACGCAGCCAACGTTCGTGCAGGCCCGTCGCAGCCGCCAGGTCTCCGGAAGTGACCGGTCCGGCGCCGTCCAGGGCCTGGTAGATCCCGAGGCGGACGCCGAGGTGGATCATCAGGCCCACCATCTCGCCCTGCTTGTAGCCCCAGGTTGTGAGCGTGTACCTGCTGAGGAGGTCTCGATCAATCGTCATCGCCGCGGATTGCCTTCCGTCATGCCCCTGGAGCCTGGTCCGTACCGGGTTCACGTACCCAGATGGCGCCATCGTGTTCCATGCACGACAGCACCGCCAAGTCCCCCTTGCGGTCCCGGCGGCCGTTGGCGTTGGCCTTCCATCCGGCACCGTCGGGCCCGAACCGCCAGAAGTGGGTGAGGCAGACGAGCTCGTCGCCGTCCACGACCCCCTCGGAGCCGAGGTGGGACCACTGGTGTGGGCAACGAGCCTCCGAGACGCACGGGACCCCTGACTCCCCGCGCCACACCACCAGGTCCTCGCCGGCCAGGGTGGCCTCCGCTATGGCGCCGGGCGGCACGTCGACGTCAGGCAGTCGGGTCCACCCGGGTCCGGGCGACGGAGCGTCGGGCCGGTCGGCCACGGCTCAGACGTCCGTGAAGCGAGTGACCGCCGCCGCCGAGCCGATCATCCCTACGACCCCACCGATGACCAGCAGCCAGATGCTGGTGTCCCAGACGAACCCGTCGGGTACGGCGAAGCCGCGGAACAGCGGAACGGCGTCCGATTCCTGGAAGTAGGCGAGGACCTGGGAATCCACGATGAACAGGGCCGGTATGGCGAGGGCGGCGCCCGCAAGGCCGTGGATCGTCCCTTCCAGCATGAATGGAATCCTGATGAACCAGTTGGTGGCACCGACCAGCTTCATCACCTCTATCTCCTGGCGACGGGCCCCGATGGCGGTGAAGACCGTGTTCAGGATGAGGAGGGTGGACACGCCGACGAGCACCACCGCGGCCACCAGGAGTGCCTGGCTCACCCGGGTCGAGAAGTCCTCGATCTGGCGGATGGCCTCGGTGGCCGTCGCGACTTCCTTGACGCCCGGTTGCTCCCCGAATTGGCGTGCCATCTCCGCCACGTTCCCGGCATCCGGGTTGGCCGGCACGATCCTGTAGGAGGGAGGCATGACGGCGGGCGTGACGCTTTCGATCAGCTCCGGCTTGTCGGCGAAGAGGCGTTGGAACTCCTCGTAGGCGGCCGCCTTGTCGACATAGGTGTAGCCGGAGACCGCAGGGCTGGAGTCCAGGACGTTGCGAATGGCGGCGTCCTGCTCGGGCGAGGCGTCGGCCACCATGAAGACGATGAACTCGACGCCCTCCTGGAACTGCGCCGTGGCCCGGGCCGCCCCCTCGCGGATCAGCAGCGAGGCACCCACCAGGGAGAGCGAGATGGCCACGGTCAGGATGGCGGCCAGCGTGAGGCTGAGGTTTCGCCAGAGGCTGACGAGCGTCTCGCGCACGTAGTACCAGAGTCGATAGAGCACCTCAGGCCACCGGCCCCGGCGCGCCCGGGCTCATTCGTAGACCCCGCGTGACTCGTCCCGCGTAATCACGCCACGATCCAGCTCGATCACCCGTCGGCGCATCGTGTCCACCACGCCCCGGTCGTGGGTGGCCATGACCACCGTCGTGCCACTGCGGTTGATGCGGTCCAGGAGGCGCATGATGCCCACCGAGGTTCCGGGGTCGAGGTTGCCGGTGGGCTCGTCGGCCAGGAGGATCAGCGGACGGTTCACGAACGCCCTGGCGATCGAGACCCTCTGCTTCTCACCGCCGGAGAGCTCGTCGGGCAGTCGCTCCGCCTTACGGGAAAGGCCCACGAGTTCGAGGATCGCCGGAACCTGTTGTCGGATCACCTGACGCGGGCGTCCGATCACCTCCAGCCCGAACGCCACGTTCTCGTAGACGGTCTTCTTCGGAAGGAGCTTGTAGTCCTGGAAGATGTAGCCGATGTTGCGCCGGAGGTACGGAACCTTCCAGGAGCTGAGCGAACCCAGGTCCTTTCCAGCGACCATGATCCGACCCTCGTCGGCGACCTCCTCACGGTTCAGCAGGCGGATGAAGGTGGACTTCCCGGAACCCGAGGGACCCACGAGGAACACGAACTCACCCCTCTGGATTTCGGCGGTGGCGTTCTTCAATGCGACCACGTCGCCCTTGAAGACCTTGGAGACGCCCTCCATCTTGATCACGTGGGACCCCCGGACCGCGACGCTTCGATCTGGATGGGTCGTGACGGCACGGCGCGGACGGTACCAGAACGCCGTATGCGGATCGCGGCGCCCCGGGGGGAGCGGCGGCTGCAGGTAGGGCCGGCGTCAGTCCTCAGCCTGCGAACGGACCCACCGCAGGTAGGCCTCCATGAACCCGTCCAGGTTCCCGTCCAGCACGCTGGCCACGTCGCCGACCTCGTGCCCGGTCCGGAGGTCCTTCGCCATCTGGTACGGCTGCAGCACGTAGGAACGGATCTGGCTGCCGAAGTCGACGCCGCGCTGAACGCCACCTATCTCGGCCAGCTCGGCGTCACGCTTCTGGCGTTCCAGGTCCAACAGGCGGGCAGCAAGCATCTGCATCGCCCGGTCCTTGTTCTGGTGCTGACTGCGTTCGTTCTGGCAGGAGGTCACGATCCCGGTCGGGAGGTGGGTTATACGGACCGCCGAGTCGGTGACGTTGACGTGCTGGCCACCTGCTCCGGACGACCTGTACGTGTCGATCCTTAGTTCGGTCTCATCGATGTCCACCTCATCGACTATCGCGTCGAAGAACGGGACCACCTGGAGGGAGGCGAAAGCCGTCTGCCTCTTGGACTCCTTGTTGAACGGCGAGATCCTGACCAGGCGATGCACGCCGCGTTCGCTCTGGAGGAGGCCGTAGGCGTAGCGGCCCCGGACGACGAACTCCACGGAGCTGATCCCCGCCTCGGTGCCCTCCGATACCGATTCGACCACCAGGTCGAAGCCCCGGCGATCCGCCCACCGGCCGTACATTCGCAGCAGGATCTCCGCCCAATCCTGGGCATCGGTGCCGCCGGCACCGGACTGGACGTGGCAGACGGCGTCACCCTCGTCGTACTGCCCCGAGAACAGCGAACGGACCTCCAGGGCGTCAAGTCGCGCGGACAGGTCGGCGACAGCGTCACTGATCTCGCCGTCCAGGCTCTCGTCGCCCTCCTCGGCGGCCATCTCCGCCAGCGTCTCGGCGTCCTCGAGTCGCTGCGCCAGGTCCGAGTGGAACTCAAGGTCCTCGACGACCCCGGAGAGGTCCTTCTGGACCTGTCGCCCACGGTCCTGGTCGTTCCAGAGGTCGGGGTCGGCCACCTCGACTTCCAGGGCCACCCGACGTTCGAGCTGTTCGGTGATCCTGAGGTAGGCGAACGCCTCCTGCAGGCGTGTCTGGAGGGCGGCCAGTTCGGCGGTGAAGTCCTGCACGTCAGCCTCCGTGGCACTGCTTGAATTTGCGACCCGAACCGCACGGACACGGGGCGTTGCGTGACGTGTTCTCCCAGTCGGTGTTCACCTTGGTGGCGACCTTCGCCGGCGTCGACTCCTCGACCCTGGCGGGCACCCCGGCGGCAGCGGCTGCCCCGACCACCGGACCCTCAGGTCCGCTGGTGGTCACCTCGGAGGGCTGGCTGGACTCGTCGGCCCGGACTATCCGGATTCGCATCACGTAGCGGAGGAAGTCGCGACCGATGAGGTCGTCCAGTTGCCCGAACAGTTCGAAGCCCTCGCGCTTCCACTCGGTGGCCGGGTCCCGCTGGCCCATGGCCCTGAGGTGGATCCCCTCCCGCAGGTGGTCCATCTCGTAGAGGTGCTCGCGCCACCGCTGGTCGATGATGGAGAGCATCACCTGTCGCTCCACCTCGCGCATCGCCTCGGAACCCAGCTCCTCCTCCCGGCCCGAGTAGATAGCCAGGCCATCGGCCGTCAGGGCCTCGTAGAGCGATTCGGTGCTGCGCTCAGAGGCCAGGGCCTCGGCATCCAACGCCAGCGGCCAGTAGGTGTCCATCTCGGCATGCAGGCCGTCGAGGTCCCACTCCTCCGGGAGGCCTGAGCCGCAGTGCGTCCTGACCGTGTCGTCCACGACAGAGGCCAGGACCTCGCGGACCTCGTCGTCCAGTTCGGCCCCGGTGAGCATCCGATCCCGGCGACGGTAGATGACGTTGCGCTGCTCGTTCATCACCTCGTCGTACTTGAGGACGTTCTTGCGTACCTCTGCGTTCTTCTGCTCGACGGTGGTCTGGGCCCGCTCGATGGCCTTGGTGACCATCTTGGACTCGATGGGCACGTCCTCCGGTAGCGCCCTGTCCATGACGCCCCTGATGGTGTCCGAGGCGAAGAGGCGCATCAGGTCGTCCTCCAGTGACAGGTAGAAGCGGCTTTCACCGGGATCTCCCTGACGGCCGCTGCGGCCCCGGAGCTGGTTGTCGATCCGACGTGATTCGTGGCGCTCGGTTCCCAGCACGTACAGGCCTCCGCTGGCACGCACCTCCTCTCCCATGGCCTCGCACTCGGGCTCGAAGCGCTTCACCAGCTCGGCCAGGCGTTCGGCCCCCTTGGGGGTCGCCGGGTCCAGGTCCGCCGCCTTCATCTCGCGCTCTGCGAGGTTCGTCGGGTTCCCTCCGAGCACGATGTCAACGCCACGTCCCGCCATGTTGGTGGCAACGGTCACCGCTCCGGGCCTACCGGCCTGGGCCACCACGTCGGCCTCGCGGAAGTGCTGCTTGGCGTTCAGGACCTCGTGGTCGATGCCGCGCTTGTCCAGTTCGCGTGACAGGCGTTCCGAGTTCTCCACCGAGACCGTTCCGACCAGCACCGGTTGGCCGGCCCCCCGGCGCTCCACGATGTCCTCGACGACCGCCTCGAACTTCCCCGCCTCGGATTTGAAGATGAGGTCGCTCTTGTCCATTCGCACCAGCGGACGGTTCGTCGGGATCGGCACCACCTGGAGGCCGTAGATGCCGGCCAGTTCGGCGGCCTCGGTCTCGGCGGTGCCGGTCATGCCCGCCAGCTTCTCGTAGAGGCGGAAGTAGTTCTGGAGCGTGATCGTGGCGAGCGTCTGGTTCTCCTCCTTGATCGACACCCCCTCCTTGGCCTCGACGGCCTGGTGGAGGCCGTCGGACCAGCGCCGACCCTCCAACACCCGTCCGGTGAACTCGTCCACGATGCGGACGTCGCCGTCCACGACGATGTAGTCCTTGTCCCGCTTGTAGAGCTCCTTGGCCTTCAGGGCCGCGTGGAACTGGTGGACGAGGTTCGCCGACACCTGGTCGTAGAGGTTGTCGATGCCCAGGGCCGCCTCGACCGCATGCACCCCGTCCTCGGTCGGGGCGACGATCCCCTTCTCCTCGTCCACGTCGTAGTGGTGGTCGGGTTCCAGTCCACGGACGACAGCGGCGAACCGTTGGTAGAGGGCGGCAGCCTCGCTGAGTCGCCCGCTGATGATGAGGGGCGTCCGTGCCTCGTCGATGAGGATGGAGTCGACCTCGTCCACGATGCAGAAGGCGTGGCCCCGCTGGGACTTCTCCTCATCCGACATGGCCATGTTGTCGCGTAGGTAGTCGAAGCCCAACTCGTTGTTGGTGCCGTACGTGATGTCGGCGGCATAGGCGGCCCGCTTCTCGATCCTGTCTCGCGCATCGGGTACCACGAGGCCCACGGAGAGTCCCAGCCAGCGGTGGATCTGGCCCATCCACTCGGCGTCCCGACTGGCGAGGTAGTCGTTGACCGTGCACAGGTGCACGCCCCGTCCTGAGAGGCCGTTCAGGTAGGCGGGCAGCGTGGAGACGAGGGTCTTGCCCTCTCCGGTACGCATCTCGGCGACCCAGCCCAGGTGGAGTGCCATCCCACCCATCATCTGGACGTCGTAGTGGCGCTGGCCTATGACGCGCCAGGAGGCCTCCCGGACCACGGCGAACGATTCGACGAGCAGGTCGTCCAGGTCCGCTCCGTTCTCGAGGCGCTGACGGAACTCGCCGGTCCGGGCACGCAGGGCGTCATCGTCGAGCGCGGCCGTGGCGTCGGCCAGGGCGTTGATGTCGGGCACGATGGCCTCGAGGGCCTTCACCTTGCGGCCCTCGCCGCTGCGCAGGACGCGCGAGAACAGACTCATGGTCCGGCTGAGGCTAGCGGCCTGTGCCTGCGGCGATGCCGGCCGTAATGGGCACCCCGGAGTCCGACGATCGACCCTTCAGGAGGTGGCCGGTTGTCGGAGCAGGCCCATGGCCGCCAGCTCGACCGGTGCGTCGTCCATGCTGGTTCCGAGGATCGCCGCCAGGGCCTGGAGGTCGTCGCCACGGATGGTCAGGACCCTTCCGTTGAAGTCCTGGCGCTTGACCTGGATGATCTCCAGGTAGCGGCGGATCAGGTCCACCTCGGGACCCGAGGCATCCGCCAGACCGGCCAGGTCTATGACCACCTTCTGGCCCGGAACCCATGCGGACTCCTCCTCCGGTTCGACGACGGCGGCGCTCTGCGAGGTCGGCAGGAGCTGGTCCACCGGAACGCTGTAGAAGGAGGCCAGACGGTGCAGTCGGGGCATCGAGACCGCCCGCTCGCCGCGTTCGTAGGCGCCCAGGACCGATGCCTTGAACTCCGACTCGGACCTGGCCTCTACGTCCTGCAGGGAGAGTCGCTTCTGCCTGCGGATCTGGCGGATGCGTTCACCCAGCCGGTTGCTGTAGTCGGCCTCGTCCCAGTCGGCGTCGCCGCCTTCGTTCGTCACCACAGGACGTGACCGTATCGACCGCGCTGCGTGGTGGGCAACCATTACCCGGAAAGCCGGGATGGCGTCGGCGGCATGGGCCGTCAGGAGTCCGCCGACACCCTCCCGTCGCGCAACGCCACCATCAGGGCACCGGCGGCGATGGCCGCCGTCTCGGCCCGCAGCACGGTCGGGCCGAGGCCCACACGCCGACGGTCACCCAGCTCAGCGTCGGTCCAGCCGCCCTCCGGCCCGACGAGGAGAAGCCCCACGTCACCGTCCAGCCCCGACCCTCCGGGCTGAGCCATGGCCACGGCCGGGTGCCTGGCCGCAACGGAGACCCCCTGCAGGGACTCCAGCACCGGGAGGCGGACCCGGCGGGACTGCATCCCCGACTCGCGGACGACCCGGGCAAACCTCTCCATCTGGGCCGCGGCCTTCCCATCGTCCCACCTGACCACGGACCTCTCCGCCGCCAGCAGCAGGATCCGATCCACCCCGAGTTCCGTGAGCTTCTGCACCACGAGTTCAGGCCTGCCGGACTTGATGAGGGCGAATCCGACCGCCACCTCCCGGGTGGGTGGCGGTACGTGCACCACGTCGCCGGAGGCTGCCAGACGAGCGCCGAACGCAGCCGGTCGCCATTGCCCGGCGGCATCGCAGACCGTCAGGGCGTCGCCGTCCCTCAGCCGCAGCACCCGGGAGAGGTGGTGGCGGTCGTCGGCGGAGAGGACCGGATCCTCCACGTCCTCCACGAATGCGTGGGGGCCACCCCGCCCATCGGGCGGCCCGCCGATCGTCGCCACCGCTACCGGAACGCCGACCGGATCCTGGAGATCAGGCCGTCCCCCGGCTCTCCCACCGTCTCGCCCCGCTCGGCCGCCAGTGACCTGAGGAGCTCCTCCTCCTCGGCACTCAGCCCGGTGGGCGTGTCCACGACCAACTCGATCACGATGTCGCCGCGCCCCCTCCCCTGGAGGTGCGGTACGCCGCTCCCCTTCAGGCGGAACACCTCTCCGGTCTGCGTACCGGCTGGAATGCGGACCTCGACGACGCCATCCAGGGTCTCGTAGTCCAACTCCACGCCGAGGGCCGCCTGGGTGACCGGCACGTGCAGCTGGTGGTACAGGTCGGTTCCGTGCCGCTCGAACACGAGATGTGGTCGGACACGGACGTGGACGTACAGGTCGCCGGTGGGCCCTCCACGGGGGCCGACAGCTCCCCGTCCGCTGAGCCGCAGGGTCGTGCCCTCGTCTACGCCGGCCCGAACGTTGACCGTGAAGGAGCATTCCTCGACCCGCCTACCCTCGCCCCGGCATTCCACACACGGATCCGGAATCACCTCACCGCGACCCGAGCACGTGGGGCACGCAGCGGTGGTCACCATCTGGCCGAGGAGGGACTGCCGGACCTGCCGGACCTGGCCGCTCCCCCGACAACCGCCGCAGCGCTCCGCCGAGGTGCCGGGGGTAAGGCCGGTCGCCTCACAGGTCGTGCACGCCACAGCGGTCCGGACGGTGATCTCCTCCTCCGAGCCGAACACCGCCTCTTCGAAGTCCACGACGATCGTCGTCTCGAGGTCCTCCCCCGGCCTGGGACCCGACCTCCTTGTGGCGCCGCCGCCGAATCCGCCGCCGCCGAAGAATGATTCGAATATGTCGTTGATGCCGCCGAACGGATCACCGGCCATGCCGACCGACGGACCGTCATGACCGAAGCGGTCGTAGGCCTGCCTGGCCTCGGGATCCGAGAGGACCTTGTAGGCGGCAGCCACCGCCTTGAACTCCGCCTCGGCCGCCTGGTCACCGTCATTGGCATCCGGGTGGTGCTCGCGGGCGAGGCGCCTGTAGGCCGACTTGACCTCTGCCACGGTCGCCTCGCGGTCGACGCCGAGTACCTCGTAGTGGTCGCGCGGCACCGATCAGCCTCCCCGGAGGATGCTGGAAGCGCCCCCTGAACCCGGAGTAGCGCCGTCAGCCAGCGGAACGTGGCACCGCCGCCGGGCGAGCCACCGCCATCCAGATACACAGGTCATCGGCGCACAACGGTACCGGCAGGAGCCCCCGACCTCGTGGCCCGAGACGGCCCGGTCGGACCATTGCCGGCCGGCAGCGACCCGGACCGGCTCAGGCTCCGATCTGGTCAAACGGAACGACTTCTGCGACCAGTGGCTCCACGTCGCCCTCGGGCAGGAAGAAGCGGAAGAAGAGGGTGCCGAAGGGGTGACCCTCGGTGTCGATCCAGTTGGGGACGCCGGGGTCGGCATGGGCCACGACCATGCGGAAGGAGCCATCAGCCTCGAGCGTCGTGGTGGCCCGGTTCCGGCTGACCGGTCGATTCACGTAGTCGAGGGTCTGCTGGAACCGGTTCCATGCACACGCGCTGGCAAACCGGCATTCGGGCCACCGACCGGTGACGACCAGTGCCTCGTCCGGTCCGAGCAGCCAGCGGCCCAGCGAATAGTGCGCATCTGCTGCCGAGAGGGCGAAGTCCCCCGGGGCCTGGGGGACCGGGAACTCGTTGGGGGTCTGGCCCACCCAGTCGGGCTGGGCGGGACGGTTGGCGGGACTCGGACCGTCGATCGTCTTGCTGCGTACATGGGTGGTGACCCGCCCTATGGAGGCGGCCACGGTGGCGTCGTCCCACGGTGCCGGCGGCCCGGTGGGTGGTTCGAGGTTGGTGATGGCCAGCGGCACGTGGACCTCGGCGGCGGCAGGCGACTCCCACTCGAAGTAGTGGCGGCTGATGATGCGACCGGCATCGGCCGACAACTCCAGCCAGTTCCGTTCACGGGGTTCACCCCCGAGAAAGATCTCGTAAGAGCCGTCGGCTGCGATGTCGAACTGCGTGTCGTTCAGCACCCCGTCGGTGCGTTCCGTATAGGCGCCATCGTGGCCCCCGGCCTCCACGGTGAACGCCGTGTAGACCGCCCCGGCCAGGTTGCCGGTGATCCGGTAGGAGCGGTCACCCCGGATGGGGGCCTCGAAGTAGACGCAGTCGCCATTGTCGCCGCTGAACTTTCGGGTCGGTGTCACTATCCGGTGCCAGACCGGCCGTTCCGGGTCGAACTCGGCGTGGCTGACCAACCCGGCCTGGAGGATGTGGGCAATGGTCCGGTGGGCCTCGGCGACGTCGCGGTCGCTGGCCACCAACCATTCCTCACCGGCGAACCGCTCACCGGCCTCGGCCAGGACCTCCAGAAACCCCGCCCACGCTGTACGTGTCTCGGACACTCACTATCCCTCGGTGAGGTGGTCGCCCAGGCGACGACCCACCACCGCCACGGTGGCCAACGCCTGCGAATAGTCCATGCGCGTCGGCCCGAGCACCCCGATGGAACCGGCGGCCTGGCCTTCGATCTCGTATGGAGCGACCACAAGCGAACATCCGGAGAGCGTCTCGAGACCGGTCTCAGCGCCGATGGCGACGCTCAGTCCCCGGTCGATGACGTCCTTCACCAGCGCCACGACGACGAACTGCCGCTCCAGGACGTCCAGCACGCGCCGGACCCTCTCGACCTCGTCGAATGCCCCGGCCACCTGGGCGGTTCCACCCACCCACGCCTTGTCGACGCGATCGGAACGCTCCGCCAGCACCGACTCGGCCGTGCGGAGAACGGCATCCACGGCGGGTTCGCCGGTGACCGGGACGAGCGACGGTCCGGTCAACCTCCGACCGATGAGGGCCCCCGATAGGTGCGCCGCAGCCACCGCCAGGGTGGCCTCGGCAGGCTCCGCCGCGTCGCCCACGAGTTCCAGGGTGTGCTTCTCGACGGTGCCGTTCGCCATGACCAGGACCAGGAGGGCAAGGTCCGGGGTGAGGCCCACCACCTGGGCGGATCGCACCTCCAACTGGTCCCGATCGGGGGCCACGACCACCGCCGCACTGCCCGTCAGGTTGGCGAGGAGGTTGCTGGTGTCGGCGAGCATCTGCTCCATCTCGCGGTGCGAGCGGCTAAAGAAGGCCTGGACCTGCTCGCGGTCCGCCGAGTCCAGCGTGCCGGGCCTGTCCAGGTGGTCCACGAAGAAGCGGTACGCCTTCTCGGTCGGCACCCGACCCGCCGAGGTGTGCGGCTGCATCAGATAGCCCTGGTCCTCGAGGTTGGCCAGCTCACTGCGGATCGTCGCCGAGGAAACCTCCACTGCGTGGGAGGCGGCGACTCGCTCCGACCCGACGGGCTGCGCCGTCTGGATGTACTCCTCCACCACGGCGCTCAGGATCGCGGCCTTCCGGTCCTCCAACACGACCCTGATGCTAGCGGTAGGTCCGACGGCGTTCCGGCGCTCCGGTCGGGATCCGAACCACCGCCGTCGCGGTCAGTCGCCCAACCTGAGCGCTGAGACGAAGGCCTCCTGGGGCACCTCGACGCGCCCGATGGACTTCATCTTCTTCTTGCCTTCCTTCTGCTTCTCGAGAAGCTTCCGCTTCCGGGTGATGTCGCCGCCGTAGAGCTTCGCGGTCACGTCCTTGCGGTACGCCCGCACGGTCTGGCGGGCGATGACCCTGCCCCCGATCGCCGCCTGGATGGGCACCTCGAACTGCTGACGGGGTATGAGCTCCTTCAACTTGGCGGTCATCTTCCGCCCGTAGTCGTCGGCCGCGGTCCGGTGGATGACCATGGAGAAGGCGTCGACCGGCTCGCCCTGGAGAAGGATGTCGACCCTCACGAGATCCGAGTCCCGATAGCCCTCCGACTCGTAGTCGAGGCTGGCGTACCCCTGTGTCCGGCTCTTCATCTGGTCGAAGAAGTCCACGACGACCTCGGCCAGCGGCAGGTGGTACTTCAGCTCCACGCGTTCTGGGGAGAGGTAGGTGATGCCGTCCAGCTCGCCGCGACGCTCCTGGCAGAGCTCCATGAGGGTGCCCGTGTAGGAGGACGGCGTTATGAGTGTCGCCAACAGGAAAGGCTCCGCGATGCCAGAAATCTCGCCTGCCGGCGGGAGGTCGCACGGGTTGTCCACCTCGACGGTCTCACCGCTGGTCCTCGTCACCCGGTACTCCACCGACGGCGCCGTCGTGATGAGGCTGAGGCCGAACTCCCGCTCGAGGCGCTCCCTCACGATCTCCATGTGGAGGAGGCCCAGGAAGCCACACCGGAACCCGAAGCCGAGGGCACCTGACGTCTCCGGTTCATACGTGAAGCTGGAGTCGTTGAGGCGGAGCTTCTGGAGGGCGTCGCGAAGGTCGTTGAACTCGTCTCCGTCGATCGGATACAGCCCGGAGAACACCATCGGCTTCGGTTCCCGATATCCCTCAAGGGCTACGTCGGAACCGTTCCGGCTGGTGGTGATCGTCTCACCCGACCGTGCCTCACCGACGTCCTTGATTCCTGCGAGCAGGTAGCCGACCTCACCCGGACCCAACTCGGCCACCGGTGCGAGGTCGGGCCGCCGCACACCCACCTCGTCGACGAGGTGGACCGCTCCCGTCTGCATGAACCTGAGCGACGAGTTGGACCTGAGCCGACCATTCATCACACGGACCGAGGACACCACGCCCCGGTACTGGTCGAAGTGGCTGTCGAATACGAGGGCCTGGAGGGGGGCCTCGGCATCGCCGACCGGTGGCGGTGTCCGTTCCACGACCATGTCCAGCAGAGCGCCGACTCCCTCACCGGTCTTGGCGCTGATGTGGAGCACGTCCTCGGCCGGAATGCCCAGGACCTGCTCGATCTCTTCAGCGCAGCGTTCGGGCTCCGCTGCGGGCAGATCGATCTTGTTCAGCACCGCCACGATCTCCAGGTCGTTCTCGAGCGCCAGGTAGCAGTTGGCCAGGGTCTGGGCCTCGATCCCCTGGGCGGCGTCGACCACCAGGATCACGCCCTCGCAGGCTGCCAGCGACCTACTCACCTCGTAGCTGAAGTCCACATGACCGGGGGTGTCGATCAGGTTGATGATCGTGTCCTTCCAGTCCAGGCGGACGCTCTGGAGCTTGATGGTGATGCCCCGCTCCCGCTCCAGGTCCATGGTGTCGAGGTACTGGGCACGCATGTCACGAGGGTCGACGGCACCACACAACTCCAGCATCCGATCAGCGAGCGTGGACTTGCCATGGTCGATGTGGGCGATGATCGACGTGTTGCGAAGCCGCGAGGTGTCCATGTCCCCCGAAACGGTACCGGCGGGCGTGGATTCCCCAGTGGGTGCACACATCAGCCGGACGGGCAGGCGTCACGTTCCCGGTGGAACCGTTCCAGCGGCCCCAACGGTAGGATCCTCACCCGTACCGGTCGGCAATCAGACCGTGCCCCGCCCTTGCAGGCGGACCAGTACCCACCGACCAACAGGGACACATCCCGTGGCGAACATCAAGAGCCAGATCAAGCGGAACCGCCAGAACGAGGTTCGGCGCGTCCGCAACCGCGCCGCGCGTACCGAGTTGAAGACCCGCGTCAAGAACGCCCTGCAGGCCGCCGAGGCCGGCGAGAACGCCCCCGAGGCCGCCGCCATCGCGATGAGCCGCATCGACCGGTCCGCCAACCGTGGCGTACTCCACCGCAACACTGCCGCCCGCCGCAAGGCGAGGCTCCAGAAGCGCCTCAACGCCTCCTCCGACTGAACGCCTGCCGGGTACTCCTGCCAGCGTCCGGCTAACGCCTGGCGAGGCTCGCCAGGCGGGCCACCAGCACCTCCACCACCAGTTCCGGCGGCCATGCCGATCGACCCCTCAGGTCCAGGTCGGCTGATGCCAGAAGGCGGATCGAACGGGCTGTCTTCTCGGGTCCGAGCCTGCGGCTGGCCTGTAGCGCCTTCTTGGCGGGAAAGCCCTTTATTCCAAGGGCATCTGCGGAGCCTGCCTCGTCATTGACTCCGGAGCCGTCCAGCCTCAGCAGCCTCCCGAAATGGGCGTTGAGAGACGCCATGACCGCCAACGGATGCCGACCACCGGCGTCGAGCATCCGGGCCAGGCAGTCCAACGCACCGGGAACGTCGCCCTTGTCGATCGCATCCGTGAGATCCCAGGGGGCCACGTTGCCGCCCGAACCCAGGAACGGCTCGACGTCGGCGACACCCAGTGCCGATCCGGCCCCGAAGACCGCCTCGAGGGTGTCGAGCAGGGGCACGACCTTCGCCCGGTCCTCACCCATCCGCCGGGCCACCAGCGCCCGTGCCGGTCGGTCCAGGTCCACCGACGCATGGTCGAGGCGTTCATCCATCCAGCGGTCTGCATCGCGGCCCCGTCCCGTACCCACCTTCAGGACCTGGCCTCCGGCAGCGGCCACCGCCGCCACCAGGTCCTTGGGAATCGGGTTCAACTTCGGTTGCGTCGGCGTCCGGCCCTTCTCCCAGACCACCACGAGAGAGGTGGTCTCCAGCGGAGAGTCCAGGTAGGCGACGAGGGGTGCGACCGCATCGCGGTTCGTGAAGCGACCCAGGTGGCGGCCGACCACCACCCTCCGTCCGGTCAGGAACGGTGGAGTCTGGGCGGCATCCACGAGGCGGGCGATTTCGAAGCCGTCGTCGCTGCGGTACTCGTCCTCGGTCAGTTCCTCCAGGGCGAGGCTGCGATCCTCGGCTCCGAGGGCCGCCTCGACCGCCGCCCTGACGGCTTCGGTCACGAGGCTCTCGTCGTCCCCGGAGATGACGGTGATGGGTGGCGTCACGAGGAGGCCTCCACTTCGATCCGACGGGCGGACAGGACCGCTGCCATCGTGTCGGCGACCCGCCTACCGCCGCGAACGTCATGCGCCCGGATGATCCGGCACCCGAGGGCGATCCCAAGGGCATGGGCGGACCAGGAGGGCTCCATCCTCTCCTCGATCGCGGCGCCTGTGAGATCCCCGAGGAAGCCCTTGTTGGAGGCCGATAGGAAGACCGGAAGACCGATTGAGACCAGGTCGTCGGTGCGGCGCAGCAGAGACGCCGACATCCCTGGAGTCTTGCCGAGGTCCAGGCCCGCATCGACCATGATTCGCTCGTCGGGGATGCCCGCAGAGCGCGCCATCTCCACCCGCGCCACCAGGAAGTCCCGCACGTCGACCACGACGTCGGCGTAGGTCGGCGTCGGGTCCGGCACGCGGGGTCCGATCCTGACGTGCGTGGCCACCACGGCGGCCCCATGACGGGCGCACGCAGGAAGGAAGGTCGGGTCGGCGAAGCCGCTTATGTCGTTGCCGACGGAAGCTCCGGCGGCAAATGCCTCGTCGGCCACGCCGCCCCTGAAGGTGTCGACCGAGATCGGGATTTCGAAACGGGAGTGGAGTGCCTCGACGGCGGGCAGCACCCGCTCCATCTCCTCGGCCTCGGTCACCTCGGGCCCGGGGCCGGCCTTCGAGCCGCCCACGTCCAGGAAGTCGGCTCCGTCGGCGACGTGGCGTTCGGCCAGTCGGAGGAAGTCGTCGAAGTCCCAGAAGCGACCCCGGTCCCAGAAGGAATCAGGGGTCCGGTTCAGGATGCCCATCACGAGTGTGCGGGTCGTGCAGTCGTAGCGGTGGCCGGATCCCAGCTCGACGATCACCCGACCGACGGTACACGCGGCTCCGCCTACGCCGGTGCGCGTCTCACCAGCAGGAGGCCGCGCTCCAGGTGCACCACCCAGGTGGTCCCGTCCACCCTGAACCGCGTGCCGCTCGCCGGGACCACGGTTCCCACCGAGGCCGGCCAGGAGGAACAGGCCGGCAGCCGTGAGGCGTGCCGGGGTGGGAGGGCGTTCGAACAGGAGGTCGTCTATCCGACGTCGGATCGTTTCACCGGGCCCTGACATGGCCCACCCCCCGGGGGGTCGCTGTGGTTCCGGGGAGGTGGTTGGTGCTCGGCGCCTACGGCCTGAAGGGTCGAGGACCCTCTATGGGCAGGTCAGGAGGACTGGCGGATCAGAAGAGTGCCGAGGTGAGGCGACGTCGCCACCCGGCGGTTCGGGGATCCTCCGGGCCGAGCAGCTCGAGGAGGTCGAGGAAGCGCTGGCGGGAAGCCTCGTCGGCCTTCACCAGGCCCAGCAGGTCGGTGAGGCTGGCGTCGATGTCGTCGACGGGTTCCGTGCGGGCCATGGCGCAGATCCGGCGGGTCTCCGGCGACTCCGGGATCCGCTCGAGGAGCTTCAGGGCCGCTTCCCGGTCACCGTCACCTGACCTCTCGACCAGCAGGAGCGCCAGTGCCGTCACGGCGACCACGTTGTCGATCTCGAGTTCCAGGGCGGCGATCAGGGAGGCCTCGTCACCGAGTGCCACGAGGCGCTCGACCTCGGAGACCTCCTCGGCGGGCAGGAGTCCCTCCACGAAGGCCCTCACGGCATCCTCGCCCTGGGCACCCACAAAGCTGGCGGCCACCTGGCCGTCCACCAGTCCGAATACGGCCGGTATGGACTGGACCTGGAAGGCCTGGGCGGCCCCGGGATTCTTGTCGATGTCCAACTTGGCCAGCACGACACGCCCGTTGGTTTCGGCAATGACCTTCTCAAGGATCGGTCCCAGGGACTTGCAGGGTCCACACCACTCGGCCCACAGGTCGACGACCACGGGAACCTGGCGTGACCGATCGATCACTTCGGCCTGGAATGTGGCGTCGGTTACGTCCATGCCGGTCAGGGTAGGGAGCCCGACCCGCCGCTCCACTACCGTCCACACGCGATGGACGAGACCGCTGGCATAGACCACGACAACCTCGTCAGGTGGTTCGACGGTCGGGTCGGAGGCCTCGACGGTGGGCTGGAGTTCAACCTCATAACCGGCGGTCGGTCCAACCTCACGTTCACGGTTACCGACGGGCATGGGCGCCGCTGGGTGCTGCGGAGGCCGCCGATGGGACACGTGCTGGCGACCGCCCACGACATGGCGCGGGAGCACCGGATCATCAACGCACTCGCCGACAGCGGAGTGCCGGTTCCGGCAATAGTCGGACTCTGCGAGGACGACGAGGTGAACGGGGCCCCGTTCTACGTCATGGACTTCGTGCCAGGTCTAGTGGTCCGCGACGTCGCCATCGCCGAAGGCGTGCCTGTCGAGGTACGCAGGCGGATGGGCGAGTCATTGATCGAGGTGCTGGCACGCCTCCACGACGTGGACCTGGACGCCGTGGGGCTGTCCGACCTGGGGCGCCACGACGGCTACATCGAACGCCAATTGAAGCGCTGGCGAACCCAGTTCGTGAACGCCACGACCCGGGAGATCCCGCGCGTCCTGGAGGTCCACGAGATGCTGGCGGCCCGGGTACCGGCCCAGCAGGGGGTGGGCATCGTGCACGGCGACTACCGGCTGGACAACTGCATGATGTCGCCGGACGGAGAGGTGTCAGCCGTCCTGGACTGGGAGCTCTGCACCCTCGGCGACGTCCTGGCCGACGTGGCGGGGATGGTCGCCTACGGCGACTCGCGGACCACCGGCGGCACGCCACCACCGACCTCGGTCGAGGGGTTTCCCAGCACCGACGAGGTGCGGGAGTTGTACGCACGCCACAGCACACGCGGGCTCGCCGACCTGGACTTCTACGTGGCGTTCGCCTACTGGCGCATCGCCTGCATCGTGGAGGGCGTCTACACGCGCTACGCAGCGGGCGTGATGGGAGACCAGGACGACCCGCGCCTCATCGAGGTGTTCGGCCAGCGGGTCGGCGACCTGGCGGACCTGGCCCACGAGACGGTCTCCCGACTGCCGAAGGTCCTCTGAGGTGTCCGAGCGACCACTCGTGGAGGTGTTCGAGACCCCGCGCCTTGAGGCACCCGTGCTCGTGCTGGCCCTGGATGGATGGATCGACGCCGCCGGTGCTGCGAGGGATGCCCGCCAGCGACTGGTGGACGGCGACCCGGGTCGACGCATCGCCCGATTCGACACCGACCGACTCCTGGACCACCGGGCCCGGCGACCCACCCTGCACCTCGTGGACGGTGTGAGCAGGCGCATGGACTGGCCATCCATCGAACTGTTCCTTCTGGAGTCCACGTCGGACACCGACGTCCTGGTGCTGCACGGCCCCGAACCCGACCACGAGTGGCGGGCGTTCTCCGAGGCGGTCATGGGGTTGTGCCACGACCTCGACGTGCAGATGGTCGTCGGCCTGGGCGCCTATCCGGCCGCCGTGCCACACACCCGCCCCACCCGCCTCGCCTGCACGGCCGGCAGTCCGGAGGCGACAGAACTGCTGGACTTCCTGACCGCCACCCTCGAGGTGCCTGCCGGCGTCCAGGCGGTCATCGAGATGGCGGCCAGCAGCGCCGGCATCGCCGCCATCGGACTCTGGGCCCAGGTCCCCCACTACCTGGCGGCCTCCTCCTACCCGCCTGCCGCCCTGGCCCTGCTGAACGGTCTTGGCGAGCTGACCGGGGTCTCCTTCCAGGATGGCCCGTTGGCCGAGTCGGCACTGGCCACCCGGGCCCGACTCGACGACCTGGTGACCCGCAACCCGGAACACATCACGATGCTGGAGAAGTTGGAGTCCGCCTACGACGACCTCCACGACCTCCGGGGCCAGCTTCCGGACGGCGAGCAGTTGGCGGCCGAACTGGAGCGGTACCTCCGCGACCACGGCGACGGCTGACCACCTCCGTCGATGTCGACCGGGTACGGCCGACGTGTCATACGACGACGTTGACCAGCTTCGGTACCCGGACGATGACCTTCCGGGGCTCGCCCCCGGCCAGCGCGGCCAGCACCTTGTCCGACGCCAGGGCGAAGGCCTCGGCGGCGGCGTCGTCCAGGTCGGCCGGCACCTCCACGCGGTCCCGGACCTTGCCGTTCACCTGGATGACCATGGTGACGGTGTCGTCCACCAGCTTGGCCGGGTCGGCTTCGGGCCAGGCCTCCAGGTGGACGTGGCCGCCGCGTCGCATCTCCCAGAGCTCGGCGCAGAGGTGCGGCGCGGACGGGGCCATCACCTGGAGGAGGGCGTCGATGGCAGCGTCAACGGTGTCGGCGTGCGGTCCGTCGTCGGCCTGCACGTATCTGTACAGGGTGTTCGTGAACTCCATGAAGCCGGCGATGGCGGTGTTGTATGACCAGCGGTCGTACTCGTCGGTGATGCGGGCCACGAGGCGGTGGGTGGCCCTGTCGATGTCGGCATCGGTTCCGGTCGTGTCGCCGGTCCGGGAATCGCTCCACAGGTTTGAGTCGGGCGCGGCCAGCCGCCAGACCCGGGCGAGGAACTTGGCACAACCGTCGATCCCGAAGTCCTCCCAGTCCACGTCCTCCTGCGGGGGCTTGACCTGCAGGTGGGCGAGGCGAAGGGCATCGGCCCCCTGGCGGTCCAGGATCGGTTCGGGAGCGACGAGGTTGCCCTTCGACTTGGACATCTTGGTGCCGCCCAGGCGGATCATCCCCTGGGTGAACAGCCGCTGGAACGGCTCCCGCAGGCCGGTAGGCGCCACGCCCAGGTCGGCGAGGGCCTTCGTGAAGAACCGGGCGTACATGAGGTGGAGGATGGCGTGCTCCACGCCGCCGATGTACTGGTCGACGGGTAGCCAGCGGGCCGCAGCGTCCGGTGAGAACGGGGCGTCCTCGTTCCACGGGTCGGTGAACCGCAGGAAGTACCAGGAGGAGTCGACGAAGGTGTCCATGGTGTCGGTCTCGCGTCGCGCCGGGCCGTCACAGGACGGGCAGGTGGCCGTCAGGAAGCCGGCGTGGGTGGTCAGCGGAGATCGGCCCGTCGGCATGAACTCCACGTCGTCGGGAAGTTCCACCGGCAACTGGTCCAGCGGAACCGGCTGCTCGCCACAGTCTTCGCAGTAGACGATGGGAATTGGGCAACCCCAGTAGCGCTGGCGGGAGAGCAGCCAGTCGCGGAGGCGGTAGTTGACCTTCCTGGTGCCCAGGCCCTCGGCCTCCAACCAGTCGGAGGCCGCCGCCTTGGCCTCGCCTACGTCCATGCCGTCCAGGAAGCCGCTGTTGATGGCCGGTCCGTCGCCTAGGTATGCGTCGCCCGCGAAGTCGTCGGGCGGCTGGACGGTCCGGACGATCCCGCAGCCGTGGGCTGTGGCGAAGTCCCAGTCCCGCTGGTCCTGCCCGGGCACCGCCATGATCGCACCGGTGCCGTAGGTCATCAGGACGTAGTCGGCCAGGAAGATCGGGATGGCCCGGCCGGTGAACGGGTTCACCACACGGCCGCCGGTGGCCACGCCGCGCTTGTCCAACGGCCCGGTGGTGGACATGCGGTCGATCTCGCTGCGGCCCGCCACCGAGGTGCGGAAGGCGTCGACGTCAGCCCTCCGGTCCTCCGTGGTCAACTCGTCGACTCGGGGGTGTTCCGGTGAGATGACGGCGAACGTGATGCCGAAGGAGGTGTCGGGACGCGTCGTGAACACCTTCAGCGGCTCCACGTCGCTTCGGGCGTCGCCGTCAGCGTCCGCTATCGGCAGGCCGAACTCGGTTCCCTCGGAGCGCCCGATCCAGTGGCGCTGCATGACCTTGACCTTCTCGGGCCAGTCCACGGTGTCCATGTCGTCGAGCAGCTGCTGGGCGTAGTCGGTGATCCGGTAGAACCACTGCTCCATGTCGTGGCGCTCGACCAGGTCGCCCGAACGTTCGCAGGTGCCGTCACCCAGCACCTGTTCGTTGGCCAGCACTGTCTGGCACCCGGGACACCAGTTGACCGGGGCGGTGTCGCGGTAGACGTGGCCGGCCTCGTAGAACTTCAGGAAGATCCACTGCGTCCAGCGCATGTAGGACGGGTCGTGGCTGCGGACGACCCGTCGCCAGTCGTAGACGGCACCGATGCGCCGCAGCGACGCGGACAGGGCCTCGATGTTGGCTTCGGTGTTGATCCGCGGGTGGGTGCCGGTCCTGATGGCGGCGTTCTCGGCCGGCAGGCCGAACGAGTCGAAGCCGATCGGCGAGAGCACACCGTCGCCGCGCATGGTGCGGTAGCGGACCAGCAGGTCACCCATCGTGTAGTTCCGGACGTGGCCCATGTGTGCCGGACCGCTCGGGTACGGGTACATGGAGAGCACGTAGAACGGCGGCCGGGGGTCGTCGTTGTCGACCTCGTAGGTGCCTTCGTCGAGCCATCGCTGCTGCCAGCGGGCCTCGATGGCCTGGGGGTCGTAGCGCTCGGACATCGACTTGAGGTTACCGAGGCGTCGGCTGGCCGGAGGCGCTCTGAAACCCGAGCCGCCGGGCCGTGTCAGCGGAGGGCGCTGGTAGATTGTCGGCTCCTCGGGGCTATAGCTCAGTTGGCAGAGCGCTTCCATGGCATGGAAGAGGTCGAGGGTTCAATTCCCTCTAGCTCCACGTGACGCCGCAGGTCAACGACCTGCGGTGCTCTCGTTTTCAGTACTAACGCTCTCTGGGAGCAACGCTCGAGCCCTACCCCATCGATAACTCAACTCTGTCTGGGGGACCGAAGGTCCCGAGTTCAAATCTCGGCAGCCCGACAAACAGTGTGCAGGTCAGGCGGTGCTTCTTGAAAGCGCCGTCTGGCCTGTTGTCGCGTTGGGGGCCTGAAAGATTCCCTTGACTGCTTTTCCGAGGCGATCGCCGACCCACTGCCACGCTTCGGGCAGCTCGCACACGTGAGCCCAGTTCACGATCCGATCAGTGCCGCCGTGCCCGGCCAGCACCTCGGTGCGCAGCGACGCCGTTGCTGCCAGCTGACTGATCGTGATCGTCACCAACCGCGAACCTACCGCCCCACGTAGTGTTGCCAAATGCCCTCAGAGACGATTTGACACCGCTAGCTCCGCCTCGACCCGAACCCAGGAAGTGAACCCATGAGTGGACTGCAGACCTTCACCGACTACAACCGGACCGTCCTCATCGACGGAGAGTTCCGTCGTAGCGACGCCACCGCAGGCCGTGACGTCATCGACCCCGCCACCGAAGCGGTGCTGACCGAACTGGCCGAGACCAGCGTCGACGAGATCGATGAAGCGGTCGCCGCGGGCCACGCCGCTCAGGCCGCTTGGTGGGCGTTGAGCGGGCTTGAACGTGCCGAGGCGATGCACGACATCGCCAACGACCTCGCCGCCATGAAACACCCGCTGGCCGAAGCTCTCACCCGCGAGATGGGCAAGCCGTACAAGGAATCGGCCGACGAGGTCGACTGGTCGGTGTCGGCCATCCGCTATTACGCCGAGATTGGCCGCAACGACATGGGACGGGTCATGGGCAACGCGGTCGCCGGTCATCTCAACTACACCCTCAAGCTGCCCCTCGGGGTGGTCGTCTCGATCCAGCCGTTCAACTACCCGATGACGTTGTTGGCATGGGAGGGCGCCGCCGCGTTGGCCGCAGGAAACGCGGTCATCGCCAAGCCCTCGGAGTACACGTCGATCACCACGTTGCTGTTTGCCGAAGCGTTCAACAAGCATCTGCCGCCCGGGCTCTTTCAGGTCGTCACAGGGGCGGGAGAAGCGGGGCGGCGCCTTGTCGAGCACGAGAGCACGAACATGGTGGCATTCACCGGCAGCGTGCCGACCGGCCGGGCCATCGCGGCCACGTGCGGGCAGATGATGAAACCGACCCTCATCGAGACGTCTGGCAATGATCCCTTCATCGTCATGCCGTCGGCCCCGATAGACGTCGTGGCCCGCGGCGCCGCCTTTGCGGCCTACATGAACTGCGGCCAGATCTGCGTGTCGGCCGAACGCTTCTTCGTCCACGAGGACGTGCACGACGAGTTCGTCGAACGGCTCGCCGACCACGCCAGAGCCTTGCGTGTCGGCAACGGCCTCGACGCCGTCGACATGGGCCCGATGGTGGCCGAAAAGGAACGCACGCGCTACGAGGGCGTGCTAGCCAGAGCGCAGGATCAAGGCGCGACCCTGACCTTCGGTGGCGGAAGGCCGGACGGTCAGGACAAGGGTTGGTTCGTCGAGCCGACCATCCTGACGGACTGCACGCCGGACATGGACATCTTCGGCAACGAGAGCTTCGGCCCCGCCGCCCCCATCTGCAAGGTCGGCAGCTTCGATGAGGCGCTGGCTGCCGCCAACGATTCGATGTTCGGCCTCGGCGCCTGTCTGTACACGACCAACATGAAAGAGGCGATGCGCGCCACTGAGGAGCTCGACGGCGGGATGGTGTGGATCAACGCACCTTTGCTCGACAACGACGCCGGCCCCTTCGGTGGCACCAAGTCCAGCGGGCTCGGGCGTCAGCTCGGCAATGAAGGCCTGGAGACCTTCCGGTCGACCAAGTTGGTGTGGATCGACCCCGACTGCGAGCCACAGGACTTCTGGTGGTTCCCGTACGCCGATGCTGAAGCCTTCGCGGGCGGAGCCGGCGACGATGGCGAGGACGCTCCATGACCGATACGCGACTCGATCCTTTCGAGCACGGCCTCACCGGCGACGCGGCCAACTCGAATTCGCTACCGGCCCGCTTCTACACCGATCCGGCCGTGGTCGCCCTCGAGCGCGAAGAGATCTTCTTTCGCAGCTGGATTTTCGTGGGTCACGTCTCGGAGGTGGCAGAACCGGGCGACTACTTCACGACATCGGTGTTCGAGCAGAACATCATCGTCATTCGAGCCGAGGACGGGTCGATCGGTGCGTTCTACAACGTGTGTCGCCATCGAGGGCACGATCTGCTGTGCGACTCGGGTCACGTCAACCGGATCGTGTGTCCGTATCACGCCTGGATATTCGACCTCGACGGCACTTTGGTCAAAGTTCGCAACTCCGACAATGTGAGTGGTTTCTCGGCTGCCGAGCACGGCCTCAGCACCGTCGGAGTGGAGGTGACGGCGGGACTGGTGTTCGTCAACCTCGACCTCGACGCCGCACCCCTTGCCGAGCAGGCGGCAGGGCTCGAAGCCGAGATAGCAGCGTTCGTACCAGAGCCGGAAGCACTCGTGCTCGCCCACACCGACAGCCACATCATGAAGTGCAACTGGAAGATCCCGGTGGAGAACTGGTCGGAGTGCTACCACTGCGCGATCGTGCACCCGCCGCTGGCGGCCGAGTTCATCGACTTCACCACGTTCCGTATCGAACTCAACCCGCTCTACCAGCGCCAGCGCATGAAGCTGCGGGATGAGAAGACCCAGGCGGCGGCGGCCGCCAACGCCCACATCGACAGCGACGAACAGGCCAGTTGGACGGTGTTGCCAAACCTGGGGATCCAGATCGTGCACGGTGGCTACATCATGACTTCGCAGTGGCGGCCCGTGGACGCCGATCATTGTGAGTTCGTCGAGAACTGGTACTTGCCAAACGCCGAGCCGACTGAGCATCAACGAGAGCTGTTCCGGTTTCGGGCCGAGAACACCCAACCCGAAGACGTGGCGGTGTGCGAAGGAGTGCAGCGTGGACTGCACAGCCGCGGTTTCGGTCACGGGCGGCTGATGGTCGACGCCGAACGCACCGAGCTGAGCGAACACGGATCGCACCACATCCAGCATTGGGTGGCGACCAAACTGGCCGGTCGATGACGGCACCGCATCAGGCGGCCGGGCCGTTGGTCGGCATCCGCATCCTCGATCTGACCTGGATGCTGTCCGGACCGTATTGCACGATGCTGCTGGCCGACATGGGCGCCGATGTCATCAAGGTCGAGAACCCGACCGGCGACCCCATGCGAGCGGTAGGGCCCTATATGGCCGACGACTCCGAGCGCCACTTCGGCGGCTACTTCCAAAGCGTCAACCGCAACAAGCGCAGCATCGTGGTCGATCTCAAGACCGATGATGGCCGCGCCGAGCTGTTGGCGCTCGCCAGCACCTCCGACGCGGTGGTCGAGAACTTCCGCTCGGGAGTGCTGGAGAGACTCGGGGTCGGCTATGAGACGCTGCGGGAGGTCAATCCGGCCCTGGTGTACGCCTCGCTTCGAGGGTTCGGCGATCCCCGCAGTGGCGCGACCGAGCTCAACGATCGCCCGGCGATGGACTACATCGCGCAGGCCATGAGCGGGTTCATGAGTGTCACCGGCCCGCCGGGTGAGCCGACCAAAGCCGGACTCGGAATCGGCGACCTCTTCCCGGGTGCGCTCACCGCGCTCGGCGTCGTCAGCGCCGTGCTGTCGGCCCAACGCACCGGCGAGGGCCAGTACGTCGACATCGCCATGTACGACGCCATGGTCTCGCTGTGTGAACGCATCGTCTACCAGTACGGCTATACGGGTGAGGATCCGATCCCGGCCGGCAACCGCCATCCCCTGTGGTCGCTGTACAACACGTTCGAGGCCCGGGACGGCTTCGTGTGCATCTCCGCCGTGTTCGCTCACGAATGGGCCAACCTGGCCGACGTCATGGGCCGGCCCGAGCTAGCCGTCGACCAACGCTTCGCCTCCGATGAGGCCCGTCTCGTCCACGACGACGAAGCCAACGAGATCGTGGCCGCCTGGATCGCGTCGCGCACCAGGGCCGAGGTGCTCGATGCCATCGGCACCAGGGTTCCCGCCGCCCCGGTGCAGACGGCGAGCGACCTGTTCAGCGATGCCCATCTGCGCCAGCGGGAGATGATCGTTGAGGTCGAACATCCCGGCTCGGCACGCCCCGCCGCCATCGCCGGAAGCCCTTTCCGGTTCACCGAAACTCCGGCCGGCGTCCGTACCCGTGCCCCGTTGCTCGGCGAACACGGCGACGAGATCCGCCAGGAGTTGGCGGCAGCCGCGACGGGCGGGGCCGATGGCTGAGCGGCACCATCCACTGCGGGGCGCAGCATCGATCATCGGCGTCGGCTCCACCGACTACGCCGCCCTCAAGGTCCGATCCGAGGCGGTACCGCCGCTCGATCTGGCCGCCATGGCCATCGATGCCGCCTTGGCCGATGCCGACCTGGCCCGCGCCGACATCGACGCGCTCACGACCATGGGGCTGCCCTGGGATCAGCTCGCCGTGCGCGAGGGGCTGCGCGATCTGCGGGTCACCGTCGAGTACGCCGCGGGTGGCCGGTGGGTCGTGCCCGCCCTGCAGCACGCGGTGCAGTCTGTGGCGGCTGGCTCCGCCGACACGGTTCTGCTGGTGTTGGCGTTGTCGCGGCTGGCCACCTACGAGGATTCCGCTGCGCCTGGCACCAATACGTTGTTCGAGGCCATGCACGCCATGGGGGGTCCGGCCGCACACTCGGCGCTGATGGCTCGCCGCTACAGTCACGAGTTCGGCGACTGTTCCGCCGCCCTTCGTCAGGTGGCCCGTTCCAACCGGGCCAACGCCGCCCTCAACCCGGCGGCCGTGTTCCGCCAGCCGATGACCGACGCCGATTACGACGGCGCCCGGCTCATCGCCGAACCGTTGCGGCTGTTCGACTACTGCATGGTGAACGATGGGGCGGTGGCGCTCATCGTCACCAACACTCCGGCGGGTCCGGCCGGGCGAGCAGTCGCCATTGGGGGACTGGCCGCATCAGCGGATCAGGGCGCCCACTACAGCGCGGCCGACTTCTATCACCGCCCGTCGCAGGCCGCCGCAGCCGAGATGTTCGCCATGGCCGGCCTTGCCCCGAGCGACATCGACCTCATCCAGATCTACGACAACTACACCCCTTCGGTGCTGTTCGCCCTCGACGGCTTCGGCTTCACCCCGCGTGGCGAAGCGGCCCGGTTCGTCGAAGCCGGCCACATCACCCGCGACGGATCGCTACCGCTCAACACCAGCGGTGGCCACACTTCAGAGGCCTACATGCAGGGCATGAACCTGGTGGCCGAAGCGGTCCGCCAGCTGCGGGGCGAGGCTGGCGAGCGCCAGATCAGCGGCGCCCAGACCGCCTGCTACATGTGCGTCACTCCGATGGCCGGGGGGTGCGTGCTGTGGACGTGAGCGGTCACCTTCCTCCCCGCGAGCCAGCCGCTGAGCCGTTCTGGGCCGGGCTGGCTGAAGGCGTACTGCGGCTATCTGGCTGTGACGGCTGCGGCACCATGGCGTGCCCACCTGAGAGCGACCCATGCCCGCGGTGTGGGCAACCGGCGACGTGGCGCGACATGGCCGGCACCGCCCGTCTGTGGTCCTGGACCACCTTTCACCGCGAGTACTTCACCGGCTACCCGCTTGCCCCTCCTTACACCGTGTTGATGGTCGAGCTCACCGAAGGGGTTCGAATGCTCGCCACCCTGCCGACCGACATCGACCCGGCCTGCCTGTATTGCGACCAGCCCATGCAGTTCCGCGCGTTCGAGCTCGAACCGGGAGCGTCCATCCCCGGCTTCGCCCCTATCTCATGACCAGCACCGGCACGACGACAGCACCCGCGGCGATGGCAGCGGGAGACTGGCTCATCAACCTCGAGCCCCGCCCCGAGGCTCACTTGCGACTGTTTTGCGCTCACCACGCGGGTGGTTCGGCCCAGTACTTCGACCCGTGGCCGGCCGGGCTGCCGGCCGAGTTCGAGGTGTACGGGGTCAACCTGCCCGGCCGGGGCCTGCGCCGAATCGAGCCGTTGGTGCGCGATCTGGCCACGATCGTCACCGCCCTCGCCGACGAGATGGAGCAATACCTCGACCGGCCCTACGCCCTGTTCGGCGACAGCATCGGCGCCCTCGTCTCCTATGAAGTCATCCGCGAACTGCAACGCCGTGGCGCGCCGTTGCCGGTCCGGCTCTTCGCATCGGGCATGGTCGCGCCCCAGATCGTGTGGTGGGATCCCGACGCACCGCTGCACAAGACCGCCGACGCTGCCTTGTTCGACGGTCTGGTGCACGACGCCGGCATGCTCGATGCCGTCTCATTGGCCAACGACGAGCTGCGCCAGGTCATGTTGCCGGTGCTGCGGGCCGACCTCGAGGTGGCCGAGACCTACGCCCACCAGCCCGGCCCGCCCCTCGCAGTGCCCATCACCGCGTCGCGGGGCGACGATGACACCCTCCTCACCCCCGAACAGCTCGAAGGCTGGTCGACGCTCACCGGTGCCGAATTCGAGCATCTCACGTTCCCCGGCGCGCACTTCTATTCCCAGCAAAGCCAGCCCGAGGTGTTGGCGATGATCGCCGACCGGTTGCGATCCGATCTCGCCACCCGGCCGGTCTCGGTCGCCGACGGCGATGCCCATCCGTACCCCGATCAGTGCCTCCACGAGATCTTCGCCGAGCAGGCCAAGAAGACCCCCGATGCGACGGCACTGGTGCAGCACGACAAGACCTACACATACCGCCAGCTCGATGCGGAGACCGACGCCCTCGCCCGCTGGCTCGTGACTCGGGGCGTGAAGCCGGGCGATCTGGTCGGCATCCTGATGGAACGGTGTCCCGAACACGTGGTGGCCCTCATCGCCATCAACAAGGCGGGTGGCATCTTCATGCCGCTGGAGGCTGCGTATCCGGCAACCACCATGGAGACGTTCATCCGCACCAGCGAGGCCCGTCTGTTCTTGTCGAAGCCGGCGTTGGTCGACCCCATGTTCGACACCCTCCGCGGCCGGTGCGAATGGGTGACGCTAGGGCCGGGATGGCAAGACGAGCTCGGTCTTGACGATCCTGGCCTCGCGGATGTCGCCTTGCCCATCGTGACCCCCGACGCGGTGGCGTTCATGTCGATGTCATCGGGGACGAGCGGTGCGCCGAAGGGGATCTGCCAGTCCCATCGAGCCGCGGTGAACGCCTACTGGCACCGTTACGTATACGCCCCCTACGGCGACGATGAACACGAGGCGTGCAATGTCTACTTCATCTGGTACGTGTGGCTGCCGCTGCTCCAGGGGGCGGTGGCCTACATCGTTCCAGACGATGTCATCTACGACCCTGCGCTGCTGGTTGCCTACATCGAAGATCACCGGATCACTCGTTCGACCATCTCGCCTTCGCTGCTGGAATCGGTCCTGCGCACACCTGGCCTCGATCTGGCCACGGCCTTTGCGTCGCTGCGGAACGTCACCATCATCGGCGAGGTCGTGCCGTCGACCCTGGCTACTGAGTTCTACGCTGTCGCACCCCACGCCACCCTCACCCAGGGTTACGGTTGCGCCGAAACCCACGATGCTGCGTCGACACCGCTGGCCCATACCGGCGCCTCCGGAGCCCGGCTCCCGATTGCGTCGACCGGCGGTCCGCAGATGAACCAACGCATGTACGTCCTCGACGAGACGGGCGTGCCGCAGGCTCGGGGGGTAACCGGCGAGCTCTACGTCGGCGGACCCAGCATCGCCGAGGGCTATTTCCGCGACGAGACCAACACCAACCTGCGCTTCGTGCCCGACCCGGTCCGCCCCGAAGGCGGCACCATGTTCAAGACCGGCGACCGGGCCCGCATGCTGCCCGACGGCACCATCCAAGTGCTTGGCCGGATCGATTCGATGGTGAAGCTGCGGGGGTACAGCGTGATGCTTGGCGTCGTCGAGGGCGCGCTGTTGGGCCATCCAGCCATCGCCAGGGCCACGGTCGTACCCGCCATCGACGACGCCACCGGCCGGCCCGATCATCTGGTGGCCTACGTGGTGTGGAGCGCCGACACCGATGCGCCCCCGGCGTGGGAGTTGTGGCGTTTCCTCGGCGGTCAGCTGCCGCACTACGCCATGCCTGCATTCGTCGTGCCGATGGCCGCCTTACCGATCGACGCCAGCTCCAACTCCAAACTCGACCGGCGTAGCCTCCCCGAGCCCGATCCGGAATATCGGCTGACGTCGGTAGCCGCCACCGTTGCGCCGCGGCACGCCATCGATGAGGCGATCCGGGCCGAGTGGGTCGTTGTGCTTGGCGTCGGAGACCCCGACACGGTTGGCATCGACGATGATTTCGCGGCCCTCGGCGGCCATTCGCTGTTGGCGGCCGAACTGTGCGGTCGCCTGAACGACGTCCACGCGGGGGCCCTGCGGGTAGTCGAGGTATTCACCCATCCCACCGTGCGCCAACTGGCCGACCTGGTCAGCGAACGTGGCTGGAGGCCTGAAGCATGAGTTCTATTGATCGATTGATCACAGACGGGGCATGGAGCGACTTGGCCCGCCACCGAGAGATGCCGGACATCGATGGCATGGAATGAGGTCAAGGGTTCAATTCCCTCTAGCTCCACGTGACGCCGCAGGTCAACGACCTGCGGTGCTCTCGTTTTCAGGAGTCGGCGTCGAATCCGAG
>Ga0207990_1000013_pt1 | contig 112086 bp, 107 predicted proteins | sample ETNtaG_8_FD_185780 | JGI IMG/M metagenome (GOLD analysis project Ga0207990, IMG submission 185780) | Marine microbial and viral communities from oxygen minimum zone, Eastern Pacific Ocean - ETNP201406SV75 (SPAdes) (version 2) | ecosystem: Environmental > Aquatic > Marine > Oceanic ...
AGCCTCCTCAGCAGGAGCCTCCTCAGCTACGACATCCTCAACGGGAGCCTCCTCAGCAGGAGCCTCCTCAGCTACGACATCCTCAACGGGAGCCTCCTCGACCTTCGTCGCTGCCGGCTGGCCCTTGAACTCGTCCCAGGCTCCGCTGATCTTCAGGAGCTTCTCCACGCGCTCGGTCGGCTGGGCGCCATTGCGCAGCCACCCGACGGCCTTCTCGTTGTCGATCTCGATCACTGATGGATCACGGCGGGGGTCGTAGAAGCCGACCGCCTCGATGATCCGCCCGTTTCGCGCCTTGCGCGAGTCGGCGGCCACCACACGGTAGGTCGGCTGCTTCTTCTTGCCCATCCGCATTAGGCGGAGCTTCACGGCCACGTCGGTACCACTCTCTTCTCGTTACGGCCCCACACGATCAGGCGGGGCGGGATCCGGGCACGGCGATGATGCACCCGTTCGGTCGGAACAGTCTGCCGTGATCCGTCCGGTTTTCCAGCACCACAGTGCAGAACGGGAGGTGACCCGCGGCTCAGCCCGCTGAAGTTCAGCCAGAGGGCCACGTTCCCGGGAGTTCCAGGCCGCCCGGGGACGGGCCCCCGTCGCCGGACAGGTCACCCAGACCGGGAAGGGAAAGACCCTTCTTCTTGTCGATCGGGGCCGGTCCGGCGGCGGTGACACGGCCACCGCGACCCTTCTTCTTCCTGTCGCGACCGGCCTTTCTCCTGCCCGGTCCGCGACCGCCCATCTGCTTCATCATCTTTCGCATCTCGCGGAACTGCTTCACCAGATTGTTGATCTCACCCACCTGGGTGCCACTTCCCGCTGCGATGCGGGCCCTTCGGGAACCGTCGATGACATCCGGATCCAACCGTTCCGCCGGGGTCATGGAGTTGATGATCCCCTCGATCCGGTCGATACGGCGTTCATCCACGGCTTCGTCGAGGTCGCGTACCTGGCTCGCCATGCCCGGAACCATTCCCATGACGCTGCTGATCGAACCCATCTTCCGGAGCGCCCGGAGCTGCTCCAGGAAGTCGTCGAGGGTGAAGGTGCCGGCGAGCATTCGTGCCGCAGCCGCTTCGGCCTCTTCTGCGGCGAAGTTCTCCTCCGCCTTCTCGATGAGCGTCTCGACGTCGCCCATCCCCAGGATCCGACCGGCAAGGCGATCCGGGTGGAACGGCTCGAAGTCATCCAGCGTCTCTCCGGTCGAAGCAAAGGCGATAGGTCGACCGACGACCTCAGTGATGCTGAGGGCTGCACCTCCCCTGGCATCGCCGTCCAACTTGGTGACGACCAGCGCATCCAGCCCCAGTCGGGCATGGAAGGCCTCCGCCGTGGCGACGGCGTCCTGTCCGGTCATTGCGTCGACGACCAGGAAGGTGTGGTGTGGTTGCAGGGTGCCGGAGATCTCCGCCACCTCCGCCATGAGGTCCTCGTCGATCGCCAGTCGGCCCGCCGTGTCACAGATCACCACGTCACGGCCGAGCCTCCCCGCCTCGGCCAGACCGGAGCGCGCCACGGACACGGGGTCGGTCGACTCGCTGAATACAGGCACGTTGATCCGGTCGCCGAGCGTCCGAAGCTGTTCGACAGCAGCGGGACGTACGAGGTCGGCACCGATGAGCATCGGGTTACGACCCTGCGCCTTGTACCAGCGGGCCAGCTTCGCTGCGGTCGTCGTCTTGCCGGATCCCTGCAGGCCGGCCAGGAGGACGACAGTCGGCGGCCTGGGGGCGTAAGCCGGCCTGAAGGTCTCGCCACCCAGCACCCGGGTGAGCTCCTCGAGGACGATCTTGACCACGATCTGGCCGGGATTCAGTGCCCCGGAGACCTCGGCGCCAACTGCCCGGTCCCTGATCCGGTCCAGCAGGGTCCCGACCACGTCCAGGTGGACGTCCGCCTCGAGGAGCGCCACCCGGATCTCGGACAGGAATTCCTCCACGTCCTCGGGTCCGAGACGGCCCCTACCACGGACCTTCCGGAGGATTCCCTCGAATCGACTGCTGAGCCCCTCGAACATCGCTTCTTTCCTCCAGACCGCTGCTTCAGGCCGGAACGTCTACAGAGAAGAGCGCGTCCACGAAGTCCGCCGGATCGAACCCCACCAGGTCCTCGGGGCCCTCGCCCACGCCCACCAGCTTCACTGGAATGCCCAGGACGTCCTGGACGGCGACCACGATGCCACCGCGCGCCGAACCATCCAACTTGGTCAGCACGATGCCGGTCACGTCGGCGGCCGCAGCGAACTCCCGGGCCTGCAGGAGGCCGTTCTGACCCGTGGTGGCATCAATCACGAGCAGGGTCTCGGTGACCGTGCCGGCACCCTTGCCGGCGACGCGTCGCACCTTTGCCAACTCGTCCATGAGGTTGCCCCGGGTGTGGACCCGACCGGCGGTGTCGGCCAGCACCAGATCCGCTCCGCGTGCAGCGGCGTGCTCCACCGCATCGAATACCACCGAACCGGGATCCGCGCCCTCGGCGCCGCGGACCATCGTCGCCCCGGACCGCTCGGCCCAGACCGCCAACTGGTCCGCCGCCGCAGCACGGAACGTGTCGCCGGCGGCGAACACGACGCTTCGACCCGCACCGGCCTCCCGCCATCCCAACTTGCCGATGGTGGTCGTCTTGCCCACCCCGTTCACACCCACGAACAGCCATATCGACGGCTGGCCACCGACCGCCAGCGAACGATCCGCTCCGCCCAACCGGTCGAGGATCTCCTCCTTCAGGAGACCGAGGACACCATCCACGTCGTCCACGCCTTCGGTGCCGACACGATGGCGTACCCCGCCGATAAGGGCCTCGGTCGTGGACGGCCCGACGTCGGCAAGGAGCAGTGCGTTGGTGAGACCCTCCCAGGTCCGGTCGTCCACCACCCCGGCCACCCGGACCGAAGCCAGGTGCGTGGACCAGGCGTCGCGTGCGCGACCGAGGCGAGAACGGAGACCCATGGGGGCCGCAGCCTACCGGTGGGGTCCAGCAGGGTCCCCGAGGTGCCAAACCCGCCGGCTACTCGGCAAAATGGTCGTCCAGCGCTCCGAGGTCGACCGTTGCCACGCCGATCACGCCGTCACGCTCGTACTCCAGGTCGACCTTCTCGCCGGGCAGTCTGACCTGGATGTCGGCACGCAGCGCTGACATGTCCCGGATGGCCCGCCCGTCGGACCGGAAGATCCTGTCCCCGGGAAGCAGGCCGGCAGCGGCTGCCGGCGACCCCTCCACCACCTCCACGACCACCGCACCGATACGACCATCGGTAGGCGTCTCCCCACGGATTCCAAGCCAGGCCGTTCCCACGGGTTCACCGAGGATCAGGCGGCGGGCGACGAGGACGATCGTGTCGCTGGGAATGGCGAACCCGACGCCGATGTTGCCGGCCGCTCCGAAGCCCGTGCTCTGGATAGCCGTGTTCATGCCGATCACCCGACCGTCGCGATCGGCCAGCGGCCCACCCGAGTTCCCGGGGTTGATAGGCGCATCCGTCTGGATCATGGCCACGCCGGCGCACTCGGCGCCGATGCCGGACTGGCAACCGTAGGAGTCGATGACCCGACCCAGGGCACTCACTATCCCGGCCGTGACCGTGCGCTCCAGGTCGAAGGGACTCCCGAGAGCCACCGCCAGCTGCCCCACCTCGAGATCATGGCCAAAGGCGAACACCGCCGGCACCAGGCTGTCCTGGTCATCCACGAGCTGCAGGACGGCGACGTCCCGGCGAACGTCCACGCCGACCACCTCGGCGACGATCTCCCGACCGTTGGGGAGCGTCACCACCACCTCCACGGCGTCATCGACCACGTGGGCGTTGGTCACTATCCGGCCCTCGGAGTCAAAGACGATGCCTGACCCATGGCCCTGGTCGGGCACGCTCACCAGCACCACCGAGTCGGCCAGCGCAACGGCCACGGCAACCACCGGTTCATCACCAGACTCGTCGACCGGAGCCTCGGCGAACAGTCGGGCCACCAGGGACTCCACCTCGGCAGCGTCCAACCCGGCGGATTCGTCCAGGAGCCGCTCGACCATCACCTCCACCTCGGAGGCCGAGAGACCGGCAGCCTCGTCCAGGACCGATGCGGCTATGGACGACACGTCGTCGGCGGATAGCCCCGGTGCGGCCGAAAGGCGGTCCGTCAGGATGGCCTCCACGTCGGATTCCGAGAGGCCCGATGTGGCAGAAAGGCGGCCAGCCACGATCGCCTCGACGTCCGATACCGAAACCGCCTCGAGTTCGGAGATGACACCCCGAACGAGCGAGACGATCTCGGCCTCCGAGAGGCCTTCCGTGCTAAGCAACGCCTGGATGGCCTCCCGGGTGGACTCGTCCACACCCGTGCCGTCACTTGCGACCACGCTCCCGATCACCGCCGCCAGCGTCTCTGATGACACGCCGGTAGCCGCCTCGCCTCCGTCTCCCCTCATCACCCAGCCTGCGACGGCTCCAGCCACGAGGGCGGCGACCAGGACGGCCGCTGCGAACAGGCCCGCCAGTAGGCGGCCGCCGATCCGGACGGGTGGTTGGATCGGTGGGACCGGCGCCGGCAGGAGGCCCGGAAAGGCCGGGGGGTCCGGCGGACGCCCGCCGACCTCGATGCTCCGCCGGTCGACGGTGCGTTCATGCCTTACGGAATCGTCGTTCATTGCTCTGAAAATAGGCCGCCGAACGCCCAATCCCGACGCTTACGTCGACTCATGCGTCCACGTAGCGGGGAAGCCAGACCGTGAACGTCGCCCCGTCGCCGACCGTCGAGCGGACGGTGGCGCGTCCTCCGTGACCCTCTGCGATCTGCCTCACGATGGCCAGCCCCAACCCGGAATGGCCGACCTCCCCGGCCGAAGCCCGCTCGCCGCGCCAGAACCGTTGGAATACGCGGTCCAGGTGCTCGACCGGTAGGCCGGGCCCGTCGTCGACCACCGAGGCCCAGACCATCTCGTCGTCCCGACCCGTCGTCACCGTGACCCGGCCGTCGGCATCAGATACCCGGATGGCGTTGCTGAGAAGGTTGGCCACGGCCCGCCGCAGGGCGGCAGCATCGCCAAGCACGTCGAGGCCGGTCGACCGGTCGTGGTCCAACCCCACTCCCTGGCGCGATGCCGCTGCGACGAAGTCCTCGACCGTCTCGGCCACCACGGTTCCGAGGTCGATCGGCTCGCGGCTGCTGTCCCTCCGCTCGTGGTGCGCGTAGAGGAGCAGGTCGTCAACCAGCACCGACATCCTCCTGGCGGCCCGTACGGCCACGACACCGGCCGCCCGGAAGTCCTCGGGTCCCGCGTCCGGATCGGCCATGACCACGTCGAGGTTGGTGCGCAGCACGGCGAGCGGGTTCCGGAGCTCGTGGGAAGCCTCCTGGACGAAGCGTCGCTGCCCTTCGAAGGACTCGTCCAACCGGCCCAGCATCTCGTCGAACGTGTCTGCCAGGTCCCGGAGCTCGTCGGACGGCCCCCCGAGGTCGATACGGCGGGAGAGGTCGGTTGCGGTGATCTCACGGGCCACCGCGGATATTCGACCGATCGGTCGCAGGACGAGGCCGGCCACGTACCAACCGACGGCGATGCTGCCGAGGAACAGGCCGCCCAGAGCGGTGAAGGAATAGGCCCGCAGGCGTTCGAGGGCCCTCCGGTTCACCTCCGACTCGAAGATGACCAGCCACGGCCTCTCCTCACGGTCGTCCGGCGCCATCGACATGCCATCTGTCGCATCGGTCGCGACCATCTGCTCGAAGCGGGCCATCCTGGACATGGGCTCGTCGGACAACGCCCTGGAGAGGCCCAGGTAGATGCCACCCACCATCACCGCGGCAAGGGCGAACAGCACGATCGAATAGAGCAGGGCGAGGCGCGTACGGAGGCTGCCGAACCGGTCGGGCATGCGCGCCGCCAGGCCCCCGTCGAAACGGCTCACCGGTCGTCGTCCCCGTCCAGGAGGCGGTATCCGGAGCCGACCACCGTCTCCAGCAGCCCCTCCTCCCCGTCCATGCTGAGCTTCCGTCGCAACGTCCCGACGGTGACCCGCACCGTGTTGGTGAACGGGTCTGCATGCTCGTCCCAGACGTGGTCCAGCAGCACCTCCTGGGACACGACCTCACCGGGCCGACTCATGAAGTACCTGAGCAGGGCGAACTCCTTGGCCGTCAGGTCCAGGTCCCGATCCCCGCGACGTGCCCTGTGTCGTGCGGTGTCCAGGACCACGTCACCCACCTCCAGGACCGCCCCCGAACGACCGGGGTCACGCCGTAGCAGCGACCTGATCCTGGCCGACAACTCGTCGAAGGCGAAAGGCTTCACCAGGTAGTCGTCAGCACCGACGTCCAGGCCGCGAATGCGATCCTCGACGGTGTCCCTGGCAGTGAGCATCAGGATGCGCGGCGGGAACCCGTCACCGGGGTCGGCCCGCAGCGTCGAGCAGACCTCCAGTCCGTCGATGCCCGGCATGGTGAGGTCCAGGCAGACCAGGTCGTACGGGGTGTAGGAGGCCTTGACCAGCGCCTCGGATCCATCCAGCGCCGTATCGACCGCGTAGCCCTCCCGACGCAGCCCCCGGGCCACGGCATCCAGCAGGTCGGCCTCGTCGTCGACGAGCAGAATTCGCACGGTTACGACGGTACTCCGGGTACCCCGCCTCTCAGGCCGCGGCTCGGCGAGGTCAACCGTTGGTGAGGATGTCCAGGCGTTGGGCGACCCGCTCGGCCTCCACACGCTCTGAGACCACATGCGACGAGCCACCCGGTGCCATCGAGACCCCGTAGAGGCAGTCGGCGGCCTCCATCGTGCGCTTCTGGTGGCTGACGACCAGCAACTGGGCGTCATCGCGGAACTGCTCCAGCAGGCCCAGGAACCTGTGCAGGTTCACGTCGTCCAGGGCTGCCTCAACCTCGTCCATCACGTAGAAGGGCGACGGTCGACTCCGGAAGACGGCGAACAGGAATGCCAACGCCGTCAACGACCGCTCACCACCTGAGAGCAGCGACAACTTCTTCACGTTCTTGCCGGAGGGTCGGGCCTCTACCTCCAGGCCGGTCTCGAGCAGGTCGTCCGGGTCGGTCAGGCGGAGGCGCCCCTCGCCACCGGGGAACAGGGTCTCGAACAGGTCGGTGAAGTGCGCTGACACCTCGGCGAAGGCAGACGCGAACACCGAGACGATCTCCTCGTCGACCGATCGGATGACCTTGCGGAGCTCGGTACGGGTGGAACGGATGTCGTCCAACTGCTCCTGCAGGAACTCGTGCCGTTCCCTCAGGGCATCGAACTCGGCCAGAGCGAGGGGGTTGATCGGGCCCATCAGCTTCAGCTCCCGCTCCAGGGTGGACACCCTGGAAGCGAGGGTGTCCACCTCGGCCAGCTCCGGGCATGGGGCGTCCAGCGCCGCTTCCGGCTCGAGGTCGAACTCGCTCCGGATCGCCGCCGTGATGTTCTCTATCCGCATCCTCGTCTCAGCCCTGTCGATCTCCAGCCGGGACTGGTGCTCACGGGTCTCGCGAAGGGCCGTCTCGGCACGGGAACGGTCCTTGCGAAGCCCGTCCAGGCGAAGGGCCACAGCCCGTACGCGCTCCGACTGCAGGCGACGGCGGTCCCGCAGGAGCTCCAACCGGACGTCGACGACCGACATCCGACCATCCACCGCCTCCACCAGGTGACGGGTGGCCGTTTCGCGACCGGTCAGGTCGGCGCTCATCTCCGAGGCCACGGCCCGCTCCTCGGTGAGCTGGGCCAACCGGCTACGCAACTCGATGACGCGTGCCCGGACGACCGCCTGTCGACCGGTCACCTCGGCCACCTGGATGTCGTGTCCGGTCCGACGGGCACCCAGTGCCGCCGCCCTCTCCTCGAGATCGCTCCGGGTGGCGTTCATCCGCCTGACCGCCTCCAGGGAGGCCTCCTCGGCGGCCTCCAGGGCGGGAAGGCGATCCTCCAGCTCGGTCACCCTGCGGACCTCGTCCTCCCGACGCTGGTCCAGTTCACCCAGGCGTGTGCGAAGCGACCCGGCCTCGTTGGAGAGGTCCCGGCGCTCCACCTGGAGTCGTTGGAGCGCCTCGGCCGCGACGGTGAACCTGCCGTCATGCTCGTCCAGTTCACGGTTGCGGCGGGCCACGTCATCGTCCGCCTCGCTGGCCGCCCGTTCGGCCAGGTCCAGAACCCGCGATGCCTCGGCGTGTTCCACCTCGGCGACGGCCAGCCGACCCTCCGCCTCGGCCAGGGCCGCTCCGGTCGCCCCCCGACCGTCGCCGCCGATTCGCCAACCAGCCGGTCCGAACCGATCACCGGTCGCCGTGACGATCACCGCATCGGGATAGCGCAACGCCAGGTCCAGGATCGACTCCAGGTCGCCGTCCACGACCACGACGTGACCGAGGAGGCGGTCCAGCAGGCCCTCCACGACCTCGCTGCGGGCCCTCACCCTCGGTCGTACCGGTGATCCGAAATCCGGCGGAGCCTGGCCGACGGATCCGACGTCAAGGGCCAGGACCGCCGCAGTGAGGTGTCCCTCACTAAGCGCGGTAAGTGCCTCCAGGACATGGTCCAGACCGCTGACGACCACCGCATCCAGGGCTGATCCGGCAGCCGCCTCGAACGCCGCCTCGAAGCCCTCCTCCACCTCCACCAGGTCCAGGAGGGTGCCCATCACGCCATCGATGCCCGCCAGGTGTTCGGCGCCCGCCCTCGACCTGGCCTCGTCGAGAGCCAGGGCCAGGGCATCCACTCGGGCGCCGGCCGTCCTGATCTCGGCCTCGGCGACCACCATCCGCTCCCAGGCGGCGTTCCTTCCGAGTGCGGCCTCGTGGGCGCTCTCCTCGGCCCGGGACATGACCGCAACCAACGGTTCCTCTTCGGACTCACCGATCGAGAGGTCACCCCTCAGCCGATCCGCCTCGTCGTCGAGCAGCGCTGCTGCTACGTCGATCGCGTGGAGCCGCGCGGCCAGGCGGTCCCTCTCGGCGCCACCCTGGGCAACTGTGGCCCTCAGCACCCCGAGTTCTCCCCGGGACTCGGCGGCGTGGCCCCCGATGGGAACCACTCCCTCGGACCACGCCATCTCGAACGCGGCACGATCAGCGTCCAGCCCCGTCCCGGCAAGGGCGAGGTGCTCGGCCTCCGGTGCCAGCCGGTCGGCCTCGGCATCCAACTCGGCGGACTTCACCTCCGAGCGTTCCAGCTCGGCCTCCAGCCCGACGACCACCTGCTGGGAGAACAGCGTGGACCGCTCCCGCTCGATCCCGCGGAGTCGTTCGACGAGAACCGCCCGCAGCCCGCGGCCCCGTTCCCGCAGGGCCTCCAGCCGGACCAGGCGGTCGCCCATGTCATCTCCGCCGCGGCTGGCCAACTCGTCCTCCGCAGCGGCCACCTCGGCATCGAAGCGTGCCAGGTCGGTGGTGTGCGTGGACTGTCCGGCGGCCAACTGGGCTCGTCGACCGGCCTCGTCACGGGCACTGGTTCGCAGGCTGGCCAGCTCCCTGCCCGACCGGTGCAACCTCAGCGCCGTGAGTTCCTGGACCAGGTCACCGTGGCGCCGGGCCGCGTCGGCCTGACGTTCCAGCGGCCTGACCTGGCGCCGGACCTCCCGCAGGAGGTCGGACAGCCGGTCCAGGTTCGCCTCGGTGGAACGGAGGCGACGCTGGGCCTTCTCCTTGCGACGCCGGTACTTCAGGATTCCGGCAGCATCCTCGATGATCATCCGCCGCTCCTCGGGGCGGGCATTCAGGACGGCGTCGATCTGTCCCTGGGAGATGATCACGTGCTGCTGGCGTCCCACGCCGATGTCGGAGAGCAGTTCCTGGATGTCCAGGAGCCGACAGGGCGCGCCGTTCATGGAGTACTCGCTGTCACCGGTCCTGAAGAGGGTCCGGGTGATCGTGACCTCCCCGAACTCGACCGGGAGTTGCCCTGACGAGTTGTCGATCGTGAGGGATACCTCGGCCCTGCCGAGGGCGGCCCTGGTGGCCGTTCCGGCGAAGATCACGTCGTCCATCTTCTGGGACCGCACGGCGCTGGGAGCCTGGGCGCCCAGGACCCATGCGATGGCGTCCACCACGTTGGACTTGCCGCTTCCGTTGGGTCCCACGACGACGGTGACGCCGGGTTCCATTTCCAGGACCGCGGTATCGGCAAAGGACTTGAAGCCCTTGACGGACAGCCGCTTCAGGAACACGTCGGCACCCGCCCCGCGCCGTCCGGAATCACAACCGTGTCATTCGCCATCGGCGCCACCCTAGGCGCGTAGCGGGCGCCGCGGTCGCGCGCGCCGGGGGTTCAGGTCAGACCTGGGTCTCGCAGAAGTACGTCCAGCGACCCTTGTACTTGACCCGCTGGATGGCGGAACGGTTCCGCTCGCTGAGTGCGCCGGCCCTGCCATAGACGGCCAGGTGGGAGGCATAGGTGCCGGGCTCGCCGTACACGTCCACGAAGGGCCTGTCCTCCAGGTCGGTACCGCGGTACTTGATGGCGTCGTTCACCACCGAGATCAGGGCTCCGTGCAACCTCCGCACCTCCTGGGTGGAGAGGCTGTTGCTGAAACGGTCGTGTCGGAGGCCGGCGTGGAAGAGGATCTCGTCGGAATAGAGCTCGCCGACTCCCACCACGACGTCGTCGTCGCAGAGCAGGTCCTTCAGGAGCATCCTCCGGCCCAGGACCTGGCCGGCGAAGGCCGTCCAGGGGACCATCTCGCCGGCCGGATCTATTCCGCTGGCGCCCAGCTCGGGGAACTCGGTGAGCAGCTCGTCGGCTGCCACCACGTACAACTCCGATGCGCCCTCCGGGTCGACGAGGCGGAACTGGCCGCCGATGGTGAAGGTGAAGGTGGCCTCGGTGCCGGGCTGGACGGCATCCTTGGCGGCATGACGACGGATGGTCGCTCCGGCTCCGGGCTGGATCACCAGCAGGTCGTCGTTGTCCAGCTTGATCACCAGCGTCAGGCCCATGCGCCGGACCGAACCCAGCTTGCGACCCTCGACGCGTGAGGCGAAGGACTTGCGGTTCCTGTAGCGACCGAGGGTGGCCATCGAGGCCATGTCGACCGTCTTGACCTTGCGGCCGGATATCTCGCGGTCGAGGGCGTGGCGGATGGTCTCCACCTCGGGTAGTTCCAGTTTGATGGTCACGTTGCTTCCAGACTCGTGGTCGGTGGTGTATCTGCGGTTGTCGAAGGAGCGCCGGCGGTCGGTGGTGGCGTAGCACAGATGGCATCCCAGGCCATGCGGGCCGCTGCCTGCTCGGCCCGCTTCCTGGAGGTTCCCGTAGCAGGACCATGGGACCCGCCAGCCACCTCCACGACCGCGTGGAATCGCTTGTCGTGGTCGGGGCCCTCGTCGGTCAGGGCGTAGCAGGGGGTGGCGATGGACTCCCGTGCGGCCAGTTCCTGGAGGCGGGTCTTGTAGTCCTGGATGCCAGGGTCGACGGCTGCCAGCACCAGCCGATCACCAAACAGGCGCCGGATGAGCGACGCTGCTGCCTCCGGGCCACCGTCCAGGTGGACCGCGGCGATGACCGCCTCGAGGGCGTCGGCCAAGATGGACTCCTTGTCGCTCCCACCGGACGTCGACTCCCCGTGCCCGAAGCGGATCGAATCACCCAGCCGGAGGCCCCGGGCCACCTCGGCCAGCGCCGGAGCGCTCACGACTGCCGCGCGGATCATGGCGAGGTGTCCCTCCGAGAGATCGGGGTGGTCTCCGAAGAGCTGGTCGGCGATCACCATTCCAAGCACGGCGTCGCCCAGGAACTCCAACCGCTCGTTGGAGGTGCCGCCGTTCTCGGCACACCACGACCGGTGGGTCGTGGCATCCCTGAGCAGGTCCGGGTCTCCGAACCTGTGGCCCAGACCGGCTTGGAGGGCGGTCAGGTCGCGGGACAGCTGCTCAGCCGAGGCGGGAGACGACATAGTCGACGGCATCGCGGACCGTCTTGAGGTCATCGAGGTCGTCGTCGTCGATCCGGAAGCCGGCGGAACGCTCGCTGAACTCCTCCTCGAGGGCCTCGACCAGCTCTATGAGGGCCAGAGAGTCGGCATCCAGGTCGTTGGCGAAGGAGTCGCCCTCGCCGACGTCGGATGGTTCGATCTCGAGGATGTCGGCAAGACGGTCCCGGACGATCTCCAGCACCTCCTGGCGCCCGATCGGTACTCCTTCGACGTGGGTTTCTGCGGGCACTGTGACTCCTCGACGGTCAGCGGGCGTTGCCGGAGAGGCCCTCAGCGACGAGCGTCGGGGCCCCAGGACCGGCGACTGATCCTACCGTCCGACGTCTACGGATCGGATTCTCACTGAAAGGGCCTGAACGGGTCTGAAAGGGCCCTCTGGAATCCGCCCTCAGGAGCCGACGGCGATGGCTTCGGTGAGGTGTCCGACGATGTCGGCCTGCACCATCTCGGCACCTGTGACGATGGCGTTGGACATCGCAGTGGCACCGGTGGAGCCGTGGCTGATGATGCACACGCCGCGGACGCCCAGGAGCATCGCCCCGCCGTAGGTGTCGGGATGGAACTCCCGGTAGACGTCGTCCAGCTCGGGCGTCAGCACCTCGGCGGCGGCGAGCGCCTCCGGTCGTCCGGCCATGGCGGTCAACAGCGCCGTCATCAACGCCTTCAGCGCACCCTCAGCGGTCTTGAGGGCCACGTTTCCGGTGAAGCCGTCGGTCACGATCACGTCCACGGCATCCGTGAGCAGGTCTCGACCCTCGACGTTGCCTATGAACTCGGCTCCCACGAGCTCGGCTCCGGACAGGGCGGCGTATGCCTCCTTGACCAGCGGGCTGCCCTTGCCGGGCTCCTCGCCTATCGACAGGAGGGCCACCCGGGGTCGTTCGATCCCCAAACGGTCACGTGCGAACACGGCACCCATCTGGCCGAACTGGACCAGCCATTCCGGGCTGCACTCGGCGTTGGCGCCGGAGTCCAGCAGAACCGTCGGCGTGGACCCGGGTGTCGGGATGAGGGTGGCGATCGCCGGGCGGGCCACACCGGAGATCCGACCCATTCGCAGCAGGGCGCTGGCCATCGTGGCTCCGGTGTTGCCGGCACTGACCATGGCCGAGGCCCGACCATCCCGGACCGCCTCGGCGGCCCGGACCAGCGAGGAGTCCTTCATCCGGCGCACGCTGGCGCCCGGCTCCGCGTCCATGGCGATGACCTCGGAAGCCTCGATGACCTCCAGGTCACCGATGTCGGTGAGGTCCTCCGGGCGACCTACGAGGACCACCGGGATGCCGTGGTCCTCCTGGGCGCGCCGTGCACCGGCGATGATCTCGCCCGGCGCATTGTCCCCGCCCATGGCGTCAACCGCTATGGGCAGCATGATCAGGTAAGGATCAGGTCAGTCGACGTCGACGGCCTGGCGGCCGGCGTACCAACCGCAGTTCCCGCAGATCCGGTGTGGGCGCTTGACGGCACCACAGCGATCGCAGGCGCTACGGGGAGAGCGACCGAGGGTCCATGCGGATGCCCGGCGGCTACGGCCCTTGGCCTTGGAGGTCTTCTTCTTTGGGACGGCCATCGTCGGTTCCTAGGAGGCGGTCGGCAGTACAGGAGGTGGTCGCCCCAACCGGGGGAACTGGCCCGGGCAACCAGACGAGGCTAGCGGGACCGACCCGGAACCGGTACCGCGGTGACGGTCGACCCACCGGTGCCGGAACTACCCGGTACCGGACCCGTCGTCGCCACGCAGCACGTCCAGCGCAGCCCAGCGCGGATCGCCTACGGGCCCGGCCTCCGCACCTGCGGAACCACCGGTCGCCGGGAACCGTTCAGGGTCGGGCCCGGCGCACCCTTCGTCGCACAGGGGCGAGATCGGAAGAGCCAGCAGGAGGGCATCCCGCACCACCGGTTCCAGGTCGGCGTCATCGCCGTCCAGTGGATAGGCATCGGACTCATCGTCACCGCCGGCCCCACTCCCCGTCGCCGCCATCACCTCGCTAATCCTCAGGTCCAGCCGGTCCCCCAGCGGCTCCAGGCAGCGCCTGCACTCCCCCTCCCACCGGGCGACCACGGCACCGGTGACGACCACCTCGGCTCCCCGGGCCTCGGCTTCCAGGTGGATCTCCACCCGGCCGTCCAGGATCGACACCCCAGCCACCTTCAGGTCGTCCAACTCCACCGTGCAGTCCACCCGACGGGGGTCGGCCCGACGCCGTAGTACGGCCAGGGGAATGAGCAGGGAGTCGGTCACGGATCGATGGGTCGGGGTTGACGGTCTGGACCCGTCGGGGTCACTGGTCCTCGGACTCAGCGTCCTGGTCGAAGAAGGTCGCACCGGCCCGGCCCGTGGACGCCTCCCGGGCCAGATCCGCGGCGTCCGCTGCCCGGCGCTCGCGATCCCTGTCCAGCACCGTCTCCTGGAGCCTCCGCCGCCCCTGGGCAATGGCATCCCTGGTGCTGCCCAGAAGCGTCTCGAAGCTCCCCAGCTTCTGGTCGCAGTAGTCCTCGGTCTCCCGCCTCATCCTGCGGGTCTCCTCGCGTGCCGACTCGACCAGGTGCCGTGCCCGCTGCTCTGCGGTCCGCACGACCTCTGTCCGCTGCACGAGCCGCTCGGCCCGGGACCTCGCAAGCTCCAGGATCTCGTCGCCCTCACGCCGCACCTTCGCCAGGAACTCCTCGCGCTCCTTCAGCAGCCAGCGGGCGGCACGGAGCTCCTCCGGCAGCCTGACGTTGGCCTCGTCGATCAGGCCGAGGAGCTCCTCCTTGTTGACCATCGAGGAGGCCGACAGCGGCATGGGGCGGGCATTGGCCACGACCTCCCGGAGCTGGCGCAGGATCGTCTCTATCTGCGGGGGCCGGTAGGGGTCCGTCGTGGCCGGCGGGGGTGCCGCCGCCTGGACGGTCTCCACTGTCGGAAGGGGTGGTGGGCCCTGGCTTGGATCGGTCACCCGGGGAACCGGTTCTCGAGGCGCACCCGTACCGGATCCGGCACCATCTGGCTGACGTCGCCACCCAGACGGGCCACCTCGCGGATCAACCGGGAGGCCATGAACGACCGTCGGGAAGCGGTGGGCAGGAAGAGTGTCTGGACCCCGGAGATGGCCGTGTTCATCTGCGCCATCTGGAGTTCGCTCTCGAAGTCGGACACCGCACGCAGGCCCTTGATGATGAAGTCCGCCTCCACCTCGACGGCCAGGTCCACCACCAGGCCGTCGAACATCGTGGTCCGCACGTTGGGGAGGTGGGCGAACGACTCGTCGAGAAGCGCCATCCTCTCCTCCAGGTCGAACAGGCCATCACCCTTGGACGGGTTGATGAGGGCGGCCACCACCACCTCGCCAAAGAGGCCGGCCGCCGTCTCGACCATCTCGACGTGGCCGTTGTGCACCGGATCGAAGGATCCGGGATACAGGACACGGGTCACGGCCTTGTCTCCCCTCGGTGGATGGTCGGTCGGTCGGCGGTCGGTGCCGCCTCGGCCCCGGTCAGGAGCAACGTCACCACGGTACTCCCGTACCGTCGGCACGATTCGACATGCCAGTCCGGTCCCGGTTCCACCTCGGAGTCCGACTCGACCACCACCGGCCCGTCCACACGGCCAACCAGGTTCGACAGCAGGTCCTCCCAGCCGTCGAAGTCGTAGGGCGGGTCCAGGAGGACGAGGTCCCACCGGTCATCCGATGTCGCCAGCCATGCAGGACCATCGGCGCGGACCACCCGCGCACTCCCGTCGAGGTCGCAGGCGACGAGGTTCTCCGAGACCAGGTCGGTGGCGGTCCTGGACACGTCCACGAACACGACGTGGCGGGCGCCGCGCGAGAGCGCCTCGATGCCGAGGGCTCCGGTACCGGCGAACAGGTCCAGGACGGTGGCGTCCTCCAGCGCCGAACGACTCTGCAGGGCGTTGAACATGGACTCCCGCACGCGGTCGCCGGTCGGGCGTATGTCGCTCCCGGTCGGCGACGTCAGGCGACGACCACGGGCGGTTCCTGATACGACTCGCATCGTCCCAGTATGGAGGCCCGGGGCCGACGGCGAACTACGGTCGCCGGGGTGCGGGCCCCGGAACGGATCATCTGCGTCGACTGTGGTGGAACCTGCCATCTCCTGCCGCACCCCGAGACGGAGTTCGAGCCCGGCGACCCGGTCGCCTACCGCTGCTCGGACTGCATGGACCGGTGGGACGTCGTGATGCCCGACGAGGACGCGGACGGCCACGGCGACATGCCGCTGGAAGGCGCCTGACCCACACCGCTCACCGTGGATCCCGCCACATGAGGGGAACCGTCGGCCCTCCCCGGACCACCACCTCGCTGATCACCCGGAAGCCGTGGCGCTCGTAGAGGGGCACGTTCGCCGGATCGCTGGACTCAAGGTAGGCACCGTGGGCGGTGGCATCACAGCGCCTCGTCACCTCGGAGATGCACGCCGAGGCCAGGCCCCGACCCCGGGCCGACGGCAGGGTGCCGACGAAGGCCAGGTACCAGTGGGGAGTCACCGGGTGGGCCTCCATGAGCGGGGCCAGCGGGGCCAGCCGTTCGACGGCCCAGTCCTCTCCCAGCAGGGCCATGTTGGCCGCACCCACGGCGGCGAAGTCCGGCCCCGCCCCGTCGGGTTCAGTAGGTGGCACCCAGACAGCAGCACACGTCCGACCACCATCGGCGTCGACCGGAACGACCACCTCGTCGAATCCTCGGCCACCGGCCAGGCGGTTGGCGAAGAATGCGGCCAGCAGCGAGGGGCGCCGTGCCGGGTCCTCGAACAGGAAGGAGAGGACCGGATCCGTGGCGAAGGCCTCGGCCAGGGTGGCCACCACGCCCGGAAGCTCGGAGTCCCCGGCCACACGAACCTCGCTCATGGACACAATGCCTAGCCCGACCACTGCGCCCGTCACGACTTCAGCAGGAAGTCCGATTCATCGTCTGCCATGAAGAGCGAGACCTCGTCGGCCAGCTCGGGATGCTCTGCCATTCCATCGCCGTCCCCGACCATGCGCACAGCCTCGGCCCGGGCGGCCTCCACCCACTCCCGATCACGCCGCAGGGATGCCAGGCGCAGGTCGTTGCGTCCCTTCTGGCGCTCTCCCATGATCGTTCCCTCACCCCGCAGGTCCAGGTCCACCTCGGCCAGCTCGAAACCGTCGGTCGTCCGTACCAGTGCCCGGAGGCGCTCCTCGGCGTCGGGAGTCGGCGCCTCACCGACCAGCAGGCACCTGCTGGCCTGGTCACCGCGGCCCACCCGTCCCCGCAGCTGGTGGAGCTGTGCGATGCCGAACCGGGCGGCGTCCAGGACCACCATGACCGTGGCGTTCGGGACGTCCACGCCCACCTCTATGACCGTGGTCGCCACGAGCACGTCCAGGTGCCCCAACCGGAAGAGCCCCATGGTCTCCTCCTTCTCCACCCGTCCCACCCGGCCGTGGAGCAGCCCCACCCGCAGGCCGGCCAGCGCCCCGGTGGTCAGGGTGGCGAAGGTCTCCTCGGCTGACCGCACCTCGAGGGTCGCTGACTCGTCGATGAGCGGGCACACGACGAAGGCCTGCCTGCCTTCCCCGACCTCCCCGCGGACCACCTCCCAGACATCGGTCTCGTCGGAGTGCCAGGCGGTCGCGATCCTCGTCCGACCCGGTGGCAGCTCGTCCAGAATCGATACGTCGAGGTCGCCGTAGACCGTCATCGCAGCCGTACGGGGGATCGGCGTGGCCGTCATGACGAGCACATCGGGGGCCGTTCCGTCACGGTTCTTGTCACGAAGCGCTGCCCGCTGCTCGACGCCGAACCGGTGCTGCTCGTCTATCACCACGACGCCCAGGGAGCCGAACACCACGCCCTCCTGGATGATGGCGTGGGTGCCGATGAGCACGTCCACTCCCCCGGCCAGCAGCTGGCTTCCGATCCGCCGCCGGTCGGCGGCCGTGGTCCGGCTTGTCAGCAGGTCGACCTTCAGGGGTCGGTGGCCGAGCAGGGTCGCCGGGTCGGACACGGTCATCGCGTCCAGCAGGCCGGCGATGGTCGTGTGGTGCTGCTCAGCCAGGACCTCCGTGGGAACCATCACGGCCGCCTGGTGTCCTCCCTGCACGGCGGCCAGCATCGCCGCCACCGCCACGACGGTCTTTCCGGAACCGACGTCTCCCTGGAGGAGTCGGTGCATGGGTGCCGGCCCGGCCAGGTCGGCGAGGATCTCGTCCACCACCCGGTCCTGGGCGGCCGTCATCAGAAACCCCAGCCCGGAACGGAACCCGTCCAGGAGCGTCGTCACACCCACGTCATGCGCGATGCCCACCGAGGTTCGCTCCAGGTCGACCTTGCGCTGGACGAGGGCCAGTTGGATGCGCAGTAGCTCGTCGAACACGAGGCGGCGACGGGCCTCACCCATCTCGTGGAGCGACCCGGGTCGGTGGATGGCCCGGTAGGCATCGGACCTCCCCACCAGGCCGTAGCGCTCCCGTACCGTGCCGGGCAGCGGATCGGAGAGCCCCCGCACCTTCATCACCCGTCGTAGGGCCTCGGCCACGATGCCGTCGACGTCCCAGCTGTGCAGGCCGGCCGTCTCGGACTGGGGATAGATGGCGACGACCCGACCGGTCCGGTCGCCGACGAGGTCCACCACCGGATTCGTCATCTGGAGGTTGCCCTGGTAGCTGTCGAGCCTGCCGAACACGACGGCCTGCATGCCCGCCTTCAACTGGTCGGCGCGCCAGGGCTGGTTGAAGAAGGTCAGCCGGAGCTCACCGGTGTCGTCCGAGACCCGGGCCTCCACCAGGGAACGGCGGTTCCGGGTGCGGCGCGATGTGACCGTGCCGACGCGGACGAGGACCATCCCCTCGTCACCGACCGACAGCCCGCCGACGGTGGCCTCCCTGGTCCGGTCCAGGTACCGGCGGGGATAGAAGCAGAGCAGGTCCAGGATCGAGTGCACGTCGGCGGCCGCCAGCGCCCGGGCCCGGGCATCACCGACCCCGTTCAGGTCGGTCACCGGTCGTGCGTCGAGTTCCCTGAGGGTGATGCCGCCTTCGCCCACCGGTGGAAGGTACCCCTCGCGGACCACAGGGTCGGTGCTCCCTCCGGTTCTGACGTGTCCGACGGGTCGGCGCTACTCCACGCCCAGGAAGTACGGGTAGAGGGGCTGGCCCCCCTCGTGGACCTCCACCTCGACGCCGGGATGCTCGGCCTCCAGCCATGACACGATGGCGGCGGTGGTGGCCTCGGCGGCGTCCTCGCCGGTTATGAGGGTGACGATCTCGTGCGAGTCGTCCACCATCCGGGCGAGGAGTCCGGTCGTGGCATCGAACGCCGAACCGGCGACCACCCTCACCTTTCCTCCGCTGAGGCCCAGGTGGTCGCCTTCCGATATCTCGCCGGCGTCGCTGCCGGCGTCGCGGACGGCGACCGTCACCTCGCCGGCCACCACGGCGGTGGCGGCAGCGGCCATTCCGGCCAGGTTCCCGTCGGCCGTTCCGCGGGGGTCGTACTCCAGAAGGGAGGCGAACCCCTCGGTGATCCCGCGTGTGGGAACCACCCGGACGGTCTTGGAGGTCTGGGCATCGACCTGCTCGGCCACGGCGATGATGTTGCCGTTGTTGGGCAGGATCAGGACCTCGTCGGCCGGAACCGCCTCGACGGCGGCCAGCAGGTCGGCGGTTGACGGGTTCATGGACTGTCCACCGGCCACCACCCTGCGTACCCCCAGGGAGCGGAAGATGTCGCGGATCCCGGCGCCGTTGGACACCGCCACCACCGCGCACGGCACCGGCTCGCCCACGTCCTCGGCGTCGGCCGACATCTGGTCCCGGACCCAGGCCTGTTCCTCCACCTCCTCGAAGAGGTCGGTGACGCGGATCCGGTAGGGGCGACCGACGTGGATGCCGGCCTCCACCGCGCCGCCTATGTCGTCGGTGTGGACGTGGCAGTTCCAGACGCCGTCGCCGCCCACGACGACTATGGAGTCGCCGAGTCCCGCCCATGCCTCCCTGAAGGCCTGGATCGACCCGTCGGGTGCATCGAGGAAGAACATGACCTCGTAGCGGGTTCCTTCCGGATCGTCGGCCCGGTGGTCGGCGGGCCTCGCAGAGCCGACCGTGGCCACCAGCTCGGGTGGGTCCGGAAGGGGACGGCCGTCGACGGTCGTCAGGACAGCGTCCAGGAGGAGCAGGAAGCCGCTCCCGCCGGCGTCCACGACGCCGGCATCGGCCAGGACGGGCAGTAGGTCCGGGGTTCGGGCCAGGCTCTCGCCTCCGACCACCCGGGCCGCCTCGGCTACGACCAGCAGGTCGGCGCCCGAATCGGCGGCGGCAACAGCGGCATCAGCCGATTCGCGAACCACCGTGAGGATGGTTCCCTCGACGGGCGCCATGACGGCTGCGTAGGCGGCTTCAGATGCGGCCGCCAGGCCGTCGGCCAGGGCGCGCCCGTCCACGGTCCCCGCGTCGGCGAACACGCCGGCGAGGCCGCGCAGGACCTGGGAGAGGATGACGCCGGAGTTGCCCCGGGCGCCCATCAGCGAACCGTGCGAGATGGCCGTAGCGACCGACGCCATCGCCGGTGGATCGTCCAGTTCCTCCAGTTCGGACACGACCGATTCAGCGGTCATGGTCATGTTGGACCCTGTGTCCCCGTCGGGCACCGGGTAGACGTTGAGGAGGTTGAGCGCTTCGCGGTGCGTGGTCAGCGCCTCCCGGAAGGTGCCCATCAGGGCACGCAGCGCTCCTGCGTCCAGGTATTCAGCGGTCACGGGAAGCGAGCGTAGCCACCGCCGGACGGAGCCTCTCGACTTCCACCCCGGGTGAGGTGGAGGGCACACCGCAGGTTCCGGTCCATGGTTGGAGTACCCCGACGGAAGGCCGTAGCCTTGCTGCGTTCTTCAAGGACCGGTCCGGACGGCCCGACCGGTTGAGGTGATCGAGGTGTGCAATGGCAGCAGTCTGTGAAATCTGTGGCAAGAAGCCCTGGTTCGGAAAGTCCCTGAGCCACTCGCATCGGCGGACCAACCGTCGTTGGAACCCCAACATCCAGCGGGTGCGTGCCGTCGTCGGCAAGACCACGAAGCGGATCAACGTCTGCACCGGGTGCATCAAGGCCGGCAAGATCGTCAAGGCCGGTCACTGACCGACCGGTCGAGGGGGAGCCAGCATGCAGGGCGTCGTCAAGTCCTACGACCCGGGAACCGGTGACGGCATCGTCATACGCGAGACCGACTTCTCCGAGTTCGACCTGGCCGAGGGAGCCCTCGATGGCTCCGTGTTCCGGATGCTGCGCCAGGGTCAGCGGGTCCTGTTCGTCCTGGACGACGAAGAGCGCGCCACATCGCTGTCGCTGGGCTCCGAGGTCGACATGGGAACCCCCGAACTGACCTGATCCCGGGAGGTCGTCGAGCCACGAGTTCCGACCGGTACCGATTGACCACTGTCACACGTCCCCCGTGTGGCATCGTCGCGCTACGGCCGATACCAATGGACGGCAATGGCTACGAACGGCGAACGCACCGCGAATCGCAGGCTCCTCGACTGGGTGGAGGAGTGGGCCGCTGTCCTGTCTCCGGACGCCATCCACTGGTGTGACGGCTCGCCGGAGGAGTACGACCTGCTGGCCGCCGACCTGGTCAGCGCAGGCACCTTCCAGCGCCTGAACGACGACCTCCGCCCCAACAGCTATCTGGCCCTGTCCGACCCGGACGACGTGGCCCGGGTGGAGGATCGGACCTACATCTCCACCGCCAACCCGGTGGATGCCGGCCCCACCAACAACTGGCGGGACCCGGCGACGCTCAAGGCCGAGATGATGGGGCTCTACCGGGGAGCAATGCGCGGCCGGAGGATGTTCGTGGTGCCGTTCTCCATGGGCCCGCTGGGCTCACCGATCGCCCACATCGGGGTGCAGTTGACCGACTCGCCGTACGTGGCGGTCAGCATGCGGACCATGACCAGGATGGGCAGTGCGGTCCTGGACGTGCTGGGCGACGACGACTTCGTGCCCTGCGTGCACTCCGTGGGTGCGCCCCTCGAGGTCGGACAGGCCGACGTGCCGTGGCCGTGCGATGCGGACAACAAGTACGTCTCGCACTTTCCCGAGACCCGCGAGATCTGGTCGTACGGATCCGGCTACGGCGGCAACGCCCTACTGGGAAAGAAGTGCTTCGCCCTCAGAATCGCCTCGACCATGGCACGCGATGACGGCTGGCTGGCCGAACACATGCTCATCCTGGGGCTCACCTCGCCCGAGGGCTCCAGGACGTACATCGCAGCCGCCTTCCCGTCGGCGTGCGGCAAGACCAACATGGCCATGCTGGTCCCGACGCTCCCAGGTTGGAAGGTGGAGACGATCGGCGACGACATCGCCTGGATGAAGTTCGGCGAGGACGGTCGCCTCTACGCCATCAACCCGGAGGCCGGATTCTTCGGCGTCGCGCCCGGCACCTCGGATTCCACCAACGCCAACGCCATGCGGACCATGTGGGGCAACTCCGTGTTCACCAACGTCGCCATGACACCCGAGGGCGACGTCTGGTGGGAGGGCATGACCGACGAACTGCCGGAGCGCCTGACCGACTGGCGGGGAGAGGACTGGACCCCGGAGACCGGCACTCCCGCCGCCCATCCGAACGCCCGGTTCACGACACCCGCGTCGCAGTGCCCGTCCATCGCCCCCGAATGGCAGGACCCCGCCGGCGTACCCATCTCGGCGATCCTCTTCGGTGGCCGTCGTGCGACCAACGTGCCGCTGGTGACCGAGGCCAGGGACTGGGACCACGGGGTCTTCCTGGGGTCCATCATGAGTTCGGAAAAGACCGCCGCCGCCGCCGGCACCATCGGCCAGGTCCGGTTCGACCCCTTCGCCATGCTCCCGTTCATGGGCTACAACGTCGGCGACTACTTCTCGCACTGGTTGTCGATCGGCGACCGGGCAGAGGCCTCCCGCCTCCCGAAGCTGTTCTGGGTGAACTGGTTCCGCAAGGACGCCGACGGGAACTTCATGTGGCCCGGCTTCGGAGACAACATCCGTGTCCTGAAGTGGGTGGTCGAACGGGTCGCCGGCACAGGAGCTGCCACCGACACGCCCATAGGCCTGGTTCCCACCATCGACGCCATCGACCGCCACGGCACCGACGTGGACGACCAGACGATGGCGCAGCTGCTTGCCGTGGGCGCCTCCTCCTGGGACCACGAGGTGGCGCTCATCAACGAGCACTACTCCATGATCGGCGACCGCCTGCCCAAGCGCCTGGACGCAGAACTGGACGACCTCAGCCGACGCCTCGACGAGGCCTGAGCGGTAGCTGCCGCTCAGGCGACGACGAGCATGGCCCGGATGCCGAGGCCCATGAGGAAGAGGCCCGAGCAGCCGTATAGAAGGTGGCGATGCGGCCTCAGGCTCTGTCGGTAGCTGTAGACGATGCCGACCGTCATGAGGGCCACGAAGCCGTAGAAGAGGTGGAACTGTGGCGGGTCGATCCCCTGGCCGGCCACCAGCCCGACGCCCATGGTGACCTGTACGGCTATGGCCACCTGGACCAGGGCCGTGAACCACCACAGCGCCCGTCCCCGCAGCGCACCCACCCGGTGGGCGGCCAGAGCCCAGCAGCCGGCCATGCCGTTGCCGATGACCATCACCCATGCCATCCCCTCGTGGAGGTCGCGCAGGGAACCGACGACGAGGGTCACGGAGGTCACCGGGCCATCATGCCAGCAGCAGGTCCGTACTCTGCGGCCGACCCCGGCGGGGACTGCCGGGGTCGACGAACCATTCGGTTCCGAAGGCACTGGCGAACTGCTCGTCCGGCATTGCCAGGAAGAACGATTCCGGGCCTATCTGACTGGCGTGGGCGGCTATGGCTGCCCGCTTCCGGCCGATGACCGCCGACACGTCGATGGCGTGGGTGATGTCGGCGTCAGGCATGCCGAACGACTCGGATTCAGCCCGTTCACGCCGGAGTTCCAGCATCCCCTCGTCGCTCCACGAGCCCTCGTCGGCCAGGGCCGCCCCGATGGACGCCCGGATGGCGTCCCGGTTCATCGTGACCCAGCGCACCCGGTCGATGCCCACCGTCTCGGCCCACCGGTGTCCGACCCGGTGTACCTGGATGTGGTCGGGGTGGCCGTAGCCCCCGTCAGGGTCGTAGACGACGACCAGGTCGGGTTCCTCGTCGGTGAGCGCCATGGACAGGCGACCGGCGGCCTCGTCCAGTTCGGCCTGCCAGAAGCAGTCCGGGTGGCCGTTGGCATCCTCGCCGGCCATGCCGCTGTCGCGGTAGGAGAGGCTCACGAGCCGTTCCACCCCCAGGATGGCTGCGGCCTCGGCCAGCTCGGCGACACGGCGGTCCCCCAGCGACTCACCGTCGGCGAGCACTCCCGGAACCGGCTCCCCCTCCTCGCCGCTGGTTGCCACCACCAGCACGACCCGGTGGCCCTCGTCGGCCATCCGCGCCATCGTGCCTCCGGTGGCGAGGGCCTCGTCGTCCGGGTGGGCATGGAGGAACACCACTGTGGCCATGATCAGGCGATGGCGCCAGTGGTCCGGAGGGCGGCGATCTCCTCGTCAGCCAGGCCGGCCTCGGCCAGGATCTCGTCAGTGTGCTGTCCCTCGTGGGGAGGCGGCCGGCGGATCTCGCCGGGCGTCACCGAGAGGCGGGGCGCTGGACCCGGCTGCACGATCCCGCCCACCTCCACGAAGGTCCCGCGGGCCACGTTGTGGGGATGCTCGATGGCCTCGGACACCGTCAGGACCGGTGCGTAGCAGACATCGCTCCCCTCCAGAACGGCGTCCCACTCGGCCCGGGTCCTGGTGGCCACCACGGCGGCGACCTTCTCCTTCAGCTCGGGCCATCGGGAACGGTCGTGCTGGGGCGCGAAGTCATCGGGATCCAGCCCCAGCTTCTCGATCAGCTCGGCGTAGAACTGCGGCTCTATCGACCCGATGGAGATGTACTCACCATCCGAGCACTCGTAGGCGTCGTAGAAGTGGGCTCCGGTGTCGAGCATGTTCTCGCCACGGTTCGACGTGGTGAAGCCCGTGTGGAGCATGCCGTAGAAGAAGCTCATGAGGCTGGCCGCCCCATCCACCATGGCGGCGTCCACCACCTGGCCCTCGCCGGTGGTCCGGGCCGACAGCAGCGCACAGACGATTCCGTAGGCCAGGTACATGCCCCCACCACCGAAGTCTCCCACCAGGTTCAGCGGCGGCACCGGTCCGGTGTCCTTGCGTCCCATGTGGGCCAGTGCCCCCGCCAGCGAGATGTAGTTGATGTCGTGGCCGGCCGTGGTGGCGTACGGGCCGTCCTGGCCCCAGCCGGTCATGCGTCCGTAGACGATGGCCGGGTTGCGTGCCAGGCAGTCCTCGGGACCCACCCCGAGGCGTTCGGCCACGCCGGGTCGGAAGCCCTCGAAGACCACGTCGGCACCCTCGACGAGGCGTAGCACCAGGTCGCGTCCCGCCTCGGACTTGAGGTCCACGCCGATACTGCGACGACCCCGGGCGTTCACCACGGCCGGGGGCGAGGCCGGGTCGCCTCCGCGTACCGAACCGGCCCGGTCGATGCGGATGACCTCGGCCCCCATGTCAGCCAGCATCATCCCGCAGAACGGGCCCGGCCCTATCCCGGCCAATTCGATGACCCGTACCCCGTCAAGTGCTCCCACGATGTCTTCTCCTCAATCCGACCGTTGGTCCGGTCTGGTTCTGGTTCTGGTTCAGGCGGCGCCGTCGGCCCGATGGCAGTGGGTCGCTATGGCGTCGATCAGTTGCGGCCAGGCGCCGGGGGCCATGTCATGGCCCCAGCCCTCCACCATCACCAGGTCGGCGCCGGGGATGACCGCCGCCGTCCTCTCTCCGCCCGACGCGGTAATCAGCGTGTCGACCGTGCCGTGGATGACCCGGGTGGGCACCGTGATGGTGGCGAGGCGGTCCTCGCGGCTCCCGTGGGCCAGCGCCGCCGCCACCTGGCGGTCGAATGCGTGCCGGGGCTGCACCGAGCGGGCGGCGTAGGCGGCGAAGACCGCACGGGCATGGTCGTCGTCGTGCCAGATGCTGGCCCATATCCGCCTGTCGGAGAGCTCCTTCTCGACGGCGGCGGCCGGGTCGGCGGGTGCCGGGGCCATCATTGCCTCGAGGGCGGTACCCGATGGTCGGCCGAACTCCCGGTTGCCGGTGTTGGATGCCATGGACACCATGGACCGGCAACGGCCGGGGTGCTCGATGGCGAACGTCTGGGCGATCATCCCACCCATGGACATGCCGACCACGTGGGCATCAGATGCCCCGAGGTGGTCCAGCAGGCCCAGGGCGTCGGCCACCTGGTCCGAGAGGGTGTAGGCCGACCCTTCCTCCAGGACCGTCGAGCATCCGCTGTCGCGGTGGTCGTACCTGACCACCCGGAAGCCCTCGGAGGCGAGGCCCTCGCAGAACCCCTCCTCCCAGAGCAGGAGCTGGCTTCCCAGACCGTGCATGAGCAGCACGACGGGATCCAGCGGGTCGCCGAAGGCCTCGTGGCAGAGCCTGATGCCCGACGACAGTTCGGCGATTCCCACGGGCCCATCATCGAATGCCAGCGCCGGGCGGGCAAACCCGACGGGGCTAGCGTCGCCGGCGTGACGACCATCCACGACCACCTGTTCCGCGACCTGGACCCGATGACCTTCCATGACCTGCTGAGGCTCCGGATCGACGTGTTCGTCGTGGAACAGGAGTGCCCCTACCCGGAGTTGGACGGGCGCGACACCGAGCCGGGCACGCGCCACATCTGGCTGGAAGGGGCCCTGGGTCCGGTGGCATACCTGCGCCTCCTCGTCGAGCCCGACGGCGCAGGCCGCATCGGTCGGGTGGCCACGCTGCCCGGAGCGCGCGGCAACGGACTGGCTGGCGTGCTGCTGGAGCACGTGCATGCCACGACGCCGGGTCGTCTCGTCCTGGACGCCCAGACGTACCTGGCGGCCTGGTACGCCTCGCTGGGCTACCTGCCCAGCGGCGAGGAGTTCGAGGAGGACGGCATCGCTCACATTCCGATGACCAGGGGGCCGGCGGGCGACTGACCATCCGGACGGACGGCCGCCGGGCCCTCAGCCCCAGCCCAGCTCGTCGAGGGTGTCGTCATCGATTCCGAAGTGGTGGGCCACCTCGTGGACGACTGTGACGGCCACCTCGTGGCGGAGCTCGTCGACGTCACCGCACACGTCGCAGAGGGCCAGCCGGTAGACGAGGATCCGGTCGGGCATCGCCAGCCCCCCGTAGTCCTCCCGCTGGGTGAGCGGAACACCGTCGTACAGCCCGAGCAGGTCGGGTGGCTCACCCCGGTCGGCGGTGAGCACCACGACGTTGTCCATGAGGTCGGCCAACTCGACGGGCAGGCCGTCGAGAGCCTCGGCGACCAGTCGCTCGAACGCCACGACCCCCACAGGTTCCACGGCCCGATCGTATTGTCCGAACCTCCCGCCGTCCGGCTCCCCTACCGACGGGTGCCCCCCACGAAGGCTGTCACGGGCCGTCGCTAGGGTGCGCCCGATGAGCATGGCGAACCGACCAGGGGATCCACCGGGCAACCCGGGGGGTGACGGGGATGACCTCTTCGGCGACCCCACCGACAACGCCGATGCCGACGCCCTGCTCCTCGGCCTGAATGGGGAACAGCGTGAGGCGGTGACCACCGAAGCCATGCCGCTGGCCATCCACGCCGGAGCCGGATCCGGCAAGACCCGGGTACTCACCCATCGCATCGCATGGCGGTCCCTGACCGGCGAGATCGACCCCCGACGGGTCCTGGCCCTGACGTTCACACGGAAGGCCGCATCGGAGATGCGCAGCCGCCTCCGCCGGATCGGGATGCGCGACCAGGTGGCCGCCGGCACCTTCCACTCCGTGGCGTACGCCCAGTTGCGGAACTGGTGGCGGGAGAACGACAGGAGGGAGCCGGAGCTGCTCGTTCGCAAGATGGGCTTGGTCGCCCCCCTCCTACCCCGCGACCACCGCGCCACGGCCGCCCTGGATGTCATCGGCGAGATCGAATGGGCAAAGGCCCGGCGCATCCGTCCGGGGGCCTACCCGGGCGCCGCCGAGACCGCCGGTCGCACCCCGCCGCTCCCCCTTCCGTCCATCGCCAGGATCTTCCAGGACTACGAGGACCTGAAGGAATCGCGCCGGATGGTCGACTTCGACGACCTGCTGGACCTGTGTCGTAGCGCCATGTCCACCGACCGGCGTTTCGCAGATGCCCAGAGGTGGCGTTTCCGCCACCTCTTCGTGGACGAGTTCCAGGACGTCAACCCGCTGCAGTTCATGCTCCTCACGTCGTGGTTGGACGGCCGGCCCGACCTCTGCGTCGTGGGCGACCCGAACCAGGCCATCTACGCCTGGAACGGTGCCGACGCCGACTACCTGAACCGCTTCACAACCCACTTTCCGGGTGCCGCCGTGGTCAATCTCCGGCAGAACTACCGGAGCACCCCGCAGGTGCTGCGCACGGCCGCCGCGGTCCTGGTCGGGCAGGATCCGATGCTCTCGAACCGGGACCCGGGTCCCGATCCGGTCGTCGAGCAGTACGAGGACCACGAGGCCGAGGCCCGGGGCGTCGCCAGGCGGATACGCGACCTGAGGGGACCGGATGGCAGGTGGTCGGACCACGCCATCCTCGTGCGTACGAACGCCCAGACCGAACCGATGCTCGCCGCGCTGCGCTCGGCGGACGTCCCGTTCCGGACCAGGGCCGGCAGCGGGCTGCTGGACCGGGCCGACGTGAAGGCCCAACTGAAGGCCCTGGGTCGCAGCGACAGCCCCGTGGCAGACCGCATGGCCGACCTCCGTACGGTCGAGCTGTCAGCCGACACCGGCGACGACCCGGAGGGAGACACCGGCAGGGAGGCGGCGTTCGCCGAGATACGGCGGATGGCCGACGAGTACCAGGCGTTGGATCCCGGTGGCACCGGGAGGGGGTTCGTGGCGTGGGTCTGGTCCCAGGGACGGGCCATGGCCGACGACTCGACGGACGCCGTGGAGGTGTCCACCTTCCACACCGCCAAGGGGCTGGAATGGCCGATCGTGCACGTGGCCGGCCTGGAGCAGGGCCTGGTCCCCATCGGCCACGCCCGCGACGCGGCCGCCCGTGCCGAGGAACGCCGCCTCCTCTACGTGGCCCTCACCCGGGCCGAGGACCGCCTCTTCCTGACCTGGGCGGCGCGACGCTCCTTCGGTTCGCGTTCGTCCACCCGCACGCCGTCGATGTGGATGCCCGACCTGGAGGCCGCGATAGCCGGGCTGGACCGACCGCTCGGACGCGCCGAGGGGGCCCGACGGGTGTCTGCCATCCGCGAGAGGACCACCCGTGCCACGCTGCCGGACCATCCGGTGGTGGCCGCCCTACGCGACTACCGCTCCTCGGCGGCCCGGGCCGCAGACGTCCCCGCCTACGTGGTGTTCAACGACGCCACCCTGGTCGACCTGATCGCCACGTGGCCTTCGACGATCAGCGACCTGCTCGGGGTCTCGGGCATCGGACCCACCAAGGCCGACCGTCACGGCGTGGCCATCCTCGCCATCCTCGCCGCCAACGATCGCCCGGATCCGCCGCCCTCTACGGAAACAGCCTCCGAGGCCACACCGGTGACCGCTCCGTCGTTCGATCCTGACGACTTCGACGGCCCGGGCGGGCCCGTGTACAGCGCCCTGAAGGCCTGGCGGTCGGAGGCCTCGCGCTCCGCCGGCATTCCCGCCTACAGGGTCTTCAACAACCGGACCCTGGATGCCCTCGTGGATCTGCGGCCAACTGATCTGGAGGGTCTGTTGGAGGTACCAGGGGTCGGCCCCAGAACCGTCGAGGCCTACGGGGAGGCGATCCTCGCGGCCATCACCGGGGCTGGCTGAAAGCGAAGTCGGCCACGACGGGCGCATGGTCGCTGGGCTTCTCGCCCTTGCGTTCGTTGCGGTCCACGATGACGAAGTCGAGGGCGGCGGCGGCCGGCACCGAGGCGTAGACGAGGTCGATCCGCATACCCATCCGCTTGTAGAACGCTCCACCCCTGTAGTCCCACCATGAGTGCAGGCCGGCCGCATCGAACCGCTCGCGGAACACGTCGGTGAAACCGAGGTCCACCAGTCTGTCCAGGGCGTCGCGCTCGGGCACCGTCACGTGCGTCATGCCCTCCAGGGCTGCCGGCTTCCAGACGTCGCGGTCATCGGGTGCCACGTTGAAGTCACCCACCACCACCACCGGCTGCGTGGTCGGCTCGGTGTTGGCCGCCAGGTCGTCACGGAGCCGCCCCAGCCAGTCCAGCTTGTAGCGGTAGTGGTCGTGGTCCACCTCGCGGCCGTTCGGCACGTAGCAGCACGCCACCCGTACCCCTCCGCAGGTTGCCCAGAGGATCCTGGCGTCCGGATCCGGATCGTCCCGACCATCGGCGAAACCGGGACGCACGTCGACCAGGCCCACCCGCGAGATCACGGCCACGCCGTTCCAACGGCCTTCGCCGTGGTGGGCCGACTCGTAGCCCAGCGCCGTGAACCGGTCGTGGGGGAACGCCTCGTCGGTCATCTTCGTCTCCTGGAGGCAGAGCACGTCGGGACCGACGGCCGAGATCCACGCCTCGACCCGCTCGATCCGGGCCTTCAGGGAGTTGACGTTCCAGGTGACGATTCGCATCACCGGCGAGGGTAGCCCTGTCCGGTGCGCCCGCCGGTGGCCGGTCAGCCCAACCGGATCCCGAGCACCTGCTCCAGCTCGGCGATGGCCGTGGCCGGGTCGACGACCTTGATGGTGGTCATGCCCATTGCCCTGGCCGGCTTCAGGTTCACGCCCAGGTCGTCCAGGAACACGCACGCCGAGGGCTCCACGCCCAGGCGCTCGCAGGCCAGCTCATAGAAGGCCGGCTCCGGCTTCCTGCAACCGACCACGCTGGACTCCACCACCACGTCGAACATGGCGACCACCTCCAGGACGGGGTTGTCCGCCACCTCCTGATCGGCCAGCGGGGTGACGTTGTTGGTGAGTAGTCCGGTCCGCAACGTCGAACCACAGCGTCTCAACGCCTCGACCATGGCCGGCCGGAGTTCTCCGTGCAGTCCGACCAGGATCCGCCCGGCGTCCAACTCCAGGCCGAGGGCCGCCGCCTCCGCCTCGAACAGCCCGCAGAACTCATCGGGGCCCACGTCCCGCCTCTCGAACCGGGCCCAGGCGTTGGTGTCCGGGTTCGTCGAGTTGATGCGCCTGACCGTGTCCGGCGGCAGGCCCGCCTCAGCCTCGTAGGCGGCGAAGGCATCGAATGGACTGGTCAGGATGACCCCTCCGAAGTCGAAGAGGACCGCCTCGATTACCTGCGGCGTCGGGCTGGGCATCAGGCGAGCGTATGGACCTGCCGGCCACGGGGCCACGCCGGGACCCCCGGTAGCCTCTGCGCCCATGGGAGCCCAGTTCATCTTCACCATGCAGCGCGTCGGCCGCTTCCACCCGCCCGACCGGGACGTGCTGCGCGACATCACCCTGGCGTTCTACCCGGGCGCCAAGATCGGGGTGCTGGGCGCCAACGGGTCCGGCAAGTCGTCGCTTCTGCGGATCATGGCCGGGGTGGACGACGGCTTCACCGGCGATGCCCGACTCACCGATGGCTTCACCGTCGGGCTCCTCGAGCAGGAACCCACCCTGGACGCCACGACCGACGTGCAGGGCAACGTCATGGCCGGCGTCGGCGCTGTCGCCGGACTGCTGTCGCGCTACGAGGAGGTCCTGGCCGGCTGGAGCCACCCGGAGGCCGATTACGAAAAGCTGGGTTCCGATCAGGCGGAACTGGAGAAGAAGATCGAAGCCGCCGGAGCCTGGGACCTGCAGCGCACCATCGAGATAGCGATGGAGGCCCTCCGACTGCCGCCGGGGGATGCGGACGTCTCGATCCTCTCCGGTGGCGAGCGGCGACGGATCGCCCTCTGCCGGCTACTCCTGTCCCGTCCGGACCTGCTGCTGCTGGACGAACCCACCAACCACCTGGACGCCGAGTCGGTCGCCTGGCTGGAACGCACGCTGCGCGACTACAGCGGCACCGTGGTGGCCATCACCCACGATCGCTACTTCCTGGACAACGTGGCCGGCTGGATCCTGGAACTGGACCACGGCAGGGGCATCCCGTACGAGGGCAACTACTCCGGGTGGCTTGAGCAGAAGCAGGCACGCCTGGCCGCCGAGGAGAGGGTCGACTCCGCCCGCCAGCGCACCATCCAGCGCGAGCTGGACTGGGTACGGATGGCGCCCAAGGCACGCCAGTCCAAGGGGCGGGCCCGACTGAACGCCTACGACCAACTCGTGGCCGAAGCAGCCGACACCGAGCGCCGGGCGAAGGACCTCCAGATCGACATCCCGGCCAACCAGCGGCTGGGCGACCAGGTGATCGAGGTGGACCACCTGTCCAAGGGCTTCGGGGACCGGCTGCTCATCGACGACCTCTCGTTCTCACTTCCGCCGGCCGGCATCGTCGGGGTGATCGGCGGCAACGGCGCCGGCAAGACGACCCTCTTCCGGATGATCATGGCCGCCGCCGACGGGACTGCCGGTGGCGACACCGCACCGGATTCCGGCGAGCTACGGATCGGCCACACCGTCGAACTGGGGTACGTGGACCAGTCCAGGGACAGCCTCGACCCGGACCGCACCGTGTACCAGGAGATCACCGACGACCGCGAGTTCATCGAGGTGGGCCGCCGGGAGGTCAGCGGCAGGGCCTACGTGGCATCGTTCAACTTCAAGGGTTCCGACCAGCAGAAGCGGGTAGGTGACCTGTCGGGCGGCGAGCGCAACCGGGTCCACCTGGCCAAGGTGCTACGCAGCGGCGCCAACGTGCTACTCCTCGACGAGCCCACCAACGACCTGGACATCGACACCCTCAGGGCGCTGGAGTCGGGGCTGGACGCCTACGCCGGCTGTGCGGTGATCATCAGCCACGACCGGTGGTTCCTGGACAGGGTCGCAACGCATGTCCTTGCCTTCGAGGGCAACTCCCAGGTCCGGTGGTTCGAGGGCAACTTCACCGAGTACGAGGGGTACCGGAAGAAGGAACTGGGCCTGGACGACCAGCCCCACCGGATGAAGTACAAGCCGCTGGTCCGATGACCGCCGCCGACGCCCGTACCCGCCTGCTGGCCCCCGGAACCGTCCGTGGCATGGCGCTCCTGCTCTGCGCCACCGGCATCGGCGGCATGATCGTCACCTCCATAGCCGACAAGGTGGACGCCGCCATCGCCTTCGGCTTCCTGGGCGCCACCGGTGCGCTGGCCCTCCTGCTGGTCGGCGTGCTGGTCCCCGCAGTGGAGGCCGCTTCGGCATGGGACGAGGAGCAGGCCGCCGCGGTTGAGGATGGGGTGCGAGGCCTGGTGGACGCCGGGGCCGACGAGGACGAGGTCCGGGCCACGATCAGGGCCGCCATCCGGCTGGGCCGACGCTCGGCCGGCGACTGAGCCCGTCTGGACATGGCCACCCCCGACGACCATTCCCTGGCCGCGGACCTGGCCACCCGGGCCGGCGAGCTCCTGCTCGCCATCCGGGACCGCCTGGAGGCTGACGGGGCGCCGGCGGCGCTGCTGAAGCACGAGGGCGACCAGCGCTCCCACGAGTTCCTGATGGCCGCCCTGGCCGAGCACCGCCCCGGCGATGCGGTCCTCTCCGAGGAGGGATCGGCGCACGCCGTGCATCCCGATCGGACCGGTGCGGACCGGACGTGGATCATCGACCCGGTGGACGGCACCCGGGAATACAGCGAACCACCCAGGTCCGACTGGGCAGTCCACGTGGCCCTCGTCGAGGCGGGTCTCCCGACGGCCGGAGCTGTGGCGCTGCCTGCCCTCGGCCTGACGCTCTCCACCGCGGATCCGACGGTGGGCGCGGGGCTACCACCCATCGGAAGCAGCCCCCGGATGGCGGTCAGCAGGTCGCGACCGCCGGCCGAGGCCCTGGCGGTGTGCGCGGCCCTGGATGGCGAGCTGGTGGAGATGGGTTCGGCGGGCGCCAAGGCCATGGCCGTGGTGCGCGGCGAGGTGGACGCATACGTCCACTCGGGCGGACAGTACGAGTGGGACAGTTGCGCCCCGGTGGCCGTCGCCGAGGCGGCCGGCCTGCACACTTCACGGATCGACGGGTCGCCGCTCGCGTACAACTGCCCGGACCCCTACCTCCCGGACCTGGTCATCTGCAGGGCCGAGTTGGCCGACGCCATCCTGTCGGCCCTGGCGGGTTGACCCGTGCGCCTGGTCATCGCCCGCTGCACCGTTGACTACGAGGGACGCCTGACCGCCCACCTGCCCGACGCGGTCCGCCTCCTCATGGTCAAGGCCGACGGTTGCGTGGCGATACATGCGGACGGCGGGGCCTACAAGCCCCTCAACTGGATGACGTCGCCCAACACGCTGGCCATCGAGGGGGACCCGGACGACGACGGGGCCGAGGCCGTATGGACGGTCCGGAACCCTGCGGGCGAGGTACTCACCATCACCCTGCACGAGGTCATCTCCGACGTGTCACATGAGATGGGGGTGGACCCGGGCCTCCAGAAGGACGGGGTGGAAGCCCACCTCCAGACACTGCTGGCGGCAGATCCGACCACCATGGGCGATGGGCTGCGCCTCGTTCGTCGCGAGTACCCCACCGACATCGGCCCGGTGGACCTCCTCTGTCGGGATGCCGACGGCGTGGCCGTCGCCGTCGAGGTAAAGCGGCGTGGGGAGATCGACGGCGTGGAGCAGCTGACCCGCTACCTGGACTTCCTGAACCGGGACCCGATGCTGCGCCCGGTACGTGGGGTCTTCGTTGCACAGGAGATCAAGCCGCAGGCCAGGGTGCTGGCCGAGGACCGGGGCATCGGCTGCGTGGTCGTCGACTACGACGAATTACGTGGCATCAGGTCCAACGAGCTGAAGCTCTTCTGAGGGGCGGGGCCGACCACATGAAGGTGGACCTGGCGATCGTGGGCGGTGGTCCGGCCGGATCGGCCGCGGCCATAACCGCCGCCAGGGCGGGGGTGTCGGTATTCCTCGTCGACAAGGCCACCTTCCCCCGGGACAAGTGCTGCGGCGATGGCCTCACGGCACTGGCCCTCCGGCTGGGAGAGCGCCTGGGCCTGGACCCGTCGCTCGTGGATGGCTGGCAGGGGGTGGAGGACCTCGTTATCCACCCGCCCGGAGGGCGGTCCACCCGGTACCCGCTCCCACGGGGCGACGGCCTCTACGCGGCCGTGGTGCCGCGGATGCGGTACGACGCCGCCCTGCTGGACCTGGCCCGGTCGGCCGGCGCCGAGGTCCGGGACGGCCACGGCCTGACGGGAATCACGGTGGACGACGACTCGGCGACGCTCGAGGTCGAGGGCATCGGCGTCGTCCGGGCCACGACCGTGGTGGCCGCAGACGGCATGTGGTCCCCGACCCGCAGGATGCTGGGCCTGGCCTGCAGCGGCTACCGCGGCGAGTGGCAGGCATTCCGGCAGTACGTGGCCGACGTGGGACCGGCGGCCGCCGACCTGCACGTCTGGTTCGAGCCGGACCTCCTGCCCGGCTACGCGTGGTCGTTCCCCCTGCCGGACGGTCGGGCCAACGTCGGCTTCGGCGTGCTGCGGGGTGGCCGGGTGGCCGTGGGCGACACGGGGCGGATCTGGGACGGCCTCATGGACCGACCTGCCATACGAGCCGTCCTGGGCGACGACGCCCGCCCGGAGGGCCGACGATCCGCATGGCCCATCCCGGCCAGGGTGAATGCCGCCGTGCTGGACCACGGACCGGTCCTGTTCGCCGGGGATGCCGCATCGGCTACCGATGCCCTGACCGGCGAGGGAATCGGCCAGGCCCTGCAGACCGGGATACTGGCGGCTGAGGCGGCCATGTCCGGTGGAACAGCCGTCGAGGTGGCGGCCCTCTACAGACATACGGTCCGACGGGACCTGGTCGCAGACCACCGGATGTCGGTTGCGCTGCAGGGAATGCTCGCCCGATCAGTCGGCGCCCGGATGGCGCTGTGGGCGACCGGTCTGGTGCCATGGACCCGTAGGAACTTCGCCCGCTGGCTGTTCGAGGACTATCCCAGGGCCCTGCTGGCGACGCCGCGGCGCTGGAGGCGGGGTTCGCTCTCGGCCCCCGGCGCCTACGCCGGCGACGGCTGAGCCCTCCACCACGGAACCGGGCCCCCGAATCGGGACCCGGACCGACCTCCCCTAGGCTTGATACGTGGCCACCGCTGAGGTGCCGGCTCCCGAGCCGACCGACCCCTCCTCCGAAGAGCCCGACCCCTCCTCCGCAGGACCCGACGCCGAAGCATCGGGCACGGCTGACGACGGGACGGAGTCGGCTGACGGGGCCCCGCACCCGCTGGGTCCGATCGGCGCCTCGCTGGACGATGCCGTCGACAGGGCGTGGGATCGCCTGCGCGGCAACCCGGCCATGGATCGACTCTTCTACACGGCCAGCGAACTGGGCGACTTCAGCCTCGTCTGGCACCTACTGGGCACGGCCCGGGGTGTCACCAGGCGAGGCGGCACACGCGAGGCGGCCCGCCTGGCAATAGCCCTGGGTGCGGAGTCGGCCCTGGTCAACGGTCTGGTGAAGTCGGCCTTCAAGCGGGAACGGCCGGTCCAGTCCGGGGAACGGCCCCACAACCTCCGACAGCCCCTCACCAGCAGTTTCCCGTCGGGACACGCATCGGCGGCCTTCCTGGCCGCCACCCTGCTGTCCGAACGATCAAGGGTGAAGCCGCTCTGGTTCGGGCTGGCGACGATCGTGGCCACCTCTCGGATCCACGTCCGGATCCACCACGTAAGCGACGTGGTCGTGGGCGCCGGGATCGGCCTGGCATTGGGACGCCTGGTCCGCAGGGCCGTACCGCTGCGCTGAACCGCCAGTCGGCGATCAGCCCTGCCGGTGGGGGGCGCTCAGTTGGAGGGCGCGGCCTCTAGGTCGGCTTCGCTGGTGACGAGCAGCAGGCGGAGGTCCAGCAGTAGGTCTGCCACCTCGGATGCGGCGATCAACTCGCGGCTCTGGGTGGTTCCCAGCCCACGGTCGATGATGGCTCGGATCTCGTCGATCTTCGTGGTATCGAGTGTCTCAGTCACAGCCTCATCCTCTCGTGTCTCGTCGATGACTCCACCCTAGACGGAGATGGAGGTGACCAAGGTCACCGTTATCGAATTGCGTGCCATACCCACTGTCGTACCCTCCCGGCGTGACATCCACGGCGGAAACCCGGCACATCGGCACCGGCCGCCCGACGACCGACCTGCCGCTCCTGCTCGCCGACCTGCACCTTGCGCAGCGCCCGGGAGACGAGGTCCGCGTCCGATTGGACCCTGTTCCGGACGCGGGTTGGACCCTGCAGCGCGCCGACGACCTCCTGGTCGGTGCCGGGTTCGTGCCGGACGCCGTCAGCTGGTGCGACACCGGCCGGGTCGAGGTGGCGGCGACCCGGATCCGGAGCCTTCCCGACACGGTGGCACCGGGCCTACGCCTGCTGGTCGTCGGGCTGAACCCCAGCCCCTCCTCGGCCGACACGGCCGTCGGCTACCACCGGGGCGGGAACAGGTTCTGGCCTGCTGTGCTGGAGGCCGGGCTGGCCAGCGTCGACCGGGAGCCCCGTCACGCCCTCCGGGACCACGGCCTGGGCATGACCGACCTGGTCCGCCGAACCACGTCTCGGGCTGACGCGGTGGCTCCCGCCGAGTACCGGACGGGCGCCGAACGCGTCGAGCGCCTGGTGGCGTGGCTCCGTCCGCGGGCCGTGTGCTTCGTAGGCCTGGGGGGATGGCGGACCGTCGTTGATCGTCACGCCGTCGCCGGCGTACAGGAGCGGGGCTTCGGGGGCCGCCCTGCCTACCTGATGCCCCACACCAGTGGCCTCAACGCCCACAGCCGGCTCGCCGACCTGGTGGAGCACCTGCGCGGAGCGGGTCGTCTGGCCGACCGGTCCTGAGCCGCAGACCGGCTGTCTGGCCGGGAGCGGAGCGTCTAGATGTCAGGGGCGTGGGGCCAGGTCCCGTACGGCCGCAACAGGATCCACGCCGGCCAGCGGCACGATGGCCAGCACCGGGGTGGTGATCCCGGCGGCCACGTACCTGGCGATGGTCGTCCGGCATTCGTCCGGATTTCCGTGGACCACCAGGTCATCCACGACCGAGTCGGGCATGACCTCGAGCGATCCGGCCCGGTCACCGGCGTCCCAACGTTCCCAGTGCGCAGCGAGCACGTCAGTGCGACCCAGCCACTCGTGGAACGCCCGGTAGACGGGAACGTTCACGTATGCCGCCACCAGGCGCTTCGCCTCGGCCAGCACCCTGTCGCGGTCATCGGAGGGACAGACGAAGATCCTCGCCGCCACCTCGGGGGCCGGGCGTCCGGCAGCCGAGGCCGCATCCCCCACGACCGCTGTGACCCGTTCGGCGTCCGTGGGCGACAACCAGTTGACGACCGCCCCGTCGGCTTCGCGGCCGGCCAGGCGGAGCATTCCCTCCCGGAGGGCGGCCACCACTATCGGTGGGGGCTGCGCCGGCGGTTCGGCCAGTCGGAATCCCCGGACCTGGAAGCTCTCGAAGTCCTCCGTGACCTTCTCGCCGGTGAACGCCGCACGTAGGAACCGCACCGTGTCGCGCACCCGCCTGTACGGCTCCTCGAACGGAATCCCGTTCCAACGCTCGACGATCACGTTCGAGGACGAGCCGATGCCCAGTACGAACCGCCCGGGGGCCGCCGAGGCAAGCGCTGCTGCGCTCTGTGCGAGCAGGGCCGGGCCACGAGTGAAGGCCGGCAGGATCGCCGTCCCCAACCGGAGCTCCGGCGCCCATACCGATGCCAGGGACAGGGGCGTGAGGCCGTCATACCCGTCGGCCTCGGCGGTCCAGGCGTCGGTGTACCCGAGTTCGGACAACTCGCGGAACCGGTCGGCCTGTTCGTGGAGCGGCCCGCCGAACGGAACGGTCATCCCATAGCGGGTCTCTGCGGCGGTCACCGTGGCTCCATTCGCCTGGGGTTGCGGAACTGGCATGTCTGGCTGGCGGTGGCAAGGAGGTGGCCGTCCTCCGACCAGAGGTGGACGGTGCCGTGTGCGTAGCCGTGAACGAGGCTCCCGACACGGACGTCCACCAGGATCCACTCGGTATCCACCGGGTCGACCACCCGGAGCGTGTTGTCGAGGCTCTGCCCACCACCCAGTCCCCCGCCCACGGCGTCCCGACCGCCCCACGGCACGTAGTCGCCGAGTACGGCCAGGAAGGCGGGATCCACCAGCAGGTGGTCGGGAACCCTCACCCACATGGCGACCCGGCCGTCGTCCATGGCCGGATCCCCAGCCTCGGTCCGACCACGCACGAGGCGACGTTCCAGGTTCCCCGACACCGAACGGGTGGTGGTGTGGCGGCTGGGGAACGGCGGGCAGTCCACCGGCGACGGAGCATCCGGTGGCGTCACCCAGACCCCGGACCGGGCGACGTCACGGCGGCCGAGGGTGGCGAACACGGCAATGACCTCGCGGCCGTCGACGCTCCCGCGGGCCCGGGCCTGGGTGGTGGCGCGCCCCTCGGCCATCAGGTCGACCTCTATCACGAGCGTCTCGCCGGGCTCGGCGTGCGAGATGAACTGGCCCGTGGCCCAGACGAGGGGCCTGTCGGCATCGGCTTCAAGTGCCCTCACCGCCGCACCCAGACCCGTGCCGCCGAACAGGCGCCCGGCCCCGGAGCACTCGTCCTCGGTGATCGGCAGGTGCCACGTACGGGGCTGCCCGCTTCGCCGGAGTTCCTCGCTGAGGTAGGAACGTCGAAGCATGCGTGGATGATGCCGCCGCGACGCCACGGGTCCACCATCCGGGTGGGTCAACGGTCGTTGTCACACCCCATCGTCAGGATTGTCGTATGGAAACAACGCTCCCCTTCCCCATCCAGCGACCCGGCCGGGCATCCGGTCCACAGCAGCCCCGGCGGCGTCCGACCCGGCAGGCCACCGGTCGCTCCGGGCGTCGGCCGACCCACCGGCTGGATGCCCGTACCCGGGAGATCGGCCTGGCCGGTGTCGCCAGTGCCCGCCTGGTGCTGGCCGCCTGCCGATCCGGCACCGGAGGCCCGACCGGTCCGACCGACCGGGACCCGACCGACGGCGAGGGGCCGGCGTGCAGCGACGAGCCGACCGGAAACGACGACCCGGCAGGCGCCCTACCGGTGGGCGACGCGCATCGGCACCTTCCCGAGGCAGCCTGAGCAGACCGTGCCCGGATACCTGAGACCAGTGGAGTCCCACCAGTCGACGGCCGGCCTCCTCTGGCCCGTCCTCGGCCTGGTCGCAGGCCTCCTCATCGCCTGCACGACCTCCGGCCTACCCGAGAGCGGCCTGGGCACGGTCGTCGGCGTGGTGGACGGCGACACCCTGGTGATCGACCTGGACGGGCGGTCCGAGAGCGTCCGCCTGCTCGGTATCGACACGCCCGAGACAGTCCACCCGGACCGTCCTCCCGAGTGCTTCGGCGCCGAGGCATCCGGCCGGCTGGCCCTCCTGCTGGCACCCGGAGCCGCCGTGCGCATAACGCGCGATGTGGAGGCGCGGGATCGCTATGGGCGACTCCTGGCCTACGTGGAACGCCTCTCGGACGGTCTGGTGGTCAACATGTCGCTGGTCGAGCACGGCTTCGCAGCCACCCTCCACATCGACCCGAACGACGGAATGCGACACGAGTTGGCAGCAGCCGAGGCAAGGGCACGTGCGGCCGGGCTGGGGCTGTGGTCCGCCTGCGGAGGGCCCCACGAGCCATTCGGCGGATAGGGCCGGGGTGTACCGTTCATGACGTGACCAGCGTGGGCGAACGACTCGGCCGGGATCCGGGGGACCGCCTCCTCATCCTCACCGCCGACCTGCTGGGGATGTGCCACGCATCCAACGTCGGCGTCTACGACAGCCTCCGGAGTGGGCTGGCCACCGGCGCCGGCCTCATGGTCCCGGGGCCCTGGGCCCGGGACGCCGCCTCCCACTACCGGGGAGAGCCTGTTGGCGTACACCTCACGCTGAACGCCGAGCTGGACTGCTACCGCTGGCGGGCCATCACGCAGGCACCGAGCCTGCACGATGGGGACGGCGGTTTCCCGCGCACCGTCGACGACCTCTGGAACCACGCAGACCTGGACGAGACCCGTCGCGAGTGCCGGGCCCAGTTGGAGCGGGCCGTCCTGTGGGGCTTCGACGTCAGCCACCTGAGCACCCACCTCGGCGCACTCCAGAACCGACCGGAGTTCTTCGACGTCTACCTCGAGCTGGCCCTCGACTTCGGCCTTCCCATCCGCCTGGAGGGCGGCACCGCGGAGTCCTCCGCGGGGTTCCCGTTCCGGACGCTGGCCGCCGAAGAGGGCGTCCTGACCGTGGACCACCATCGGATGCGACGGCTGGCGGACCCGGCGGCCCTGGAGCGCGAGGCAATGGACCTCCAGCCGGGCGTCACCGAGATCGTGGTCGAGCCGGCCGCCGACACGCCAGAACTCCGGGCGATCTGCGACGAGTGGGGCCGACGGGTGGACCACAGGGACCTGGCCTGCGGCAACAGCGAACTGCGAGCCGACCTGGACCGTGGACAGGTCACCCTGGTGAGTTGGAGGGACCTCCGGGAGGTCCAGCGGGCCGGCTGAACCCGGCTCAGAACTCGCTTCTGGCCGCCAGGTCCCGGAGAAGCTGGGTCCACTCGCCGCTCCCGAATACGGGCCGCAGGTCGAATACGTAGCGGGCGTATTCGTCCTCCACCTTGCACCGACCGGTCATGTAGGCCTCGTCGGGATCCAGGTCGCCGCTGAACTGGGCCACGGCATCGGCGTACTTCCAGGTCACGGTGGCCTCGGCCTCGCCGTCCCGGCCCGGAAGCAGCTCGGCGACCCGACCGTCGGTGATCACCAGCCGGAACTGGACCTTTCCATGCGGGGTCGAGGTCATGGCGAACCTCACCACGCCATCCACCCCCGGCCGACCGGGCAGTGCCGCACCGGCCTCACCCAGTGCCTCCAGCCATTCGTCGGAGAGGAACGACAGGTCGGACATCAGCCCGCGCCCGTGCTGGTCCCACGCAACCCGGCGAACAGGTCCTCCTCGAGGCCCCCTTCGGCCGGGTGACCGACGTGGCTGAACTCCAGGCGGTAGTCGTCGAACGGGTAGATGGTCCTGGCCACGTCGTCCGGGAGGCCGAACCAGAACGGCGATGCCGGGTCGATCTGCGTGGCATGGGCCCGCAGCGCCTGGATCCCCACGTCCCAGTGCTCGGCGACCGGCACCTTCGTGGTCAGCAGGTGGTCACGGGAAGGGCGCTCGAACCACCGGTCGTCGTACGGCGAGTCGATCCCGAGCTCCAGGAACTTGGCGTGCCGATCGACGATGCGGGCCCGCGACCACATCGTGTAGTACAGCTTGGATGGCTGCCAGGCCGGACCTGCCTCCGGGTACCGACCGGGATCACCGGCGGCATGGAAGGCCGGCACCGTCACGTCGTGCACCTGCACGTGGTCGGGGTGGTCGTACTCGCCCCTGGCATCCGGGTAGGTGACGATGACCTGGGGTCGGACCCGTCGGATGATCGCCACCAGGCGGCCGACGGCTTCGTCGGGTTCGGCGTTGGCGAAGGCCCCCGAGTGGGCATTTGCTTCGGACTCCTTCATCCCGGAGTCCCGGTAGCCGAGCATCACGACCTCGTCGTATCCGATGATCGCCGCCGCCCGTGCCAACTCGGCCTCCCGGACCGCAGCCAGGTCGTCACGGACGTCGGGCCTGTCCATCTCCGGGTTCAGGATGTCGCCGGCCTCACCGCCGGTGCAGCACACCAGCACGCAGTGCACTCCCTGGGCGTTCAGGCAGGCGACCGTCGCCGCACCCTTGGAGGCCTCGTCGTCCGGGTGGGCGTGGACCGTCAGAAGGCGAAGTGGGGCATCAGGGGAAACTGCTGGCACGATCCGAAACCGTATCGGCGCCGCCGGTGGCACCACGTCCGACGCGGACACCATTGCCGACCTCCGTAGTACGTTGAGGACTCTGGACGGCGAACCTCCCGGTGGAGCCGGTCCGACACGAGCCGAGGAGCACGAGCATGGATCCCGAGGTCTGGCGCTGGATCTGGCTGGCGGCCGCCGCCACCTTCGTGGTCGGCGAGATCGCCATGACCGGCGCCTTCTTCCTCCTGCCGTTCGGCGTGGGTGCCACCGCCGCCACCGCAATCGCCTTCGCCGGTGCCGATCCCGTCTGGCAGTGGCTGGCCTTCGTGCTGGTGTCGATCGCATCGTTCGGCGCCATGAGGCCAATGGCCAGGCGGATGGAACGGGGCGGCAACCCGGTCGGCGTGGGAGCCGGCCGCCTCGTCGGCGAGACCGGCGTCGTCGTCACGGACCTCTCTCCGGACCCGGAACGAATGGGAACGGTCCGCATCGGCCGCGAGGAATGGCACGCCGAGACCCCTGATCGTGGCCACCTCCCCGCCGGAACCCCCATCCGGGTCGTCCTCATCGAGGGCACCCGGGCCGTGGTCCAGCGAACGGACTGAGCACCCCGAGAGTGACCGAACCGACCAACCAGCCACCACCTGAGGAGCCCCGTTGATTGCAGCAGTAGTTGTCCTCATCGTCATCGCCTTCGTCCTGTTCGTGTTCGCCGCGGCAGGCATCAAGATCGTCCGGCCTTTCCAGAAGGGCATCGTCGAACAGCTGGGCCGCTACAAGGCGACCGTCACGCCCGGACTGAAGCTGATCATTCCTCTCATCCAGTCGCTGACCCGCGTCGACATGCGGGAACAGGTCGTCGACGTGCCGCCGCAGGAGGTCATCACCAAGGACAACGTGACGGTGACCGTCGACGCCGTCATCTACTACGAACCCACCGACCCCCAGCGGCTCATCTACAACGTGGCCAACTTCCTCATGGCCATCACGAAGTTGGCACAGACGAACCTTCGCAACGTGATCGGCGATATGAGCCTGGACAACGCCCTCACCTCACGGGACAACGTCAACGTCACCATGCGACAGGTGCTGGACGACGCCACCGACAAGTGGGGCGTCCGGGTGGTCCGCGTCGAGATCCAGCGGATCGACCCGCCGCTCGACGTGATGAACGCCATGCACGAGCAGATGAAGGCCGAGCGGACCCGGCGAGCCGTGGTCCTGGAGGCCGACGGCACCCGCGAGGCGGCAATCGCCCGGGCCGAGGGCGACAAGCAGGCCGTGATCCTGAGCGCCGAGGCGATCCGGCAACAGGCGATCCTGGAGGCCGAGGGCGAGGCCCAGGCCATCCGGGCCGTGGCCGACGCCGAGCGCTACCGGCAACTGACGGTGGCCGAGGGCGAGGCCGAGGCTGTGCGAAGTGTCTACGGGGCCATCCACGACGGCAACCCCACGCCTGACCTGCTGGCCATCAAGTACCTGGAGGCCCTCGGGACCGTCGCCGACGGACGGGCCACCAAGATCTTCCTGCCGGCGGACATGAGCGCCACCCTGGGTTCCCTGGGAGCCATCGCCGAACTATTCACCGGCGAGGCCCCGGAGACCGACCAGACACCAGAGGCGGCACCTGCACCCGAGGCGGCACCTGCACCCGAGGCCACGCCGTCTGACTGAACAGGGGACGACGGCCCATCCGGCTCAGGCCACCGTCCAAACGGGCAGGGGTCGGCTCGCAGTCGACCCAGCAGGGCCGGACCGTGACCCGCTAGCCGACGGGTACCAGCTCGTCCTCGCCACCCTCGTCCTCGACGAGCTCCCAGCCGCACATGGCGGCCAACAAGACCTGGCCCTCCTCGGGGCCGCTGGCGATCAGCTCGTCGCCGGCGGCGAGTCGAACCGCGCCACGGGGCCGGTAGACGTAGCCGCCACCCCGCCGGATGGCCAGCACCGTGAACCCCGGCACGATGTTCAACTGGAGGTCCTTCAGCGTCGAACCGTCAACGGTGGAACCCCCGGCAACGGGGAACCGAACCGCAACCTCGTCCGCCTCGCCGAGCGCTATTCCGAGGATCGGATGGAGTTCCTCGCCCTCCTCGATCAGCCAGACCATGGCCCGGGCCTGGTCGCCCAGGTCCTCGGCGGCCTCGGCCAGGTGGAGCAGCCCCCGAAGCGACGAGGGGTCCATGCCATCGGCGGCGGCACGCAGCACCCAGAGCTCCAGGTGGTCCCTCATCTCGTCCAACCTCTGCTCCAGGTGGCCCACCTCGGCAGCCAGCCCCCTGTCTCCCAGGACCAGCGCACTGTAGGCCACGCCCACCGCGGCCTCCGAGAGGTTCTTCATCTCCACCAGCACGTCCACGGCCCGGTCCAGGTCGGTGAGGGCCTCTCCCCCGTCGGGGCGCGGCGGTTCCCAGACAGGGGCGGCGGCCAGCTCGCGCAGCCGGGTGATGCCATCCGGTGAGCCGTGCAGGAACAGCACGTCGCCCGGAATCAGGACCGTGTCGCCGTCCACGTCGGTGATCCACTGCCGTCCACGACGCACCGCCATGACCCGCATGCCGGCCTGGACCGTCAGCTCGAGGGCCGAGAGCGGCCGGTGGGCCATGTGGGATCCGTCGCTGACCAGCACCCGGTGTGACACCTCCTCGGCGTCGGAGAGGTCGGCAACGAGTTGCTGGGGGATGCCGAGGCGGTGGGTGACGATCCGGGCGATGTCCACGGCGTCATTGGCCATGCGTTCGATGGCGGACACCACCTGGAGCACCGACGACATCCCCTCGGCCTCCCGGGGGCTGCGGGCGGCCATGACGCACACGGCCCGCATGTCGTGGACCAGCTCGCTCATCTGCTGCTCCAGTTCGTCGACCTCTTCGGCCATGTCCGGGTCGCCGAAGTAGACCGCGGCATACGCCAGGTCGACCATCAACTCCGAGGTGTCCTTCGCCTCGGCCAGCATGGCCCGCAGGTTGCGGGGTCTCTCGTCCATCAGGTCCTCGCTAGATGTAGTGGGTGAATGGTATTCCCGCCCGTCCGGCGGTCGTGGAGGGTTGCGAAATGACGTCCGGGCGGCATGGTCATGCCACCCCCACGGCCACCATGGCCAGGATGAGGGTGAACGCCCCGACGAGGTCGAGGGCCGACATCACCACCGGGATGCCGTAGGTGTCCGGATCCAGGCCGTACCGGTAGGCGGCCATCGTCGTGTAGTACGCCACGACCACCACCAGCACCGTGGCCACCAGGCCTGCCATGAGGACCACGGCCATCAGGTCGGTGATCCCGGGCGTGGTCTGGCCCGTGGCCACCGAGGCCAGCTGGGCGACCACGGCGCAACAGGCGAAGACGGGGACGGCGAGGAACGCCAGCGACCGGACCTCACGGAGGCTGGAGCGCGACGGCAGCGGGGTGGCGTCATCCAGGCCAAGGTGGAACTGGGTGGAGAGGCGACTCGAGAGGATCCCCCCCAGGGCGCCCGCCGTTCCCAGGAAGGCCGGAAGCAGGATGAGCATCGCCTCGGCGGCCAGCAGGTCGTCCAGGCGCCTCTCGACCGTCACGCCGGCCACCAGGTCCAGCACCCCGGCCACCGCCAGCACCGGCAGCGACTGTCGGACGATGCGCCTGGCGTCGACCAGGGGGGATCGCCATGCCGCAACCAGCACCACGACGGCCATCACTCCCAGACCTCCGCCCAGCATCTCGGTGGACCCGGAGTGGCCGGCCAGGCCGGCCGCAAGCACCAGGGCCGGCACGGTGGCCAGGTCGCCGAGGGTGGAGACCAGCGGCGCAAGGACGTTGTCCAGATCCCAGCCGAAGCGGACCGATCCTGCAGCCAGACCGAGGGTCACCGCTCCGACGAAGACCGAGGCCACCAGGCCCCCCAGGGTCGACACCACGACGAAGTCGGCCAGGGTCATCGTCGGGGCTACGCCGAACACGACGGCCGTGCCGCTGGCCATCACGCCGAGGGCCGCACTCATCACGACGCTCAGGGCGGCAGCCCCGACCAGGTTCTGCCCGACCACGCCATCGGGTCTGGTCGAGAGTCGGAAGGTTCCGGCGTGCACGGCGGTTCCCAGGCGACTCCCCATGGCCCCGAACACGTTGCCCCGCAGTGCAATGGCACCCGGCACGAGGAGGAGGAGGCCCGGCAGTTCGGCCAGCGTCCCCTCCGATGCGGCCAGCACCATGCCACCGGCGGATGCGGCCAGCACCCCGATGGAGAGCGCCGCGATCCGCTGCCGCACATCGGCCGAGGGGGCAGCCGTGAGGAGGCGCTGGGCGGAACGCATTGCACCATTGTGCTGGACCACCGGTCCGTCGACGGGGTCATTCCCGGCGACGTCCGCTGCCGACGGCCAGACCGGGCGGTGACCGGCACCTGCGTCGTCCGGGCTCAGCGGAAATCCCGGGAACGGGCCGGTGGGCGGACCCCGAGGGGAGCCAGGTGCTCCGCCACCACGTTGACCACCCCCTCGGAGGCCTCCACCCGACCCCGCACGACCAGCGCCGACGCCGCTACCGCCACGTCGCGGTAGCGGACCCAGCAGCCCTTCGAGACCACCACGTTCACCAACCCGGTCTCGTCCTCCAGGTTCAGGAACGTGACCCCACCGGCTGTGTTTGGGCGCTGCCTGTGGGTGACCACCCCTGCCACCCTCACCCGGGCCCCATCACGCACCGACCGAAGGTCCACCGCCGTGATCACGCCCTCGGCCGCCAGACGGCTACGGATGAACCGGGTGGGGTGCCCCTCGGGAGACACCCCGGTGGCCCAGAGGTCCGCACGGGCCACCTCCGGAGCGCCCATGGCCGGCAACGGTGGGGGCTCGGTCCCGGTGACCACCCCGGCGAGGCGGTCGGGTCCGGTGGCGGCCAGTGCCCCAGCCACCCACAGGGCCTCCCTCCGGTCCACGTCGAAGCCGGCGAACGCCCCGGCGGTGGCCAGGGCCTCCATGGCGGGACGACCGGGATCCATCCGTCGCTGGAGGTCCTCGATGGACGTGTAAGGCCGGCCGGCGGCGATGGCGGCGGCGAGGCCCCCTCCGATGCCACGGACCGACCCGAGGCCCATCCGGATGGCTGGCCCACCATGGCCCCGGCCCCCATCGGAGGATCCCGGGACTCCCGGACCCATGGGCTGCGGCTCCCCCTGCTCGAGGGTGGCATCGGCGGCAGACATGTTCAGGTCCGGGGTGCGGACCTCCACGCCGTGGCGACGGGCATCCTGGACCAGGGTGTGCGGCGAGTAGAAGCCCATGGGCTGGGCGTTCAGCAACCCGGCGCAGAACGCCGCCGGGTGGTGGAACTTCAGCCATGAGCTGGCGTACACGAGGTGTGCGAACGACACGGCATGGCTCTCCGGGAATCCGTAGTCGGCGAAGGCGGCCAGCTTCTCCCAGACCTGTCCGGCGATGTCGGACTGGACCCCGCGCTCCCCCGCCCCGTCCAGGAAGCGCTGGTGGAGGGCCTCCATGCGGGCATGGCTGCGCTTGGAACCCATTGCCTGTCGGAGCCTGTCGGCCTCGGCGGCGGTGAATCCAGCGACGTCCATGGAGAGGCGCATGAGCTGCTCCTGGAACAGCGGGATGCCGAGGGTTCCAGCCAGGGCGTCCTCGCACGACGGGTGGAGGTAGGTGACCTCCTCCTGGCCGTTCCTGCGCCTGATGTAGGGATGGACCGACCCGCCCTGGATCGGACCGGGCCGGATGAGGGCGATCTCGACCACCAGGTCGTGGAAGCAACGGGGCCGCAACCGGGGCAGGGTCGCCATCTGGGCCCGGCTCTCGATCTGGAACACCCCGATGGTGTCGGCGGCGCAGATCATGTCGTAGACGGCATCGTCCTGCTCCAGACGTGACAGGTCGACCCGGATTCCCTCGTGTGCGGCCACCATGTCCAGGGTGTGGTGCAGGGCGCTGAGCATGCCCAGCCCCAGCAGGTCGAACTTGACCAGCCCCACGGCGGCACAGTCCTCCTTGTCCCACTGCAGGACGCTGCGGTTGGCCATGCGCCCCCACTCCACCGGGCACACCTCGGCCATCGGACGGTCACAGATGACCATGCCCCCGGAATGGATGCCGAGGTGCCTGGGGGCGTCGCACAGCTCCCCGGCCAGGGTGGCCACGTCGGCGGGGATCCCCGCCGGGGCCTCCCCGCCGTCGTTCGTGGGCGCTGGCACCCGTCCCCGACGCTCCAGGCCCTTGGCGAAGGCGTCCTGGAGGCCCGGGGCGTATCCCAGCGCCCGGGCCGCGTCGCGCACCGCCGAGCGGGCCCGGTACGTGATGACGTTGGCCACCTGGGCGGTGTGCCTGCGGCCGTAGCGGCCGTACACGTACTGGATGACCTCCTCCCGACGACCGCTCTCGATGTCGAGGTCTATGTCGGGCGGCCCATCGCGCTCCGGGGAGAGGAACCGCTCGAAGAGCAGGCCCAGGCCCACGGCGTCGGCGTTGGTGATGCCCAGCGCGTAGCAGACCGCCGAGTTGGCCGCCGACCCCCGTCCCTGGCAGAGGATCCCCTCCCGCCGGCAGAACTCCACGATGTCCCACACCACGAGGAAGTAGCCGGGGAATCCGAGGCCGGAAATCACGTCCAGCTCCCGGTCGATCTGGGCCCATGCCCCGGCGACGCGTTCGGAGGTGCGTTCCCCGTAGCGGTCGGTGGCCCCATCGGCGGCCAGCCGGCGCAGTAGGGACATCTCGTCCAGCCCGTCGGGGCACGGGTAGGGCGGCAGGCCCGGAGCCACCAGCCGGAGGTCGAAGGCACACCTGGCACCCAGGTCGGCTGCGGTCGCCACGGCGGACGGCCACCGTGCGAACCGGTGGGCCTGCTCCACCCCGGAGCGCAGGTGGGCCGCCCCCGTGGGCGGGAGCCAGCCGTCCAGTTCCTCCATGGACCTGCGGGCCCTCACCGCCGCCATGGCGGTGGCCAGGCGGCGACGGGCCGGACGGTGGTAGTGGACGTTGTTGGTGGCCACCAGGTCCAGGCCGGCATCCACGGCCAGCCGGGCCAGGGCGTCATTCCGCTCGGCGTCCAACGGGTATCCGTGGTCCCATATCTCGACCACCACCCGGTGGCGGCCGAACCGTTCCACCAGGTCGTCCAGGGCCCGTCGTGCCGCCACCGGTCCACCGCTCTGGAGGGCTGCCGGGACGGCACCCTTCCGGCAGCCGGTGAGTACCGTCCAGTGGGGGTCCGCCCCGGCCAGGTCGGTGAGCCGGTCCACCGAGAGCCGGGGGTGGCCCTTGGTGCCCGCCAGCTGGGATTCCGATATGGCGGTACCCAGCAGGGCGTAGCCAGCCGGGTCGTCGGCCAGCACCAGCAGGTGGGTGGCCGACGGATCCGGGACGGCGCTACGCGACGTCGATGCGTCCAACGAGAGCTCGCTGCCGAAGACCGTCGGCAGGCCGTGTTCCCGGGCCGCCTCGGCGAACCGGACCACCCCGTAGAAGCCGTCGTGGTCGGTCAGCGCCAGGGCGGTGAGCCCCAGGCGGACCGCTTCGGCCGCCAGCTCTTCGGGCGACGAGGCCCCGTCCAGGAAGCTGAAGTTGGAGTGGCAGTGCAACTCCGCGTAGGGAACCCCGCCTCCCGGCCCCGCACCGGGCAACGGTTCCACGCATGAGGGTCGCTCCGCCGGGAGCGGGGCCCGGCGGGGGGCAGGATCGAACGGACGGTCGGAGAGGCGGCCCTCCAACTCACGCCACGACATCCGGGAACTGGACCAGCCCATCCATGGACCGTATCGAACAGGTGTTCGATCCTCAACCGGGGTGATGGTCCTCCGGTCGGGGACGCCGGGTCGGGCTCAGCCCACGAGCCCCCTCACCAGGGCGTCGACCTCGGGACCGCAGTCGCTCAGGTCGCCGTCGGCGATGCACGGCTGGCCCAGCAACTGGGCCATCAGCTGGGCCCCGAGGTTCCCGAACATCCCCGCCGTGGTGCTGGGCGGTGGAACGGTGGTCGTCGGAGCGGCAGCGGTGGTTGTAGGCGGAACCGTGGTCGTGGTGGTGGGTGGAACCGTCGTGGTCGGCGGAACCGTCGTGGTCGTCGTGGGTGCTGTCGCCACGGCGTCGACCGGGAGGCCGCGTGCCTCGTTCTCGGCAATGTGCGCCGCCCGGGTGGCCGGCCCGTACCAACCGTCGGCCTCGACCCCCAGTACCCGCTGGAGCACGACGGCGTCCGCGCTGAGCCCCCACGCATAGGAGGCGGTCAGTACCGCCGCCTCGTCCACCGGAGCCAGCGTCGTGGTGGGTGGAACCGTGGTCACGGAAGCAGGCACCGCGGTGGTCGGCGGAGCCGGAACGGTGGTCACCGGCACAACCGTGGTGGAGGCCGTCGAGGCGGTGTCGACCGACGACGTTTGCGCAGCGTCGGCTGGCGATGCAGCCTCGACGGCCGCGGATGCCACCAGGGTCGCCGGAGAGGCCGAGACCGGGTACAGGACCGGCCGCACCGACGGTTCGGCCACACGCGCAGCGAACACCACCACCACTCCTATGACGCCAAGCATCACGATGGCATTCAGCATCCGGCGAATCACGGGGTACAGCCTCGCATCGCGGGGCCTGAATTCCGCGGCACCCGGCGTGGCGTGTGACACCCGCCTCGACCGGTGCCGGACCCGTACGGGCGGACGCATCCCGGTGGCACAGGAGCCCACCGCCCTGAATCAACATTTTGTCAATGCGACAGGCGGGCTTTGGCTAGCCTTCGCGCATGAGCAGACCCAGCGACTCCGGAATCGGCGCCTTCGCAGCGCCCACCTTCGACGCCTCCACCTTCGATGCCTCCGCCTTCGGGTTGTCCACCGAACTGGTGGACGGCGACCGCTACCAGCGCAGCGTCGACAGGTTCCGGGAACAGGGCGTGGTCCTGCCCACGTTCGCCCAACTGGCGGACCCGTCCGGCATCCCGGACGGCATCCGCTCGGCGCTGGCTGCGGTCGACCGCAACGCCGCCGACCCCCTGAACCTGTTCCGCGTGCACTGGTACAACGACCTCCACGGCGGCTTCACCGACGTGCCGGAACACGTGGTCCTCCCACAGGAACTGACCGGCGTGCCGGCGCCGATCATCGTGGCGTTCGGCAACCGGTTCCCGATGATCGGTGCCCACAAGGTCCTGGCCGCCTACTCCTGCCTGGTTCCTCGGATCCTCACCGGCGAGTACGACCCCACCGTGCACCGGGCGATCTGGCCCTCGACCGGCAACTACGCCCGGGGTGGCGTCGCCATCTCGCGCCTCATGGGCTGCCGGGGCGTCGCCGTGCTCCCGGAGAACATGAGCCGGGAACGCTTCGAGTGGCTGGACGAGTGGATCGCCGACCCGGACGACGTGATCCGCACCACCGGCTCGGAGAGCAACGTGAAGGAGATATACGACGCCTGCGACGAGCTGGAGAAGGACCCCGGCAACTTCATCCTGAACCAGTTCACCGAGTTCGCCAACCACGTGGGCCACCACGAGGTGACCGGTCGGGCCCTGGAGCACCTCTACCTGCACCACGCAGCCCTGCGCCCCGGCCTGCGCCTGGCGGCCTTCGTAGCCGCCTCGGGCTCGTCGGGGACGCTGGCGGCCGGTGAACGCCTCAAGGCCGACCACGGGGCGAGGATCGCCGCGGTCGAGGCCCTGGAGTGCCCGACGATGCTCTACAACGGATTCGGCGAACACAACATCCAGGGAATCGGAGACAAGCACATCCCCCTGATCCACAACGTCACCAACACGGACGTCGTCGTCGGCGTCTCGGACTCGGCCTGTGACGAGCTGGGGATGGCCTTCTGCACCCCCGAGGGGCTGGCCCATATCGCCTCCCTGGGCGTGGATGGCGCCGTCATCGACACCCTCCGCCACTTCGGCCTTTCCAGCATCTGCAACGTGGTGGCTTCGATCAAGACAGCAAGGGAACTGGACCTGGGGCCGGAGGACGCCATCGTCACGGTGGCGACCGACGGGTCCGAGATGTACGGCAGCGAACGCGAGTCCATGGGCGCCGGCCGCTACGCCGGCGGATTCGGGCCGTCCGAGGCCGCAGCCGCGGTGGCCAGCCACCTGCTGGGAGCCGACACCTCCCACGTGGAGGTCCTGGATGAGATCGGCAGGAACCGCATCTTCAACCTCGCGTACTACACGTGGGTCGAGCAGCGCGGAATCGACTTCGCCGACTTCGAGGTCCGACGGGGGCAGGACTTCTGGCGCCATGTCCAGACCATGGCCCCGACATGGGATGCCATGATCGACGAGCTCAACGGCCGTGCCGGCGTGCCGGCCGCCGACTGAGCGCAACGGCCACCAGCGGGACGATGGACGGCGCCCCGCCCGACGGACCCGACCCCGGAATCGGCTGGCTGGGCAGCCCGCCGGGTGCCACCTGGCCGGGGTCGGAGGACCCACTGGCCGACGACGCCAACCCGTTCATCACCTTCCGGACCCTGCTCTGGTCGCACCACGCAGCGCTGGCCGCCGGCTGGTCGGACGACCGGTACGTGGACCTCGTCCGTCGCCTGGACGAGGCCGTCGCCGACGTGGACGGCCTGGGCTTCCAGGTCACCCCGTACCGCCACCTGGTCGCCCTGGGCGACGCCGTCGGCCAGACGGGGGGCATCTGGGCCAAGGACGAGACCGGCAACGTGTCGGGCAGCCACAAGGCCCGGCACCTGTTCGGCCTGGCCCTCCACCTGGAGGTCGACGGGGTCCCGTCGACCACGCCATTGGCCATCGCGTCGTGTGGCAACGCCGCCCTGGCCGCTGCGACCGTCGCACGTGCCGCCGGGCGACCGCTGGCCGTACAGGTCCCGACGTGGGCCGACGAAGGCCTGCTGGGACGACTCGACGACCTGGGGGCCGACGTGAGGGTCTGCGAGCGACGCGCCGGCGAGGCGGGCGATCCCTGCCTCCACCGGTTCCGGGAGATGGTGGCCGACGGAGCCGTCCCGTTCTGCTGCCAGGGCACGGAGAACCTCCTCACGCTGGACGGTGGCCGGACACTGGGCTTCGAGCTGGCCGCCCAGTGGGCCGCCCACGGCCGCTCACCTACCCGCCTTCTCGTGCAGGTCGGCGGCGGTGCACTGGCCAGCAGCACCGTTCAGGCCCTGGACGATGTGGTGGCCCGTGGCGGCCCCACGACGCGGCCACGCCTGGTCGCCGTCCAGCACGAGGGCTGCGCACCCCTCGCCAGGGCGTTCAACCGTGTGGCGGTAGCCGACGATCCGATGGCGACGCTGGTCCTGCCGGATGCCACGTCGGACGATGGCAGCGCCATGTGGCCATGGATGGACCCGGCATCGGTGGCCACCGGGCTACTGGACGACGTCGTCTACGACTGGCGGGCACTGGTCCACTACATGCTGCTGGGGCCGACCCCGGGCGGCCCGGTGGTGGCCACCGAGGCGGACGTGGTCGAGGCCTACGCCCTGGTGATGGCCCACACCGGGGTGCCCGCCGACCCGACCGGAACGGCCGGCCTGGCGGGGCTGCTGGCCGCCCGACGGGACGGCTGCATCGATCCCGACGAAGAGGTCGTGATCCTCCTCACCGGCGTCGATCGGTCCTGACCCACGGACTGCGGGCCTCTCCCGCGGAGGCAACCGCCGGGGTCGACGCTCCCCACGATCCGCCCGCCCGCTCAGCGCTCCTCGCGCCGGTAGGCGATGCCGAGAGCCGCCGGTGCCGGAGACGGCCGGTTCCGCGACCTGATGGAGATGGCCACCAGCACGCCGACGGTCAGCAGGTACGGCAGCATCGACAGGAGGATGGGCGAGAAGTCCACCCCGAAGGTCTGGAGGCGGGTCTTGAGCGCCAGCGTGAGGCCGAACAGGAGTGCTCCGAGGGCCACCCGACCCGGCCGCCAGGCACCGAAGATCACGAGTGCCACGGCGATCCAGCCCCGACCTGCCACCACGCCCTCTGCCCACTGTGGGGTGATGGACAGCGTCAGGTAGGCCCCGGAGGCGCCAGCCAGGGCCCCTCCGGTGGCGACGGCCCCCAGCCGCAGTCCGGCCACCGAGTGCCCGGCGGCATCGGCGGTCGGCGCCGACTCCCCGGCTGCCCTGACGGCCAGGCCCAGACGGGTCCGTCCCAGCACGAACCAGGCAGCAAGGCCGGCCAGCACGGCCATGTAGACCAGCGGTGACTGCTGGAACAGCACCGGGCCTACCCACGGGATGTCCGACAGCGGTCCCCAGTCCACCGGCACCAGCTCGGCGCCTGCCGGCTGGCCGACGGAACCCTTGCCGATGTAGGCGGCGAGACCGATTCCCAGGATGGTCAGGGAGAGCCCCGAGACCACCTGCTCGGCTCCCAGGACGACGGTGAACAGGCCGTGGAGCAACCCGATGAGGGCTCCTGCCGCGATGGCGGCGACCAGGGCCACCCACGGGTTGCCGGTCTGGAGTGCCACCACGAACCCGGTGACCGCTCCGATTGCCATCATCCCCTCGACGCCGAGGTTCAGGATCCCGGCCTTCTCCGTGATCATCTCGCCGAGGGCGGCCAGGTAGAGGAGGGCACCGAACGAGACCGTGGCCTCCAGCAGGCCGATGAACGACGCCTCGGTCACGACTCCGCCCCGGCCGATGGCGTCTCGACGGTTTCACCGGCCACCATCTGGATCCGGTAGCGACCCAGCACGCCGGCGGCGATGGCACCGAACAGGATGAGGGCCTGGAGGATGGTCGAGACCGACGACGACACACCCATGGTCTGGATGCTCTGGCCACCTATCTGCACCGCGCCGAACAGCAGGGCCACGGCGGCGACGCCGGACGGGCGCATGAGGGCCAGGGCCGCCACGATGATCCCGGCAAAGCCGAAACCGTTGGAGAGGCCCTCCGTGATCCGATCGGCATTACCCGACAGCTCCACGCCACCGGCGAAGCCGGCCACACCACCGGAGAGGACCAGGACGGTCAGGATCTTGCGCTTCAGGGAGATCCCGGCGTAACGGGCCGTGGCACCGGAGGATCCGGCCACCCGGAGCTCGTAGCCCCAGGCCGTACGGCTGACGGCCAGGCCGAACAGGGCGATGACGATCCCGGCCAGCACCACGCCAACGTGCGCCCGCTCGAAGAGCGTGGGCAGGCGGCCATTGTCGGGGAGCATCGGCGCCAACGGGAAGTTGTGCGAACCCGGGTCCTTCCAGCGGCCGTGGATGAGCCACTGGACGAGCCGGATGGCCACTTCGTTCAGCATGAGCGTGGTGATGATCTCGTTGACGCCGATCCGGGCACGGGCGATCGCAGGACCCAGGGCCAGCAGGCCACCGCCGACCACCGCGGCGGCCAGCATCGCGGTCACGAGGACCGGTCCCGGCCAACCGCCGCCGATGCGCGCCACCCAGGCGGCCCCGATCGCCCCGGCCATGATCTGGCCCTCGGCTCCGATGTTCCAGAGCCCCATGGAACCGGCCACCGCCACGGCCAGGCCAGCGAGGCCCAGGGGCACCGCCCGGTTGAGGGTCACCGACCATGCCCGCGGATCTCCCAACGAGGCATCGAACATGCGCGCGTAGACGCGCAGCGGATCGTGGCCCGAGCCGACCAGCAGGAACACCCCCACCACCAGGGCAACCACCAGACCCACGCCGAAGGCCAGTGGCTGGCCACCTCGTAGCACCCGGTCGCGACGGGCAAGCACCGGCCACCTCATGCGGATGCCGCGCCCGCCGGGCGGTGACCCACCATGGCCTCGCCGATCTCGTGGCGCCCGGCCAGCTCGGGATCGAACTCGGCGACGACCCGACCTCCGTGCATGACCAGGAGTCGGTCGGTCAGCGTCAGGAGCTCATCGAGGTCCTCGGAGATCAGCAGGATGGCGACGCCTGCCCCACGCTCCGCCACCAGCAGGTCCTGGATGGCCTTTACCCCCTGTACGTCCAGGCCGCGGGTCGGCTGGGCAGCCACCACCACCCGGGGTCGGCCGCTCAACTCCCGTCCGACCAGGAGGCGCTGCAGGTTGCCGCCCGAGAGTCCGGCGATCGGCTGGTCGAGCGGTCCGGTACGTACTGCGAAGCGCTCCACGAGGTCCCGACAGTGCGCCACGGCCGCCTCGTGATCCAGGAACGGACCGCGCCTGTGGGTGGAGTAGGTACGGAGTATGGCGTTATCGGTGACGCTCAGGCGCGGAGCCAGGCCGACACCCATCCGGTCCTCGGGTATGTAGCCCAACCCGGCTCCGAACCGCTGGCGTGGGGTGGCCGCCGTGAGGTCCATCCCGTCCATGTGCACGGTTCCACCGGTTGTCGGACGCAGCCCGGCGATGGCCTGGGCGAGCTCGCGCTGTCCGTTCCCGGCCACCCCGGCTATGCCGACGATCTCGCCGGCGTGGACCGTCAGGTCGACACCGTGCAATGCCTGGAGGCCCCGGTCGTCCAGGCACCCCAGGCCGACGACCTCCAACTTCGGCCCGCCGGCCACCACCGGTGGCGGACGTTGGCTGATCACCGGTGCCGAACCCACCATGAGCCCGGCCAGCGCCGAGGAGTCGGTCTCGGACACCGGCAGCGAGGCTGCGACCGTCTCGCCGCCACGGAGCACCGTGGCCTCGTCGCAGAAGCCGGTCACCTCGTGCAGCTTGTGGCTGATGAAGACCACCGTGCGGTCGTCGTCGGCCATGTGTCGCAGGATGCGGCCCAGCTCGTCGGCCTCTCCGGGAGTGAGCACCGCCGTGGGCTCGTCCAGGATCAGGATGCGGGCGTCGCGCCAGAGTGCCTTCAGGATCTCGACGCGCTGGCGCTCGCCCATGGAGAGCTGCCAGACCGGCCTGTCAGGCTCCGTGGCCAACCCGAAGCGTTCAGCCAGATCGGCGACCGCCGACTCCACGGCCTGGCGACGGACGATGGGTTCTGCTGCGCCCAGGACCACGTTCTCGGCAACGGTGAACGACGGCACCAGCCGGAACTCCTGGTGGACCATTCCCACTCCGGCAGCCAGCGCATCGGAGGGCGAGCGGAAGTGGTGGACGACGCCGTCGATCCGGACCTCTCCCTCGTCGGGCCGGTAGACGCCCGACAGCACGTTCATGAGCGTCGACTTCCCGGCGCCGTTCTCTCCGAGGACGGCGTGAACTGTGCCGGCCCGGACCGACAGGTGCGCGCCCGCGTTGGCCACCACCCCGGGAAATCGCTTCCAGATGCCGCTCAGCTCGACCGCTGGCGCCGTCGCCGCGGGCGCATCGTCGGGAGGTTGGATCATCTGGTCATCCGGTCTCTGGCGCCGCCACTGGCAACCGGACGTGACGGCGCCGGCGGGTCGTCCCCGCCGGCGCCGACTACGTCAGGAGGTGGGAATCAGCCGAGTGAACCGACCACCCCTTCGACGAACACGTCCATGCTGAGCATGGTGCCGTCGTCCAGGACGTCACCTGCCGCCACGTAGACGCTGCCGTCCTGGGCGTTGATCGGACCCTGGAACGGATGGAAGGAACCGTCGATGATCTGCTGCTTCCGTTCGGCGACCGCCGCCTTCACGGCTGCGTCGACATCGGCGGCAATGGGTGCCAGGTCGACGACTCCGTCGGCCATCGAACCCCAGTAGTAGCCACCCTCGTAGGTGCCGTCCGTGGCCTGCCCGATGATCTCGGTGTAGCGCGGGCCCCAGTTCCAGACCGGAGCGGTGAGGTGTGCCGCCGGGGCATGTGCGCTCATGTCGGAGTTGTAGGCCACCCAGCGGGCGCCTGCCGCCTCGGCCTTCTCGCCGGCAGCGGTGGAGTCCTGGTGCATGGCGATCACGTCGGCACCCTTGTCCAGCATGGCCTGGGCTGAGTCGCCTTCGACCACCGGATCGAACCAGGTGCTGGTCCAGACCACCTCGACCTGGGCGTCAGGGTTGACCTCCCGCACGCCGAGGGTGAAGGCGTTGATGCCCCGGATCACCTCAGGGATCGGGAAGGCGGCCACGTATCCGATGAGGTTCGAGGACGTAGCCGAACCGGCGACCATGCCGGACAGGTAGCGGGGCTCGTACATGCGGCCGAACGTGTTGCCGAAGTTGGTCCCGTTGGCCTTGTAGCCGGACACGTGGTCGAACACGACGTCCGGGAACTCCTCGGCCAGGGCCTCCATGTCGTCCATGTAGCCGAACGAGGTGCCGATGATGACGTTGAAGCCCTGCTCGATGAAGTCACGTGCGTAGTTGCCGAAGTCGGCGGTGCCCTCCGGGACGGCCTCCACGAATGCGGTCTCCACGCCGGTCTCGGCGGCCGCCTCCTGACGGCCCTGGTCGTGGGCGTACGTCCAGCCGGCATCGCCGACAGGTCCCACGTAGATGAAGGCCGCCTTGGTTGAGCTTTCGTCGTCCGACCCGCACGAGGCGGCTACGAGCGAAAGGCCCAGGACGACGGCCAGCAGGCCAAACAGACTACGTCTCACTTTGGTTCTCCCTTCGGCCGAACCGGTTCGGACCCCAATAGTCCTGGACACCCGGGCGCGGCACTGTCCGCAGCATGCCACATGGGATCGGGGACCGCTCCCCCTCACTGCCCGCGCGCAGGTCGCCGGTCAGGCGACGGTGAGCTGCAACGAGACCCGGGTGGCACCGTTGGCGATGGCCGCCCGGACCACCGCGTCCACAGTGTCCAGAACCGTCCCCGACTCCCCGCTGAGAGCGGTACCGAACGGTCCCACCTCGACGGTCAGCCCGGCCGCTTCGGCCACGTCGACGGCCGCCCTCACGTGGGGTCCCGGCGCCCCCTCCACGAAGGGTTCGATGGTGAACTCGGCTGCTATCTCCACGTCGCCATCATGGCCCATCAGGACCGTTGGAGGCGCACGCCGTTCAGACCTCCCAGAGGCGGCGGGAGCGATTCGCCAGGTCGCGGTGCGCTGCCGCAAGGTCGGTGCCGACCACCTCGCCATCGGCCACCACCGCCCGCCCGTCCACGAAGAGGTGCCTGACCCTGCGGTCCGGTCCCAGCACGAGGGCGGTGAGGGCATCGACCATGTCGCCCAGGTCGTCGCCGGGCCAGACGGCCAGGTCGGCCCGCATGCCGACCTCCAGCGATCCGACGTCGTCCAGTCCCAGGCACCGGGCGCCACCCTTGGTGCCCATCTCGACCACGTCGGCCGGCATGAGGGCGTCCGGACGGAGTTCCCGGAGTCGAGCCGTGTAGAGGGCCTGTCGCATCTCGGCGAACAGGCCTCCCACCTCGTTGGAGGCGACACCGTCAACACCGAGGCCCACCGGGCAGCCGGCGGCCCACAGGTCGGTGACCCGGCACATGCCGGCCGCCAGTCGTGCATTGGAGGACGGACAGTGGGCCACCCCGGTACCGGCGGAGCCGAGTCGGGCCATCTCGTCGTCGTCTATGTGGATTCCGTGGGCCAGCCACACGTCGTCGCCAACCCAGCCCCACTCGTCCAGCATCTCGACGGGTCGGCGACCGAACCGCTCCAGGCAGTGCTGCTGCTCCTCGACCGTCTCGCAGAGGTGGGTGTGGAGGCGTAGACCATGGCGTCGGGCCAGCTCCGCGGACTCCACCATCAGCCCCGGGGTGACCGAGAAGGGGCTGCACGGCGCCACGGTGACGTGGACCATCTCGCCGTCGTGGTGGCGGGAGATCACCGACTCGGTGGAGGCAAGGATCGCATCGCGGTCCTCCACCACGTGGTCGGGCGGAAGCCCGCCCATGCTCTCCCCCAGGTCCATGGACCCGCGGGAGAGGTGCAGCCGGATGCCCACCTGGCGTGCGGCGTCCACGATGGCGTCGAACACCGTGTCGTCGCCACCGGGAACCAGGTAGTGGTGGTCTGATGCCGTGGTGCAGCCCGTGGACGCCAGCTCGCCCAACCCCACGAGGGCAGCGGCCCGCACGTCCTCGACGGAGAGCCGACCCCAGACCGGGTACAGCTCGACCAGCCACCCGAAGAGGTCGCATCCGACGGCCCGGCCCCGGGTCATCCACTGGTACAGGTGGTGGTGCGTATTGACCAGGCCGGCTGTGACGATGTCACCGTCACAGCGCACGACCTCGTCCCCCGGCTCGGGTGCGATGCTCCCCACGCCCACGATCCGGCCGTCGGCGACGGCCACGTCACCCGGATGGCGGGCACCTCGCAATACCAGGCGTTGACTCATCTCCAGCGGCCCCACAGCACCAGCCTGTCTCTCACGCCGACCAGCATTGCAGCGTCGGTCGGCTCACGGGGTCCAATCGGCGAACGTGTCGATCATCAGGCGTACGTCGGGGCCCAGGGGGTACAGGATCGGGCAGGTGCAGCCGTCGGCCATATACCCGGCCACCTTCTCGCGCACCTCGTCGACCGTGCCAGCCGCGCAGATCATCTGCACGATGTCGTCGGGCACCAGCTTCGAGGCGGCCTCGACCTGGTCGTGGGTGGCGGGCCAGGTCAGCACCCTGCCGACCTCCTCCAGCAGCGACTCGGGCACACCGGAGGCCTTCATGATGTGGGGCTGCTGTCCCAGGTACTGGGTGACCATCATCCTGGCTCCGTCCAGGGCCTCGGCGCGGGTCTCGGCCACCGAGCAGACAACCAGCTGCGGGCGATCCAGGTCGTCCAACGACCGGCCGGCACGAGCCGCTCCATCGGCCAGGCGGTCCATGGCCCGCCGGTTGTACTCGGGCGACACCAGGTAGTTCAGGACCACACCGTCGGCGATCTCGCCGGTCAGCTCCAGCATCCTGTCGCCGGTCGCGCCGATGTAGATCGGGACGTCCTTGGGTCGACGTTCCTGGTAGACGTAGTCCAGCTCCACGCCGTCGAGGTGCACGAACTCGCCGTGGTAGGTCACGGTCTCGTCGGCCAGCAGGGCCCGGCAGGCCTCCACTGTCTCCCGTATGGCCAGCAGCGGCCGACGACGATCAACCCCGACCTTGGAGGCCAGTGGCTCCCACCAGGCGCCGATGCCCAGGACGATCCGCCCCGGTGCCAGGTCGTCCAACGTCGAGAAGGTGGATGCCAGCCGGGCCGGGTTGCGGGTCCAGCAGTCCACGACACCGGAGCCGATCCTGATGGTCTCGGTGTTGGCGGCGAACGCCGCCATGGGCACGACGGCATCGCGCACGAGGCGCGAATCGGCCTGCCAGACGGCCTCGAAGCCGCGCTCCTCGGCATACCGGGCGTACTGGATCGCATCCGGTATCGGATGGGCGTCCTGTAGGTAGATGGCCAGTCGGGTCATTGGTTCCCCACCTTCTCCAGGTAGTCGTCGGCGATCATGCGTCGTCGATCCGGCGGTGCAGGCGCACCGCCTCCTCGGCGGCCCGGGCCCTGATCTCGTCGGGGTCCACCCGGGTGGGGCGTCCGTCCACCAGCACGGGCTGGCCGTCCACCTCCACGGTGAGTGGCCCCACGCCCGTGGTGAAGGCCAGGCGCCACGGGTCCATGTCCGCATACGACCAGGTCACCCGGTCGGAACGGGCCTCCGGGAAGAGGTCCCAGCCGGTGGCCAGCCAACCCCAGGCCGTCTCCGGCGAGGCGGTCACGTCGTCCTCCCGGTGTCGCACGTAGGCCAGCCGGAACTCGTCCAGCATGTCGGCGCCGATGCCATCGGAGCCCAGCGCCACCGGGTTGGCGAACCGGGCGGGGCGGGCGTAGCCGACGGCGTTGTTCATGTTGGACCGCGGGTTGTGGACCATCGTCCCGGCCAGGCCGTGGTCGTCGGGAAGGTGGACACCGTGCACGATCAACCAGTCGTCGGCGGCCAGGTCCCGGAACCGGCGCAGCGCGTCCGCGTCCCCGGGGCCCTCGGCAACGTGCACGTGCACGCCCACGCCCAGCTCCGTCGCCAGGCCGGCGGCAGCCTCCAGCGTCCCGTCCGTGCAGGTGAAGGCTGCGTGCACGCCGACCATCCCGCGACCCCCGTCGCGCAGGAACCGTTCGTTCTCCGCCAGGCCCCGGGCTGCCCCATCGGCTCCGTGCCGATCGGTGATCCCGTAGGCACAGCTCACCCGGATCCCCACCTCGGCACAGGCATCGGCGATGACCGTCAGCGAGCCCTCGATGGCCTCTGGTGACTCGTGGTGGTCGATCACCGCCGTGCAACCCCGTTCCAGGGCCTCCAGGGCACCCAGCATCGCCGACCATCGGATCGACTCCAGGTCCAGCGCCCGGTCGAGGCGCCACCACACCATCTCCAGGATCTCGACTAAGCCGGACGGGGTGCGCGGCGGAGCGGGCATGCCGCGGGCCAGCGCCGAGTAGAGGTGGTGGTGCGCGCAGACCAGGCCCGGCGTCTGGTTCGGGGCCAGGCCCGACCCGACGTCAACCGCCATCAGGCTCCACGTCCGTCCCAGTCGGCCCAGTGCTCCTGCTGGCCGGGAGCGGCCATCGGCAGGCTGTGACGCCACTCGCCGTCGTGGGCGTGCAGGGCGGCGGCCACGGCCCCGGCCGTCGGCACCAGGCCGATCTCGCCCACGCCCTTGATGCCGTAGGGCGAGTCGGGCTGTGGTGCCTCGATCAGGCGCACGTCGACGTCCGGCATGTCCTTGGGACGGATGATGCCGAGGCTGCGGAGGGTCACGTTGCGCGGCCGGGCATCGGCGTCGACCGGGAATCCCTCGGTGAGGGCGTAGCCGAGCCCCATGTGGACCGCCCCCTCGACCTGGCCCTCGCAGAGCATCGGGTTGACGGCCCGGCCCACGTCGTGGGCGGCCACCACCCGGTCCACGACGCCCGTCTCCGGGTCCAGGGCCACCATCTGGGCCGCATAGCCGAACGTGGAGTGGATGATCGGATTCTCCACCCCGTCGCTCATCGAGTTGGTCCAGTCCACCCGGTACTCGCCCTCGTAGTCGATGCCGGTCCGGCAGCCGTCGACGATGGCCACCCGGCAGGCGTCGGCGACGGACCCGGCCCCCATGAGCGTCCCGCGGCTGCCGGTGGTCTGGCCGGCGCCCAGTTCCCTGGTGGTGTCCACGATCACGTCGACCAGGTCTGGGTCCACGCCGAGTTCCTCGACGGCCACCTGTACGACCACGGTGTGGATGCCCTGGCCCATCTCTGTCCAGCAGTGCCGGACCTCGATCCGTCCGTCGTCTCCGAAGCGCACCACGGCCCTGGCCATCTCCTTGAAGCCGTTGCCGAGGCCGGAGTTCTTGAGGCCCAGGCCCAGGCCCACCGGCAGGCCCGCGGCCACCGCCTCGTCGTAGGCCTCCTTCACGTCGTCCAGGCAGGCCCGGGCGCCGAGGCAGCCGTCGTCCATGACCTGGCCGGGACCCCAGACGGCTCCGGGCGTGATGACGTTGCGGCTCCGGATCTCCCATCCGGATATCCCCACCTTCTCGGCGAGGCGGTCCATGACACCCTCCATGGCGAACTGGGCCTGGTTGGCACCGAAGCCCCGGAATGCTCCGCAGACAGGGCTGTTGGTCCTCACCGCCGTGGCCTCGACGTCGATGGTGGGCAGTACGTAGGGGCCGCTGGCGTGTCCGGCCGCCCGCTCCAGGACCTTCATCCCCACCGATGCGTACGGCCCGGAGTCGCCGATCATCCTGGCCCAGAGGCCGGTCAGCATCCCTTCGGCGTCGCAGCCCGCCCGGTAGGCCATCCGGATCGGATGGCGCTTGGGGTGCATGAGGAGGGATTCCTCACGCGACAGCGTGCACTTCACGGGCTGCTCCATAAGCCAGGCAGCCAGGGCGGCGTGGGCCTGGTTGGACATGTCCTCCTTGCCGCCGAAGGCCCCGCCGTTGGACACCAGCTCCACGGTGACCCGGTCTGTTCCGATGCCCAGCACTGAGGCGATCTGGTTGCGGTCGTCCCAGACACCCTGTCCGCCGGAATAGACGTAGAGCCCGCCATCGGCGGTCGGCACGGCGAGGGTGGACTCGGGTTCCACGAAGGCGTGCTCGATGCGCTGGGTCTGGAACACCTCGTCGACGACGTGGGCCGAGTCGGCCAGGGCGGCCGCGACGTCGCCGCGGGCGTACGTCGACACCGACAGCACGTTTCCGTCCAGCTCCCAGACGGCGTCCTCGTCGGCGGCCAGGGCCACCACCGGGTCGCTGTAGACGGTCAGCGGCGCCAGCTGGACGTCGACCAGCGTCGCAGCCCGGCGTGCGGTCTCGCTGTCGTCGGCCACGACCACGGCCAGCACATCGCCCAGGTAGGAGGTGCGACCACCCTCGGGGATCATCACCGGCCAGTCCGTGTGGATGATCCCAACCCGGTGCTTCCCCGGGATGTCGGCGGCCGTCAGCACCCGGTGGACGCCGTCGACGGCTTCTGCCTCGGTGACGTCGATCCTGACCACGTCGGCCCGGGCGTGGTCGGCGAGGCGGAGCGCTGCGTGCAGCAGGCCCTCGGGCGACATGTCGTCGATGAAGGGGCGGTCACCGAGGCTCAGCTCTGCGGCCTCCACCTTCACCCCGCTGGTCCCGATGCCGCCACGGGGCATCGCCACCGGAATCTCACCCGAAGCCAGCGACTCCACGGCGTCCAGGATCTTCACGTAGCCGGTGCACCGGCAGAGGTGTGCGCCCAGGTGGCGGGACGCATCGTCCCTGGTCAGGGCGGCGCCCTTCTTGTCCACCAGGGCCTTGGTTCGCATCACGATGCCCGGCGTGCAGAAGCCGCACTGCAGGGCGCCATGGGCGGCGAAGGCGGTGGCGTAGCGCTCCCGCTCGTCGGCACCGAGGCCCTCCAGGGTCGTGATCGACGCCCCTTCGGTCTTCTCCATGGAGGTCTGGCAGGCGATCCTGGCCTTCCCGTCTACCAGCACGGTGCAGCAGCCGCACTGGCCCGAGGGCGAACAGCCGTCCTTGGGCGAGGTGACGCCCAGCTCGTCGCGCAGGGCGGCCAGCAGGTGGGGATGCTCGCCGGACGCCTCGACCGGCACACCGTTCAGATCGAAGGTCGTCACTGCCCGTCCTCCCCCGGCTCGGTGCCGGACTCAAGGCTGGCAGCCAGGTCCGCCCGGACTTCGGCGGGAACCTCCGGCCCCCGCTGGGTCGTGATCCGACCGTAGATCTCTGGTCGGCGGTAGCGGTCGAAGTCGAACAGCGTCCCGGTGTACTTCGCACACAGGTCCAGGTCCACCTCGGCCACGGCCAGCTCGTCACCGTCGGTGGTGCACAGTGCGGCGATCTCGCCCGACGGGGCGACGATGGCGCTTTCCCCCAGCAGGGCGCACCCCTCCTCCTCGCCGGCCTTGGCCACGCCGACCACCCACATTCCGTTCTGGTAGGCACCGGACTGCAGGACCAGGTGGTTGTGGAAGCCCTGGAGGCGGTCCTGGGCCGGATCCGGGGCGTAGTGGATAGGCGTGTTGTACCCGATGAGGGCCAGTTCGCAGCCCTGCAGGCCCAGCACCCTGTAGGTCTCGGGCCAGCGGCGGTCGTTGCAGATGGCCATGCCGACCACCCCGCCGAACGCCCCGTGCACGGCGAAGCCGTCGCCCGCCTCGAAGTAGTACCGCTCCAGGTGCTGGAAGGCCCGCCAGGGCTCATGTTCGGAGTGGCCCGGCAGGTGCACCTTGCGGTACCGGCCGACGATCGAACCGTCCCGCTCGACCAGGATCGCCGTGTTGTAGCGGTGGCCGTCAGACGTCAACTCGGCGTATCCGAGGTGGAACCCCACCCCGAGGCGCCTGGCCTCGTCGAAGAGGGGTCGGGTGTCGGGGCCCGGCATCTCGGTCTCGTAGAAGTGGTCGGCGTCGGACAGGTCATCGACCCACCAGCGCGGAAAGAAGGTGGTGAGGGTCAGCTCCGGGAACACCACCAGGTCGCAACCCGCCGCAGCACCGGAGCTCAGCAGTGCCACGAGCCTCTCCACCACCTCGGGTCGCGTGTCTGCCAGATGTATGGGTCCCATCTGCGCTGCGCCCACCGTCAACACCCGGCTCATGGCGTGCCCTCCGCCTCGTCGGTCGAAACCGCTGCGCTCCCATCTGGAACACCGGTCGTCGAGAGGTCCATGGCGTCCAGGGCCAGCATGCTCCCGAGCAGGACGTCGGTGCCGGCCACCAGGTCGTCAGGCTCGGTGTACTCGGCCGGGTTGTGGCTGATGCCGTCACGACTCGGCACGAAGACCATGCCGGTCGGGCAGAGGCGGGCCATCATCTGGGCATCGTGTCCGGCACCCGAGGGAAGCCGCTTCACGGAGTGGCCCAGCCCGGCGGCGACGGCGGCGACGGTGTCGACCACCCGATCGTCGAACGCCACCGGCTGGAACCTGGCCAGCGTGCGCTCTTCAACGGTCACGCCCTCGGCGGCAGAGGCCTCGGCTACGAACCTGGCCAGGTCGGCCTCCGCCTCGACGAGGAGGGCCTCATCGGTGTTGCGAAGGTCCACGGTCATGGTGGCGCTGCCGGCCACGACGTTGACCAGGTTGGGGTGGAGTTCCAGACTCCCGACGGTGGCCACCTGGCGACCACCCATCCGAATCGCCATTTCACGGACGTGGGCGGCGATCGCAGCCGCCACGTAGCCGGGATCGTGGCGAAGGTGCATGGGCGTGGTGCCGGCATGGTTGGACTGGCCGGTGATGGCCAGCTGGGTCCAGGAGATTCCCTGCACTCCGGTCACAGCCCCGATCGTGACGCCCTCGACCTCCAGCACCGGGCCCTGCTCCACGTGGAGCTCCACGAATGCCCGGGGGGCGACCCCGGGACACGGCGAGGTTCCCCTGTAGCCGATGCGGTCCAGCTCCCCACCAAGGACCGCTCCGTCGATACCCACGATGTCCAGGGCCTCCTCCAGGCCCATGCCTCCCGCGTAGACGAGGCTGCCCAGCATGTCCGGTTGGAACCGGGCGCCCTCCTCGTCGGTGAAGAAGGCGACTGCGAAGGGATGCTCCGTCGTGATCCCATGCTGCTCGAGGGTCTCGATCACCTCCAGGCCGGCCAGCACCCCCAGGTTGCCGTCGAAGCGGCCGCCGGTCCGGACGGTGTCGATGTGGCTCCCGGTCATGATCGGGGGGCCGTCGGTACGACCGGGTCGCACGCCCACGACGTTGCCGATGCCGTCCATGCTGACGTCCAGGCCCAGGTCGGTCATCCAGGCCACGACCAGGTCGCGGCCGTCCCTGTCCTCGTCGGTCAGGGCCAGGCGGCACGAACCGCCCCCGTCGATCGGGCCGATGGTGGCCAGGTCGTCGATCCGGCGTAGCAGTCGATCCCCGTCGATGCGCAGGTCGCTCACAGGCCTGCTTCCGCCGAGGCGTCGGCCAGGGCAATGTCGGCCGGACGCACCGGTACACGGACCAGCTCCAGGCCCGTCGCAGCGCGCAGGGCACCGACAACGGCTGCGGTGGATGAAATGCAGGGCGGCTCCCCGATCCCCTTGGCCCCGAAGGGCGCCCCCGGCTCGGGCTGCTCTATCAGGGCCGCGATCTCCACCGGCGGCATGTCCATGGCCGTGGGCACCAGGTAGTCGGTGAACGAGGCGTTGCGGATCCTGCCGTCCACGACCAGGACCTCCTCCATGACCGCCAGCCCGACGCCCTGGGCGGCACCACCCTCCAGTTGTCCGACGGCCTGGACCGGGTTCAGCACCCGCCCCACGTCCTGTGAGGTGGTCAGCTCCACCACCCGCACGAGGCCGAGGTCCGGGTCCACGTCGACGATGGCCCGGTGGGCCGAGACGGCGAACGAAACATGGGCGTCGCCCTGGCCGTCATCATCCAGCGGCGACGTCGGGGCGTGGCGGTGGACGACGTCTGCCGACAACGGTTCGGCAGTGACCTCCACCAGGTCCACGGACACTCTTCCGGAGAGCGACTCCACCCGACCCTCCACCACGACCAGGTCGTCGACCGGTACGTCGTGGGTCACCGCCACCCGGGCCACGACGGCGGCCCGAACCTCCTCGCATGCCTTCTGCACGGCGCCGCCCGACATCCAGGTCTGGCGGCTGGCGGAGGTGGAGCCGGCCGACCCGATGCCCATGGTGTCGACCGGAGCCAGGACCACCTCGTCCACCCCCAGCACCTCGCGGGTGATCTGGCCGACCAGGGTCACGAAGCCCTGTCCCACCTCGGCACAGGCACACGTGATCGTGGCCACGCCGTCGCGCAGCTCGCACCGGGCAGCCGACGAGTCATCGAAGCCCTCCGAGAACATGAGGTTCTTGAACCCCACGGCCAGCGCCTCGCCACGCACCACGTGGTCGGCGTCGGCGGTACGTCCGGCGCCGCCCGGCCTGGTCATGGGCTCGTCGGACCCCACTGCTGCGGATGGATGTTCCGCGCACGTCCGGATCACCTCGGCCACCGGGAGCGTGCCGGTCAGCACCTGTCCGGTGAGCAGGCGGTCGCCGGGTGCCAGCGCGTTCTTCAGCCGTAGCTGGATCGGGTCCATGTCCAGGGCGACGGCCAGACGGTCCATCTGGGCCTCATGGGCCATGCAGGTCTGGACCGCCCCGAACCCCCGCATCGCCCCGCACGGCGGGTTGTTGGTGCGCACCACCACGCCGTCGATATCGGCCGACGGAACCCGGTAGGGCCCGGCCGCGAAGCAGGTGGCGTTGGCGATCACCGCGCTGCTGGAGGAGGCGTACGCCCCGCCGTCCAGGAGCAGCCGGGCTTCCACGCGGACCAGGGTGCCGTCAGACTCTGCGTGGTGGCGGTACCACATGCTCGCCGGGTGCCGGTGCACGTGACCGTGGAAGCTCTCCTGGCGTGAGTAGACCATCTTCACCGGCCGACCCGTGTGCAGGGCGAGCATGCAGAGGTGGACGTGCAGGCTGAGGTCCTCCCGAGCGCCGAAGGCGCCGCCCACGCCGGCCAGGGTCACCCTGACCAGGTCGGGGTCCATGCCCAGGCAGTCGGCCACCTGGTCGCGGTCCACGTGGAGCCACTGGGTGGCGACGAACAGGTCCACCCCGCCGTCGACTGCCGGTACGGCCAGCCCCGACTCCGGTCCGAGGAAGGCCTGGTCCTGCATGCCCACCTCGTAGGTGCCCTCCACGCTCACCAGGCCATCACGATCGGCTGCCGACGGGTCGCCGTGGCGCAGGTGGATACGACGGACGACGTTTCCGTCCGGGTGGATCGGCGTGGCCGTCTCCGCCCGGGACGGGTCCACGAGGGGCTCGGTGACCACGTAGTCGACCGAGATGGCGTCGAGCGCCAGACGAACTGTGTCGGGGTGGTCGGCGGCCACGATGGCCACGGGTTCGCCCTCGTAGCGAACCACGTCACCGGCAAGCACCGGTTGGTCGCGGTGGTCCAGGCCGAAGGTGGCCATCCCGGGCACGTCGGCGTGCGTCAGGACGGCGTGTACGCCGGTCATGGCCACCGCCGGACCCACGTCGATCGACGAGATCCGGGCCGAGGGGTGGGGTGACCGGAGGGTGCCGCCCCAGAGCATCCGGTCGTGCCGAAGGTCGCTGGAGAAGGCGAAGTCGCCGGTCACCTTGGGAATCGAGTCGGGGCGCTGGACGTTCTCGCCTATCCCACCGAGTCGGGTCCGCCCACGGGTCGGCGTGGACCGGACCGCGCTCACGAGCGGGCCTCGCGTCGCATGGCGGCCGCCCTGTCCACGGCTTCCAGGATCCGCCCGTAGCCGGTGCACCGGCAGAGGTTGCCGCTGATTGCCTCGCGCACGGTCAACTCGCCGGGATCCGGCTCGTCGCAGAGCAGGACGTCCACGGCCATGAGCAGTCCCGGGGTGCAGAAGCCGCACTGGACCGCGCCGGCCTCCACGAACGCCCGTTGCACGTCGGCCAACGGTCCGACCCCATCGTCAGCATCGGCGAGACCCTCCACGGTGACGACCTGGCGATCGGCGGCCGCGGCGGCGAGCACCAGGCAGCTGCAGACCAGGTCGCCGTCCAGGCGGACCGAACAGGACCCGCACTCGCCCTCCTCGCAGGCGTTCTTGGATCCGGGAAGGCCCAGGCGTTCACGTAGGACGAACAGGAGGCTCTCACCGGGATGACCGTCGAGCACCTCCACGGGCCTGCCGTTGACGGTGAGGCGGTACGGGTCGCCGCTCACGCCGCCGCCTCCCCGACCATTCCGAAGGCCCGGACCAGCGTGCGTCGGGCCATCACCCCGACGACGTGCCTCCGGTAGGCCGCCGTTCCCCGGTGGTCGTCGATGGGGCGGGCGGCATCGGCCACCAGTTGTCCGAACCGGTCCACGTCTCCAGTAGTAGGCGGCCCTCCACCATCCCAGTCGATACGGCCTCCGATCATCACCTCGGCCTCGGTGGCGCGCAACGGCACCGGTGCCACGGATCCCAGGCCGACCCGGACCGTTCGCCCCGCAGGGTCGACCACCAGCGCGAGGGAGGCCACCGAGATGACCATGGCGTTGCGGGGCCCGACCTTCATGAACTCCTGGGGGCCGTGCAGTATGGGGACCCTCACGGCCACGATCAGCTCACCGGCGGTCAGCGCATTGGCCTTGACGCCTACGACGAACTCATCGAGGGGAAGGTGCCTCCGACCGTTCGACGAGCGGAGTTCGACCACGGCATCCAGGGCGACCAGCACCGGCAGCATGTCGCCGGCCGGCGACGCCGTAGCCAGGTTTCCGCCGATGGTGCCGATGGTCCGGATCTGCGGCGAACCGACCGTGCGTGCGGCCTGGCCCAGGGCAGGCACGAGGGCGGCGAAACCGGGATCGGCCATCTCCGCATAGGTCATCCCGGCGCCGACTTCCAGGAAGTCCCCCTCACGGGTCCACCCCCGGAGTTCGGGGATCCGGTCGATCGCCACAACGTTGGAAATGGTGCGATCACCCCGGTTCACCTGGACCATGAGGTCAGTGCCTCCGGCCAGGACGGTCGCGGTCGGATCGGCGGCCAGGGCCGCACAGGCATCGTCCAGCGTGCGCGCGATTGTCACCGTCACCTCGTAATGCTGCCGCCTGACGGCCTCCGCGTCAACATTTTGTCAACCCTACGACCTTGGCTAGGGTTCCTGCGTGACCCGGACCGTGCATCCCCTGCTAGAGGCGATCCAGCCGATAGCCGATGCCCTCGGTTGCACCATCCTGACCACCGGGGAACTGACCGACTCCGACCTCCCGCTGGAATGGGAGGGCGAGCTGGTCGGCGGCCTGAGGCGACCCGACCTCCACCGTGCCCTGGACACGCTGCTGGCAGCCGCCGAGCACGAGATCGGGATCCCGTGCGGCGACATGGACCGGTCCCAGAAGCAGGGAGCGGTGGCACTGCTGAACGACTGGGGGGCCTTCACACTCCGGAAGTCGGTCGAGGACGTGGCCGAAGCCCTCGGAGTGAGCCGCTTCACCGTCTACAACTACCTGGAGCGTGCCGTAGCCGGCGGGTAGGCACCCCGAGCCGGGCCCACCGCTGCCAGCCACCGGCCCGACCCGGACTGCCGGAATGCCCACCACTACGGTCCGACACCATGGACGACACCACCACACCTGACAACCGGCAGGCCACCCACGACGACCTGGCCCGTGTGGACGCCGTCGGGCTGGCCGCCATGATCCGCTCCGGCGACCTCTCGGCCGTCGATGCCGTGCAGGCCACGATCGACCGCATCCAGCGGCTCGACGGCGACCTGAACGCTGTCATCCACCGCCAGTTCGAACAGGCTCTGGAGTTGGCGGCCTCCGACGACCTCCCCGACGGGCCGTTCCGGGGTGTGCCGATGCTCATCAAGGACCTCTGGGCCGAGGAGGCCGGCCAACCCCAGCACGGTGGAATGCAGGCCCTGAAGGACGCCGGGTTCACCGCTGACGCCGATTCCAACCTGGTAGCCCGCTACAAGCAGGCCGGCTTCATCAACGTGGGTCGCACCAACACGCCGGAACTGGGCCTGGTCGCCACCACCGAGCCTTCCGCCTACGGCCCCACGCACAACCCCTGGAACCCCGACCACAGCCCCGGCGGTTCCTCCGGCGGTGCCGCCGCAGCGGTGGCCTCCGGCATGGTCCCGGCCGCCAACGCCAGCGACGGCGGCGGTTCCATCCGCATCCCGGCCGCCATGTGCGGCCTGGTCGGCCTGAAGCCGTCAAGGGGCCGGATCTCACAGGGCCCGAAGGAGGAGTGGAGCTTCTCCTGCCAGCACGTCGTCACCCACACGATGCGCGACACCGCCGCCATCCTGGACGCATGCGCCATCCCCTTCCCCGGCGACGGCGTGGTGGCCCCCGACCACGGACGCCCCTACGCGAAGCAGGTCGGCACCGATCCGGGCCGCCTACGCATCGGCCTGATGCCCGACAACCACCGGATCCCCACACATGCGGACTGCGAGGCGGCGACCCGCACGACCGCCGACCTCCTGGCCGACATGGGCCACGACGTGGTCGAGTCACGCCCGGAGGCGTTCGGACAGATCGGGGAGCTGAAGGAGCTGGTCTGGGCGTTCAACATCAACTGGGGAGTGGGAGCCGTCGTGAGCCTCGAGACCCTTGGCACCCGCCTCGGACGCACGATCACGGCCGACGACGTGGAGCCCGGCACCTGGGCACTGGCCGAACGCGGCCGGGGAATCACCGGTCCCGACTACGCAATGGCGCAGGCCGTCATGGGCACCTGGCGTAGGGCCCTGGCGACCTGGTGGGAGGACTTCGACCTGTTGCTGACCCCCACGACCGCGGCTCCGCCGGCCCGCCTCGGTCAGCTCACCCCGACCCCCGACGAGCCGATGCGAGGCTCGAAGGGATCCATCCCCTACTCGGTGTTCACCGCACCGTTCAACACCTCGGGCCAGCCGGCCATCTCGCTGCCGCTGGGCTCGTCGAACGGCCTGCCGATCGGGGTGCAACTGGTCGCCGCCTACGGCCGTGAGGACCTGCTCATCGCCGCCGGGTCACAGCTCGAAGCCGAGGTGCGCTGGTCGGAGAACAGGGCGCCCATCCACGCCTGAGATGGGATCAGGACCCGGGCAGGGGGGACCTCAGGAAGACCACCCCCGGAAGGTCCTCGAACGCCCCCTGATCGGCCGACACCACCACACGATCCGACGCCGCCGCGGTCGCCGCGACCATCAGGTCGTGGTGGTCCCGCCGTCGACCTGACCGACGGGTCTGGGCGATCAGGCGACCGTGCTCCCCCGCCACCTCCAGGTCGTATGGAACCACCTCGACGCTTTCGACGATCCGATCCACGAATGGCTGTCTCTGGGCCCGCCGATTCTCGGATGCAAGGTGAACGCCGGTCCCCAACTCCGCAACGGCCACCGCTGCGATTGCGACGTCGCCCTCCTCGAGGACCGCTTCATAGAGGTCCATCCCGCCACGTTCCAGGTCGACCAGGAACGTCGTGTCGAGGAGCAGTCTGGTCACGAACCCTCCTCGTAGCCGATGAACTCCCGGAGGGAACGCAGGTCCGACGACCAGTCGTGGTCGGGAGGCCCCTCGGCGAGCAGTCGCCGCACCGCCGCACCGTTTGACCGTGGTGGCGCTCCCGGTTGTGCCACGACACGGCCACGACGGGTAATCGTGAAGGTCTCGTCCCCGTGCTCGACTGCGTCCAGGAGGTCGGCGAAGTTCCTGGAGGCTTCGGTGGCTGAAATCTCCCACATGGAGATCAGATTCTCAGATAACGCCTCTGAACGGGACGAATCCGCTCGCCTCAGGCGTCGAGTACCGCCGTACCGGCCGACGAGAGGTCCACTACCGGTGGCTCGGTGGACCACGGGAAGTTGATCCACCTGTCGGTGTGGCGCCACACGTACTCGCAGTCAACCGTGGACTGCGGCTTCTGGTACAGCACGGCGGAACGCACCTCGGCCACCTGGGCCAGCGCCGTCTCGCGCACCAGGGCCAGAGTGTGCCCGGTGTCGGCCACGTCATCGACGATGAGGATCCGCTTGTCGCCGAGGTCCACCCAGTCCACGTAGGGCGGCAGGATCACCGGCATGTCCAGCCGCTCGTCCACGCCCGTGTAGTACTCGACGTTCATCACGTAGAGGTTCTTGACCGCCAGGGCGTAACCCAGCGAACCGGCTACGAAGAGCCCACCGCGGGCGATGCACAGGATCATGTGGGGCCGGTAGCCGTCGTCGGCGACCATCCGTGCCAGCTCGCGGACAGCCGTCCCGTAGATGGGCCAGTCCATCTCCTCCCGCTCGGCCACCGCTGCTCCCATCGTGTGTCGTGGCGTCGCCCGGGTTCTGGCGTCGCCGTGGCTGGAAACCTACCCCGTGTACCCGGCCCGGTCACCGGTCGGCAGGGGCTCAGTCGTAGGTGGCGGCGACCCTCCACACGCCGCCTTCCAGCACCACCAGGCGGGCCGTCCCGTCGGCCGTCACCACCTGGAGGCGGACGCTGCGCCGCCGTCGCCCCGGATCCCACCATCGCTCGTCCAGCGGCCACGGGCCTGCCCATGCCACCACCCGGCCTCCCTCTCCGATGGCCCCCGACCCGCCCGGTGCCGACCGCCGCACCGGGGAGGCCACCACCAGCAGGTGCGGCGGCGCCGAGAGCACCCCCCGTCCGTCGACCTCCACCATTCGGCCGGCAGCGTCGCGCACCTCCACGATGATCGGATCGACGTGGACGGCGGCTGGAAGGGGACCGGGCAGCATCCCCGGCCACGGTGGCCCGTCGACCGCTGCGACCACCACCCGGGACGGATGCCCGGATTCGTCGTCCATCCTCCGGACGAAGGGAACCAGGGCCAGGTGCTCCCCCGGATCCCGACCGCCCCGCCACTCCGGCACCCGCACCGAACCGGGACCCAACAGGGCCTCCACCCGGGTGCAGGCCCGGGCCGCCCGCTCGTCGGCCGCCGACACCCCGCCCCAGAACCCCTGCTGGCGGCCGATGGCCGGCACCACCTCGTCAGGGACGAGGACCAGCCTGGTGATCCCCGATGTGGGTCGGGTCGCCGGCGGCCCGTTCAGCCACCCCTCCAACTGCCATCGCACCCGGTCGGCCACCGCCCCCGGACCCAGCACGCCCTCATCCCGCCACCGCCGGGCCAGCCGCTCCCCATGCTCTGTCTCGGCCTCGACCAGCACCAGGGTGCAGGCGAGGCCACGGTCCGAAAGTCGGCCGTGGAGGGCCTCGGCCAGGGATCGGGCGGCGAAGGCCGCCCGGTCGACGCGCTCCACCGGCGGATCGAAGGCCACCGACACCGCCAGGTCCGGCGGTACCGGCCCCGGGTCCGGTGGCCGCCCGTCGATCCCGGATGCCAGCCGGTGGGCGTCGCGCCCCTCGGCCCCGAAGCGGGCGACGACGTCGGCGGCGGGCAGGGCCGCGAACGCCCCGAGGGTTTCGAGCCCCAGGCGGGCCAGGACGTCCACCAGCGCCGGATGCCCCAGCACCGTGATCGGCTGCGGGGCCAGGAAGGAAGGCACCCCACCCGGCGGAACCACCACCGCCCCTCCCCCGTCGGGGACCGAGGCATCGGCCGCTCCGGCAGCCAGGCCGGCGGCGAACCTCCCGTCGGCCACACCGATTCCGCACCCCGGATGTCCGGTCGGCGATCCCACCAGGTCGTCCAGGACCGCTGCCACCAACCGGGCGGTCCTGCACACGAGGTTCGCCTCACCACCGGAGAGGCGGACCGGACCCCTCACCCCGAAGGCACACGACCCCGGCTGCCACGCCTCCAGCCACGGGGTGACGTCCTGGAGGGCCGCCGCCACGGCCTCGAACCGGCGGGCCTCCCAGGAATCGTCACGCTCCAGCACCCGTACCTCCGGACACCGGAACTGGGCTTCCCGCAGCCGTTCTCCCCGGACCACCCCGGCCTCCCGGGCAGCGGGCGTGGCCGCCACCACCCGACCGGAGGCCAGTACCAGCGCAGGCTCGGCCGGCCCGACCCCCAGGGCCGTCAACGGCCAGTCGGGACATCGGACCACCAGGGTCCGGACACCGGCATCGATGGTCGCCGGGCCGCTCACGCTCCGCCGGTCATCCCGTCAGGGCCGGGCAACAGCAGCTCCGTACGGCGACCGGTGGATTCCATGCCCCGACCGGATGCGGTCACGCCCGTCCGGCGGGACGACAACCGGCCATGCCCGGCATCGGGTCCGGTCCAGGTGGCCCCACCCACGACCAGGCGCAGGTCGAGTCGATCGGGCCACGGTCCGTCTCCGAGGTGGAACAGCACCGAACCCCGTTCCCGGCAGCGGGCGGCCAGGCGGCGGGCATCGACCGCCCCGACACGGTGCCGGGGCGCCACCATGACGAGGTCGAACGCCCCCACCAGGGTGGCCACCGCCGGTCCCCACCCCGTCGGGTCAGGGGCGTCCACCACCACCAGGCGCTCCATGGCCAGGCCCTGTCCGGCCGCCGCCGCCAGGCCCAGGTCCAGGTCCCCGACCACGGCGATCCAGGATCCGGTTGTCGTGGCCCGGACCATCATGGCTATGGCCAGGGAACGGGCCCCCACCCCCGAGACGCCGATCGTGGTGCCCCGACGGAGCCCTCCGGGGAACAGCCCGGCGAGGGCCGGCAGCACCGGCAGGGTCCGCTCGATGGCCAGCGCCGTGGGTCGGATCCGACGGGCGGCCTCGCCCACCGTCGGGACGGGCCGTGGTCGGTACGGCTCACCGGGCGGCTCGGCCCGCTCCTCGTCCGCCAGGTCGTCGAACGGATCCGGCTCGGCCAGCAGGGAGGCTGGAAGCCGGTGGGATGCAGCCATGCTCCAGTATCGAACATATGTTCGATACTGGCAAGGGGGTGGATCCCCTCAGGAGGGTGGCGGGCCGGCGTGCTGACGGACCCAGGCGTGCATCGCTATGCCGGACGCCACCCCGGCGTTGATCGACCGGGTGGACCCGTACTGGGCGATCGAGCAGACCATCGTCGCCGCCTCCCGGACCTCATGGGAGAGCCCGGGGCCCTCCTGCCCGAAGACCAGCACGCACCGCTCCGGCAGGGCCGTCGACTCCAACGGCACCGAGCCGGGCAGGTTGTCGATCCCGACCACCTCCAGGCCGGCGGTTGCGGCCCACTCCACAAGGGCGGCCACGTCCGGGTGGTGCGTCACGTGCTGGTAGCGGTCCGTGACCATGGCACCCCGACGGTTCCAGCGGCGGCGGCCCACTATGTGCACCCCACCGGCCATGAAGGCGTTGGCGTTGCGCACCACCGTGCCGATGTTGAAGTCGTGCTCCCAGTTCTCCACCGCCACGTGGAACCCGTGTCGACGGCTGTCCAGGTCGGCCACGATGGCCTCGCGTGACCAGTACCTGTAGCCGTCCACGACATTGCGCCTGTCGCCGCCAGCCAGCAGATCCGGATCCAGTCGGGCGTCGTCGGGCCACGGCTCCGGGTGCGGCCCTACGCCGACCTCGCCAGCCACGTTCAGTCCAGGATCGCCTGGTTGACCAGCGTGCGGAGGTCCCAGCGGAGCGACACGTGGGTACCCGACGGCACGAGTTGGGTCATGAACACGGCATGGATCCCCTCGGTGGGGTCCACCCAGAAGGCGGTGCTGGCCATGCCACCCCAGGAGGCCTCGCCAGGTGACGCCATGATCCTCCCGGCGACCGGATCCTCGACGGTGGCGAAGCCCAGGCCGAAGCCGCAACCGGCGAAGAAGCCCGGGGTGTAGAGGGGATCCCCCACCTGGTCCAGGTGGGCCCCTCCGGGTAGGTGGTTGGACATCATGGAGCGAAGCGTCCGCGGCCCCAGGATGCGTGCCCCGTCCAGCTCCCCGCCGCGCAGCAGCGCACTGCAGAACCGGTGGTAGTCGCCGGTCGTCGAGACCAGCCCACCTCCGCCGCTCGGCCACGACGGCTCCCGGTAGGCGCTCGTGGGTCCGGCGTCCAGCAGGGCCGGTTCCGACCCCGGCGCGAAGCCGTAGCAGGAGGACAGCCGCCCGACCCTCTCGTCGGGGACCAGGAACGACGTGTCGTCCATGCCCAACGGTTCCAGGATCCGGTCGGCGAGGCAGTCGGCGAACGGTCGATCGTCCAGCACCTCGACGACGCGACCCAGCACGTCGGTGGCCATCGAGTACGACCACCGGGTTCCCGGGTGGTGGCGGAGCGGCAGGACTGCCAGCCGACTGATCGTGTCGGCCAGGGTTCCCCCCCGTTCCATCGCCGCCAGGCCTGCCCGTCGATAGATCTCGTCCACCGGGTGCTGGTCCAGGATGGAGTAGCTGAGACCCGAGGTGTGGCTGAGCAGGTCGGCAATGGTGATGGGCCGATCGGCGGGAACCACCTCCGGCGAATCGGCGGTCCCGCCCACGAACACCTGAGGGGCGGCAAACTCCGGCAGGACGTCGGCCACCGGATCCCGCAACCTGAGGCGGCCCTCCTCCACCAGCTGCATGACGGCCACCGACGTGATCGGCTTGGTCATCGAGAAGATCCGCCAGAGGGTGTCGTCGGCCACGGCGACGGCATTCTCCCGGTCAGCCAGGCCGGCCGTGGAGCGGAGCACGACGCGTCCGTGGCGGGCGACCAGCACGTCGGTGCCCACCATGTGACCGTCCTCCACGAACGCCCCGGCGAAGTCGGCCACGCGTTGCAGGCGGTCGGCATCCAGGCCCACCTCGGAGGGATGGACGTCGAGCGGCAGGATTCCCATGGTGGCTGAGTCTGGTTCGGGATCGCCGGTGGCGCCCCAGTGGGCGTCAGGCGACGGCGTCGGTCAACTCGTCGTCGCCGGGAACCTCGACGCCCTCCACCCAGTAGAGGTAGAGGCTGGCGATGGTCTCCTCGATCCCCTCAGGGTCGGCATCGGCATCGGCCATCTCGACGGTGACGACGCTGCCGTTCATGTGGACACCGGCGATCCCGCCACGTGCGAACAGCCGGCGGGCCAGCTCGTCGGCCGGCGTGGTTCCCGGTATGTCATCCCCGGCCCGGTAGCGCTCGTGGCCCATGCCGGTCAGGGCACGGTTGGTCTCGAACCGGACGACGCCGGCACGCGACGACGGCCTGCAGACGACGGTGATCGGCTGTCCCATGGATTGTGAGGCTAGCGGTCGGTGTCGACGCCTCGGTGCGCCTCCGGGTCCGCCGCTCCCGAGTTGGCGACTCCAGCGGTGATGGCACGGTCGGCCCGCTGCAGGAGGACCGCCAGGCCTATGGACACGCCGGCCAGCACCGTGTGTACGACCTTGAAGCCGACCTCGTGGTCGGCGAGCAGCAGGCCGGCACCCCGGATGCTCCAGAAGGCGATCGTCCAGAGGCAGAAGATCGCCACCAGGCGGGTCGAGCCCAGCGGGCGGCGGTGCCAGAGGCCCAGTGGAAGCGTGGCGGTGACGGCGGCCAGCATCAGGAAGAGGAGGGCGACCACGGTCCCCCATGCCCTGTCCCGGCCCGCCAGGGTGTCGTCGCCGACGAGGTTCCGGATGCGGCCCACCCACACGATGGCCGTCCAGGCGACCAGGAGCCAGAGGAGTCGTACGGCGCGCTGCACGGGTCAGACGGTAGCCACCATGCACCTACATGGACGAAGGCGACTCAGAACAGGCGTGGCGGGGCTCCGTGCCTGTCCCGGGGCGGCTCGCCGATCGCCGGCAGCCCGTGCATGAACGACCAGGTTCGGCGGTGGTATGTGGTGGCACCACGCTCGGCCAGGGCGGCCCTGTGCGCCGGGCTGGGGTAGCCCTTGGACTGGGCGAAGCCGAAGCCCGGGTGCCGGCCATCGGCATCACGCAGGATCCGGTCGCGGGTCACCTTGGCCACCACCGAGGCGGCCGCTATCGAGAGGCAGGTGGCGTCACCCCGCACGATCGTGCGGGCCCGTCCCCCGCCCACGAAGTCCCAATCGCCGTCAAGGAGCACCCGGTCCACGGTGATGCCGAGGCCATCCAGTGCCCGGCGGGCGGCCAGGCGCTGGGCGTCGGACATTCCCAGGTCGTCGCACTCGTCGTTGCTGGCGTGGCCCACGGACCACGCCTCGGCCCATTCGGTGATGCGGTCGTACAGCGTCTCGCGCTCCGGCTCGGTGAGCATCTTGGAGTCCCGTACCCCGGTGATTCGGCGGTTCCGGTCGGGCACCACCACCCCGACCGTCAACGGTCCGGCCCAGGCGCCCCTACCCACCTCGTCCAGGCCCGCCACCACCCGGTGGCCCGCATCCCACAGGTCGCGTTCAGCGACGAGCCCCGGGGCCCTTCCCCTCAGGGCCGCCCGCATTCGAGTCCTACCGGCCATGGATCGACCCTAGGAGAACGATCCACCCTCGAGAGGTGGAACCATGGGCGGACCGGAAGGCACGTCGGGCGCCGGACCGGGCGGCGTGCGGGGCGGGGGCACCCGACCCGCCGGGGTTGCCAGCAGGACCTCACCGCTCGCCTCGACGCTAGAGAAGGCGCTGTCCAGCCCGGGAACCCTGAGGACGACCGGATCGCCATCGTGTGGCTCCAGCTCCCAGAGCAGGGCCGGCCTCTCCCCGTGCCAGCGGATGGCGAAGCCGAGACGCCCATACGGCGTGGCCAGGCCGTGCACCTCGATGCCACCCCCCAACCAGGAGTCCGGCACATCGGCGAGCAGGTCCAGGCCGTCCACCGAGGCACGCACCAACTGGTCGGCCAGGTCGTGCAAAGAGGTGGCGGACGCATGGGTAGCCACGAGGTCCGGTGGTCCTCCCACGTTGACGAGTCGGCCGGCGTCGGCGGCCGCCCGGGTGTCGCCGAGCGCAGCGAACAGTCCGGACATCCGTGCCAGGGCCCACCGGGCCGTCGGCGCTTCTCCAGCCGACCTGGCCAGGTCCTCCAACGGGATCCCGTCGGTGCCCGTGAACCACCCCGGCTGGCGACCGAGGGTCCAGAGCCATGCGGCAGCCATCAGACGGTCCCCGGGGGGACCGTCGGAGTGGAGCAGGCACTCCACCGCCCTCCGCTGGAGTCCCCACCTGCAGAGCTCTACGGCCCCGGCGGGGGTCGGATCCGCCAGCATGAGGTCCACGAGGTTCCGGTGTACGGCTTCCGCCGGCGACTGGTCCGGCAGGTCGACCGTCGCCGCATCGGCCAGGTGGTCCACCCACCCTGCGGTGACCCGTTCCGCTGATGGGAACACGGCCGACGGGTTGTCCACCAGGTCACCGGCCGGCACCGCGAACCTGAGAGCGGAGCGATGGGGCAGGGGGACGATCAGCGCGCCGGCAGCGGCACCGATCCGGCACCTCACGGGTTCAGGGGCTGTAGTCACGGCCCGGCCGCCCGTCACCGTTTCCCAGAGGTCGGCCGCAGCGTCCACGATGGCGTAGCGGCCGGGTTCGCGGTCCACGACCAACGCCGTCCCGCCGTCCACCAGGAGGCGGCGGCCGTCCACCGAGATGCGCCGTATCGCACCACCCCTGACAGCCTGGACGGTGACCGCCACGGCGACGGGAACCGGAGTCTCGTTGAGCAGTTCGACGACGACAGCCGCACCGGACGACCCGCTGGCCAGCGTCGCCCAGGTCGTCGCAACCACGTCGCCACCCGCCACGCGCATGCGCGTCACCAGCACCGGTGCCGGACCCGGTCGGTCATGTCGCACGGCCGCTTCCACCGCCGGCGCGTACCAGCGGTCCTCGCCACCGATCCACCACTCGACCCGGTGGGAGGTTCCCGACGGATGGACGGACGCCCGGGCGTCGACCACGGCACGGAAGCCGTCATCGGTACCCAGCCGGGTGCCCACGGGTTCGGGAACCGGGGCGCGACGCCTCCGGAACAGGTCGGTCAACCTGGGCATCAGGTGGTCGCCACCTCGGGGCCGGCACGCCGGGACATGAGCTCCGACCAGACCTCGGTCGGCGACCTTCCCTCGTCGAACACCGAACGCACTCCCTCGGCCACGGGAACCTCCACGCCCACTGCGGTGGCCATCTCACAGGCGACTGCAGCGGTGCGTACACCCTCGGCGACCTGGTCCATGCCGGCCAGAACGCTCTCCGGCGAAGCACCACGTCCCACCTGTTCGCCCACCCACCGGTTCCGGCTCTGGGGGCTCATGCAGGTGGCCATGACGTCGCCCATGCCGGCCAGGCCGGCGAAGGTCATGGGGTCGCCTCCCATGGCGACGCCCAGTCGGGTCAGCTCGGCCAGGCCGCGGGTGATGAGCGCCGCCCGGGCGTTGTCGCCGGTGTCGAGCCCTTCGGCCATCCCGGCGGCCAGGGCGATCACATTCTTCAGTGCCCCGCCCAGCTCGCAGCCGACCAGGTCGTCGTTCGTGTAGACCCGCAACCGCTCGGACGCCAGCAGCCCCTGAAGGGCCGAGGCGGCGAATGGATCGGTGGCCGCGATGACGGTGGCCGCCGATCGCCCCTCCAGGATCTCCCTTGCCAGATTCGGACCGGTCAGCACGCCGACGGGCCGACCGGGCAGCACGTCGGATGCCACCTGGCTCATGCGAAACCCGGTCGAGCGTTCGAACCCCTTGGCCAGGCTGATGATGGGGGTCTCCGGGCCGACAGCTTCCGCCACCGACTCGAGGACCTGGCGGAATCCGTGGGTCGGCACACCCATCACCAGCAGGTCTGCGCCCCTGACCGCCACACCCAGGTCGTCGGTGGCGTCGAGTTCCGAGGGCAGCGCGTAGCCGTCCAGGTAGCGGCGGTTGCCGCGGCCGGCGGCCACGTCGGCGGCCACGTCGGCACGCCGGGACCACAGCACGGTGGACACCACGGGAGCCAGCAGGGCGGCAACCGTCGTCCCCCAGGAGCCGGCCCCGATGACCGCCACCCTCGACACCGCACCGCCCTTGGACATGGCGCAACCATACGGGCCGACACCGGCTGACCCCGGCCCTCGGCCACAGGGCTGTCCGGACGCGGCACGCAGCGGAGGCTCCCGACATCGGGCCATAGGCTGCGCCGGTGTCCGGACCCGTGGCTGTGCTGATCCCGGTGAAGGCCTTCGGAGCGGCCAAGGGCCGTCTCGCCGAGGTACTGGACGGTCAGGCCCGGGCCGACCTGGCCCGGAGCATGGCCGCCATCGTGGTTGCCGCTGCGGCTCCCCTCCCGGTGACCGTGGTCTGCGACGACGATGGCGTTGATGCCTGGGCCCGATCTGTGGGTGCCGACATCGTCAGGGTCGATGGGCCCGGCCTGAACCGGGCCGTGGAAGCCGGAATGGAAGCGCTGGCGGCCGACGGGGTGGCGCTGGTGGTCGTGGCCCATGCCGATCTGCCACGGGCCACCCGACTGGACCACTGCGCAGGGTTCGACGGGATCACGCTGGTGCCGGACCGGCACCACGACGGCACGCCGGTGGCCGTGGTACCCACTGGCACGGGCTTCCGGTTCGCCTACGGTCCCGGCTCGTTCGCGGCCCACGTGGCCGAGGCCGAACGCCTGGGGCTGGCATGGCGCAGCCTGTTGGACCCCGACCTGGCCTGGGACGTGGACGATCCCGAGGACCTGGCGGCGCTGGAGGACTGAGGGGGGCGGGTCAGCGCCGGCTGCGGCGGCCCCGGCCGCCACCTGGCCCGGTACCCGTGGACGGCTCCCACCGGAACCGTCGGACGGCCACGATGGCGCCGAGTAGTCCCCACGCCGCGATCCGCAGCAGCAGGCCGGGCTCCCAGGCCGAGCCGGCCCGAAATGGATCGAAGGCGGCGTAGAAGGCCTCCACGAACGGCTTCAGCGGGAAGACGTCTCCGGCGAGGTCCAGCCAGCGGGCCGGATCGGGCACGACCACGAACACGTTGGAGATGAAGGCCACCGGCAGGATGGTGGCCTGGGCCAGCGCCGGTGCCGACTGCCCCGAGGGAGCAACCGATGCCAGGGCGAGGCCCAGCAGCGAGAAGGAGGCCACGCCCACCACGAAGGTGACCAAGGCCGCCGGGATCCTGGCTGCCTCCATCTCGATGCCGTAGAGGCCGAAGCCGACGGCCAGCATCACCAGCGAACCGAGCAGCGCAATGACGACGGCGGAACCGACGATCCCGCCCATGTAGACCCACCGGGGCAGTGGCGTGCTGCGGATCCGCATCAGGACCCCCTCGTCCCGGTAGATGGCCGTGGTGATACCGATATTGGTGTAGGTGGCAGAGACGGCCGTGAACACCGCCAGTCCCGGGGCGTAGAACTGCGCAGCGGCGACCATCTCTCCGGGAGCCACGTCGATGTCGTCGAAGATCGCCCCGAAGAGGAGCAGGAAGATGAGCGGGAAGGCCAGGGTGAAGAACGCCGAGATGGCCGTCCGCCGGAACAGGCGGTTCTGGTAGCCGACCTGTCGGGCCAGCAGTCCCAGCGAGGAGGGGAAGCGGTCAGCCATCGGCGGGGCCCCCCGTTTCGAGGTCATCGGGGTCCCCGTCGTGGCCGATGAGGTCCAGGTAGACGTCCTCGAGGGTGGGGCGGTTCACCTCCAGGCCGTCCAGTTCCACGGATCGCTGCAGCGCCCACGCGGTGAGGTGGTGGAGGTCGGCGGTGGGCTCCGGGGTCCTGACCTCCAGCACGCCGTTTCGCACCGAGGTCCGACCCTTCAGGGCGGACAACAGGCCTTCAACGGTGCCGCTCGCCTCTACGGGGAACCGGACCCGGATCAAGGTATCGCGGTAGGTGCCGCCTCGAAGTTCGTCGGGGGAACCCGCTGCGACCACCCGGCCACCGACGATGACAAGGACGCGGTCGGCCAGGGCCTCCACCTCGTCCATGTAGTGGCTGGTCAACAGGATCGTCTTGCCGAGCGACCGCAGGCCGTCCACCATCTCCCAGGCCTGGCGACGGGCCGACGGGTCGAAGCCGGTGGTCGGCTCGTCCAGGAACAACAGGTCGGGATCGCCGATCAGGCCGGTGGCCAGGTCGATCCGCCGCTTCTGTCCGCCGGACATGCGATGCGTCCGCCGGTCACCCAGGCCTTCCAGGCCCACGAGCTCCAGCACGTCGTCCACCCCCAGGCGCCGCGTGTAGCAGGCGCCGTAGTGCACCAGCACCTCGCGCACGGTCAACTCCCGCTCGATCCCGACCTCCTGGAGGACGATTCCGATGCGGTCCCGGAAATCCCGATCGCCATCGGCAGGGTCCCGCCCGAGCACCTCTACCGAGCCACCGTCCCGACGCCGGTGGCCCTCCAGGATCTCGAGCGTCGTGGACTTGCCCGCACCGTTGGGCCCCAGCAGGGCGAACACCTCGCCGGGCTCCACCGTGAAGGAGAGGTCGGCGACGGCCAGGACGTCGCCGTAGGACCTGGTCAGGTTGGAGACGGCAACCGCTGGCACGCCGGCGACCCTACCGGTCGGGTTCGCGGCCTCCGGTGCCACGCCGGTGCCGTGGGCTCGGGTTCCTTTGCGTCGCGACACCCACCTGCCAGACTCCGGCCCCATGGAGACAGTTGGCTTCGAGCACATGGTGGATGGAACTCCGGAGGACTACGAGCTGATCGGTCGCGAGCTGGTGGCCCACAAGGCCGCACATCTCACCGACCACCTGCTGGCCACCCTGAAGGCCATGTCCGGGCCGATGCTGGGCTACCCGGTGGACCGGTTCCACCACAGCCTCCAGAGCGCCACCCGGGCGCTGCGAAACGGCGAGGCCGACGAGATGGTGGTGGCCGCCCTGCTGCACGACGTGGGCGATCCCATCGCCCCCGAGAACCACAGTGCCGTGGCCGCCGACATCCTGAGGCCCTACGTGGACGAGCGCACCCACTGGATCATCCGGCACCACGGCGTTTTCCAGGGTTACTACTACTTCCACCACCTGGGCGCCGACCCCGACGCCCGGGAGCAGTTCCGGGATCACGAGTGGTTCGACGACTGTGCGGCGTTCTGCGCCGAGTACGACCAGAACTGCTTCGAGCGGAACTACGACGAGATGGCGTTGGAGGACTTCGAACCGCTGGTGCGCGAGGTGTTCTCACGCGACAGCCGCTACCCGCTCCCCTCCATGACCCTGGCCTGAGAGGCAGTCACCCGATCTCCGGCGACCGTCTGGACCGCCCCCCGCTAGGGCTCCAGGACCACCTTGATGGCGCCGGCGGAACGATTCTCTGCCACCCGGAAGGCCTCGGGGGCGTCGTCCAGGGCGAAACGGTGGGTGATGACCGCTTCGGACAGTTCGGGAACCGCTGCCAGGAGTGCCGCCGCCTCGTCCACCTCGCGCACGTCCGGCCCGTGCCGACCCGAGCAGCCGTACATGGACGACGGCCGGAGGCTGACCTCCTTCAGGAACATGGACATGACGTTCGGGATGGCGATCCCGTCCCAGTAGACGGCCGGAATCGACACGGTCCCGCCCGGACGGGCATGGTCGATGGCCGCCACCAGGGCGCTCTCGGTGCCGGCGGCCTCGATGACCACGTCGTACTCACCGGATGCCGCCGTTCCGGCACCCAGGCGTTCGCCGGCCGCCACCTGGTGGGCGTGGCGGGCCGACAGGTCCACCTCGGCACCCGCGTGGAGGGCTGCGGCCACGGCGGTCAGGCCGATGGTCCCGCCGCCGACGACCAGCACCCGCTGGCCGGGCTGCACGTCGGCAACGTTCACGGCGTGCACCGACACGGCGATGGGCTCGACCAGGCAGGCATCGCCGACGGGCACGCCGTCGGCCAGCGGTACCAGACAGGCCGCGTCCACCAGGATCCGGTCGGCCATGCCCCCGTCCATGGCCAGGCCGTAGAGCGCCATGGCCCGGCACTGCTGCTCGGCACCCGCCGCACACCGGTCACAGTTGCCGCAGGCCAGCGTGGGCCGGATTGCCACCTCCGAACCGTCCGCGAGGCGCCCGGCCACCTCGTGGCCGAACGTGTTGGAAAGGCCGAATCCGGCCATGTGCAGGTCGGAGCCGCAGATGCCGGCTGAAACCACGTCGACCAGCACGCCGTCGCCGATCGGGTCGTCCACCTCGACAACCCGGAACCCCCCGTCAACCGTCCGTACCGCACGCATGGCGCCCTCTCTCCCCGGCATCGACCGCCGCGGACCGGCGCCCGCTTTCCGTCAGTCGACGACCTGACCGTACGATCCATCCATGGAACCGGGCGAGCCGAGCAGCATCGACCTGCTGGACGGCGACTTCTACGTCACCGACCCGTACACCACCTACGCCTGGCTCCGCCAGCACGATCCCATCCACCACGACACCACCAACGACCTCCTCGGGATCTCCCGCTACGACGACATCGTCACCATCGAGCGGGACAAGGCCACCTTCATCTCGTCGGGAACCGAACGCGGCTACCGACCCAACATCCCGGCCGACCGGTCCATCATCGGGTTGGACGACCCCCACCACACGGTCCGTCGCAACCTGGTGTCCCGTCGGTTCACGCCGCGGGCGGCAGGCCGCTGGGAGGACCACGTACGCGGCGTCGTGACCGACCTGATCGACGCCGTGCTGCCCGCCGGGGAGGCCGAGGTCATCGCCGACCTGGCCGCACCACTTCCCGCCCAGATGATCGGGCTGCTGCTGGGCTTCGGCGACGAGATGTGGCCGAAGCTCCAGGAGTGGTCGGAGCGAACCATCGCCCTCGGCGGCGGACCCCGCTACCACGACAGCGACGGTGTCGCCGCAGCCATGGAGTTCGCCGGAGCGGCCGCAGAGCTCTACGAGGCCAGGAAGCCCACGGTGACCGAAGGCTGCCCCATGGACGATGTCATGACGGCCTGGATCGACCGGGAGCGCACGGGTCTGGACGGATACGACTTCGGCCTGGACGAGATGATCTCGGACTGCCTGCTGCTGTTGGACGGCGGCGCCGAGACCACCCGGACTGTGATAGCCCGCACGCTCGTGGAGCTGGCCCAGCGGCCCGACCAGTGGGCGCTGCTGCGCGGTGGCGCCGACATGACGGTGGCCACCGAGGAGTTCATCCGGTGGGTGACGCCAATCCACAACATGTGCCGCACGGCCGCCGTCGACACCGAGGTGGCCGGAATCCCTATCAGGGCCGGTGACCAGCTCCTGCTCATGTACTCGTCGGCCAACCGGGACCCGCTGCACTTCGAGGACCCCGAGTCGTTCGACGTCACCCGGACGCCCAACAACCACCTGGCGTTCGGCTTCGGCACCCACTTCTGCCTGGGTGCCGCCCTGGCCCGCCTCGAGATCCGGGTGTTCTTCGAGGAGTTCGTGAGACGGGTGGCCGACCTGCGTCTGAAGCCGGGCACGTCACCGGTGGAGATGCCCAACGCCTTCGTCTACGGGCTGCGTCAGGCACACCTGGAGTTCGACCCGGCCTGAAGGCCATGGGGTCAGTCGTCGGCGGGCCTGTTGCCGGCCATGACGTCGTCACCCAGCCGCGGGGCGATGAACGACGAGAAGTCCGGCCCCGACCGCAGCGCCTGGCCACCGTCCACGTTGATGGCCGTGCCGGTGATCCAGCGTGACTCGGGGCCGATCAGGAACCTGGCCAGGGCACCCACGTCGGACGGCTCCCCGACGCCGGTGTCCGAAGCCGGAGCCAGCGGCGTGTTGCGCAGGTAGCTGGCGAACACCTCGCCGTCACGTGGTACGAAGTCCATCATCTCCGTGGCGATGAAGCCGGGCCGGATGGCGTTGAACCGCAGGTTGGACCGGCCGAACTCGTCGGCGGCGTTGCGCATCATGGCCTCGATCCCCGCCTTGGAGACCGTGTAGGCACCGAAGTGGGGGTGGTTCTGGTGGCCGGCGATCGACGACATCCCGACGAACGAGCCACCACCGGAGGCCACCATCTCGGGAACCGAATGCTTCACGCAGAGCATCGTGCCGACCACGTTGAGGCGAAGCACCGCCTCGAACTGCGCCAGGTCCTGGACGTTGTAGGGCCCGAGGCCCCCGCCGCCACCGGCGTTGGCCACCACGCCGCGAAGGTTCCCGGCGTTGGCGACGGTTGCGGCCACAGCCGCCCGTACCTCGTCCTCCGACGTCACGTCGGCCACGACGTGGTGCACGCTGCCGCCGTGGCCGGGCGCAATGGCGTCGACCGCATCGGTCAGGCTGGATTCGGTCCGGCCGCAGATCGTCACAGCGGCGCCGTCGGCGGCCAGCGCCTCAGCGCAGGCCCGCCCGATTCCGGTGCCACCACCGGTCACCAGCACCCCGTAGCCCTGCAGTGCCCCATCTGCCATCAGGTCGTCTCCCCCCTAGTCATCGGACCTGATCCTTCCACCGGGGGTACCCGGCGACCCATTCGCGTGGCAGGTCAGTCCTCGGACGGGCCATCCATCAGGTCCATGATCCCGGGGTAGTCCGGAATGGGCCGCAGGGCCCTGTCGGCATACGTGAAGGCGATCATCGTGGCGATGGTGCCGGCCGGCCAGCCGACGGCGAAGCGGATCAGCACGTAGCCGTCCGTCGACGTCCGGTTGAACAGCCAGATGTCCCACACCGACGTGAAGAGCTGGTACACGCCCAGGAACACGGTCAACCGGCCCATCACCTTCAGGTAGAGCGCGTGGGCCATGGTCTCGGCGCTGAACGGGACGAGCATCGGGGCGTAGCGGGCCAGGACAGGCCGACCCGCCACGACGGTGGAGATGAGGGCAACGCCGACGGCCGCCTTCGTGCCGATGCCGATGCCGAAGTACACGGCCTCGGAGTCCGTGAGGATCCCGATGATCGCCCTGACCACCAGGTAGCCGACCAGGATCGGCAGGAACCTGCCGACGGACTCCCGCCGGCGACGGCGGTCCACCGCCACCTTGATGCTCCACAGCGTGGCGCCGGCCACCCCCGCACCCAGGCCCCAGATGCGGTTCAGCACCAGGAACAGTGCGATCGGGAGGACCGAATCGAGGGCACGCCCCTTCTGGGGGCCCGACCGTCCGGCCGGATTGCGGGTCACCGTGTACCGGGGTCCGGGTCGTGCCGGTTCAGGACGCCCGGGCGGCTGCGTCGGTGGCAGCATCCGGACGCAGGTCACCATCCGGAACGAGGTCGACGATGCGTCGCACCTCGGAATAGTGGTGGTGGTGGGAAGCCTCGGCGAACAGGCGACGCCGCTGGACCAGGCGGTCCCCGGTGGGCGGCTCCTCCAGGAATCCGAACAGGCCGAAGGCGACCTCCAGGTCGGCGGCGATCGGGGCCCTGCCGAACAGGGCCGCACGCTTCAGGGCGACCCCTACGCAGCCGGCCACGACATCGGGTATCCGTTCTCCCGCACCCGGGCGGAGACGCCCCACGAACGACCTGGCGAGGCGGAAAGCGAAGCCCTGGTCCGGTCCCTGACTGCCCAGCCTGGTCCCGCTGGGCTGGCCACCCAGGTCCACTACCTCGCCGGGGCGACCGGCCCGCCATGGGCCGAGACGACGCAGCGGGCCGGAGTACGCGGGAGCGACGGTGCGGACCGTCGGCGTTGGGACGTGGGAGGGAGCTGACACGTTGCCAATTCTACGGGCGGGAGCCGGTTCAGGCCCACCCGGTCGTGGGATCGGGACGGTCCCCGGCGGGAAGCCACATCCAGCCGAGGCTCTCGCGTGTGCCCGTCTCGTCGAAGCCCGGGTCTCCCTCGAAGCGGACGGGGGTGGTCGAGTCGTCAAGGATCCGTGCCCTCCTCGCCGGCCCACCGGCCGCCGCAGCGGCCAGCACACCGGCGGCGGTCCCGTGGGAGGCCAGACGCTGGAACATCGCAATGGTCGGGCTGATCATCGTGAGCTCCCCGTCACGCCACCTCTCCAGCACGTCGATCGGCCTGCACCACTCGGCGTGCACCGCCTCGCGGCCATCCGCGACCGGTCGGAGGTCAGGGTCCACGGAGGCCACGAAGAAGTAGGTGTCGTACCTCTTGATGCTGGGCATGGGCGTCACCCAGCGGGACACGGCGTGGATGCCGGACAGGTCCAGCTTCGTGTCGCCGCCGTGGACCAGGTCCGCCAGGCCGACCCGCCCGGCCTCCAGGTCGTGGCGATGCGCGACCATTCGTGCCGCCAGTTCCGGATCGGTGGTTCCGACCGCCACGCCGACCTCCTCCACGGTCTCTCGGACCGCCGCCGTCCAGTAGCCCAGGCCGTCGGCCACGCCCAACCGTTCCGCCGCTGCTGCCTCCGTCAGCCCCGTCACCAGTGAAGGCCAGCGTGGATCATGGTCGCCGGCATCCACCGCCCCGCCGGGGAACAGGGTGTGTCCGGCCACGAAGGTCGAGGCATCGGTCCGACGCAGGGTCAGGACCTGCAGGTCCGGGCGATCGGCGACCAGCAGGATCGTGGCGGCCGACCTGATCGGCACCTCGTCCACCGACAGCTCGTGACGTGGGGTACCGGTGTCTCGTACATCGCCCCGCCCGTCGTCCATGGCCAGAGGCTACGGCCGGGCATCTAGGGTGCCGGGGTGTCAGATGGAGCCAGCGCCGAGGCCCTCACCGCGCCCCCCAGCCGACCGGTCCCCGCCGACCTGCTGGCAGGGCTGAGCGTGGCGATGGTATTGATCCCCCAGTCGATGGCGTACGCCGAGCTGGCAGGCCTGCCATCCCACCTGGGGCTGTTCGCCTCAGCGCTGCCGCCGATCCTGGCCGCCCTGTTCGCCTCCTCGCCCTACCTCCAGACGGGGCCCGTGGCGCTCACCAGCCTGCTCACCTTCGGGGCCCTGGCCAGCCTTGCCGACCCGGGTAGCGCCGACTACGTGGCCCTGGCCGCCCTGCTGGCCCTGATGGTCGGCGTCACCCGTCTGCTCCTGGGACTGTTCCGCCTGGGTGTGGTCACCTACCTGATGCGCGACCCGGTGGTCACCGGCTTCACCTCCGCTGCGGCGATCCTGATCCTGGCATCGCAGTTCCCGATGGCCCTCGGCACGGCGACGCCGGCCGGTGGGGTGCTCTGGCGGGCCGGCTGGTCGTTGGGGCATCCCGGCGGATGGGAGGCGGCGTCGCTATCGATCGCCGCCACGACGGTGCTGCTCGTGCTGGCAGGTCGCCGGGTCGTGCACCGGATGTTCCCCGGCGCCCTCATAGCCGTCGGTGGCGGCGTCATCGTGAGCCGACTGACCGACTACGCAGGACCCGTGGTCGGCGACGTCCCCACCGGCCTTCCCGCCCTCTCGCTGGACCTCCCCTGGGGGTCGACCGGCTCGCTGCTGGTCGGGGGAATCCTCATCGCCCTCGTCGGCTTCGCCGAACCGGCATCCATTGCCCGCGTGTTCGCCGACGAGGACAGCCAGCGGTGGAGTGCCAACAGGGAGTTCGTGAGCCAGGGGGTGGCCAACGTGGCGGCCGCCGTCTCCGGGTCCTTCCCGGTGGGCGGATCCTTCAGCCGGTCCTCGCTGAACCGTCTGGCCGGAGCCCGAACCCGCTGGTCCGGCATGGTGACGGGAATCACGGTGCTGGCATTCCTGCCGTTCGCCGACGTCCTGGCACCGCTCCCGCGGGCCACCCTGGGTGGGGTGGTCATCGCAGCGGTCGTCGGCCTGGTAAAGCCGGAGCGACTCCTGGGAATGGCCCGGAGCTCACCGGCGGACGCCGTCGTGGCCTGGGTCACGTTCTGTGCCACCCTCGCCCTCAGCCCGCGGGTCGAACAAGGTGTCCTGGTCGGGATCCTCGTCTCGCTGGCCGTGGGCCTGCGCCGCCGACGGTCCTGAAGGCCGCACCTGGCCGGTCGGGTCAGGCCCTCAGCCAGGCCTCGGTGAGGGTCGCCACGTCGGTGAGGGTCGCCACGTAGGCCAGGGTGTGGGCGAGCACCAGGTCGGCGTAGCCGTCGGCGGTGGCCACCGAGCCGTCGGTCGGCACCACGACCTGGAAGCCGGCGTTGACGAGGTCGAAGACGGTGTTCGGGATGGCCAGGTTCAGCGTCACGCCCACCACCACGACCGTCGTGGTCCCCTCGTTTCCGAGCATGGCCGACAGCCCTGAACCCGAATCGGCCGACAGTCCGTGGGACCGGGGCGCCAGCACGTCCACATCCGGGTCGAATCCCAGCTCGGGTGCCGGCTGCACGGCCGGTGTCCCGACCAGCTGCTGCACCGCGGCCTTCCTTCCCGCAGCGAAGAGTCGGGAGTTCCGGTTGCCGCCCCAGAGGTCCGCCCTGGCGTGGAACGTGCAGTGGACGACCCGCACGCCTGCCGATCGTGCGGCTACGGCCAGGCCACCCAGACGGGGCAACAGCCCGGCGGCGGCCACCGCCTCGGCGACGGCGGGCATGCTGGACTCCGGACCGACCACGCCGTTCTGGCACTCCACGATGCAGAGCGTCGTGTGGTCCGGACCGACCAGTTCCTGAAGGTCCATTCTCGACTCCGTTTCGCCTCAGCCCCGGGGATGACCGGGGCACCTACTCGTACTTCGTCCCCGACTCGCGTAGGACGTCCAGCCATCGCTCCCCGGCGTCCGGGGCCAGCTCCCCCGGACGGTAGGTGACGTGGTGCAGGATCCCGCTCCAACCGAAGGTTCCGTACCTCTCCCGGATCGACCACGAGACCGGCGAACGCCTGTCGATGCCCACGTCTATGCCCTGGAACGGCGACATGGCGGTGAGCGCCGGCAGGTCCCTGGCACCGGCCACGACCGTCGCATCCACCCCCAGCTCAACGTGCACGGCCAGGTTCCCCACGGCCTCCACCGACAGGATGATCGAGGAGGTGCCGGCGGCCAACGTGCCGCCGTCAACCTCGGTCATGGAGCCGTAGCCGTTCCAGGCCAGGAGCAGGCGGCCTTCGACCACGTAGAGGGCGTAGCCGCCACCCTGGTCCCCGTGGGCCACCAGCGTTCCGCTGTCACCGTCAGCCACCTCCAGCGATACCTCCACCTCGAAGGACCTGGCATTGATCAGCTGCAGGGACCGGTAGCGCTCCGTCGTCGGGCCGCCCGGCCTGAAGCGGGCCTCGGCCTCCGTGTCGGAGTTCCACGGTGGCCTGAGCAGGTTCTTGACGTTGTTGCCCTCGTCCAGCGGGAACACCTGGTTGGCCCATGCAGCCTGCTCCCATGCCTCGACCAGCTCTGCCACCTTCTCCGGGTACTCGTCGGCCAGGTTCCGGCTCTCGGTCGGGTCCTCCGCCAGGTTGTGGAGTTCCCACACCTCCTCGCTGAACGGCGTGCGGGCCCTGCGGCAGACCACCGCCGACCAGCCTTCGCGGTACATACCGCGGTGGCCCATCTGCTCGTAGTACTGCTCGGGGTGGGTGCTGGCCGCTGAGGCTTCATGCATCGACTCCGTGAAGCTGGCGCCCGCCGGGGCCGGCACCGGCCTCCCACCCTTCGTCGTCGCCATCTCCACGTCGACGAGCTCCAGGATGGTGGGCAGCAGGTCGGTGACGTGCTGGTACTGGCGGCGGATTCCGCCCCCGCCCGGTAGTCCGGACCCCTTCGAGACGATGAGCGGCACCTGGTGGCCGCCCTGGTGGGTGTTGATCTTGTAGAGGCGGAAGGGCGTACCCGAGACCATTGCCCAGCCCGACGGGTAGTGGGGCAGGGTCTGCGGTCCGCCCATCAGGTCCATGCGCGAGTGGTCCAGCTCGACCGAGTCCAGGGGATTGGTGCGCGTCTGGCCGAGGAGCGTGCGGAAGTAGGCCGACGTGCCGTTCTCCAGCCCCTCCCGGCTGCCGCCGTTGTCCGAGGTGAACACGACGATGGTGTTCTCCCACTCGCCCATCTCCTCCAGGCCGTCACGGAGGCGACCCAGATTCTGGTCGACGTTGTCGACCATGCCGGCGAAGACCTCCTGGTACCGGGCGAACAGCTCCCTCTCCATGTCCGACAGGTCGTCCCACGCCTTCACGGCGTAGTTCTCCTCGGTGTTGCGGGGCGGCAGGACGACGTCCACGGCCATGATCCCGAGTTCCTTCTGCCGCTCGAAACGCCGACGGCGGACCTCGTCCCAGCCCGCCTCGTAGCGGCCCCGGTACTTCTCGATGTCCTCGGGCTTCGCCTGCAGCGGAGCGTGGACCGCACCGTGGGAGAAGTACAGGAACCACGGCCGGTCGGGGTGGCCGTCCCGGACCTGACGGACCATGTCCAGGGCCCGGTCGGTCAGGTCGTCCGTGAAGTAGTAGTCCTCCGGGAAGTCGTCGATGTCCAGGGCCCGGTTGTCCTCGTAGAGGCGGTGCGGCTGGTGGAAGTTGGTGAAGCCGTCCAGGATCCCGTAGAAGCGGTCGAAGCCCTTCTGGCAGGGCCAGGCGGTCCTGGGGCCGGCCTCGGTGAGCTGCGAGTCCGGGCAGAGGTGCCACTTGCCGACCATGAGCGTGGACCACCCGGCATCCCGGAGGGCCTCGCCCATGGTGACGGCGTCGTCGCGGATGGACGCTGCGTAGCCGGGGAAGCCCGGTTCCATGTGGCACACGGTGCCCACGCCCGCCAGGTGGTGGTTGAGCCCCGTGAGCAGGGACGCCCGCGTGGGCGAGCACATGGGGTTGACGTGGAAGTTGGTGTAGCGCAGGCCTTCGTCGGCCAGCCGGTCGATGTTCGGGGTCTCCACCTCGGAGCCGTAGCACCCGACGTCGCTGTACCCCAGGTCGTCCACCAGCACGACCAGCACGTTGGGCGCACCGTCCGGAGCCGTGGGTGGCTGGGGCCAGTCCGGTGTCGACGTGGACATGATCCGGCCGACGTCGCCCCCGAAGCCCGCGTACGCCCCCGTCGTGTCGCCATGCGATTCGCTGTTGGTCATGGGGTTCCCACCCGGCGCCTCCGATGGACCGCTCCGACCATCAGGCCGCTGTCGAAACTACCCCGGTCCCGGATCACCGGGGAAGATCCTGATCGGTGAATCGTCGCATCCGACGGGCCGGCACCAGCATGACGATGCACACCAGGGCCACCAGCAGGAGCGCTCCGCCGAAACCGGCCGAGGTGTCCGCCACGCGGCCCAGCACCAGGGGTCCGGTGACGCCGCCCACCTCGGCGACGGCGAACCAGAGGCCGTAGGCCACGCCGGCGTTTGACGGCTCCACGGCGTCGGACTCCATGAGGGCCACCAGCACCAGCGGGACCATGGCCGAACGCAACCCGGCCATGGCCACCGGAATCGGATCCAGCATGGTCGGCAGCACCACCACGGCCGCCACCCCCACCGCCACCGCAAGCAGGATCACGGCCATCGCCGCCGGGAGCCGGTGGCGTTCGGTGCGACGCGGAACCACCAGGGAGGCGATGACGCCCACGAAGCCACCCAGTGCAACCCAGTTGGCAGCCGCCATGGCCGAGAATCCGCTGTGCTCCCGAAGGACCTCAGGCATCCAGCCACCCAGGCCGTGGGATATGAACATCACGCCGAGGCCCAGCAGGAGGACCAACCTGAACTCGGAGCTGGCCAGCAGGCCCCGCCGCCCGACGGCCACCGAACCTGCCATCGACGTGGCTGCCACGGGCGGCTCCGGCGCACGACCCGAGACGACCAGCCAGACGACCAATGCCACGACCATCAGCCCCGTCTCGATGACGACGGTGGCCCGCCACGAACCGGTCAACGGCATCAGTACCGAGTTGGAGAACACGAGGGTCGCCATTCCACCGATCGCCGGCATGGTGCTGTAGATGCCGATGGCAAGACGGCGTTCCCTCTCCGCTCCGAACCAGAGACCGACGGCCTTGGGAGCACCGGCCGAGACGAGCGGGCCTCCCACCCCGAAAAGGGCTATGGCCAGCCAGAAGCTGCCGAAGCCGGTGGCAGCCGCCCGGATCAGGCCACTGGCCGTCACCACGAGTGCCCCGAGGAGGATGCCGCGGTGGATGCCCAGTCGGTCGATGAGGCGGCCGCCCACGGGTGCGCTGACTATGTAGACGACCTGCCAGGCGCCCAGGGCGAAGCCCATGGAGCCACGGCTGAGGCCCAGATCGGCCCTGATGTCGCCCACGAGCGGTGGTATCGACATGGCCACCACCCCGAAGGCGAAGTAGACGCCGCAGATGCCCGTGAACAGGACCCACCTGTACGGATGGTGGAGGTCCCCGACGATGCTCACCTGCGGATGCTCCCACGGAGTCCTCCAGCAGGCCTGACCCGGTACCGCCCCGGGGCCGGTCCCCGATCTGTCGGCTGTATCTGCGAACCTGTCGGAATGGACGAACTCCGGTGGGCCGCCGACGACGACCTCACCGCCGAACTGGACAGGCCGATCCTGGTCGTGGCGTTCCGCGGTCTCTTCGACGCCGCCGGGTCGGCCACCTCGGCCGTCGAGTGGGTGGCCGAACGCCTGGACAGCATGCACCTCGGCGACGTGGACCCGGAGACGTTCTTCGACTTCACCCAGGAACGTCCGGTCGTGGAGTTCGACGACCACGGCGTGCGCCGGATCCGCTGGGCCTCTAGCCGCGTGCTGGCGGTCCGGACCGCCAAAGGCCAGCGGGACCTGGTGCTGGTCTCCGGGATCGAGCCCCACCTCCGGTGGCGAACCTTCACCGAGGCCCTGTTGGAGGCGGCGACCCGGTCCGGAGCACGCCTGGTCGTGACCCTCGGGTCCATGAGCGGCATGTCGCCCCATACCCGGCCGCCTGTGGTCACCGGCAGCTCCACGAACCGGGATCTGGCCGACCGCCTGGGCCTGGACCGGCCTTCGTACCAGGGACCCACGGGCGTGGTCGGCGTGCTCCACGACACCCTCGACCGAGCCGGGGTCCCAGTCATATCCCTGAGGGTGTCGGTCCCCTACTACCTGCCCGACTCCCCCAACCCCAAGGCGACCCGTGCCCTGCTGCGCCGATTCGAGCAGGTCAGCGGGATAGACACCGCCCACGCCGACCTGGACGGACCCGCCGCCGAGTGGCAGTCGCGCGTGGAGTTGGCCGTCGCCGGAGACGCTGAGGTACGTGCACACGTGCGGCGGCTGGAGTCCCAGGTGGACCAGAGCGAGGACCTCATGGCCCGCGGCGACGACCTGGCCGCCGAGTTGGAGGCATTCCTGCGCGAGCAGGACGCGCCGCCCGACGCCTGAACCCGACAATCCACCTGGTCGATCGGTCCCCACGAGCGCCCGACGACTGGCCGCGGCGTGCCGGATCAGGCCAAACTCCAGGAATGGAACCTTCCGAGTACCTCTCCGCCATCCGGTACCAGGGCCAGGCCCTGCTGGCCGCAGTCGCCGATTCCCCGGACGCCCGTGTCGAGCACTGCCCCGACTGGGACAACACCGGTCTGGCCGACCACATGCGCGGCGTCTGGGGGTTCATGGCCGCGCAGGCCAGGGCGGCATCGCCGGAGGGCCCGACCCGGCCCGATCCCGACGACGCCTCGACACCGGACCAGACCCTGGAATCGCTGCTGGCCGTCCTGACGGACGCTGATCCGACGGCGCCGGCATGGAACTGGTGTCCAGAGGAGGGCCGGACGGTGGCATGGATCCTGCGCCGGATGGCGCACGAGACGGCCATCCACCGTTGGGACGCGGAGAACGCCGCAGGCGACGCCGAACCCATCGGCGCCGACCTGGCGGTCGATGGTGTCGCCGAGGCACTCGAGGTGGCATGGGGCTTCCGGCTACGCGGCCCCGCCCCCGACTACCCGGCCGGCTCCCTGCACCTGCACCGCACGGACGGCGACGGCGAATGGATGGTGATGGCCGTGGGCGGCGCCCTCCAGGTCAGCGAAGAGCATGGCAAGGGCGATGTAGCGGTCCGGGGCACGGCCTCGGACCTCGACCTGTTCACGTGGAACCGTCGTCGACCCGACCTCGAGTACTTCGGCGACACCGCCGTGGTGGAGGCCTGGGCCGCCGTCGCCCCCTGATCGCTCCGGCGTCCGACGACCGGACAGGAGCCGGTCAGCCCAGCTCGGTGCCGACGATCCCCACGAACGACACCATCTCGCCCGGGTAGCCCCCGAGGTTGTGGACCAGCGCCCGGCTGCGGTCGGCGAGCGTGGAGATCCGTCGCTCCACCGGTGCTTCTCCCCTGAGCTGCAGCCACGCCTCGTAGTGCATGCGAAGGCCGCTGGCACCGACCGGATGTCCAAAGCTCTTCAGGCCACCATCCGGGTTCACCGGTAGGTCCCCGTCCAGGGCGAACGTGCCGTCCAGCACCTCGCGCCACGCCGTGCCCCGGTCGCAGAAGCCGAGGTCCTCCATCAGCACCAGCTCGGTGGGCGTGAAGCAGTCGTGGACCTCGGCCATGGCCAGCTCGCCACGAGGGTCGGTGATGCCGGCCTGGGAGTACGCGTCAGCGGCGGCGGCAGCGCACTCCGGCAGCGTGGTGAAGTCGAACCCCGGGTCCACCAGCCCGCTGCCGTTGCCGGCCACCAGCGACAGGGCCTTCACGTACAGCGGTGCGTCGGTGTAGTCCGTCGCCCGGTCGGCGGCCACCACGACGGCGGCGGCGGCCCCATCGGCCACCCCTGCGCAGTCGAACACCGAGAGCCCACCTGCCACCGCCGGCATCTCGCAGATGGCCTCGGCCGAGGTCTCCCGCCGGAACTGGGCCAGCTCGTTGCGTGCCCCATTGAAGTGGTTCTTCTCGGCGATCTTCGCCACCACGTAGCGCAGCTCGTCACCGTCCACCCCGTAGCGCTCCGCGTAGGCGGGCAGGATGAGGCTGAACATGGCCGCTGCCGTGAGCGTCCGGTTGGTGCCGTCCGTCGGGACGGGGAAGGCGTTGAGTCCCTGGTAGCCGCCGTCCTTGACCTTCTCGGCACCGATCGCCACCGCCACGTCGTAGGCCCCTGAGGCCACGGCGTAGCAGGCCTGCCGCAGGGCGTCGGATCCGGTGGCGCAGTAGTTCTCCACGCGGGTCACCGGCTTGTCCTCGAGCCGCAGCGGCGTGGCCAGCGAGATGCCCGACGCCGAGGACTGCGACGTTCCGTACCAGTAGGCGTCGACGTCCTCGGCGACGATGCCTGCCGACGAGAGCGCCAGACCGTGTGCATCGATCAGCAGGTCGTCCAGGGAGGAGTCCCAGTGCTCCCGGAACGGCGTGCAGCCCATCCCGACGATCGCCACGCGGTCCCGTATGCCATGTGAGGCCATGTGATCCCTCGTCCCCTCGTGCCGGTTCAGCCCCGGAGGGGCCGGGCCTTCCAGAAGTAGTTGTGCAGGCCGTCTGAGGTGGACGGTCGCCGGAAGGTCAGCTCCACCCGGTCGCCGATCGCCACGGTCGTCGGGTCGACGTCGGTCAACTCGATCGGCATACGACCACCACCGTCGAAATCGACCACGGCGAACACCACCGGTGGGCTGGGCGAGTAGGCCATCCGGTCGACGGTGAAGGTGGCCACGGTGCCCACGGCATCGGCCATGGGCGTCGGTTCCATGTCGTCCACGGTTCCGCCGGAGATGCCCACCCTGGACGGCGGCAGGTGGGTGATGCCGGTGGTGCGGTCCGTCGAGCCCACGAAGCCGTGCTTCCAACCGGTCCGGCGAAGTGCGGCGGGCGACGAGGTCCGGTTCGGCCCCGGACGGTTGGGGGGCTGGACCTGGAGCAGACCCCGCCAGGTCAGGTAGCGGGCGTACGCGACGTCGGCCCTGTCGGCGACCTGGTCCGCCAGTGACCGCTCCGGCCGGCCGGCCGCCAGGGCGGCGGTGGCCCGGAAGAAGAGGACCTCGCAGCCGTCTGCCAGCACCACCAGGGCGATCACGTCTCCCGGGTCGGCGGTGTCCAGGACATCGGCCAGGAGCAGGGCCGGATGGGCGGCTCCGGCGTTGCCGACCGTCTCGGACCTGTCGTCGGCTATGGCCACGCCGAGGCCTGAGGCGGCCTTCCTCGTGGCGCGGGCGTGCAGGCCGGTGACGGCTGCTACCGACACGTCGTCGGTGGTGAGGCCGGTCGCCGACATGGCATCGGCCCAGGCCTTCTGGACCAGCGGCAGGTAGGCCTGTTCGCCGAAGCGGTCCTCCCAGGTTCGTGAATGGTCGCTTCCCGGGGTTCGCCAGCGATCGGTGAACTCTGCTGTGGCTGAGGCTCCGCCCAGGTACTCGGCCAGGAGCGGGCCGTCCTCGGAGCATCCGGCCAGCACGGCCACCGCTGCGTCGCCGCCACCGCCATCCTCCGGCCCGGTGGGGAGGCTGACCCGGATGTCGGAGGCCACCACGAGCGTCCGCTCCGGGCCGTCGAGCGCCGTCCGCAGGGCGCCGACGGCCGAGCGCGCAGCGCCACCGAAGTCGAGTGCCGGAACCGATGCGTCCAGCCGGAGGGTGGCGTGCACGACGGTGGCGTTGGTCTTGTCCAGGTAGGCCGGGGCGACGGTGGAGAACCACAGGGCGTCGGGTGCGGGTACGCCGCCGGCCAGAGCCCGGCGGGCGGCCTCCACGCCCATGGTGGTGGTGTCCTCGTCGTAGGACGCCACCGATCGGTGTCCGCTTCCGCCGCCGGATCCCATGACCTCGCCGATGGCCGAGCGGGCCAGCCGGTGGTAGGGCAGGTGGACGCCGTAGGCCAGGATTCCCCTGCTGCCGCTCATGCTCCCATCCTGCTCCGCTTTCCGGTGTGTGGATGACCACCAGTTTCTGACGGTCCGTCAGAAACGATCCTAGGGCGTGGCGTCCACGACGCCGACCCCGGCCGCCGACCCGGCTCCCGGAGGGGACAGCAGCTCCCCACATCGGATACGTTGAAGTCCTGACACACCGTCAGATTCAACACCACCCGAACGAACCGGAACCCGACCAGGCATGGACTTCGACTTCTCACCCGACCAGCAGGCCTTCGCTGTCGAGGTCGAGGCCTTCCTGGACGCCAACGACGACCCCGAGGTGTTCGACCCCACGCGGGAGAACATGGCCCAGATCGTCGACACCCCGAAGCGCAGGGCCATGATGCGAATGCTCGGCGACCAGGGCTGGCTGGGCATGACCTGGCCCAGGGAGTACGGAGGCGGGGAGGGCGAAGGGATCTACGAGTACATCCTGAACGAGGCCCTGGCCGCCCGGGGAGGGCCCCAGATCGGCAAGGGCGTCGGCATCATCGGCAAGACCCTCATCGCCCACGGCTCGGAGTTCCTGAAGGAGGAGTTCCTGCCGAAGATCCTGGCCAACGAGGTCGAGTTCGCGGTCGGCTACAGCGAGCCCGAGGCGGGATCGGATGCCGCAGCGATGAAGTTGAAGGCCACCGAGACCGACGGCGGATGGATCCTGAACGGCCAGAAGACGTGGACCACGTCGGCCCACTTCGCCGAGTGGTACTGGGTGGGCGCCCGCACAGACCCGGACGCACCCAAGCACTTCGGCATCACCCTGTTCCTGGTACCCATGGACCATCCGGGAATAACCGTCCAGGGCATCATGACCATGGGCGACGAGCGCACCAACGACGTCTTCTTCGACGACGTGTTCGTACCCGAGGAGTACGTCGTCGGCGAGTTGAACCACGGCTTCCGGTACATCTCCCAGGCCCTCGACCTGGAGCGGTTCACCATGTTCACGTTCTCTCCGGTGAAGCAGCGCCTGGACCTGCTGGTGGACCACGTGCGAACCGCCACACGGGACGGCGAGCCCCTGAGGGACGACCCGAAGGTGCGGTCCCGGATCGCCAGGCTGGCCACCACCGCGGAGGTGGCCCGCGGCATGGGCCTCCGAGTGGTGGATGCCTCGATGAGGGCGGAGTCCGACGGCGGCACCCCACCGACCATGGAGGCGTCGGAGTACAAGCTCTTCACCACCGAGTTCTCCAAGCGACTGGCCGACGCCTCGATGGACCTGGGCGGGCCCGGCACCCAGTTGCGGGTCGGCACCGCCGAAGCTCCGATGGCTGGGCGGGCGGAGTCCACGTACCGGTACACGGTGCTGGACACCATCGGTGGCGGCACCTCCGAGGTGCAGAAGAACATCATCACCCGACGGGGCCTCGGCCTCCCCAAGAACTTCTAGGCGACCCAGCATGCCCGACCGCCCCCTCCTGGACGGGATCACCGTCCTGGACCTCGCCTCGGTGGGACCAGCCGTACGCGCATCGCGCTGGCTGGCCGACTGGGGGGCCGACGTGGTCAAGGTCGGGCCGGTACCGAAGGACGCCGATGTCCAGATCGTGCCCCCGACCCACGCCTACAGCGCCCAGCGGGGCATGCGTCGGGTACTCCTGGACCTCAGGTCCGACGGCGGCCGCGAGGCATTCCTGCGCCTCGCCGCAACCGTCGACGTGGTGATCGAGAGCTTTCGACCCGGTGTCGTGGACCGCCTCGGCATCGGCTTCGACGATGTCTCGGCGGTGAACCCCGGAGTCGTCTACTGCTCGACCACCGGCTACGGCCAGACCGGCCCGCGCTCCGGCTGGGCCGGACACGACCTGAACTACCTGGCGGTCGGCGGCTACCTCCACTGCTCGGGACGCGAGGCGGGCGGCGGCCCAGCCCTACCGGGAGCCACCGTCGCCGACAGCGCCGCCGGGGGCCTCCACGCCGTCGCTGCCATCTGCGCCGCACTGGTGGCCCGAGCCGCCACCGGCGAGGGTGCCCATCTGGACGTGTCCATCGCCGACGGCGTCCTCTCCCTCATGTCTCTCACCATCGATGAGTTCCTGTCGGAGGACACACGGCCGGGGCCACGCAAGGGCCTGCTCACCGGCCGGTACGCCTGGTACGACCTCTACGAGGCCTCCGACGGCGGCTGGCTGGCCGTCGCCGCCATCGAACCCCGCTTCTTCGCCAACCTCTGCACGGAACTGGACTGCACCCGGTGGCTGGACCACCAGTACGACGACCTCGCCGTCGAACCCATGCGGGCCGACTTCGCCGAGGCATTCGCCACCCGCAGCCGCGACGAGTGGGCGACGCAGATGGGACCGGCCGACACCTGCGTATCGGCCGTGCTGGAAATACCGGAGGTGGTCGCCGACGAGCAGTTCGGTGCTCGTGGCGGCTTCACAGAGGTCATACACCCCACCGCCGGAACCATCCGCCAGGTGGCCGCCCCGCTGGCCGGACAGGTGGATGCCACCACGTTGCAGGTCCGGGACCAGTCGATCCCGGACACGGACTCGATCCTGGCCGACGCAGGCCTCAGCGCCGCAGAACTGGTCGACCTCAGGACCGTCGGGGCCATCGCATGAGCGACCACCTGGACACCGCGGAACCGATGCCCATCCCCACGGCGGTGACGGCGCTCATCGGCGTCACCCAGTACGAGGAGGAGGGCGGGTTCCCGGTGGAGCACGGCTACGTCTGGACTACGTGTGCAGCCGTTGAGAACGCCAACCCGCTGTTCTGGGACGACGACGTGGCCGCCGCCGTCACCGACGGCCCCATCGCACCGCCCACCATGCTCTCCGTCTGGTTCCGACCACACCACTGGTCGCCGGGCCGCACCGAACCGGCCGTCCCGCTCCAGGCCCACTTCGACCTGAAGGCCGAGCTGGACCTCCCCGAGGCGATCATCTCGTCGAACACCAACACCTTCCATGAACCGGTCCGCATCGGCGACCGGGTGCGCTCCCGACAGGTCCTCAGGTCGGTCAGCGAACCGAAGACCACGAAGTTGGGCCGGGGCCGGTTCTGGACCATCGACGTGGAGTACCTGAACCAGGACGACCGGTTGCTGGGCGTGGAGTCCTACACGGCGTTCGGCTACCGGCGACCCGCCGACACCGCACCGACCCCCGGTGACACCCCGTGAGCGCACCACTGCTGCTCCTGGGCGACGTGGCCGTGGGCGACACGCTGCCGGTGCTGGACCACGACGTCACCGCCACCACGGTGGTCCTCGGCGCCCTGGCATCCAGGGACTGGCGCCCGATGCACCACGACCGGGACTTCGCGATCAACAGGAACGGCACAAGGGACATATTCCTGAACACCCCCAACCAGGCCGCCTGGTTCGAACGGTACGTGACCGACTGGACCGGACCCACCGGTCGCCTCGGCCGCATGACCTTCCGCATGGACACGCCGGTGTTCCCCGGCGACCTGATGGCATTCAGCGCCACGGTCACCATGGTCGGTACCGACGACGTGGGCTGTGGATGGATCGACCTGGACGTGGCCCTGATGGTGGGCGACGTGGTCGCCACGACGTGCGCCACCCGGGTGGCCGTCCCGGTGGACGGCCGGGACAATCCATGGTCGCGCCGCGGCGACGACTGGCGCCCCTAGGAGAACAGATGGACCTCGCCTTCACCGACGAACAGGACATGCTCCGCCAGGCCGTACGCGGCCTCTGCACGGACGCCCTGGAGTCCGTACGCCTGCTGGAGGACGACCCGAAGGGCTTCGACGACAGCTTCTGGGGCCAGCTGGCGTCCATGGGCCTGACCGGCCTGATGCTTGACGAGGAACACGGTGGCTCGGCCATGGGACTGCTGGACGCCGTCATCGTCTACGAGGAGTTCGGCCGCAGCCTCGTGCCCTCGCCGCACCTGGAGTCCACGGTGGTATCGGCCGGTGTGCTGGCCCGGGCCGGGACGCCCGACCAGCAGGCCGAGTGGCTGCCCGGCATCGCCGCCGGCCGATCCATCCTCACCCCGGCCTGGCTGGAACCGGACAACAGCTCGGGCCCGTCCGGCATCCGACTCTCAGCCGTCACCGACGGCGACGAGGTGGTCCTGACCGGAACCAAGCGCCACGTGGCCTTCGCGTCGGCGGCCGACCGGCTGGTCGTGCTGGCCCGGGGCGAGGCGGGCATCGACCTCTACCTGCTGGATCCGCAGGCGGACGGGGTGACGCTGACCCTCCAGCGGACCGTGGCCGGCGACACCCAGTACCGGGTGGACATGGACGGCGTCAGGGTGCCGGGCACCGACCGCATCGGGGCCCGCGGCGCCGGCTGGGCGACCTGGCACGCAGTGATGCTCGACGCCCTGGTGCTGGTGGCCGCCCGTGCCGTGGGCGCAGCAGAGGCCGTACATGCGCTGACCACCGACTACGCCAGGGAACGCCACCAGTTCGGCAAGCCGATCGCCGCCTTCCAGGCCATCAGCCACTCGCTGGCCGACGGCATCACGGCCATCGACGGGGTCCGGGTGCTCGTCCACCGTGCAGCCTGGACCCGCGACGTGGACCGGTCCATCGAGACCCTGGCGCCCATGGCGAAGATGTTCGCCACCCAGACCTGTCGGGAGGTGTCCGGCGTCGCCATCCAGGTCCACGGCGGCGTGGGGTTCACCCTGGAGTGCGACGCCCAGCTGTACTTCCGGCGGGCCAAGTCCTGGCAGCTGAACTGGTTCGAGGACGACCACCTTGAGGAGCTGATCGCCCGCCAGGTCCTGGACTGAGCCCTAGCGCCACCCCACCCCGTGGGCGGCGGCGCGAAATTCCATTACCGCAGGTCCACGGCGTGTGCGACAGGGTCCGGTTGCGCGAATTGACAATTTCAGTTACACGCAGACCCACCGCCTGGGACACCACGGCAACGTGTAGACCGAAACCGACGTGGCGATCGAGACGTCGGACCTCACGATCGTCTCCGGCACCTGAGGGCCGTTGCCAATACGATCGCACCCTCGCGACGGACTCCGGCCACCATCAAGGGCAACCTCTTCTGGGTGTTCGCCTACAACACCGCAGCCATCCCGCTCGCCGCCCTCGGCGTCCTCGACCCGATGATCGCCTCAGGGGCGATGGGGTTCTCATCTGTGTTGGTAGTCACCAACTCGCTACGGCTGCACAGGTTCGACGGCTACCGTCGCCCTCCGGCAACCCACAACATGGATCTCGACGGGCCCCGATAGGTGCACCACCACGAAGGGGATAGGTCCCAGGAAGGTTGTTGCGGGCATCGCGGCCTCAATCCTGAATCGACTCTCTGAGCTGGATGATTTTCGGTCGAACGATCATCGTGTAGGTATCAGCAATCGCTGCCTCGCGATGGTCATGTTGAGCTTTCAGACGGGCTGGATCAGCAACGACGGCCATGAACGCTGCCTTGCTTGGAAATTGGTTGAAGCGCACCTGGTGCCAGTCCCGTCCGTCACCGATGATCGTTCCTTCAACTGTGAACCAGGCAGGGGTCCTTACGCCGTGCTTTGAGGCGACTACTGCCGCAGTCGACTGGTAAGCCTCCAAATGTGCGGGGGTCTGAACCCCGGCATCTACGTCTTCGAACCGCAACACGTGCATCACCACTACTGGACCATCGTCTTTCGTCGGCGGGTATGGAACATCGGCCCAGTCGAGGAGTTCCAGATCGGGTGGCAGCTCCGGAACCTGCAGGGGTTGGCACCCGATGACGAAGGTCTTTTGCATCCCAGCCTCCTTGTGTTTGTGGGATTCCTGGAATTGGGGGCGCGACTGCATGTCGATGAACGACTTGCGGGTTGGGTATTTCACAACAGCGATGCGATCCCAGACGGTGTTGTCGCCGAGGAGTTGCTGGTCGACGTCTCCCAGGAAGACGATCTCGGCTCCGACCGCCGTCAGCGAGTCGATTGGCGAGTAGAGGTCATCTGCCTCTTGACCAGAGATGGCCGTCTTTCGGCCGTCTACGTAGTCGGCCACTTCACGGTATTTCATCAAGTTGACCATCCATACCGGGCCATCGTCAGCTGGTGAGGTGGTGGCCAACTGGATGCCGTATTCCCGGTCGACGAGGCCGTAGCGAGGTGCACTGCTTGTCATCTGGGACTTCCTTTCGTTACGAGTCTTGGTCATCCTGGATGGGGCTACAGATCCTGGGCAACAAGGAGTTCCATCATTTCCCTTGCAACCATCGGACCGGCATTCTGGTTCTGACCGGTGACGAGGTTGCCGTCGACCACCCAGTGGTTGGCAAACGGGTCACGGAACCTGGTGCTGCTCTGGAAGACCGCACCGGCTCGACGCAATTCCCTCTCCGGGTGGTGCGGGGTGGATTGGATGCCGAGTTCTCTCACCTGCTTGTCGGTGACTGCGGAAATCCGACGGCCCTTGACCAGCGGTTCCCCAGCGGCATCCTTTGCGTTGAGGAGTCCGAGCGGGCCGTGGCATACGCCGCCGATGATCTTCCCTTGCGCGTTCGCCTCGGTGATCCTGGCTGCCAGGTCATCCGAGAATCCGAAGTCGAACGCTGCGCCCCAACCTCCGGAGAGGAACACCACGTCGTACTCGGACATGTCCACCTGCCCGATCGCCAGCGAGTTGGTGACCTGGTTCCGGAAGTCGTCGTCGGCGAGGAAACGGTCGTCGTCACCGGTGCGGATGACCGGCTTGAGCGACTGTGGGTCGACTGGGACCACACCTCCCAGGGGGCTTGCCACGTCCACCTTCATGCCCGCGTCGAGGAACGCGTAGTAGGGAACGGTCATCTCGCTGGCGAAGACGCCGGTCGGCTTGCCGATGTCCATTACCGCGGTGTTCGTTGCGACCACCAGGGCACGCTTTCCGGCGAGTCCGAACTCGACTGCGTCCAGATCTTCGGGGTGCATGCCGATCTTCTGTACAAGCTTGCGAAACATTCTCGCTGGTGGGGGTGGGCGCTTCGTCGCCGGTCCCCCGGTTGGCTGACGTGACGCATAGGGCCACGGGTTGTTTCGCTCGGGCACGGCTCGGAAGCGCTCCTCCTTGAGGAGGGCGCGGAGGTGGACGAACACGTCCCGGGCCGAATCGTCGTTCCATCGGTTGACGGCTTCGGTCGGATCGGCGTCGAGGTCGTAGAGCTCCCACTGGTCCGGGAGTGGGATGGTCCGGGTCGTCTCACCAGCCAGGCCGCTTGAGGCGAGGTGGCGGACTCCCGGATTGGTCCACGTAGCCGGGTCGTCAAAGGTGCGAACCACTTTCCACAGGTGGCCTTCACCACGATTGATCGAGTCGTCAACCCGTGCAACGAGCCCTTCGAAGTTTGAGCCCACATGTTCCGGAACTCGGATTCGTAGCGGTCCAGGCGGTCTTGCGGCACGGCCGGTGGCGCGGGCCACGCCGGAAGCGCCGGAATCACCCTCGAGCATGTTGTCGCGCGTCATGAGGTAGACGGTGCGATCGGGGTTTACCTCTTCAACGCCATCAACGACCGGCATGAGGTTCGTACCGGGCAGCGGATGGACCTCGGTGAATGATTCTTGGAGCACGCTGGCGGTCATCGCTTCGTCGATACCTGCCGCTGACAACAGGGTGGGCACGATGTCGATGTGGGAGGTCGGGGCGTCGTGGACCAATATCCCGGTGGTGGCGTTGGTGCCGATCCGGGCAATCGAAAATGGGACGCGGGTAGCTTCGTCGTAGAGGTTGAACCATTTCTGGTGAAGGCCGCCATGGGCGCCCAGCAACTCGCCGTGGTCAGAGGTACGCACGATCACCGCGTGTTCAGATCCTCCATCGGTTACGGCTCGACGCACCCGGTCAATTGGGCCATCTACTTCTGCGTGTAGCCGGTAGTAGAGGTCCCGGTATTTCTGGGCGTTCCTGTCGTAGGTCCGCGCAACCGCTGCTGCCGGCCCATATCCCGTCGGATAGGCCGCCCGGTACGCGATCTGGGCTGCTGGCTTGGTGGACAGGTCTTCGTCGTCCGTGGGCGATGCGGGTATCGAGGGTGGATCTAGTTCTGGTTGGTTCTTGATCGGGATTCCGCGTCGAACCCAGGCTGGGAACAAGACAATGTCGTGGGGGTTGACGAAGCTCGCGACGAGCAGGAAGGGACGCAGGGCGTTCGCGTCTCCTGCCGCTCGCCGGCTGTAACGGTCCTGCAGCCAGGCGACTACTCGGTCTGCGATGAGTGGATCGCGTCGGAAGCCGCTGTTGGCGAGTGGGGCACCATGGGGTTCGGGGCCTACCCAACCGGAAAAGCCGAAGGGGTTGAGCGGATCGGCTGCGCGGTATGCGTCGACGGCTTCCTGGTCGACATCGCCGGCGGCGTTGTTGGTTGCAAGAACCTGGCCGGTGTTCTCGTCGATCAGGTCGGCGTGGGAGATGTGCCACTTGCCGTCGTAGTGGGTGTCGTAGCCGCCGGCCCTGAACCAGTGACCGAGCGTGGGTACCTCGCCGGCACGCAGCCAACGTAGGCGCGAGTCGTCGGCCATCTTTCCCAGGCCGTTGGTCTGGGTCACACCATGAACGTCGGGGTAGTGCCCGGTGAAGATCGTCGGCCGACTGGGAACGCAGGCCAGCGAGCCCGTGTAGTGGCGCCCAAAGTTGAGTGCGTGTTCGTCGAACCAGGCCCGACCGGTCAACGTTTCTGCACGCCACCGGGTGATGTCTGAGTTTTCGTATGGTGGAGCGGCGCGTTCCTCGTCGGTCATGATGACGATGACGTCGGGTCGAACGGTCATGGCCGCTGCCCTCTCCTACCCAAATGGGCGACAAGCCCTGAGAGCATCTCGTCGGATGCTGCCCCGAGCCTGCGCCCGACGATGCGTGCGATCAACTTCTGTGGGGGTCGCGGGCCGGCATCGATGTCGGTGGTCAGCCTCACCTTCGTTCCGTCCTCGGTTGGTTCGAGCCGCCAGGTGTTGGTGACTGAGCGGATCACTGGTGGGAGCCCTTTGAGGGAGTACGACAGGGTGTGCGGTTCCTCCCACTCGACGACCGTCTCTGCGAGGGCTGATCGACCAACCTGCACACGACGGGTTGTACCGACATCTGATGTTTCCTCGGTGAGGAGGCATGAGTGTTCGACGTTGGGCGCCCACGAACTTATGGTCTCGAACCCGGACAGCACCTTCCAGACCTCGGTCGGTGCGGCATCAACGAGGCGGGACCGCTCGACAGTGGTCATGAGGCCATGAAGTCGATGAGCAGTGCAGCCAACACCGGTCCCTGGTCTTCTTGGAGGAAGTGGCCTGCGCCCTCGATTGTCGTGTGCGGTTGGCCCTGGGCTCCAGGGACTCTGGCCAGGAAGGGAGTTCCGCCGCCCTTGGTCACCGGATCGAGGTCACTGAACGCGACCAGGAACGGCTTTTCGAACTGTTCGAGCACCTTCCACGCCGCCTTGTTGGCGGACGCTTCCGGGTCGTCGGTGGTGGTGGGCACAAGAGACGGAAAGATCCGAGCTCCGGCCTTGTAGGAATCGTCGGGGAAAGGGGCGTCGTAGGCAGCGATGACTTCATCTGGCAAGTCGCTGGTGCATGCGCCGTTGACGAGTCTGCCGATGGGGAACACCGGTGATTCCTGGGAGAACTTCTGCCAGGCCATGAAGGCTTCCGACCCACCTTCACCGGTTGGTAGGCCCGTGTTGCCAATGGCCACTCGTGCGTACCGGTCGGGTTGGTCGGCCACCAGCCGTAGGCCGACGAGGCCGCCCCAGTCCTGGCCGAAGAAGGTGATGTCCTGCAGATCGAGATGGTCGAAGATGAGCGATGAGGCCCAGACGACGTGACGGGCGTAGCTGTAGTCGGTCATCTCCGTCGGCTTGTCACTACGGCCGAAGCCGACGAGGTCGGGGGCGATCACCCGGTGACCGGCGGAAACCAACGGCGGGATCATGTCGCGATAGAGGTAGCTCCACGATGGCTCACCGTGCATCAGCAACACGACGGGACCGTTGGATCGGCCTTCGTCCAGGTAGTGGACCCTCAACGTGCCACTGTCACCATCGGGTATTTCGGCGTAGTGCGGTTCAAATGGGTAACCGGGTAGATCGGTAAATCGGTCATCGGGTGTTCGAACGGTGTCCATGTCCCTGCTTTCCTTCGGGTCTGATCGATTCAGCTCGGGTGGACTTCGACCCTGTGCAGGTCGTCGCCCAACTCGATGGTGCCGGCGAGGTGGGTGGCGGCGTACGCGCCCATGGATGCGTCAGCGGACATCAGCATTTACCCGTCGACTCGTCAGAAGCGCTCAGCTTGGTACGACTCATTATCTGGGTGTTGGTCATTGCCGGGCCATCTCTGCTCTGGCAAGAGCATCTTCGGCTTCCACCGATGCCCGTGACAGCAGTTGGATCTCGACCTCGTGGAGTGTCCCGGAGAACGGGAAGGGTGCCTGGTAGCGATCGGACACTGCT
>Ga0207990_1000016_pt1 | contig 105420 bp, 106 predicted proteins | sample ETNtaG_8_FD_185780 | JGI IMG/M metagenome (GOLD analysis project Ga0207990, IMG submission 185780) | Marine microbial and viral communities from oxygen minimum zone, Eastern Pacific Ocean - ETNP201406SV75 (SPAdes) (version 2) | ecosystem: Environmental > Aquatic > Marine > Oceanic ...
ACCCACCTGATCCCATCCCGAACTCAGAAGTGAAACCACTTAGCGCCGATGGTAGTGTGGGGTCTCCCCATGTGAGAGTAGGACATTGCTAGGCTTTAAACTCTAAATACCCCATCATATATATGTTGGGGTATTTTTTTGTCTGAAAACCTCGCTCATGTTTAGTCAACCTAATTAGACAATCACTCAATATGGGATCATTGGCATATGAGGAATATGCTAATTAGTTTATATGGTCTTAGTAACTCAATTAGAGATATAAAGCAAACAGACAGTTTGTATAATGCTATATATTATCATAACAATATTGAATAAAATACTAATATGAAAAATGTCTTGCTTGGTTTTAATAACTATTTTAGTGGTGTTCCAGGGCAACTACGCTCGTACCGCAAGACTGTACTTCTATTGGCCTTGGTTTCAACCATTTTTATGGCCATTGGTACTAGTAAATTTAGCTTTAATTTCTCTATAGAGTCATGGTTTGAGAAGGGTGACTCAGCTCTAGAAGCGCTCGATGAATTTCGCCAACAGTTTGGTAGTGATGATGGCTTGTTTATAGTTTATGAGGCAAAGGATGGTGATGTTTTTTCATATAACTCGCTTTCATTAATTGCAGAGATTACTGACACCCTAAACAACTTTGATGATATTTCTGATGATGTGTGGGCTGATAAGTTTGGACTTAAGCCTGAACAATATATAGAGCTTGAACATATTAAGCGTGTTCAGTCACTCACAAATATACGCGTACAGCAAAATAATGACGACGTATTAAGCTCACCGTTGTTAGTACCTAAAGATATACCAAGGGATACAGAGACACTAAACAAGATAAAGTTATTAGCGAGTTCACAAACTAACTTGCCATTGTTTATGTTTTCAAAGGACTATAGATTTGGTGCTATATCAATTACTACGGACTTTGGAACCATACCTATAATTTCACCAATCGATTCGAGTGAAGGTTTATTCTCGGATGATGAGTGGGACAGCTCTTTCGATAATTTTGAGTCCGCTGTTGATGACTTTGCAACTGTAACCAAGGTAGAGTTTGAGGAGATGGACCCTAACCTTTATCTTAAATTTATGCCAGCAATATCTGCAATATATAAGCAACCACACTTGTTAGATAATTTTGATTTTTATCCTATAGGTGGTGCATCGATGATTGAGCTTGCATGGGACACTATGATTCATGCAGGGTTTTTACTTATAGGGATGGTCGTTGTAATAAATGTACTTCTTTGGACGCTTTTTCGTTCCGTTAGTGCAGTAGTTTTGCCACAACTAGCAATAGGAATGAGCGTTGTGTTTGTTCTCGGCACTCTTAGCTGGCTGGGTATTGAGTCATCTTCACTAATAACTCTAACTGTGATGCTCATTGTTGCTGTCGGTGTTGCGGACTGTGTACATGTTATGAGTAGTTATATCTTCTTTCGCAGAGATGGCGAGGGGCATGAGCAAGCACTCAGTCATGCATATAGAAAGACTGGAGTCCCTATATTGCTAACAACAATTACCACGATGGCCGGGATGGCATCTATGTCGGTTACTGGGATGGAGCAGTTTGTTGTTTTTGGTATATCTTCAGCAGCTGGAGTAGGTCTAGCTTTTATATATACTATATATTTGTTACCGGTTCTGTTGGACTATTGGCACCCCATGGCCGAGCCTACTAACCAAGCCGGTCGATTCAGTAAATATAAAAATTTAGTTGTACGTTATATTAGTGTTGTCTTTAAACCAATAAAGTACATATCCAAACTCTCAGGCCTTACATGGCTTTTTAGCGCAGCATGGTTACAGCCACTACTAGATAAAATCCCAGCACTGGTATTCCAAAGAAGGTATAGCTTGGTGGCGATCTTTGTAGGAGTATTTGGTATATGTTTGTATGGCGCTACACAGGTAAAAATAGACTCCAATCTTGTCGAGCTGTTCTCTGAGGATGTACCGATCAGGGCAGCATATGACATTGTAGATGAGCATATGATGGGAACCGGAGGTATGATTATTATGGTTGATATGGGCGAGTCAGATGCTATTATGGACCCAGAGGTTCTGCAAGCTATCAGTAAGCTTCAGGACAAAATAAAGTCAAGTTATGACTACATTATTCGTACAAATTCTTTAGCAAACTTAGTTAAAGATACGCATCAAATTATGAGAGGTAGTGAGCAATATAGAAGCATCCCAGACTCACAGATTGCGGTATCACAATTGCTTTATCTATTTAACAGTGCGAATCCTGAGGATCGCAGGGCTCTTGTGAGTGATGATTACTCTAAGACCCATATAAGCGTTACACTGAAGAATGCCGGTTCGAATGAATATAAAGACTTTTTTGAAGGAATTCAAAAAGATATTGATAATGGATTCTCTGCTCTAAAGGCGCGCTACCCTGATATGCATATACAAATTACCGGAACATTTGCTTTAATGATGAAGCTAGCTGACGACCTAAGTAACAACCAATTCAAGAGTTTGGCTGTCGCAGTATTAGTAATAAGCTTACTGTTAGTGTTAACTTTAGGTTCAGTCCAGGCAGGACTATTGTCGATAATACCAAACCTCATACCTGCCACACTAGCATTTGGATTGATGGGGCTTTTGAGTATACCACTCGACACAGACACATTATTAATTGCTCCACTAATAATAGGTATAGCTGTTGACGATACGATACACTTTATAACTCACTACAGAATGTCTTTGGCAGTTAATAATAATATGAAACTAGCCCTTATTAATACAATTAAAGAGGTAGGCCAGGCTGTCACCTTTACTACACTTATTTTGGGGTGTGGTTTTTATATGTTGAGCTTTAGTGATCACTTAGGTTTGGCGAAAATTGGAAACTTTGGTTCTCTAGCTATTTTCGTAGCACTCTTATGTGACTTGTTGTTTTTCCCGGCTCTGATTATGATATTCAAGCCCAAGTTTGGACAACAAAAGATTGATGATAATTTAAATTTCAGTGAGGTTAATTGATGACTCTTATACCAAGTAAAAATATTTATAGCCCTGTATCAATGATTTTATTGGCATGTGTCATGCTTATTAATAGTACATATGTATACGCGAAGACAGACTTAAGTGCCCGCGAAATTGTTGAACTTGTTGATGAATCGCGTCGCCAAACTACCGACTCAGCCTTTACTAGAATAAAACTGACGACATGTAAATATGGAACCAGTAAAGGCAAATTAAAGTGCGCCAAGAAGGCAAGGATAAAGTTAATTGAGAGTGCACAAATAAATACTGGTGAAGGAGATAAAGATGTTAAGTCGGTCGCTATAATCTTAGAGCCAGCTAATGAACGGGGTATCGGTATGTTGTCATTCAGTTACGATGAGAGTGACCGAGATAATGAGACCTGGATATATCTTTCTGCATTAGGCAAAGTTAAACGTATGAGTACTAGCACTAATGATGATGAGGATACAGAATCAGCTAGCCTATTTGGCAGTGAAATTACTATAGAGGACCAGGAAACCGGTAAGCTTAATGACTATAGCTATGAAATCTTAGATGAGGGTAAGTTTAGGGGTCGAGAGGTAGTAATTATTGAATCAACACCAAAACCACATAGACTAAAAAAGACTCGTTACGGTAAAACCAGAACTTGGATTGACCTTGAGCGCTTTATAACTCTTAAGATGCAGATGTTCGATAAAAACAATAAACCCATTAAAAGGCTCGATGTTGGAAAAATTGAAAAAATAAACAACACCTGGATGGCGCGCAGTTTGACCTTCATGAATCTGGTCACTCAAAGGTTAACGAACATGAAGATAGAGGCAATAAATTTTAATATAAATATTGAGCCAGCTTTTTTAACTCAAAGGGCACTTACAGATCAAGCCTTTCGTGAGAAATATTTAATCAATCTACGTGAACAGGCAAAATGAGTGGTCTTTAGTTCGAAGGTGAATTATGAGTTATTTCAGAGTAAATAGACTTATATTTGTGCTTCTGTGTTACCTAGCATGTAGCCCCTTCAGTATTGCAGACGATATTCTATTTGAGGATGACTTGTCCTTTGATAGTGCTGACCAGGACCTTGACAGCTTTAGTGACAGTGACGATATATTTGAATTTGATGATAGTGCTAGTAAGTCGTTATCAGGTTTGGGTCTGAAGTTTTCTCAAAAGTGGGATGCAGATCCTGGAGATAACTGGGAAACAACTAAACACCTCAGCGAACTGGTAATTGACCTTAAGGGTATGCTTCCTAGCTATGGTTACGGAGAGTTGCAATTAAACTTACAACGGTACTGGCCCAACGACAGTAACTATAGTACTGACACTAGTGACACTGAAATTGAAAGAGCCTTCGTCCAGTTCAGTTCAGATAAATGGAGCTCAAAGCTGGGCAAATATACCATCGGTTGGGGTGAAATTGAGGGTGGTGCATTAGATGTCATCAACCCTGGAGGGAGTCTAAGTGACCCATTACCAGACTCTCAATGGTTCATGAACACAACACGTTATTGGGATAGTTCGGATTTAAGTATTTTTTATAACCATAACCCAGGTGTGATAAAAATCAAGGACGTTTCACTGGTAGACGATTCAGGTTCTGAAATAGGTCTACGCCTAGGCATTAACAATGATGGAAACGATACAGCTATATATTTTGCAAGACTAATACCTAATAATGCACTAAAGGATATAGTTAACGGTAACAGCAAAGCGAAACCATACCACCTATTAGGTCTAAGCACCAATCAAGCAATTGATGGCTACCTAATTAAGTACGACCTCGCATACAAGAGAAATCTACAACATAATCGAGCCGACAAACTAGTAGACACAGACAGAATAGATTTGGGAGTAGCACTAGATATACAGCAGGACGATAGGCAATGGATTTTTTCTCTTAGTTCGCAATACTTGATAGATTATTATTCTGACTTCTTAACGCCAGGACTAGTTCAAAATGTTAGCACCCCTCGTCACAGCCTAAGTTACTCTGCCAGTCTTTCAGATACATTCGATGATAAGGATTATAAGTGGAATGTTGCTACATCTTCAAGCTCTAATGGTGACATGAAATTATTGTCAGCTGGGATTGACTGGGATATAAATGATCAATGGTCAGCAGCGCTAAGAGGTACACGCATTTCTGCCAGTTCAGACAGAGCCTTTCATTTATTAGATGGCTATAAGAGGGTTGGTATTGAACTCAATTATCAGTACTAGTAATTACTTTATTGATTTTATATTATGAAATTATTGCCCTTATAGAAAAGCGATAAATAAACTTGTGGTAGAATCTACGCGTTTACAAATCCAACATTAATGCATTATGTCTTATAAAAATGAATACAAACAGTCTATAGAAAATCCGACACAATTTTGGCGTGAAAAAGCTAAAGACCTTGAATGGTTTGGCTTCCCTCAAGAGATCTTGTCTAAGGACTCTGAGGGGATACATCATTGGTTTGCAGACGGAAAAATGAATACCTGCCATATGGCCGTTGATTATCATGTTAATAATGGTCGAGGAGACCAGACAGCTATTATTTATGACTCACCAGTAACCAACACTAAGAAGACCTATAGTTACACTGATCTGCGCGATGAGGTAGCAAAATGTGCCGGCATGATAAAAGAGCAGGGGGTAGAAAAGGGAGACAGGGTAATAATTTACATGCCCATGATTCCAGAAGCTGTTATCGCTATGCTAGCGTGTGCTAGATTGGGAGCAATTCATTCAGTAGTATTTGGTGGGTTTGCTTCCCCCGAATTAGCAGTCAGGATTGATGACGCTAAGCCAAAACTTATACTTAGCGCCTCTTGTGGTATTGAAATTACAAAAATCATTGACTACAAACCGTTACTAGATAGTGCAATAGAGATTGCTAAACACAAAGTACAAAAATGCATTATTTATCAGCGTAAACAATCAGAAGCAATAATGATAGAGGGCAGGGATATTGACTGGACTAAATCTATCAAGGCAGCTAAATCAGCTGAATGTGTAGAGGTTAGAGGAGATGACCCGCTATACATTTTGTATACATCAGGCACTACCGGAAAGCCAAAAGGAGTAGTCAGAGAAAATGGTGGGCATGCTGTCGCAATGAAATACAGTATGAGTTCTATTTATAACACTAAGCCAGGAGATGTTTACTGGGCAGCATCAGATGTTGGGTGGGTCGTAGGGCACTCTTACATTGTTTACGCCCCCCTTCTGCATGGATGCACTACCATACTGTTTGAAGGTAAACCTATAATGACACCTGACGCTGGCGCGTTCTGGAGAGTTGTATCTGAATATAAAGTCAAGGCTTTGTTTACAGCCCCAACAGCCTATCGTGCTATTAAAAAAGAGGACCCTAATGGAGAATTAATTAAGCAATATGACTTAAGCTCACTCCACACCTTGTTTGCAGCCGGTGAGCGCCTTGACCCTCCAACATACGAATGGTTAGTTGACAACTTTGATGTTCCAGTTATTGACCATTGGTGGCAAACCGAAACTGGATGGGCAATAGCTGCCAACATGACAGGTATAGAAAAGATGCCAATAAAGCCAGGCTCATCTACAGTACCAGCACCAGGATTCGATATACATATTATTGATGATAGTGGGAAAGAGTTAAACAACAACGAGCAGGGAAATATCAGTATAAAGTTACCCCTACCTCCTAGCTGTTTGACAACCATATGGGGGGACCTGGATAGGTTTAAGTCTGGATATTTAGAGACATTCCCAGGATACTATGTTAGTGGAGATGGGGGCTATATTGATGATGACGGATATTTATTTATTATGGGCCGTACAGATGACGTAATTAATGTTTCTGGACATCGCCTATCGACAGGCGAGATGGAAGAAATTATTGCGACACATGATGCTGTTGCTGAGTGTGCAGTGGTCGGAATAACTGATAGCCTTAAAGGACAGGTACCTCTAGGGTTTGCAATACTAAAGTCAGGTGTCACGGAAGATAATATAGATATTCAAAAAAGTCTAGTAAAGTTAATGAGGGAAAGGATTGGTCCTGTTGCCTGTTATAAGGAAACCATAATTGTTGATAGGCTTCCGAAAACTAGGTCCGGGAAAATATTGAGAAAAACCATGAGGCAAATTGTTGATGGTGAGGATTATGTTGTACCATCCACTATAGATGATCCAGCAATTCTGGATGAAATTAAAGAACTAATAGTAAAGAGATAATGAACGTAGAGACTGCACTTTTAAATAGAAAATCTACCAGAGCTTTTTTGGATAAAGATGTTCCGGTTGATTTAATAAATAATATTATAGAGCAAGCTAAGATGGCCCCTTCAGGTGTAAATACTCAGCCCTGGCAGGTAGCAGTTGTTACCGGACAAAGTAAAAGAAATATCGAAAAAAAAATGGAGGATGCATTCAGGTCAGGCACTAAAGGCGTTATGGAGTATGAATACTACCCAACCGAGTGGGATGAAAAATACAAACAGAGACGTAAAGCGTGCGGTCTACTTATGTACTCTACCTTGGAGATAACTAGAGAGGACAAGCAAAGACAGTTGGATCAATGGGCGGCTAATTATCGCGCATTCGATGCCCCAGTAATGCTATTTTTCTTTATTGACCGTGTCATGAAAAATGGGTCCTATATCGACTATGGAATGTTCCTGCAATCAATAATGTTGGCCGCAGTTGCTGAGGGTTTGGGTACCTGTCCACAGGCAGCTTTGGGGGAATATCCAGAGATAGTTAAGGGCGAGCTAGGGTATTCAGACGATACCGTATTATTATGTGGTATGGCTCTTGGGTATGAGGACGAGTCTAATATAATAAATAGCTATAGGACGGATAGAGAGCCGCTAGAAGAGATTGTAAAATACTTTTCCTAGTGATACCTATAAGTCTTAATTGCATACACCTAAAAAGATAGCGATACGTCTTTGTGATTAGATAGGCAGCTGGCAACGTATTCTGCCTGGTCGTCATCTAGTCTTTCTTGCAGCCTAACACCTACTGTGCTTCTCAGAGCTTGATCATACTCATTAAGTTTTAAGATGAACTCTGAATAAGCTCTACTACGCCAGTAGACTTCATCTGAAAAAATTTCTAATGCCTGCTTTAGCATCTTGTCTGCCTTCTCTCTGTCAGGCTTGCGTTTAAAGGCGCGTCTTGCCTTAGAAACTTTAGATTTTATTTTACTGGCTCCAGGAATACTACCAAGTCTCTTCTCAACTGCCTTTATTTTTTTCATTGCAATATCAGCACTATCAGCAGCAATAACCAACTCTAGTGCAATAATTTCACCCTCTAGAGAGGATAGCTCGGCGTGACTTGAAATAACCTTCTGCAGTTCTATGAGTGATTCATATGCCTCATCTACGTTTAGTCTATAAGTCCTGCGTGACTTGTTTTCGGCCTTTGCGAGTTTGAGATATTTTTCGTGCGCAATTAGCCAATTATCAGGTATACGACTATTGAGTTCATTTTCTTTAGCCTGTAGAGATAAAATCTCTTCGTTGAGCTTACCAATCTCATCAGAATAAAAAGAATTATCGTTATTGTTAAGTCGGATAAAGTTAATGCTCTTATTTAGCTCTTCAATATCTCTACTAATGAAATGAATCTTCTTCTCGAGTAATCGTACTTCTTTGTGAAGTGGCCTGTATTCAGGAATGAATAACGATAGCTCCTGTTCAGCAGAACGAATATTTTGAATTAATGAAAAAGAATTCAAGACCTTTTCATGTGTTATAGATAGATTGTCTTTATATTTTTGTGGCAAATAACTGACATCTAAAGAGGCCGCCTTATCAACACTACTTCGTATATCTACTTCTTTGTTGTCATAAATATTAAATAAATACTCTTCTAAGCAGACTTGAAGTTTTGGGTTAACTGGAGGAGGGGCGGCTTCAGATGTTAGGTATATTAGTTTTGGCAGGTAATTAACTAGGGCAGGGTAATAGCCAGCAATTGTAAGCCCCGCAAGTTGCAAAACAATGAACGCAACTACGCCCCTATATATATGCTGAGTTCTAACACTTGGTGGAGCTACGCTTCGTAGATAGAATAATGAAAAACCGAATGGAGGTGTAAGGAATGATGTCTGCATATTCATACCAATCATGACACCCAGCCAGACTGCAGTAACATTTGCTGATGGCTCAGCCAGAAGTATTGGTGCAACTATTGGAACAACAACAACAGCTATCTCAATAAAGTCTAGGAAAAACCCAAGAAAGAAAATAACCGCCATGACTACAATAAATTGAGCCCAAAAGCCACCATCAAGGCTGGTTAAGAATTCTTTTACTAGTTCCTCACCGCCAAACCCTCTGAATGCAGTGGTCAGCATAGCTGCTCCAAGAAGAATAATAAAAACCATTGATGTTGTTTTAGCAGTTTCAGTCATAACTCCACGCAATGTGTCGTCAATTTTATATATGCGCCAGGAACTCCATAGTGCTCCTACAAGAAGTACAGCTACAGATATAGTTGCAAGAGTAATACCGATCACATCTGAAGTGGTCTTAATGTTCTTAACGTTTAGATCAAAAAAGTTAAGAATGATTCCTATCGATACTGTAGCTCCAATAGCAAGTATTGCAGGCATATAGGTATATTTATGATTTGGGTATAGCCTATAGCCGCCCATAATAATTGCACCAATTGCACCAATAGATCCTGCCTGGTTGACAGTAGCGATACCTAGAATAATTGACCCTAGTACTGCAAATATTAAAAACAATGGCGGCACTAGGGCTAGAGAAATTCTTACAAAAAACTTAAAATCGTACTTACCTTCATGGTGAACTGCAGGAGCGACATCAGGTTTAATTAGAGCATAAATTAATATATAGAGCATGTATAGTCCGACAAGAACTAGTCCTGGGAAGAATGCACCCATAAACATATCACCTGCACTTGTAGATGTCACGTCTAGTGCAGATGGAAGAATAAACTCACCGGTAGCCTGTTTATATTGCGCCGCCCTAGCAGTGCTAGCAATGTCAGATGCATTAGAGAGTTGATCTGCAAGAAGGATAAGAACGATCGATGGAGGAATAATTTGACCCAGAGTCCCAGAAGCACAAATGATGCCACTTGAGAGAGACTTTGAATAGTTGTTTCTTAGCATTGCTGGGAGTGAAATTAGACCCATTGCAATAACGGTAGCTCCAACTATTCCTGTGGTTGCTGCCAAAAGTGCTCCAACAAATACAACCGAAATACCTAAACCTCCAGGTACAGGGCCAAACAGTTGAGCCATAGCAACTAAAAGGTCCTCAGCAATTTTTGAGCGCTGCAGCATAATGCCCATAAATATAAATAGCGGAACTGCAATTAATGTATCGCGTTCAACGTCCCAGTACAGACTTCGTAAATTTGTAACTCCGGCGGTGAGCCATTCTACAGGCCCGCCCTGGACAAAATAAGCACTAATATCACCGACCGATATGTAACCAAAAAGTGCCGCTATACCTATAGACAATATAGCGGACCCCGGGAGAGCAAAAGCTACAGGAAATCCTGATAGTAGTGCACCCATCATGAGTACTAATAGCAAAATTAAGAAATAGGTTTCCATAACTAAAATAAATTGTTCATAAGATTTGGGTTTCGTCTATTTGCAATGTTGATGCATCAAACTCATTTACATTTTTATATGTTTTGCCTTCCTCACCACGCAGGTTAGCAATATTGTCTAAGGCATAGCCAACAAATTGAACCAGCATACTTAAGGCAAAAATAATCATGAAGCCAACCATTATATATTTGACGTACATGCCATAACCTTGCTGGTATGTCTCAAAGCTTAATATTGGCCCATTCAAGCTACTCCCTCTATTCCACATTCCTGTGAGCAGTATTGTCCAGCACAATGGTATTCCAAAAATTATACAACCAACAATGTTTGTTATTGATTTTGCTTTAATTGAAAAGGAGGCATACATAACATCTACACGAACATGGCCCTCAGTGATGAGAGCGTAAGAGCTGGCAAATAAAAATAAAGCTGCGTACCAGAACCTTACTAAATCACCCATAAATGCTTGCTCATAAGAGAATATAAATCTGGTAATTACTATAATAAATTCGGCAACTACAACCAATAATGCTAGCCATATAAAATCAATGCTACGAGAGCGATATGCAATAAACCCACCAACAATAAATAGAGGGTAAAGTACGTAGCTACCACGAAAGGATGATTTGCCCAATTCTATTGCCAGGTCTTTGCCTACAGCTGGCACTAATAAATCTTCAACCCTCAAGAAGGATATTGTAGCGTCAACAATACCAATAAAAAATACTGCCCAGAATGCAGCCCTAATAATGTAAGCTGAAAAATCTGACCATAACTTCGCATCATCCCTCAGACTCCTGTGAGATGTTCTTAGTGTCCATAGAATTACTAGGAGCGAAACCGCGAATAGTCCAGCGAACTGAATCCACCCTAGGTCGATAAGATTATCTGCTAGTGGCTTTCTTAAAGGCAAGAAGCCAAACCACTGTTGATGCTTTATGAAGTTTATCGGGCCAGGCCAGCCTTGAAAAAAGATAAGGTAATTGTTTATTAAAAAAAATACCAAGTAAGCGACCATAGCAGCAGCTAAAGCTCGATAAATAATAGTAGAGACATTGTCAGTGCTATTATTCAGCTGAATTTCTTTTGACGTCATAATGCCTTAGAATTGTATTAATACCCTTGTATCTATATATGTCTACTATTAAAAAGAGCTGAATCCGAAGGTTCAGCTCTTTAAACGGTTACAACTAAAAGTTATAGTCCTAACACACGGTTACGCTGAGAAACATAAGCTTGATCAGAGATTTTAGCCCATGCACCAACAGATTCCCTTGCAGCTGCAAAGCTTTGATGTACCCGATTGGCAAGGTCACTGTGCTGTCTAACCTCATCAAACACTTCATCAGCAGCTTCACCAAAACTGTCGTAAATATCATCATTGAATTGACGAAGTTTTACGCCCTGCTCATTAACAAGTTTTGTCAATGCGGTACCATTTCGTGCATTGTATTCAGCCATCATCATCTCGTTTTCACTTGCGGCAGCAGCCTTAATGATTGCCTGGTCAGTTGCTGAGAGTCCTTCCCACCAATCCTTATTCATGCCACATGACAGCATAGATCCTGGCTCATGCATTCCTGGGAAGTAGTAGTATTTAGCAGCTTCATAGAACTTCATGTAGCTGTCATTGTACGGTCCTACCCACTCAGTTGCATCGATCGCACCTGAAATCAAGTTTTCATAGATTTGACCACCAGGCAATGAAACCGGGGAAGCTCCTAACTTAGCGATAACGTCACCACCAAGGCCAGGCATTCTCATCTTCAGACCCTTAAGGTCGTCAGCGGAGTTGATTTCTTTACGGAACCAGCCACCCATCTGTACACCAGTGTTACCACAAGGTAGACACTTCAAGCCGTATCCTCCAGCAGTCTCATCCCAAAGCTCCTGTCCTCCGCCCCAGTGAATCCAGGCGTTAATTTCAGTATATGTTAAACCGAAAGGTACAGCAGTAAAGTAAGCCCAAGCTGGATGCTTTCCTTTCCAGTAGTAATCTGCAGCATGATAAATCTGCGCATTTCCTGAAGCGACCTCGTCGAAAGAGTCGAACGCCTTTACACGCTCATTGGCGGCAAAGTAATTGACCTTCATGCGTCCACCACTCATAGTCTCTAAGTTGGCTGCAAAACGTTGAGCTCCAGTACCAAGCCCAGGGAAATCTCTTGGCCAAGTACTTACCATGTTTATTTCCATATGGCTATTAGCAATAGCCGGCGCAGAGATAGTCGATGCTGCTACTGCACCACCAGCTACTGCTGCGCCCTGTATAAATTTTCTACGATCCATTTTAATCTCCTCCTTTAAGTAAATTAAATAAACAAAAAATAAATGACACCAGCCACTCTCACAGCAAGCCCAATTATTAATTATTTCTAATAACTACTTGCAACGCCTAATTCAGACTTTTACAAATAATTAAGTACAAGATACACCCAGTAATCTCAAAGGTCAATCATATTAGTGCTTAATTAGAAATATAAATTGATAATACTTATAGTTCAGTACTAATAAATATATTTATTATTTGCAATTAACGGATATTAGTATAATGGTCATTTATATTTAATTGTTAGTAGTGAAATGACTATAAATAAAATCTACATCAGTGCAGATGAGCTTCTATCAGACTCTTTCAAGCTCGGAGTAAATATTCATAATAGTGGATTTAAGCCCGACTTTATTGTCGGCGTTTGGAGGGGTGGAACACCTGTAGGCATAGCAATACAGGAAATATTATCCTATCTAGGCAATGAAACAGACCATATTGCTATAAGAACATCATCATACCAGGGACTCAATAAACAAAAAAAATCAGTACGCATACATGGACTGAGCTACCTTATTCGTAATATTAATGCCGAAGACAAACTATTACTGGTTGATGATGTGTTAGACACAGGCAAGAGTGTTCAAGCGATTATCGACACCTTGACAGCGAAATCAAGAAAAAATACTCCTAACGATATCCGGGTAGCAGTGCCATGGTATAAGCCGAACAAAAATAGAACAACTATTGTTCCAGATTATTATCTTCATGAGACTGATGAATGGCTAATTTTTCCTCATGAAATGGAAGGCCTCACTAAGGAAGAGATTTTTGCCAACAAGAGTGGTCTAAGAGATATCCTGTCTGAGGTGGATGTTAGTAAGTAGTTATTTATTTATGTATTTATACATTTAATCTTATAATATATTCCAATAGCATCCATATTTTACAAACCGCAGTACTTAATTAAACTACGAACTAAAAAATATACTCCTCATAATATCTAAAAAATAATGTAAAGTAACTATATACTAATACTTTTTATACACCACGAAAGTACAGCTCTTCAGTTATGAATAATTCTATATAACAAAATGAGCTATACATTTACACAGAAAAAAAGCCTTGAAATTAAGCCCTCTAGTAAATAAGCATTATTAAGCATACTAGTATAGTCGGGTATTATGGCTTACACACTAACAAATAACATTCATTCATTCATTAATTTCAATTTTTTTCAATAAAATATTTCACAATGTGAAACTATTGCTTTCAAAATTACTGTATTATCGGCATCACGAAATAAAATAAGTCTTGATTTATTTCTGTTTTCTATAAACAGAATTGGGATATTTTTTGTTTCTGTAGTTAATAAATTTTTTCATATAAGGAGAGAAAAACAATGAAAGATAATTCAAATAAACACACAGTAACGCGTAGACAAGCTCTAAAGACTGGTGCAGCTATCTCAGTAGCACCTATGTTCTTTACTAAGGGTGTCTGGGCTGCCAACGACTTTACAAACAACCCTGGCAACTCTTCTACTGTTACATTAGGATTTAACGTTCCACAGACAGGAGCCTATGCTGATGAAGGTGCAGACGAGTTAAGAGCATATAAATTAGCTGTTAAACACCTTAACGGTGAAGGCGATGGTGGTTTAATGAATACTATGAAGCCTATGAATTTGAAAGGTAATGGTATCTTAGGCAAGAAGGTTACTTATGTAACCGGTGATACGCAAACTAAGTCTGACGCAGCTCGTGCATCAGCTAAGCGTATGATTGAAAAAGATGGCGTGATCATGTTCTCAGGTGGATCTTCGTCTGGCGTTGCTATTGCCGTTCAGGGACTGGCACAGGAGCTTGGAGTTGTATTTATGGCTGGCCTAACGCACTCTAATGACACTACTGGTAAAGACAAGCGTCGTTATGGTTTCCGTCACTTCTTTAATGCTAAGATGTCTGGTTCTGCATTAGGACCTGTATTGAAAGAGGAAATGGGTACTGATCGTAAGGCATACCATTTGACAGCTGACTATACATGGGGCTGGACTCAGGAGCAATCTATCCAAGAAACTACAGAGGGTCTTGGCTGGTCAACAACAGCGAAAGTAAGAACACCGGTTGGTGCAGGCGACTTTTCACAATTCATTACACCTGTACTGAATTCAGGCGCAGACACGCTTATTCTTAACCACTACGGTAAGGATATGATTAACTCACTAACCCAAGCTGTTCAGTTTGGTTTGCGTGACAAGAATGTGGGCGGTAAAAACTTTGAGATCATTGTGCCACTATATTCTCGTTTGATGGCTCAGGGTGCTGGCGATAACCTTAAAGGCATTCTTGGTACCGCTAACTGGGACTGGCAATTACAGGATGAGGGCTCTAAGGCTTTCGTTAGGTCATTCGGTAAAGAGTACGGATTTCCACCTTCAATGGCTGCTCAGACTTGTTATGTGCAAACTTTGCTATACGCTAATGCATGTGAAAATGCTGGCACTTTCTATCCACCTGAAGTTATCAAACAACTTGAAGGATTTGAGTTCGATGGTATGGGTAACGGTGCAACTGAGTATCGTGCTGAAGACCACCAGTGCTTCAAGAATGTTCTTGTTGTGCGTGGTAATCAAAACCCTACAAGCTCATATGACTTGCTTGACATTGTTAAAGAAGTACCTCGTGCTGATGTTGAGTACGATGCATCTATCTTTGGCGGTGAATTAGGTCCATACAAAGTATAGTATGATATATACTGATGCTGGTTCCGAGTAATCGTGACCAGCATTTTTTTTGTTCTAGTTGTTCTGTTTCGATAAATTAAATTATCATGGATTCAATATTAATTCAATTACTAAATGGCCTAGACAAGGGTGCAGCATACGCCCTTATTGCACTAGGCTTGACGCTTGTGTTTGGTACGCTTGGTGTAGTCAACTTTGCTCACGGAGCTCTATTTTTGATAGGTGCCTTCTGTGCAGTTACATTTCAAAAAGTGGTCACAATTTCGAAGAAGGTCTTAGACCCAAATATTACATATTTTGATGCATATATAGAGCAGCCATATTTGGAAATATGGTTTGGAGAGACGGGACTTGCGGTTATAGATTATGCGGTACCGTTGTCACTATTTTTTGCTATACCTATTATGCTTCTAGTTGGCCTTGCTATGGAAAGAGGCTTAATACAATTTTTTTACAAAAGAACTCACGCAGAACAGATTCTAGTTACCTTCGGTTTAGCAATAGTTCTACAAGAAATTATCCGTCACTTCTATGGCGCTAACCCCATACCGACACCTGCACCAGACATTGTATCTGGTAGTGCCCCGATCGGTTCATGGGTAGGTCTTGGTGATAGCTTTGTATACCCTTGGTGGAGATTAATTTACCTTTTATCTTCACTTGGCATTATTTCATCAGTTTTTGCTTTTCTAAACCTAACCACCTTCGGGATGGTGGTTCGTGCAGGAATGGTAGATCGACAGATGGTAGGCTTTTTAGGAGTAAACATTCAAAGAAAATTTACAATCATTTTCGCATTGGCGGCTGTTGTTGCAGGTGTTGCAGGAGTTATGTATGCTCCAATTCTCCCACCAGACTACCACATGGGTATGGACTTTTTGGTTATCTCATTTGTGATAGTTGTAGTAGGAGGTATGGGTTCACTAAGGGGTGCTGTTGCTGCAGGATTTTTGTTAGGGATATTACAATCACTCGCTGCTATGACTGTAGTCAATGACGTTCTGCCGGGTATATCTCAGATTGTAATCTATCTAGTTGCTATTATTGTTCTGTTAACCAGACCTAGAGGGTTGATGGGACGCAAAGGTGTAATGGATGAGTAGTTAATTATGAATATATTTAAAAAACAAAACACTACTACGACAATGCTGCTTTTTGCTGCGGCCGTATTATCTATGCCGATATGGCTTGAGCCTATCGGTGCAAATTACCCTGACCTACTGCAAAAGTTTGCAATTTTTGGGATATTCGCTATCGGCTATAATATCCTGTTTGGCTTGACAGGCTACCTATCATTCGGGCATGCAGTGTTCCTTGGTGTTGGCTCCTATACCGCCGTTTGGTCTTTTAAGTTATTGACAATGAATGTTATTCCAGCGATGATATTTTCAACCATAATGGCTGGGTTAGTGGCTGCAGGTATTGGCTATGTAAGTTTGCGTAGATCTGGAATTTACTTCTCAATTTTAACTCTAGCCTTTGCTCAGATGTTCTATAACCTTGCGTACTCTGTATTGACCCCTATAACTAATGGAGAGACAGGTCTACAGTTAACAATCCATGATGCAAGGGTTATAGATAATGCTTTTTCTAGAACAGTTAGTGAGGGCCTTCCGTCCACGGACTTCTTCGGTATCTCTATGAATGGTTATTCCGGTTTTTATTTCTGTGCGGTGATATTGATTATCGCTTTCTTTGTTTACTTGAAAATATTTCGTTCTCCATTTGGAATGAAACTTAAGGGCATCAAATCAAACCAAAAAAGAATGAAGTATATTGGTAGCGACACGAGACCTTACCTTATAACTGCATTTGTTATTTCTGGTATGTTTGCTGGCTTGGCTGGATCATTAATGGCAGTAACCGACCCACTCGCTGGGGCAGAGAGGATGCAATGGACAGCCTCTGGAGAGGTTATCCTTATGACAATTCTTGGAGGTGTAGGTACGGTCTATGGCCCGCTTCTTGGTGTAGGTATTATTAAATACCTAGAGAATATTTTTTCATCAGTAAATGAATCCGTTCTTCATAACTTCTTTGCATTTATGCCGCAGTGGGCAGAAGATTTATCTACAATAATAATAACCCCATTTGTTGGTGAGGGTTGGCACCTAACCCTAGGGCTACTGTTCATGCTAATTGTGATCTTTCTACCTGGAGGTGTTATGGAAGGATTCACCAAGATTAAGAGCTATTTCATAGCAAGAAGTAGTAAGAATACCGAGAGCAGTTCTGAGGAGGGTTCAAAAAATGTCTAATACCGTATTAAGAATAGAAAATGTCAACAAATCTTTCGGAGGCTTGCTCGCGCTTAAAGACATTAATTTAGAAATTGAGAGAGGCAAAGTGCACGCAATAATAGGTCCTAATGGCGCAGGAAAGTCTACATTACTTAATGTCTGTATTGGTCTACTTGAGCCTGACACTGGAGAGGTAATATTCAATGGCGGGGAAAAAATTATTGGTAAGAGTCCTCATGAAATAAATCAAATGGGATTGACTAGAGTATTCCAAACGCCTGAGATTTTTCCAGACCTTAGCCTGCTTGAGAATGTTATGTTGCCTGCACTATCTAAGCGTGACGGATCATACAAGCTTTCAATTTTTAAGAAGCTTTCTGCAGAAATGGACATTGAAAATGAAGCTATCAATGCACTAGAAACTATAGGAATGCTCGACAGAAAAGATAATATCGCTTCAAGCTTGTCTCGTGGCGATAAGCGTAGACTCGAATTGGCAATGTGTTTGGTACAGAAGCCAGAGTTACTATTGCTGGATGAGCCTACAGCCGGTATGGCCAGGCATGACACAAACCAAACTATTGAACTCCTGAAACAGATTAAGGAAGGCGGAATGACAAAAATCATTATTGAGCATGATATGCATGTGGTGTTTAGTGTTGCAGATAGGATCTCTGTACTAGCTAGGGGTGCCATAATTGCCACAGGTACACCAGAAGAAATTAAAGCTAATCCATTGGTTAAAGAGGCATATTTGGGAGGCGCAGAACTATGAGTCATGAAATAGAAGCTCCTGTACTCCCAACAGTCAGATCTACAGGTTCAGATCCAGCCTTTTTTTCTTGCTGGGATTTGCATTCGTATTACGGCGAGAGCTATATTGTGCAGGGAGTTAGTTTTGATATTCGTGAGGGCGAGATTGTAGCACTACTTGGAAGAAATGGCGCCGGAAAAACAAGCACACTTCGTTCGATTGCACGTGCAACTCAACCAGAACTAAGATCTGGAGAGGTATGGCTTGACCATGAACCATTACATACAATGAAGGACTATCAGGTTGCCCAGAGGGGTGTTGCGCTGGTACCAGAGGATAGATGCATTATTGGCGGTCTTACTGTTGAAGAGAACATAAAACTAGCTCAGATTGAGGAGCCAATCGGTTGGTCAACTGATCGCATATATGAACACTTTCCAAGACTAGGAGAAAGAAAGGACCAGGACGGCGCTACTCTTTCTGGTGGCGAACAGCAAATGCTGTCGGTTGCCAGAGCGTTAGCTCGTGATGTCAAGTTGCTACTTCTTGATGAGCCATACGAAGGCCTTGCTCCAGTTATAGTTCAAGAAATTGAACGCATTCTTATTGACATTAAGAAGCTCGGGATAACAACCATCATTGTTGAGCAGAATGCTGTCGCAGCTCTTAGGCTTGCTGACAGGGCATTAATTTTAGATACAGGCGAGATCGTTTTTGATGGTACAGCTCAAGAGCTTCTAGATAGTGAAAAGCTCAGGCACCAGTACTTGGCTATTTAATTTACTTTAATTACTCTTAAACGTTGTTTTATGAGTTAGCGCCATTGTGGCGCTTGTTTTTACATTTTTGTAGATAAAGTTACTGTTTAGGGCTATCATAAGCGTCATTATTGTTTAATTACTCTAGAATGAAAAAGCATACCGAACTAGTTTCTATGAGCGACTACACCAGTAGCTCTGCCGGGAAAACCATAAAAACTATAAATCCAACCATACAGAGCGGTTCAACAGTCCTGTTTGAGAGTTATGAAGACCTACGCCTTGCTCAGAATGGAGAGTACACAGGGGTCACATATGGGACAGCAGGCCTATCTACCCAGAGAGACTTTGAGGATGCCATATGCAAGCTAGAGAATGGTCACTCTTCATACTCATTCCCTTCCGGACTTAGCGCTATCACTAATACCCTTATGGCTTTCACTAAGAGCGGGGATGAGGTATTAATTTGTGACAACGTGTATAGCCCTACCTCAAGGTTTTGTCACGAAGTTCTGGAAAACTATAAAGTTAAAATTACCCATATACCTTCAAGCGTTGGTGCAGACATTTCAAAATATATAACTAGCGATACGAGTTTAATATTTATGGAGTCACCGGGCTCCAACACTTTCGAGATGCAGGACATACAAGAAATAGTAAAGATCGCACAAAAAGACAGCATCATTACTGTTCTTGATAATACTTGGGCTACACCATTGTTTTTAAGGCCACTGGATTTAGGTGTAGACATATCTATCCATGCCGCAACTAAATATATATGCGGCTATTCTGACATCTTGTTGGGCTGTGCTACGGTTAATGAAAAGTACTCTGATCGATACAAATCTTTCTATCACATGCTTGAGCAGTACACTAACCCTCAGGACTGTTATTATGCACTCAGAGGGTTAAGGACTTTGAGGGTGCGTTTAAGTGTGCATGAAAAGTCAGCATTAGAGATTGCCGAATGGCTCCAAAATCAAAACCTAATTGACGAGGTTATACATCCCGCACTAGAGTCACACCCTCAACACAATTTATGGAAAAGAGATTACAGCGGGTCAGCCGGTCTTTTTGGTTTTGTATTCAAAAAGAAGTATTCAGAAGAAGAGATGGCACTATTTATTAACTCCCTTAAATTGTTCGGTTTAGGATTCAGTTGGGGCGGATTTAAAAGCTTAGTGACTGCTGGAAAATACGAAAGGGGAGGAGAAATTAAGTACCAAGGTAGACACATTGTGCGACTTAACATCGGCCTTGAGGACACTGAGGACCTTATAGAAGACCTTAAAAATAGCCTCAGTTGCCTGGCTAATTAGGGCCTTGATTTAGCTTATCTGTCCTAGTAGATGGGCGCCTTGATCGTGCAACTTTTGTTGGTTTGTTAATTGTTTGTTTTTCACTACTTACAATCTTGGAAACTGAAACGAGACTCTCTGTGCTCTTTTTTATCTCTGCAAAGGCTTTAGGTGCTTGAATCTCAATCATCTGCTGAATTATCCACTTACTGTCAACCTCGGTCATCGATTTTTGTATCTTGTCAGCAAAATATCTTAGGAATCGGTAATCAGGTTCACCATCTTTGAATTGGTATTGAGAGTAGTCTTTAGAGCGGTCATTGTAGGTATTTACAAAATCTTTCCAGTGATTCCCACTACCAATCCGATCCTCCTTGTTTTCTTGGTAATAGAAGGCAGACTGCTTTGCAAGTTTTGTTAATAATTCTTGCCTTTGATTGATATCTAATTTATCAAACACTATACGGTCAATGCACTGTATAAGAAAACATAGGTACTCAGAAATGACATCAAATAGTTGCTCCTTTTCAATTACGAACCCTTCATTGATAAGGTCTTCTAGGTGATTTTTCGTAATGCGCCATGAATTAAAGGCCATAGCGCTGCCAATATCATCAATTGTTTTGACTGATGCCTTGTGCCAGCGACTCTTTACCCTCATGCGGCTAGTTTACATTAGAAGCTAAATAAATGTATTACTGACAGCTATAGTTTTGGAACGAACCTAGATCATATACATCCTTGAACCCTAACTGAACCAGATAACTTTTAGCTGTAGCGGCCCTTGCACCAGACACGCAGTAAAGAACGACTGCCTTAGAGCGGTCAAGAAAGTTGTCGGCTGCCATTATTGATTGTAGAGGCAAATTAATAGCGTTAGGCAATGCGCCTTGTGAAAACTCTGCAATTGATCTTACATCAACAAGCTGCGCCCCGTCAGCTAATAGTTTACAAGCATCATTTCCTTTAATTGAATTGAACATAGTATAATCCCCTGTATTAAATTTTTGAGTGGTTACATTTTTTTTGTTAAGCACTCTATATTAGTAAACTATTATATAGTAATGTTAAGTAAAAAGCAATTAAAAAATGAACTTGAATCTGTTGTTCTGGCCCTCAAAAAACGCAATTTTTCCTTTGATACCAAAGAGTTAGAGGAGCTTGAAGGTAGAAGAAAAATTAATCAAATTGAGACCCAAGAGTTACAGAATTTACGTAATACACACTCTAAATCTATAGGCAAGGCTAAGGCCTCTGGCGAAAATATTGAGCCACTTCTGGCCGAGGTTGCCGATTTGGGGGCTAAGCTCGATAAGGCAAAGTCAGAGCTTCAGCTAATCCAAGATAAGATTAATGACATAGTCATGTCTATACCGAACATGCCTCACGATTCAGTTCCCAAAGGCGACACTGAGGATGATAATATTGAGGTGATGAGGTGGGGAGAGCCTAGGACCTTTGATTTTGAAATCAAGGATCACGTAGATCTTGGCGAGTCTAATGGGCTTGACTTTGAGACTGCATCCAAGATTTCTGGCGCAAGATTCTCAGTCATGACAGGCAAGATCGCTAAACTACATAGAGCCCTTACCCAATTTATGCTTGATAGGCATATTGATATTAATGGCTATACTGAGGCATACGTTCCGTATCTGGTAAATGCTGAATCTTTAACCGGGACGGGCCAGCTACCAAAATTTGAGGCCGATCTATTTAAGACTCACCTGCATGGCGATGAGGATGAAGCGAGAGCACTCTACCTTATACCTACAGCTGAAGTTCCTGTAACTAATCTTGTTAGAGGTAAGATTATTAATGAGGCAGATTTACCCTTAAAGTTTGTAGCACATACTCCATGCTTTAGGTCTGAAGCGGGCGCTTATGGTAGAGATACAAGGGGCCTAATTAGGCAGCACCAATTTGAAAAGGTGGAGCTAGTACAAATAACTAAAGCAGAAGACTCTTACCAAGTACTGGAAGAGTTGACCTCTCATGCAGAGGGGATATTGCAGGCACTAGAGCTGCCATACCGTAAGGTCATTCTGTGTGGAGGAGACCTAGGATTTTCGTCTTCCAAAACCTATGACTTGGAGGTCTGGCTGCCCGCTCAGAATACTTACAGAGAAATCTCTTCATGCTCATGCTTTGAAGATTTCCAGGCTAGACGTATGCAGTTAAGGTGGAGAAGATCCCAATCACAAAAGCCAGAACTGCTGCACACTCTGAACGGCTCAGGTTTGGCTGTAGGAAGGACACTAGTTGCGGTGTTAGAAAATTACCAAAACGCTGACGGTAGTATTAAAATACCCGCAGTACTTAAAGACTACATGGGCGGTATTGAGCTCATTAATTAATTGTATAAGGAGTTATTAGAATGAATTTATTAGATTTTATTATTAAGCCAGTATATGCTGCAGAAGAAGCTGCTGGGGCGGGCGCTCTGGGTGGACTTCCATTTTTATTGGTGATGTTTGTGCTTATGTATTTTTTACTTATAAGGCCACAACAAAAGAGAGCTAAAGATCACAAAAACTTACTAACAGAACTAAAGAAGGGCGACGAAGTTGTTACAAACGGAGGGTTAATAGGAAAAATTACTTCGATTGATGACTCGTTTGCTGTCTTGGAAGTCTCAAAAGGTGTTGCTGTTAAAGTTCAAAAGCAAGGCATAAATCAGAAGATGCCAAAGGGCAGCAGTAAAATTTAGTTGATGCCTGGAGATTTATAACAGATGAACCAATATCCTGGTTGGAAGAATGCATTAATTGCATTTTTTCTATTAATTTCCACGCTATATGCTTTGCCGAATATTTTTGGTTCGGATTTAGCTGTACAGGTTTCTAGTGCTGGAGACAATGCAATCGGTCAGTCCGACCTAAACAGGATTGAAAATATACTTAAGGGTGACGGCATTAGTTACAAGTCTATAGGGCTGTCTAATCGCAGGATTTTAGCTCGATTTGATGACAACAGTGCCCAATTATCAGCAAAAAAATCACTAAAGGAAGGTCTGGGTCGTAAATATGTGGTGGCCTTGAATTTAGCTCCATCTGTGCCTGCATGGCTGTCAGACCTTGGTGGTAAAGCTATGTCGCTTGGACTGGACTTAAGGGGAGGAGTGCACTTCTTGCTTGAGGTTGATATGAAGGCAGTTCTTTCTATGTCAATAGATAAGTACTATAACGAGCTACGCACATTATTGCGGGCTGATCGCCTCTACAAGGGCATTAAAAAAGATAACGACCTTATAGTTATAAGCTTTAAAAGTAGCGAACTCAAAGATAAGGCCATATCAATAATAAGTTCAGAGGCAAGAGATTTAGTTATTCTTGATATTGAAGATGAGGACGAGTTAACTGCCACTCTTGCTATCAGCGATAGTGCACAGAAGGAAGTTACAAAGGGCGCACTGAAACAAAATATTACCACTCTTAGGAACAGAGTAAATGAGCTAGGTGTTGCAGAACCAATCATCCAGCAACAAGGAACAAACCGAATAGTTGTCCAATTACCTGGAGTACAGGACACAGCCAGAGCTAAGGAAATATTGGGTGCAGTAGCGACCCTTGAGTTTCGTTTGGTAGATGAGAAAAACGACCCACAAACAGCAATTCAGTCTGGCAAAACTCCTATCGGCTCTAAACTATATTATTTCAAGGACGGTAGACCGCTATTATTAAAAACCAGGGTTATTACAACTGGCGAGAATATAACCGGTGCAGCGTCAGGCATTGACCAGGAAAACAACATCCCTATGGTGAATATCACTCTTGATAGTCCTGGCGGAAGGGCGATGTTAGAAACAACAAAAAAATATCTTCATCACCGTATGGCTGTCGTGTTTATTGAAAATAAGGTTGAAACTGTTTCAGTCAACGGGAACACTGTAAAGAAGAGAAGTACAACTAAAGATATAATCAATGCAGCCACAATTCAGGGGACCTTCTCTAACCGTTTTCAAATTACCGGAATAGATAGTAGTCGAGAGGCCCGCAATTTGGCACTATTATTAAGGGCAGGGTCCTTGTCAGCGCCTATTGAAATTATTGAAGAGAGGACCATAGGCCCCAGCCTGGGAGCAGATAACATTGAGAAGGGGGTGTTATCGGTCATCGCTGGATTTATTTTGGTACTAATATTTATGGCTGTACGTTACCGCGTATTCGGTATGGTTGCGAATGTAGCATTGACACTTAATCTTGTCATGATTGTCGCAGTATTGTCAATAATTCAGGCAACACTAACGCTACCAGGTATTGCAGGAATTGTTCTGACGGTTGGTATGGCTGTGGATGCAAATGTACTTATTTTTGAAAGACTAAAAGAGGAGCTACGTTCAAATACAAATATTCAGAAAGCTATATCTTCTGGGTACGATAAAGCATTACTGACAATTGCAGATGCAAATATAACCACACTAATAGCTTCACTAGTACTTTTTAGCTTTGGAACAGGCCCTATAAAAGGTTTTGCTATTACCTTGTCTATAGGCATAGTTACCTCAATGTTTACTGCTATTGTAGTGTCTAGAGGAATTATTAATATAATTTATGGCAACAGAAAGATAGAGGAGCTATCAATATGAAGTCATTAAATATTCCAGAAATTGACTTCATCGGTAAGAAAACTTATGCTCTTATTTTTTCGGCCATACTTGTTACCGTTTCAATACTTTCACTTGCCACTCAGGGGCTAAAGTTTGGTATAGATTTCACTGGCGGCACATTGATAGAGGTTGGTTATCAAAAGCCTGTCGATTTGGATGAGGTCCGCGATATATTGTCTAAGGAAAAATTCAATGGAGCCAATGTACAGTACTTCGGCTCTACAAATGAAATTTTAATTCGTCTAGAGCCGCAGGGGGTGTCGTCAGCAAAAATTAGTAGCAACATAATCCGTTTATTAGGTGATGATGTTGATATTAGGCGAGTCGAATTTGTGGGACCCAAGGTAGGTGAAGAGTTAACCAATGATGGCGGACTGGCTATGCTATATGCCCTTATAGGTATACTGATTTATGTCGCTATACGGTTTGAATATCGTTTCGCATTGGGCTCAATATCAGCACTTATACATGACGTGATAATAACTCTTGGTATATTTTCGTTACTTCAGCTAGAGTTTGATTTGACCGTACTTGCAGCTATCTTGGCGGTAATTGGTTACTCTCTTAATGATACGATTGTGGTTTTTGATAGGATAAGAGAAAATTTCTTAGCTACCAGACATACTGACCCAAAGAGAATTATTAATGGCGCCTTAAACCAGACACTATCAAGAACGATTATGACATCCGTCACAACATTGCTTGTTCTGCTAGCACTATTTTTACTTGGTGGTGAGATAATCAATAGCTTCTCTCTGGCCTTGTTGATTGGTGTGGTGATTGGAACCTACTCTTCAATATATGTAGCAAGCTCAATGATAATTGCATTAGGTATTACTAAGGAGGATATGCTCCCTTCAGAGAAAGAAAAGAAGGAGATAGACTCTCGACCTTAGTTGTCCAGAAAACATAAAAATGCCCTTGGGATAGTATATTGTTGAGCCTAAGTCTTGAACGTCTCAAAAACTAAGCAAGCATTCGTTCCACCAAATCCAAAGCTATTAGACATAACCCTATCAACAGTCTGTATAGTCGTTGTTTGAACGATAGGTATGCCTTCAGCTTCCGGGTCTAGGTTTTCTATGTTTACAGATTCAGCTAAAAAGTCATTCTGTAGCATAAGTAGTGAGTAAATTGACTCATTCACACCAGCCGCACCTAATGCATGGCCAGATAAAGACTTTGTTGATCCCACAAAGGGAATGTCACTACCAAAAACCTCCTTTATAGCTGCTAACTCTTTAACATCTCCAACTGGTGTAGAGGTGCCGTGGGCATTTATATAATCAATAGGCCCGTCAACAGTAGATGTTGCTAGTAGCATACAGTTTTTTGCACCTTCACCGCTAGGTGCAACCATATCGTAACCGTCAGAGGTTGCACCGTAACCGGTCAACTCTGCAATTATGTTTGCACCCCTGGACTGAGCATGCTCCAAAGATTCGAGCACCAAGGCTCCACCACCACCAGAAATAACGAACCCATCTCTGTCAATGTCGAATGCACGTGAAGCCTTTGTGGGGGTGTCGTTGAATTTAGAGGATAAAGCCCCCATAGCGTCAAAAAGCATTGTCAATGACCAGTCCAGCTCCTCGCCCCCTCCAGCGAAGACTACATCCTGTTTTCCCATCTGTATTTGTTCCATAGCGTTACCTATACAGTGTGCACTGGTTGAGCATGCAGAACTTATGGAATAGTTAATACCCTTAATTTTGTACATAGTGGATAGGCAAGCTGAAGTTGTTGAACCCATGGTTCGAGGAACTCTGTATGGGCCAACACGCTTGATACCCCTCTCTCTTAGTATGTCGGCAGACTCAACAACGTTTTGGTTACTAGCACCACCAGAACCCATTATAAGACCGGTACGTTGGTTGGATACTTGTTCTTGTGTTAGTCCTGATTGCTCTATGGCTTCGTTAAGTGCCACGGCATTGTAGATAGCTGCATCAGCCATAAAGCGCTTCATTTTACGGTCTATAATTTCACCCGTATCGATATCTGAAATAGCACCTGAAACGTGAGATCGTAATCCATATTGTTCATAGGATTCATCAAATTTGATTCCTGACTTTGCAGACTTCAGAGAACTTAATACTTCATCTTTGTTGTTCCCTAGACTACAAACAATCCCCATACCTGTTACAACTACTCTTTTCATTAGAAGCTACTTGTGTCTGTAAATAAACCCACCTTTAGGTTGGTGGCCTCATAGATGATATTACCATCAACCTCCATAGTTGCGTCACCTATACCCATGTAGAGTTTACGCGCAATGATCCTGGATAGGCTGATCCTATAGATTATCTTCTTACATTCAGGTAGAACCTGGCCTGTAAATTTAATGTTTCCAGATCCCAGAGCTCGGCCTCTGCCTGGGCCGCCAAGCCAACCCAAATAAAAACCTATCAACTGCCACATCGCATCGACACCAAGACAGCCGGGCATGACAGGGTCTTCATTGAAGTGGCAACTAAAAAACCATTGCTCTGGTTTAATATCTAATTCAGCAACAATTTCTCCTTTACCGTACTCTCCACCATCAGTTGAAATGTGTGTTATACGGTCAAACATGAGCATGGGTGGTTTCGGAAGCTGTGCATTACCTGGACCGAATAATTCGCCATCGCCACACTTTATTAGTTCGTCATATGAATAAGAGTTCTGCATTTATATATTTTCTGTTGTTAATAAAAAAAATTATACCTAAAGGCCTTTATTTATATCATCAATCACGTCGTCTATGGATTCAAGTCCAACCGATACCCTGATTAGGCTATCTTTAATACCTGCCTGTACCTTTTCGTCATCACTCAAGCGACCATGAGTTGTTGAGGATGGGTGAGTTATTGTTGTCTTAGTATCGCCCAGGTTGGCGGTGATAGAAAGCATTTCAGTACTATTAATGAGCTCGAAGGCTTTCTTCTTTCCACCCTTAACTTCAAACGACACAATACCACCAAAACCAGACTGTTGTTGCTTTGCTAATTCATGATTAGGGTGTGACTTTAGGCCTAAATAGTACACCTTTTCAACACTATCGTGTTTCTCAAGCCATACAGCCAACTTTAATGCGTTATCACTATGGGCCTTCATCCTGAGGCTTAAAGTGTCCAAGCTCTTAAGCACAATCCATGCATTAAATGCACTCAGACTTGGGCCAGCAGTGCGCACGAATGAGTGGACCTGGTCTATTATCTGTTCACTACCAAGTACCGCACCGGCTAGACACCTTCCCTGACCATCAATGTACTTTGTTGCCGAGTGTATAACTATGTCTGCTCCAAGAGATATTGGGTTTTGTAATGCTGGAGTTAGTATTGCATTGTCAACAGCCAGCAATATATCTCTAGACTTTGCTAGCTTGCTTATGGCCTTTATATCTACTACATCCCCCAAAGGGTTGGAAGGAGTTTCTAATAAAAAGAGCTTGGTGTTATCTCTAATTGAGTCTTTCCATTCCTCAATGTTGCATAGCTCAACAAAACTGATTTGGATATTGAATTTAGACACTACAGTATTCAGAAGTACAATAGATGTCCCGAACATGTTTCGTGAAGCAACGATATGGTCTCCTGACTTCAGCAAGGCCATGATAGTAGAAAATATTGCCGACATGCCGCTGGCTGTAGCAACACAAGCCTGGCTACCCTCTAGGGATGAGAGTTTCTTTTCAAACGACTCCACGGTAGGGTTGGTAAATCGTGAATAGACATTTCCAGGCTCTTCATGAGAGAAGCGCCTCTCTGCCTGTTCAGCCGATTCAAAGATAAAGCTAGAGGTTAAGAACATAGCCTCAGAGTGTTCCTGCTCCTGAGTGATACTGTATCCTTCGCGTATTGCTTTAGTGTCGAAATGTGTTTCTTTCATGACGAAAATGTTGCGTTAATAAAATCATGTACTATTCTACATCATTACAAATTAATTCAGAACTTTCGTTGATATTGTTTTTCTCCTTATTAGAGTCAGATCTTAGGTTTTCAATTTCGGCCAGATAGTCCTGGTCAACGTCATTGGTAATATATTTACCATCAAAGCATGAGCAATCGAAAGAATTAATCTTTGGGTTGCCTTGTTGTACCGACCAGATCAAGTCCTCCAGGTCCTGATAAATAAGTTTATCTGCACCAATAGATTTACAAATCTGATCAGTTGTCTTGTTGTTTGCAATGAATTCTTTCTTGCTAGCCATATCTATACCGTAGACATTTGGATAGCGAACCGGAGGTGCGGCCGATGCAAAAAATACTTTGTTAGCTCCGGCATCTCTAGCCATTTGTACTATCTGTTCGCTTGTAGTGCCACGGACAATGGAGTCGTCAACCAGTAATACATTTTTGCCCTTGAATTCTAGCTCAATGGCGCTTAGTTTTTGGCGTACTGACTTTTTACGTTGCTTCTGCCCGGGCATGATAAATGTGCGCGCAATATAGCGATTCTTTATGAAACCTTCGCGGTATTTAATGTTAAGCTCGTAGGCCACTTGTAGGGCGCTAGTTCTAGAAGTGTCTGGTATAGGGATGACGACATCGATTTTCTCGTTTTTCAACTTATTTCTAATTTTGGATGCCAACTTTTCACCCATCCTTAGTCTAGACTTGTATACCGAAATGCGGTCAATAATTGAGTCCGGCCTTGCGAAATACACAAACTCAAAGATGCACGGAGAATGGTTAATCGTTTCTGCGCATTGCTGAGTATGTAGGTCCCCCTTTCTGTCAATTACAACAGTCTCGCCTGGCCCTACATCCCTTAGTATTTTGTAGCCAAGCGCTGTAAGGGCAACACTTTCAGATGCAAGCATATATTTAGTTCCGCCCTTTGTGGTTCTCTTGCCTAGTATTAGAGGCCTAATACCGTTAGGGTCTCTAAAACCGAAAATGCCATAACCAGGTATCATCCCGATAACGGCATAAGCCCCACTAACGCGACTATGAACCTGCCTCACAGTTTTGAATATATCGTCCTGGTCAACACGCTGTTTTTGTAGTTTAGCTAACTCGCTAGCAAACACATTAAGTAGTATTTCTGAGTCAGAGTTGGTGTTAATGTGGCGAAGGTCCTGGTCAAACAAGTCTTGAGCTAGTTTCTTGGTGTTTGTAAGGTTACCGTTATGTGCAAAAGCAATACCGTACGGAGAGTTGACATAGAATGGCTGAGCCTCGGCCCCAGAAGAGCTGCCAGCTGTCGGGTAGCGTACATGGCCTATACCCATATCTCCAAAAAGGCTAGCTATGTGCTTTGTTCTGAAAGAGTTCCTTACTAGCCCATTAGATTTACGCATATAGAATCGACCTTTATGTGAAGTGACAATTCCGGCTGCATCCTGACCTCGGTGCTGGAGTATTGTTAGGGCGTCATAAATATATACGGCAGTATTCTTATTGGTAGTAGATAGGATGCCAACAATTCCACACATAGATTAACTCCTTATTCTACTTGTATAAACAAAAAGTATTGAGACAGGGCGGGCTTGATGGATGTTGTAATATCTTGGAAAAATCTTAATGAGCCATCAGCCTCAACCCAGAAGTATTGCTGTGAAACTATACCAACACTCTGTAGGATCAATACCAACATTAACATAAACAGGACACCCTTTATAAGGCCCGTTAAACTGCCAAATACTTTATTTTGAGTGCTATTTATGTTTCTGGCATTCAAGATAGTGTCAGCGCTATGCAATATATTTAGAATTTTTTCGAAGAATGGCGCTAATAGGCATGGCTTGCTATGGTCTATAGAGATGTTGAATAATTTCGCTAATAGGAAAAAAGCACCAATAATCAATCCAAAAATAACGATAAATGACAAGTCAACCCTTAGTGAATCGTTCGTAATAACATACTTAATGGAGTCAATCTGAGAAACTACATCCAAGTACTGCCAACTAAAAAATAAAGCTAGTGCAATAATTACTATACGAGTAAAGACTATATTTAGGTCGCAAGGTGCGGCTATAGTTGTTGAAGCTTCAATTACTTTATAGATACCTTTTTTAACAAAAAGTACGCCTACGAATATTGCACTAAAAGCGATAGTGAGGTATGACTGCTGTGAAACCATTAACCAGGTTATTGCTGGGCTATCTGCCAAGTTTTGATAGAACAGCCAAGAAACAAATATTGTGGCAATAAAGAAAGAGAAATTTATCAGCTCTCTGGCCAGTCCGCGCTTATAGCCAAGTAATATGAACCCTATCAGTATGACAATCGTTAGCCAGTCAGACCAATCAAGTAAGCCAAAAACGTTCCCAACGCTCGCAAAAAAATCACCCATACACTATTCAAAGGAGTTTTGTAATTAACAGTAATTTTACAAGATTTTATCAATAGTATTGTTCTAGCTTAGTCAATACATTTGTGAACCTTGAGTGGCTTATATATTCAGTACTTTGAAGGCATCTGTGATTGTATAGAAAGAGCCAAAAATGACTATGCGATGGTATCTAGAAGATGAGATTGCCTGCCCTATTGCTGAATTCATATCGCTGTGAATCTTTACCCTGTCAGTTGGGTCGAAGATTGACTCTAAATCCGTTAGGGATATAGCCCTTTCAGTATTAAGTGGCACCAAAAACCATTGCCCGATTGATGGTCTAATTGCTTCAATCATGGACTTGATGTTTTTGTCTTTTAGGGCAGAAAATATAGCTAACGTGTCAGTATTATCTTTCTCTAGCTCCTTCGCTAATACCTTTATAGCAGCAACATTGTGAGCAACGTCTAGTATTATCTCTTTTCCTTCTGTCTTTATAACTTGGAACCTGCCATTGAGTGAGGTTGTTATTATTCCTTTAGCTATTTGTTGTTCATTTACTGGTATTACGGTTTGAAGACTTTCTACTGCCTTTATCGCAACAGCTGCATTGAATCTTTGATAATCTCCAACCAAATTTATTTCACCTGTATAAGGCGAACTTACAAATGTAACTTTTGTGCCAATAACACGTGCATGCTCAGATATTGATTTTGGGGGATCAGAGTCACCACAGATACATGGAGCATTTGGACGCATAATTCCAGCCTTCTCAAGCCCAATAAGTTCACGAGTGTTACCGAGATAGTCGACATGATCGATATCGATATTAGTAATTACACTTACATCTGGGTCAACAATATTGACCGAGTCAAGTCTACCCCCCAAGCCAACCTCAATGACAGCAATATCGACCTTATTTATGCTAAATATTATTAATGCAGCTAGTGTTGAGAACTCAAAATAAGTAAGCGATATGTTGCCCCTTATATGCTCAATTTTGTTAAAGGCATGGCATATTGTATTGTCGTTCACGTTTTCGCCATTTATAGCGAATCGTTCATTATATTTTGTTATGTGTGGTGAGGTAAATGTACCAACGGTGTTGTCAGATTGCTGGTAAATATTGTTAATGAAGGCTATAGTCGATCCTTTACCATTTGTGCCAGCTACAGTTATTACTTTGAAAGGGACGCCATTCGGGAAAAGTATACTGTAAACCTTATTAACGCGACTAAGGTCTAGATCAATAACCTGAGAATGTAGCGACTCCTGCCATTGAAGCCATTCATTCAGTGAACTAGTGTTGGACGGCTTTAATCCTCCCAAAATTCACCTTCTATGGTGTCCTTCTTTGTGCCCTTCTTTGTGTCATTATTGGAGTCAGTCCGCTGCTTATTTTTATGGATAAATACTGTATTTCTAGAGCTAAAGATTTTTTCAGCATTTTTAGAAAAAAATTGATTAATGAAGTATAGCCTTGACCATGGAATCAGGCCTAATAAGCCAACAGCATCAGTTATAAAACCTGGAGTTAGTAGCAAAACTCCAGAAACCAATATTACCACCCCCTCAAGCATCTCGAATGCAGGTGTTTGTCCGTTAGCAATGGATTGTTGTGCCTTGGCCATGATCGACCAGCCCTGCTGCTTCAATAGGGTAGACCCTATCAGTGCAGTTATGACTACAAGGAGTACAGTAGAGAACCCGCCAATTGCCTCTCCTACCGATACCAAAACATAAATCTCTAGTAAAGTCATTACAACAAATAAAGGAAATATCATTGTTAGTCCTATTTATTATTAATAAAAATTAAGTCCCAAACCCCGTGACCCAACCTAAACCCTCTTCTTTCAAACTTAGTTATAGGTCGAATTTCAGGTCTTGGAGAGTATATATGGGCTCCTGAGGTGTTTTTAAAGTTAGGGTGGCCTTCTAGTGATTCCATTATATATTGAGCATAGTCCTCCCAGTCCGTAGCTATATGCACAGTTCCAGCGTTTTTTACCTTTCTTGATATTAAATTTAAGAAGTCAGAATCTACAATTCTGCGTTTGTGGTGTTTTTTCTTGTGCCAAGGGTCAGGAAAGAACAACTGTAGGGTTTCAAAGCTGTCATCCTTGATGTGGTTATTTAGTAGCTCAACGGCATCGAACTTTAATACCCTAAGGTTGCTTATCTTTAATTTGTGTGCCTCGTTAATTAGCCTGCCAATTCCGGCCTCATACACCTCGACACCTATAAAGTTTTTGTTTGGGGTATTTATGACCATCTCTAGTAATGTATCACCATTACCAAAGCCTACCTCTAGAACGTATGGCTGCTTTTTGATAAACAGTTTATCTAAATCTATATAGCTAGTTGGTATGTCTACGCCATACACTGGCCACAATTTGGTAATACCGTTCCTCTGACCAGGAGTGAGTTTGCTAGAACGGCGCACAAAACTTTGAATAGTTTTGATTGGTCTTTGGCTATCTTGCATCATAAATTGTAGTCAATTATTAGTGGAGAGTGGTCAGAGAACCTTTCATTCTTATAAATTTCAACCCTCTCTGGGGTTGAAACTAAGTTACTACTTATTATTTGATAGTCTATCCTCCATCCAGTGTTGTTGTCCCATGCCTGTCCTCTGTTTGACCACCAGGTGTATTGGTATGGCTCCTTGTTTATCTCTCTGAAGGCGTCAATAAATCCGGCATCATCGAATAGCTCATCCATCCATAACCTCTCTTCAGGAAGGCAGCCAGAACGATTTTTATTGCTGTTGAAGTTTTTGATATCAATTTCTTTGTGTACTATATTTATATCACCACAGATAATATATTTTCGGCCATCATTTTGTAGATTTACAAGGTAAGGCATAAATCGCTCATTAATGAACTCCATTTTAAAGTCCTGCCTTTCCTGTTTAGATGATCCGGACGGGATATATATCGATATCACACTAAGATCACCAAAGTCGGCCTGAATAAAGCGTCCCTCAAAATTAAAGTCTTCCCAGGGGCTATAAGAAACCCTTTCAGGGATCTGTTTGCAATATATCCCAGTACCGCTATACCCTTTACGCTCTGCAGGTTTGTAATATGTATGCATTCCTTTTGGATAAAATTTATCATCCAGCTGGTCTTCCTGAGCCTTAATCTCTTGAAGACAGACAACATCAGGATTTTGTTGTTGCAGCCAACGAAATATACCTTTTCTTTCAGCTGCACGAATTCCGTTAACATTAATTGTTATAATTCTCATTGCAATTATTTTAATCGAGACCTGTGTTTTAATTTTCTGATTTAACACAATTAAACATTAGTCCTAATATAAAGAAATTAATATGGAACAGTATCAAAAAGATTTTGTAGACTTTACTTTAGAGACGGGTGCCCTGAAGTTTGGTGAATTTACCTTAAAGTCAGGCCGTGTTAGCCCTTATTTTTTCAATGCCGGTTTATTTAATCAGGGCCAGCACCTATCCAAGCTTGGGCAATTTTATGCACAAGCAATTGATGCTAGTGGTATAGAGTTTGATGTACTATTTGGGCCTGCATATAAAGGCATACCCTTGGCTGCTGCTACGACGATCGCACTTAACGATAGGTTCAATAAATCTGTCCCTTACAGTTTCAATAGAAAGGAGGCAAAAGATCATGGTGAGGGTGGCAACATAGTAGGTCACCAGTTGGCTGGAGACATTCTAATAATAGACGACGTAATAACTGCCGGTACCGCAATAAGAGAGGCCCAAGACATAATAACTAGTAATGGCGCTAAAACTAGAGCAGTTATTGTTGCGTTGGACCGCCAAGAGAAGGGTAATGGCGAGCTATCTGCCATCCAAGAGGTGGAGCAAAATTTTGGAATCAAAGTTATAAGTATTATAAGTTTGGCACATATTGTTGATTATCTAAAATCTAATAACGATAAAGAACTAATCACTAGAATAGAAGATTATCGCTCTAGATACGGCATATCTAGCAATGATTGAGATACTAGACTCAACAAGCACTATGGAAGGCCAGGGCGTTACAGTAAACAGGCTATTCCCTGTAAGTAGCAGGAGAATGAATCATGACCCGTTTGTATTGTTTGACCACTTCTCTGTAGAGCAAGGTCAAGGGTTTGATACTCACCCACATAGAGGTTTTGAGGCTATAACGTTTCTTTTTAGTGGCTCTATGAGGCATAAAGATAACCTTGGAAATGATTCAGTTGTGAGGCCTGGTGGGGCACAAATATTTTGCGCCGGAAGAGGTATAAGCCATTCAGAGATGCCCGAGGGGGACGGACCTAATAATGGTATACAGTTTTGGATAAGTTTAGAAAAAAAACTGAAAACTATTGAACCAACCTACCAACTTGTGGATGCTGTAGAGCTACCAATAATATCTATTGATGGTGTATCAAGGACTATTATTGTGGGCGGCAAATCTCCTGTAAGAATGCAAAACAACATTAAATATGAATACATTACTATTAAAGATGGAAGAACTTATACAATTCAAGATATTGAAGGAGAGAGTGGTCTAATCTACTTAATAAGTGGGTCTGTTGAAATACAAGGCAATAACTTAACTAAAGCACAATCAGTTCTGTTCGATACTAACAATAAATCCATCACACTAAATGCTCATTCAGAGTGCAGGCTGATGTATGCCTCTGGTAAGCCGCACCTTGAGCCCATCATCCAGTACGGACCTTATGTCGACTAGCTAGTTAATAATAATTAACAATTCCTTGTTTTTATGTAATAATCTAGCCAAGCTTCTATATACATGAGTCAAGATGAAAGAGTTTAAGCCTAACGATAATTATGGGTTGGTTGAACAGTTCCTAAGGGACGGATTCATAACTCTTGAAGATGCACTTACTGATTATCAACTGAGCTCAATAAATAGTGAATTGTCGGGCTGGGTTGAAGAGAGTAGGGAGCACAAGACACCTTACGGAAAAATCATGGACGGAAGGCCGCGTTTCGATTTAGAAACTAATACACATAGCCACAACAATCCAGCTCTCAGAAGAATAACCTCTCCTGCCGAAATCTCAAATGCGTGTCTCGATGTAGTTAAAGACAACAAGGCGCTAGACTTGATTAGTGAGATCTTTTCTCCAAACATAAAGCACTGGACAAACAAAATCAACCTTAAACTCCCTGGATCAGGTACCGAAGTCAAGTTTCATCAGGACTTTCCATATGAGCCTCATTCTAATGAAGATATCATGACAGTATTATTTTTTCTTGACGATGTGACACTAGAAAATGGCCCATTAGAGGTAGTTCCTGGGACACACAAAGGGCCACTTTATTCGCTATGGCATGACGGAGTCTTTACAGGGTCCGTATCTAAAGAGGTTAAATCAGAATACAAAAACAAAGCGATTAGTTGTGTAGGCAAGGCAGGAACGGCGTGTCTAATGCATTCAAAATTATTGCACGGCTCTAAATCAAACGGCTCCAGTTTTCCTCGCTCACTGTTCATTGTTTCTTACACAGCAGAGGACGCAGTTAAGCTTACTGAAAACCCACTACCAAGCGATCTAGATGGGATGATTGTTAGAGGCAAGAGGACCGGAACAGTTCGCTGCACTAGCTATAGCGTAGAACTACCAGAGTATCCAAAAGAGGTTTCATTCTTTGGGCAGCAATCCAAAAGTAAAAATAATGGAGACTAGTTTTTTTTGAGAGTTGTTTTTAAATATATACTAGATAACAATGGAGTGACATATGTTAGAAAAAGTCGACCTAATTAAAGAGCTTTCGGTTAATGATGATGAGTTAGTGATTGATTGGCAAGATGGTACTCAAAGTAGGCTTTATAGTCACTGGCTTAGGGACCATTGTCAGATGGACACTTCTAGAAATAAACTCAACGGGCAGCGCCTGTTTGGTGTAGTCGATATTCCCGAAGAAACTTACATAGAACAGGCATACAAAGACGAAAATGGTGATGTGCGCGTTATCTTCCAGCCAGAAAACCATCTTTCAGTTTTTTCGCCTAAATGGTTAAAACAGAACTGCTATAACCTTAACAGTCATTTCGATGACAGAAGTGAAACACATAAACGCTTGTGGGACAAAGAGAGTTTTGTAGATGGTCTTCCGAGGATTGATTTTGAAAGCATGTGTCAGAATGACAATGTCAAGTTAGATGCTTTACGTTTAATTAGGGATGTAGGTTTTTGTGTGCTAGAAAATGTGCCAACCATTGAGGGCCAGATATTAAACGTAATAAATGAGCTTGGCTACACCCGTGAAACAAATTATGGCCCCTTATTTGAAGTAAGGATTGAGGTCAACCCTAACAACCTTGCGTATACAAATATGGGAATCGGGTCACATACCGACAACCCATACAGAGACCCCGTACCAACTGTACAGCTACTACACTGCCTAGAAAGTTCGACAGAGGGCGGAGACTCAGTACTAGTGGATGGTTTTAAGGCTGCAACCCTGCTACGTCAAGAAAGTAAACAAGATTTTGATATCTTGACAGATACCTGGATTAATTTTAGATTTTCTGATACTTCAACCGACCTACGCTCTAGAGTACCGATGATTGAAATAAATGACAAAAATGAAATCATCAAGGTGAGATATAACAATCGCTCAATCGACACCTTAAAGTTGCCAGCAGATAAAATCAAACCTTTTTATAAAGCCTATCGTCATTGGGGTGAAGCCATCGAAAGGGATGACTTGAAGATTACATTTAGGTTATCAGAAGGAGACCTAATGATCTTTGACAATACCCGTATAATGCATGCAAGAACAGCATTTTCACAAAAAGGTAAGCGCCACTTGCAGGGAGCATATACTGACCTGGACGGCCTGTACAGTCAGGCAAATGTTTTGGAGAATCTGAAGCAGAATGGATAGCATCAATGCTGATAATATTGTGGATCATATCGAGGATGTGTTTAAGCGTCGTGGTGCTGAGTCATACTTAGGCGAACAGGTTACGATGGCTCAACATATGCTTCAATCAGCGCAATGCGCTGAGCAAGCAGGGGCCGAAGACAGTCAAATAGTCGCATCCTTATTGCACGATATTGGGCACTACAAAAATGAGATACCTGAAACATCATTGGCCAAGGGTATTGACAACTATCATGAGGAGGCCGGTGCTAATTTTTTAGAAGACTACTTTCCAGTATCCGTTGTAGAGCCTATTCGTCAGCATGTTGCTGCAAAGCGTTACTTATGTGCAGTCGAGTCTGATTATTTTGGGCGCCTATCTCAAGCCTCAGTACACACACTTAATCTACAGGGTGGTCCAATGAACGCAGAAGAAGTTAAAGAGTTTGAAAAAAATGATTACTTGGAGCAGTGCATACAAGTGCGCTATTGGGATGAAGAAGGGAAAGACCCAGAAAGAAAGCATCCACCATTCTCTTACTATCGACCCTTGGTTGAGTCTTTAGTAAAACGCTAATTGCAACAACTTACTAAAATATCCCTCCATGATTGATGAATTAATTTTTCCTGACGGTTGTCGACTTTTTCAGCGCTGGCAGGAGGGCGACCCGCAAGCCTTAAACCGATTGAAGGAGATATTTGATAAAACCATTGATGGTGATTATGACGAAGTGTTTGCACAAAAACCTTCTCAGAACTCTGTGCAAGCCTCTGCCTCAATAAACCTATTCGTATTAGCTATATTGACAAGCCTTTACGGTTTAAATTCCGCTGAAGCCTATAAGGGGGATGCGAAGCGTTACGTTCGTGTATCTTTAATGATTCGTAAATTACTCGGTCTGCCTAAGCTCTATTTAGAGTGGCCAGTTTATGCACTTACTGCCGAATCTCTAGGAGCTGTAATGATGTACCCTGTTGGAGCCCCGCCCGGCACTGACCCCGGTATCCCGTTAATAAATAAAGATAATTGGCGAGACTTAAAGGCGCCAGAAATGGATAGTGAAATACCTAAATTATTCGATGATATGCTCGATTTTTATCAAGACTTAACAGGTCTTGAGCCAGTATTACATCTCACAGCACCCTATAGCTTGGCGGCCGATATTTATGGACAGTCGGAATTGGCAACAGCCATAAGTGATGAGCCTGAACATGTAAACAATCTTCTGAATCATTTGGTTGATAAAGTACTAACTCCTTGGGGGGATCATTTTTTTGAAAAATTTCCAAATGGCTGGCTAGAACTGTCTGATGCATCTGGCTCTCCTTTTTTTATTGGCCCTGAAAACTGTAAAGACATGGCGATTCGTTCAATACTTCGATTAAAAAATGAAAATCTTTGGGGTACGAGAGTTTATGATGCCAACTATAGGGGTGACTACGTTACTCAAGCAAAAAAAACAGCTCGCTCACCAAGGAGAAGAGTAACAACTCAAAATGGTCACCGTAATGGGCTAAGTTTTTCTGAATTATTCGCAGTAAAGCAAGAAGTTTGTACTGATTATGTTATGCGCCTTCATGACGATAGGATGCCACTCAATCTATATCAAGAGAGGGCAATAGACCTTAATGTTCCTATATTTATTGGAATTGGAGCCACACAAATTGATCGTAATTCTATAGATGATATGGACACTACTAGAGACATGATTAAAACTCTTTCTATTGAATATGTAGAATCTATAAAAACGGTTGCACACACTATTCAAAACAACAATTACAGTTTAAGGGTGCCACCCTGGCCAGGAACAATTTATTTTGAGGATGTTAGTGCTAACAGTAGTATGGAAGTAATTGAGATTATCGTTAGTAGTGTTTTGGAGCAGGGGTCACTTAAAGTGTAAGACTAATCCCATATACAACAAACCTTGAGGTATATAATATGCCAAAGTATTATTTAGTATATATATCGTAGAAAATATTATGCAATTTATTGCAATAGTGGACTTAAATAATAAATGAACAGAAATAAAATATTAATATTAAATGGGCCTGGACTGGCAGATTTAAGCAATTGTATTGAGATTGGTCATGGCCACTTAACGTTGGATAAAGTTCAAGAAAAATGCTCAGAGACTTGTGAGATTCTTGGTCTTGAGATGGATTTCTGCCAAAAAGATGATGAGGCTGAGTTGTTGAGTGTTTTAATTGATGATAGTAGTAGTTTTGATGCTTTTATAATTAACCCAGCTGGGCATTCACATTCATCACCTATTAACCAAGATATGTATAGTTCAGTAATCAATAAAATTAGCGGACAAAACAAGCCAGTTATTGAAGTTCATATTGAAAATATTTTTAGGCAAGGCAGTAAAAATCATAAGCCATTACAAGTGACAGGAAGTTCAGTTGGCTTTGTGAGTGGACTTGGTATGTATAGTTATGTATTAGCTATTAATGCAGTTAATAAACAACTTAATGATAATTAGATGAATATTTACGTGATAAATGGCCCTAATATTAATCTTCTTGGTACACGCGAACCAGAAATTTATGGCAATGAGACGTTAGAAAGTATTTCAAAGAAATGCATTGAATTAGCATCAAAATATGGTCATGATGTTAAATTTATGCAATCTAATTATGAGGGTGAAATTGTAGAATGGACACAAAATGCAATAACTGAAAAGGTGGATGCAATCGTCATTAATGCGGCTGCCTATACTCATACATCAATTGCGATTCATGACGCATTGAAATCTTATTCGGGATATAAAGTTGAGTTACACATTTCAAATCCACATTTGCGTGAAACATTTCGCCATGTTTCTTATATTTCTTCAGCAGTGGATGCTATAGTTGCTGGATTAGGGGCAGATGGCTATAGCCACGTTATTGAATTGTTAACAAGCTCTACTATCATAGAAAATAAAGCAAAGAAAAAATATTTGTAGATGGACTTATGTGGTGGAGGGATAGGGATTTGAACCCTAGAAGGGTATTAACCCTTGCCGGTTTTCAAGACCGGTGCATTCAGCCGCTCTGCCATCCCTCCAAGGTTGGATATAATACAGTCTGTTGTGTCAATAGTAAATAGTAAATTTAGTAAAAGAAGATCTAATTATTGAGTATAATTGCACCCTTTAAGTTTTTTGATAGGTGACGACATGGCTAAGGTATGTCAAGTAACAGGTAAACGCCCAATTAGTGGCAATAATGTGTCGCATGCACACAATAAAACGCGTCGTCGTTTTTATCCTAATCTACATACACACCGTTTTTGGGTAGAGAAAGAAAACCGTTTTGTGAAGTTGAAATTATCTGCAAAAGGTCTACGAGTTATCGATAAAAAAGGTATAGATGTTGTTCTTGCCGAGATACGTTCACGTGGCGAAAAGGTTTAGGAGTAAGTTATGAGAGAAAAAATTAAATTAGTATCATCAGCCAAGACTGGGCACTATTACACTACTACTAAGAACAAGAGACTACACCCTGAAAAGGTTGAGGTTAAAAAGTTTGATCCTGTTGTTAGGAAGCATGTGATGTATAAGGAATCAAAGATTAAATAAGCCTTAAATTAATTAGAATAAAAAAAGCCGCAATCGCGGCTTTTTTTAATGGAGAATTTGTACTATTAGCTTGGTATATTTTCTAGCGGTACGTTCTTTACTTCGTTCTTGTATTCATCTAACTTATCAAAGTTTAGGTATTGATATATGTCCCCAGACATTGGCTCAATTCCTTCCATCTCTTTTTGATACTCATCTAGAGTAGGGATACGACCTAATTTTGCAGAAATGGCTGCAATTTCAGCAGACGACAAGTAAACATCTGAGTTGTCTCCTAACCTATTTGGAAAGTTTCTTGTAGATGTTGAGACTACTGTTGTGTCAGATTTGACTCTAGCTTGGTTGCCCATACATAAGGAGCAACCAGGAAGCTCTGTGTGGTCTGTGATAGAGCTAAAGATATCGTATACTCCTTCCTTTTTAAGTTGAGCTTCATCCATTCGTGTTGGTGGTGCAATCCATAGCTCTGTAGATAGCTCCGACTTATCCTTTAGTAACTGTGCAGCTGCTCTGAAGTGTCCTATATTGGTCATGCATGAACCAATAAACACTTCATCTATCTTGGTGCTGGCAACATCCGATAGTAACTTGACATCGTCAGGGTCATTTGGACAAGCCAGTATTGGTTCTTTTATTTCATCAAGGTTAATTTCGATAATTTCAGCATACTCACAGTCACTATCAGCAGTTAATAGTTCTGGCGAATCAAGCCACTTTTGCATACCCTGTATACGTTTTAGTATTGTCTTTTTGTCCTCATATCCGGCATTAATCATTGACGATAGTAGAGTAATGTTTGACTGTAAATATTCCTCTACTGGCTCTTTGTTGAGTTTAATTGTACAGCCATTTGCCGACCTTTCTGCTGAAGCATCTGCTAGTTCAAAGGCCTGCTCAACTTTAAGGTTACCAAGGCCTTCAATCTCCAGAATTTTGCCTGAAAAGATGTTCTTTTTGCCTGACTTTTCTACAGTCAACAAGCCCTCCTGAATGGCAACATAGGGTATAGCGTTCACTAAATCTCTTAGGGTAATTCCCTTCTGCATTGAACCAGTAAACCTTACCAGAACTGACTCTGGCATATCAAGAGGCATTACCCCGATTGAGGCGCCAAAAGCAACCAGACCAGACCCTGCCGGGAAACTTATACCTATCGGAAAGCGTGTATGAGAATCGCCACCTGTTCCTACCGTGTCAGGAAGGAGCATACGGTTTATCCATGAATGGATAATACCGTCGCCAGGCCTTAATGCTACACCCCCACGAGACTGCATAAAGTCTGGCAACGAGTGTTGTAGCTCTAAGTCAATAGGCTTTGGGTAGGCCGCAGTGTGACAGAAGCTTTGCATAACAAGCTCTGCAGAGAACCCTAAACAGGCAAGCTCCTTTAACTCATCACGAGTCATAGCTCCAGTTGTGTCTTGAGAGCCAACAGTTGTCATCCTGGGTTCACAGTAAGTGCCAGGTCTAATACCTTCAACGCCGCACGCCTTGCCTACAATTTTTTGAGCTAAAGTGAAGCCAGCCTTGTTTGTGCTTGGGTCTTGCGGCCTCAAAAAAATATCACTCACAGGAAGATTTAAGTCTTGACGTGTTTTGTCTGTTAGACCCCTACCAATAATAAGTGGAATCCGACCTCCTGCACGTACTTCGTCAGGCATAGTTGTTGGGGCTAATTCAAAATTAGATATTACATCTCCATTGCCATTAGTGATTGTTCCATCAAATGGATGGATCGTAATAACGTCACCCATCTTCATATTGGATACATCGCACTCTATTGGTAGTGCTCCAGAATCTTCTGCGGTGTTAAAAAATATAGGAGCAATTTTTCCACCAAGGATAACACCACCGGTACGCTTATTAGGGACATAATCTATATCATTTCCCATATGCCAGAGTACAGAATTAATAGCTGACTTACGTGAAGAACCGGTACCTACAACGTCGCCAACAAATGCTAATGGTAAGCCATTACTTTTAAGCGCCTCAATGATTGATATTGGGTTGTTTACTTTTTTAGTTAGCATTGATTTTGCATGCAGAGGGATATCTGGACGTGACCATGCCTCAGTAGCAGGTGATAAGTCGTCAGTATTGATTTCTCCTTCTACTCGAAAAACAGTTAACTTTATTTCTTGTGGTAATTCCTTTTTAGAAGTGAACCATTTAGCGTTAGACCAAGCATCTATTACCTTTCTCGCATAAGGGTTGTCTTGTGATTTTTCTAGTACTGTTTGATACGCCTCATATACAAGTAACGTATTTGAAAGGGCGTCACATGCAGGCTGTCGAGTTTCAGTCATATCTAATAAATCAATCAAAGGGTCAATGTTGTATCCACCCATCATGGTTCCTAGTAAGAATGTGGCATGTTGCCGGTCAATAGCTGAGCAGCTCTGCTGCCCCCTTGCAACACTGGCTAGAAAGCCTGCCTTAACGTAAGCCGCTTCATCAACACCAGGAGGTACACGGTTTACCAGTAAATCGAGATAGAAATCATTATCAGTACTATTGATTAGGTTCTCTACTACCTTTTGTGTTTGTTGTGCATTCAATGATAGAGGAGGCAAGTCTTCCTTATTGCGATCATCAATATGTTTTAGGTATGCTGGTTTCATTGTGATTTGATATAATGAATAAAGCGTATAATTTTATCATTTTATTGATAATTTTTTTTCACTTTGCTACTCAATACGTCACATGGTGAAAAACACTAAATTTTGGGAAAATATATATAGCTAATATGAATTTTGATACTTTAACTGCAATATCTCCGGTCGATGGCCGCTACTTTGATAAAACAAAACCATTGAGCGAAATTTTCAGTGAGTTTGGGCTTATAAAATATCGCGTTCTAGTTGAGGTAGAGTGGCTTAAGGCTTTAGCAAGTAATGGCTCGATAGGCGAGATCCCCAGTTTTAGCAATAAAGCAAGAAAGTTGTTAGACGACATTGTAAATAATTTTTCCATAGCCGATGCTAGATCGGTGAAAGACATTGAAAGTACCACTAATCATGATGTTAAGGCGGTCGAATACTTCCTAAAAGATAAAGTAAAGGGCAACAAAGAGTTAGAAAATGTTAGTGAGTTTTTTCACTTCGCTTGTACATCAGAGGATATCAACAATCTATCCCACGCATTAATGCTCACCAGAGGGCGTGATGTGGTGGTGAATGAAATGGAAAGCGTGTTATCTTCTATAGCATTACTAGCTAAGGATAATGCTTCTATTCCTATGCTCTCAAGAACTCATGGTCAAACGGCATCACCAACCACTCTCGGAAAAGAAATGGCCAACTTTGCTTACCGTTTGAAAAGGCAAATAGAGCAACTCAACCAAGTCAAAATCATGGGTAAATTTAACGGAGCCGTTGGTAATTACAATGCACACTTGTCAGCATACCCTGATCTGGATTGGCAAAGTATTTCTAAGGAATTTATTGAAGATTTGGGATTAAATAATGCTGTCTACACTACACAGATAGAGCCACACGACTATATTGCAGAGTACTTTCATGCAATGAACCGTTTCAATACTATTTTGATCGACTTTTGTCGCGATATTTGGGGTTATGTTTCGTTGGGTTATTTCAAGCAAAAGACTGTGGCTGGAGAGGTCGGCTCTTCTACGATGCCACACAAGGTTAACCCGATTGATTTTGAAAACGGTGAAGGTAACCTAGGCATTGCCAATGCACTCAATAGCCATCTTGCAGATAAACTTGCCGTTTCACGTTGGCAGAGAGACTTGTCTGACTCAACGGTACTGAGAAATCTAGGCGTTAGCTGCGCTCACTCATTAATTTCGTACTCCTCAATTATAAAAGGTATAGGAAAGTTGAAAACAAATACAGGCAGAATACAAGCTGACCTTGATAATTCATGGGAAGTTCTTGCAGAACCAATACAAACAGTTATGCGTCGATATGGTATTGCAAATCCCTATGAAAAATTAAAAGAATTAACACGCGGGCAAGCCATTGACTCGAAAATTCTTGCAAAATTTGTAGAAGATTTGGATATACCGAAAGAGGCAAAAATAGAGCTATCAAAGTTAACGCCAAATAACTATATCGGCGATGCAGATAAATTAGCACGGGATATTGAAAAGCTGATATAATTCGTCGCCTTTAAAGCAAACAATATAAGAAAGGAGCAAAAAACCGATGGTTAAAGTTAGACTAGCCCGAGGTGGAGCCAAGAAAAAACCTTTTTATTCAATTGTAGCGACAGACTCTAGAAAGCGTAGAGACAGTGGTTATATTGAGCGTATTGGATATTTTAATCCGGTTGCTCGTGGACAAGAAGTTAGGCTCTCACTCGAAGAAGATAGATTAGATTACTGGGTATCGCAGGGTGCACAAATTTCAGACCGTGTAAAGCAGCTTGTAAAAGAGTACAAGGACCCTTCAATCCGCGATAAGCGCATCGCTGCTCAGGAAGCCAAAGCCAAAGCAGTTGAAGCTAAGATAGCAGCAGAAGCCAAAGCCAAAGCAGATGAGGAGTCTAAAGCTGCAGCTGCAGCTAAGGCGGCAGAAGAGGCTGAAGTAAAAGCGGCAGAAGAGGCTAAGGCGGCTGAAGAGGCTGAATCAAATGCAGAAGAAACTGAAGCAGTAGCTGAAGAAACCGAGGCAAAAGCAGAAGAGACTGAAGCAAAAGCTGAAGAGGCTGAAGAGTCAACCGAGAAAGAACCAACTAAAGAGGAAAAGGCTGCTGAATAATTCAGTTCAGGCAAACCCAAATAAAAGGCTGTTGGTCGGTAAGATCAATGGCCTTTTTGGTGTTAAGGGCTGGGTAAAAATATTTTCACACACAGAACCAAGAAAAAATATCTTGTCATATCAGCCATGGCATGTACGGATTTCTGGCAAATGGCAAACTATAGAAACATTAAACGGTAGAGAGCAGGGTAAAACTATCGTAGCTCAAGTTAAAGGTGTTGATGATCCGGAACAGGCAAAGCTAATTATTGGTGTTGATATATATATTGAAAAATCACAATTGCCTAATCTTGAAGATGGTAAATATTACTGGGAAGACTTAATTGGTCTTAAGGTTGTCAATATTACAGGTGTGGTGTTAGGGAATGTAGATAATCTTGTTGACACTGGTTCAAACCATGTCATCATTGTCAAGGGTAAGAAAGAGCACTGGGTGCCCTATGTCGAGCCCTTTTTAGTTTCAGTTGACATGGACAAACATCAGATACTGGTAGATTGGGATGAGGATTTTTAATCCGAATAAATTACCGTAAAGATTTATTATTGGACCCGAAAAGGTATTAGGTCAATATAGCTTTATCAATACCAATGTTTTCTAAGAAATGCCTTACCTTGGTGTTAGCACCAACAATTGTAACTTCAGCAGGCTTCTCTTCACATATATTACATATTTCGGCAATACCTCTTGATGTTGTATAGTCAATAACCGGCACATTTGACAAATCAATAATCGCCCTGTCATAGTTCGTTTTTGTTGAAAAGTCCCTGACAATGCCTTTCGCGGAGCCAAAGCTTAGTGGTCCATTAAGTTGATAGAACAGTGTATTACCAGCACGGATAAGTTCTTGGTGCTCTTCATCAAGGTGTGCAGCCTCCTCAATAGTCTGAACAGCGACAATACTGGCTAGCTGAACGTCAGTCATTCTTTGCAGGAATATCAAGCTTGCCATTATAAGTCCAACAGCTACGGCAGCCATTAGATTATAAAAAACAGTAATTCCAAGCACTGTGAGCATAATAAGGACGCCAGCTTTGGGAGCTATAAATAGGTCTTTGAAGTAGTCCCAATCAATAATGTCGGTACCTACCTTGACTAGAATTGCACCAAGCACTGCTAGTGGTATTTCTTTAGCGTACTGAGCACCACCAAGCACAATAATTAACAACAGTACGGCATGAAGAGCCCCAGATATAGGTGTTAGTCCACCAGCCTTGACATTGGTCATTGTGCGCATTGTAGCGCCGGCCCCTGGAAGCCCACCAAATAAGCCTGAAAAGGTGTTACCTATTCCTTGACCTATCAATTCCCTATCCGACTTGTGGTGCGTTCTTGTTATCTCGTCAGAAACTAGTGATGTCAGGAGAGAATCAATCGATCCTAACACTGCCAACATTAATCCAGACGCAACCATATCAGCAATCATGTTGGCCTCCCAGGCAGGCATATGGAAGCTCGGAAGGCCGGTCGGAATGTCGCCTAAAATCATAGCACTCATAGGTTCTGTTTCAGAAGCAAAGTATTGAGGAAAAAATAATAAGATTAGTGTTCCAGCAATAAGGGCGAAAAGCGGGGAAGGTATAACCTTTCTAATTTTTTTTGGTAACAGATAGACAATAACCAAGGTTATGAAAGCTATCAACAGTGCGCCAGTATTAACAAAGTAGTTTTCTATATCGCTTAGCTGAGAAAAAATACCAATAGTTGAGCCTTTGATATCATAAAACCCTAAAACCTGAGGCACCTGCAAGATAATAATAATCACACCAATACCAGTCATAAAACCTGAAGTTACAGGGTGCGGTATGAGGTTAATAAATCTACCTAGTTTGAGAATACCGAATACAATCTGGAACAATCCACTTAGAGCAACGACCGTAAATGCGAGTGCCAGACCTGTTTCTGGATACAAAGCAATGTACTTAGTAACTATCATCGCCATAACCACTGTCATTGGACCAGTTGGGCCAGAAACTTGTGCTCCTGTACCACCAAATAGTGCGGCAAAGAAGCCGGTAATTATCGCTCCATATAGGCCTGCAATTGCTCCCGCACCAGACGCCAAGCCCATCGCAATAGCAAAAGGTAAGGCTACAACTCCTGCAGTTATTCCACCAGTAATGTCGCCACGGATGTTGTTGAAGTGTAGGTTTTCAATAAATTTCATTGTCGGTCCTTATTAATTATTAGGATAGTAGGTATGGGTTACTGGTTAGCTATATCTAAAAAGACAACTGCAACATTATACAAAATGGCATACAAAAAATGTAATTATTATTATATAATACAACTCTTATATTCTTCGCCATTGCCTTATACTGTTTTACATTTCCAAGGAATGGTCATTTTTTTTGTTAGGAAACATATTGAATAGAATTGCAAAATTTTTCCCTTTTTTGGAATGGATTGGTGAGCTAAAAAATCCTGAAATATTAAGGGCAGATGTTGTTGCAGGCTTAACCGTTGCCTTGGTTTTAGTTCCACAATCTATGGCTTATGCACAACTAGCAGGATTACCTCCACAGTACGGCCTATACGCCTCATTCTTGCCAGTAATGATTGCCGCTCTTATGGGCTCATCCAGACAGCTAGGTACTGGTCCGGTGGCAATTGTATCGTTACTGACTGCTGCTGCATTGCAGCCATACGCTACCAACCCTGAAACATACATTGCCTATGCATCACTATTAGCCTTACTGGTAGGCATTTTTCAGTTCTTGCTGGGTACCTTCAAGTTAGGTTTTATTATTAACTTCTTATCTCACCCGGTTGTTGTTGGTTTCACTAATGCAGCTGCAATTATTATTGGCGCTTCACAGTTAGACAAAATTTTTGGAGTAATTAAGCCTGGCGGCGGACAAACCTATGAGCAGATATGGGGTGTTCTTATTAACGCCTTTCAGGACACACACTTTATTACTCTCAGTATGGCTTTATTTGCATTTATCATAATCATAGGTGTTAAAAAATTCGCACCCAAGTTGCCAGGGGTGCTTTTGGCAGTAGCCTTCACTACCTTTGTTTCGTGGCTGGTGGGTTTTCATGATAAGTTTGGAGGAGCTATAGTTGGATCTATTCCAGAAGGTCTTCCAGGTATTGTGATGCCTAATATTGACCTGTCAGTGATGTCTTCTATGATAGTTACAGCTGTAACTATTGGTTTGATCGGATTTATGGAGGCTATATCAATAGCCAAGGCTATGGCGGCGCAAACAAAGCAAAGGCTTGATGCTGACCAGGAATTAATTGGGCAAGGTATCTCTAACGTTGTTTCGTGCTTGTGTCAGGGTTATGCAGTTTCTGGATCATTCTCTCGCTCTGCAGTCAACATATCGGCTGGAGCAATTACTGGCTTTTCATCCGTCGTAACAGCTGTCATTGTTGGAATTACACTATTATGGTTAACACCATTACTGTTCCATCTACCACAGGCTACCTTAGCAGCAGTTATCATTATGGCTGTCGTTAATTTGATCAAATTTCAACCGATTAGGCATGCATGGAAGGTAGAGAAGCATGATGCAATTGTTTCCGTGACGGCCTTTGTTTTAACACTAATATTTGCACCCCACCTAGAGAACGGCATCGTTATCGGTGTTATATTGTCATTAGGTTTATTCCTATACCGCACAATGGAGCCAAGGTTTACAGAACTTTCAGCTCATGACGGGTCTACGATGTTTGTCAATGCCCTTGACAATGACCTTAATAGTTGCGAGGTAGTATCTATCGTAAAGTATTCTGGTTCCCTGTATTTTGCTAATGCGGGTTATTTTGAGGACAGGATTTTAAGACTGATCGCTAAGAACCAAAAATGCCTGAGATACATCATTGTAGATATGGCTGGAATTAATCAGATTGATGCTAGCGGGGAAGAGGCATTATCTGGATTACTCGAGAGATGTTCAGCTAACGGTGTGGAAATATTATTTGCCCGTATGGAAGGAATTGAGAGAGTATTAGTGCGCTCTGGATTTGTCAAAAGGTTCGGCAATGACCGTTTTTTTGATAGGCGTACTGATGCACTTCGTTACGCTTGGAAAGAGCTAGGTGACGATGAGGCTGCATCTAAAAGCCCATTAAAGCACTTGATATCTTAGAAATATTCGTAGAAAGCTTTAACAAAATACAAGCCCTGAGGTTCTGCTGTTGCCCCAGCCTCTTTCCTGTCTCTTGAAACTAATACCTCATTGATCCAATCTGTAGATCTCTCACCCCTGCCAATCTTTAGTAGAGTTCCAACAATGTTACGTACCATATGATGCAAGAATGCATTTGCCTTTATATCTAGAGTTATGTCGTGGCCTCTCTTTGTTAGCTCTATATACTCAATATTTTTGATGGGTGACTTAGCTTGACATAAATTCCCCCTAAAGCAGGAAAAGTCGTGCTCACCAATCAAGCACTTTGCGGCTATATTCATTGCATCAACGTCCAACTCGCGTGGTTCCCACAATGACCTCGAGGCGAGCATAGAGGATCGCACTGTAGTGTTATGGATTTTATAACGGTACTGTCTAGCAGTAGCATTAAAGCGAGCATGAAAATCATCTCCAACCTCTTTCACCCATTTAAAGTTTACATCACTAGGAAGGTTTACATTGCCACCATAGAGCCAGGCTTTGTTTTCACGCTTTGCGTCAGTTTCAAAATGAATTACCTGCTCAAGAGCATGTACTCCCGCATCAGTCCTACCAGAGCAGTGCACTCTTACTGGTTTATCTGCAACCATCGAGAGTGCATCCTCAACAACAAGTTGAACGGTCCTTATGCCAGATTTTTGTAGTTGCCAGCCGTGAAAGTTTGTGCCCAAGTATTCAACACCGAGTGCTAATTTCATAAATTAATTAAGTGTAAAATAAATACACCTATTTTATACGTTTGAATTACACAGCATGAAAAATGAAGCGACTGGATTGAACAGAATTGTTAGTGCATTCAGATTTTCCATAGATGGACTTAAGTCCTGCTATAAATCTGAGACCGCCTTCAAGCAAGAGGTGTGGGCTGGTGCTATCTTGATTCCTATCTCGCTATTGGCTACACCAGACTCTATAGAGAGAGTAATTCTAATAGTTCCTATATTTGTTGTACTAATAACTGAACTGCTGAATACTGCGATCGAAGTTGTAGTAGACAGAATAGGGAGCGAACATCATGAGCTCTCAGGAAAAGCGAAGGATTTGGGTTCTGCAGCGGTTTGGTTGTCTTTATTACTTGTGATTGTGACGTGGTCGATTATTCTTCTCTAAGAGGAAAACTTCCAACAAATGCCGAGTGCTTTGTTTTTGAGTCTATACCGAGCACTAATGACTATTTAAGTGCACTTCCGAGTTCTAATAACATTCAGGTCTGTGTTGCCAGGGAGCAGACCAATGGTAGAGGCCAGTATCAGCGACAATGGCAAAGTAAAAAAGACTCTAGCGTATTATTTTCTGTGCGTAAAAATTTTAAAACCGCTACATCCTTGAATGGCCTAAGTTCGGTAATTGGTCTTGCAATTATTGATGTTTTAGGGCCTGACTACGGAGTAAGTGAATTAAAACTCAAGTGGCCTAACGATGTGTATTTTAATAATCAAAAACTTGCCGGAATACTTATAGAAAACACTGTACAGAACAAGTCCCAGTCTGTAGTTATTGGTATCGGAGTTAATAATAATATAAAAGGTGAGCTAGACTGTGAAACGCCATGGATCGATATCACTCAGATTCTAAACATTACCCCAAAAATTGAAACATTAACTGCCAAGATAATAAACAAAGTTATAAAATACTGTTACCGGTTTGAAAAACACGGGCTTGATACTTTTAAGCCTATGTGGTCGTGTTGTGACTATTTAGAAAATAAAAAGCTTGAACTGAGCCACAAAGGTAGAAAGGTTGTCGGTGTTGCCAAAGGTATAAGCAAACAAGGGGCACTACTTATAGAGATTAACGATGAAACCATTGAAGTATTTAGCTCTGAACAAATTAAGTTAATTTAAGGTAATATTAATTCATGCACAGTAATACCCTGTCAGTACAAAACATAAGCAAAAAGTATTCCCGCCTTGAGGTGGTGAGTAACGTCTCGTTCAAGGTAAAGGGTGGAGAAATAGTTGGACTGTTGGGGCCTAACGGTGCCGGCAAAACTACATGCTTTTATATTGCTTGCGGTCTAGTAAAAGCCGACAAAGGTGAGGTTCTGATTGGCAAAGACAGAGTAAGCAAGTTGCCAATGCATAAGAGAGCCGCTTTGGGGCTGGGATACCTTCCACAGGAGCCATCAATATTTAGAAAACTCACTGTTGAGAAAAATATTTTGGCTATACTAGAGTTAAACAAGAGCCTAGATAAAGTACAAAGAAGCCATAAGCTAGAGGAGTTATTGTCTGAATTCAATGTAGAGCATATACGCCACATTAAAGGGTTAAGCCTGTCTGGAGGAGAAAGGAGGAGGGTTGAGATTGCCAGATCGCTTGCTATTAATCCAAAATTTATTCTGTTAGATGAGCCGTTTGCAGGGGTCGATCCAATCTCAGTAGGTGACATTCAGCAGATTATCTATCAACTAAAGGATAAAGGCATAGGAGTCCTTATTACTGATCATAATTATCGCGAGATGCTGGATACCTGTGATCATTCATATGTTCTGCATGCCGGAAAAATTATAGCCAAAGGGAACAAAGAGCAAATACTTGCACATGAAGACGTAAAAAAAGTATACCTTGGCGAAGCAAAGCAGTGACCCCTAAAACTAATATTACGCTGGGCATTGAGAGCTCATGTGATGAAACCGGAATAGGCTTGTATTGTTCAAATAAGGGTCTAATTGCACATAAACTATTTTCACAGGTAGAAATTCATGCACAGTATGGTGGTGTCGTTCCAGAGCTTGCTTCGAGAGACCACATTCAAAGAGTAATACCGTTAATTAAGTCATCCCTTGTTGATGCAGAGATAAGTCTTAATGATATTACTGGTATAGCCTATACAGCAGGACCAGGACTGGCAGGGGCACTACTAGTTGGGAGTTCGATTGCTAGGTCTATGGCTTGGAGTTTAAATATTCCGGCTATCTCCGTACACCACATGGAGGGGCATCTACTTGCCCCACTACTAGAGAAGGAATGCCCTGAGTTTCCGTTTGTTGCACTTTTAGTTTCGGGGGGCCACACAATGTTAGTTGATGTTCATAGCATTGGTGACTATAAGATACTTGGAGAGTCTGTTGATGATGCTGTGGGCGAAGCATTCGACAAGACAGCAAAGATACTTGGGTTAGGTTACCCTGGCGGACCGGCGTTGGCTGAATTAGCCAAGAATGGCGATGAAAGTACATACAAATTTCCAAGACCTATGACTGACAGGCCGGGGCTCGATTTTAGCTTTAGTGGCCTAAAGACGTTTGCCAGAAACACATACATAAAGCACCCCGACACTAAGGCAGATATCGCTAAAGCCTTCGAGGTTGCTGCAACCCAAACCTTAATGATAAAGTGTAGGAGAGCTTTGGAACAGTTGGGATACTCAAGTCTAGTGGTTGCTGGAGGAGTTAGCGCAAATATATCACTAAGGGGCACTCTGGACAAGATGTGTAGTCAGTTAGGAGCAAAAGCGTTCTACCCTAGGCAAGAGTTCTGTACAGATAATGGAGCAATGATAGCGCTTGCTGGTCATTATCGGCTTATGGCAGAGCAACTTAATGAGAATTCAGAAATTGTAATTAAACCTAGATGGAGCCTAGAAGAGCTTAGTGTGGTTTGATAATAAGTATGCCTAAAAAGAGTTCAACTTAATTAGAGACAGATAATTGGGGAATATGAAAATACGCGAACTGTAGTGCTATGTGTTTATAATATCCAGCTTTACTGGCTATAGTATAAACGAGACTAGATTTTGTCCTTAGAGAGAGCACAATATTTAGATAAACGATTAATATAATAAATACCATGAAAATGATTATCATTCCAGCAATTGATTTGAAAGATGGGCAGTGCGTTCGATTAAGACAAGGGGTCATGGAAGATACCACAATATTTTCAGACAACCCTGTTGAAATGGCATCGAAGTGGGTAGAGCAGGGCGCAAAAAGATTACACTTAGTAGATCTGAATGGTGCTTTTGAGGGTAAACCAGTAAACGCTTCAAGTGTGACCGAGATTACCAAAGAGTTTCCAGATCTTCCTGTACAGATTGGCGGCGGTATCCGCAACATGGATATAGCAAACACATACATTGAGGCAGGTATTAGCTATCTAATTATTGGCACCATGGCAGTAACAGATTCAGGCTTTGTGTCAGAGCTGTGCCGAGAATTTCCTGGTAAAATTATTGTTGGTTTGGATGCAAATAATGGTCTAGTTGCTACAGATGGTTGGGCTCAACAAACCGATATACATGTTAATGAGTTATCGAAAAAATTTGAACAGGACGGAGTCAGTTCTATTGTCTATACTGATATTGCTAGGGATGGCATGATGCAAGGAGTTAATGTTGAAGCAACAGCAAAACTTGCTAATAATACTTCTATCCCAATTATTGCCTCGGGCGGCATAACTACAATTGACGATGTTTCCAGATTGCTTGTTGAATCTCATAACGGCATTGTAGGAGCTATAACTGGAAGAGCTATCTACGAAGGCACACTAGACTTTAAACAGGCACAAAAACTTTGTGAGCGGTATTAAATGAATATAGAAGTGGTATACGCCCTTAAAAACAAACAAACACTACTCAGTATGGATGTTGATGAAGGCACAACTCTCAGACAGGCAATAGAGTGTTCTGGAATATTAGACACTTATCCCCAGATAAACTTATCTAAAGACAAGACCGGAATTTTTGGAAAAATTGCAAAACTGGACACAGTTCTACGTGAAAAGGACAGAGTAGAAATATACCGACCACTGATCGCTGACCCTAAAAAGGTTCGCAAAGAGCGTGCAGCGCAAGGCAAGGTTATGCGTAGTAGTAAAAAAGATAAAGAATAGGTACAATGACTACTCTAATAAATATATAATTTTCAATGAGCGAAGAGAAACCTCCGTCGACAAAACCTATTCTGCAAAGAATAGTGGATCAGTTTTTTCATTATCCGTTACGTACTAGCGATGAGCTATTGCAAACTCTAAAAGAGGCCGAAGAGAACCTTATAATTGACTCACATAGTCGGTCAATCATTGAAGGAACGATGCAGCTTCAAAATTTGGAAGTTCGTGATGTTATGGTTCCAAAGTCAAAAATGGTGATGATTGAGAATAACGTTTCAACCAAAGATTTGCTGAAACTGATGATTCACTCATCTCACTCAAGATTCCCTGTGCTTAACTCTCAACAAGACAAAATACAAGGGATAATATTAGCGAAAGATTTATTGCCATATTTAGCTGAAGATAAGAATAAAGAGTTCGGGTACAAGGAGTATCTAAGGGAGGCAGTGCTGGTACCTGAAAGTAAAACCCTAGGGTCGTTGCTAAGAGACTTCCAGCAAAAAAAGTCGCACATGGCTATTGTTATGGATGAGTATGGTGAAATTGCAGGACTGGTTACACTTGAAGATGTTCTTGAGCAGATAGTAGGTGAAATAGTTGATGAGCATGACCTAGATGAAGACAATATTATCGACTTTGGTGAAGGCAGATTCTTGCTAAATGCTAGCACACCTATAGAAGAGTTCAATGAATTTTTTGGAGTAACTTTGGATGCAAAAAATGTAGACACAGTTGCAGGGTTTGTGATTAACAAGTTCACCTTTTTGCCAGAACAAATGAGCGACATTGATATACAAGGCTTTAATTTCAAGGTACTTAAAACCGACTCCAGAAGGCTTCATTTGTTAGAAGTTACAAAAATTATAGAGCTAAAATAAGAATCATTAAATGCTAGATATATCTGTAAATATTATCAAATGTCATCATTAGAGAGTACAGTCGGGATAGCCATTGAGTTGTTAAAACAGCACAATGTAAGCGACTATGAAATATCCTTAAGTTCAAGCTCCGGCGTTTCAACCTCTGTCAGGTTAGGCGAAGTTGAGACATTACAGTATCACTTAGACAAGAGCTTTGACGTTAATGTTTACTTCGACAACAAAAAGGGCCACGCATCTAGCGTTGATCTAAGCACTAAGGGCCTAAAAAAATCCATTGAGTCAGCATGTTTAATCGCTCAATATACACAAGAAGACCCCTTCAATGGGCTGGCTCCTAAGGAAAGGATGGCATTCAATGTCCCAGATTTAGATCTCTATCATCCGTGGGATCTGGATGCAGCTGAAAGTATAGAGTTGGCTAAGGAGTGTGAATCAGTTGCCCTAGAGCAGGACGAAATTGATAACTCAGAAGGTTCAGAAGTGTCAAGCTTTCAAGGTAAATACCTATACGCCAACTCGAACGATTTGGTCGCTACCCAAATGAGCACACGGCACTCCCTGCATTGCTCGTTAATAGCTAAAAGAGGGAAAGAAAAGCAGACCGCATACGAATATACTACTGCACTTGACCATGAAGATCTAAATTCAGCACAAAGTGTTGCCTTGATGGCAGCAAAGCTAGCACAGAGAAAGCTAGGTGCGCGCTCTTTGGTCTCCCATAAATGCCCTGTTATTTTTTCGCCACGACTGTCTGGTGGTTTGTTTTCGCAACTTCTTGGTGCCTTAGCTGGGTCTAGGCAATACAAGAAGTCTACTTTTTTATTAAATAGTATTAACCAGTTAGTGCTTCCAGAGAGTATAAGTGTGATTGAAAAACCGCTCACCAAGAAGACTTTAGGTTCTAAGGCTTTCGACAGCGATGGGTCACTCAAAGGGGAACAGCACTTCGTTAGAGACGGCACTGTTGAGAGTTACATTATGGGTCAATATTCAGCTAACCAGCTAGGCTTGAAGACAACCGCAAACTCTGGAGGAGTAAATAACGTGGTAGTTAATTCAAACTTTGACGGTGGATTGGACGAACTCATCAAAGATACAGGCAGGTGTTTGGTGGTAACAGAGATGATGGGTCACGGAATTAACGGCACCACAGGGGATTACTCAAGGGGAGCTCTTGGCTATTGGGTAGAGGGTGGCGAAATTAAATACCCAGTTTCCGGTCTCACAGTTGCAGGTAACCTGAAGGATATGTTGTTGGGAGTAGTAAATATAGGAACAGATATAGATGAACGCAGCAATATTAAGGTTGGGTCAGTACTGGTAAATGAAATGACGGTTGCAGGTGAACAGTGATGGATGAGTTTGATATCGCCATTGTTGGAGGGGGCATGGTTGGACAGTCGTTCGCACTTAGTGTACTCCAGCAAAGTAAATTGAGTGTTGCAATTATTGAACCTAATAGTCCTAAGTCAGAGCTCAATGAAGAGTTCCATATCCGAGTCAGCGCTATCACCCCAAAGTCAGAAGACTTTTTATCAAGACATGGTGTATGGGACCTTATAGAGCGGAAACATGCCTTCACTAGGACAAAGGTATGGGACCAAAACTCGCACGGAAAGATAAGCTTTGGTTGTGACGAGGAGGGTCTACCTTATTTAGGTAATATTGTCGAAAATGACGCGATTCAGTGTGCACTGTTTAGGGCGCTTGCCTCTACACCTGTAACCCACATTTCGTCCAAACTTATTGCTATTGAGAGTGACAGTGATGGGTATATAGTTCAACTGGACAACACAAATAACGTTCACTGTAAATTATTGGTGGGCGCAGATGGGGCACTCTCACGTACCCGTGAGTTAGCTGGTATAGAATTTAGTGACAACGATTACAGTCAGCAAGCCATTATTTGTAATGTCAGCTCAACAGAAAGCTTTGAAGATACAACCTGGCAGAGATTCTTATCTAATAGTATTGTTGCTATACTGCCGCTTAGTGATAACGAAGCGTCAATTGTTTGGTCGGCAGAAAATCCTCTGGCTGACGAGCTAACATCCCTAACCATTAATGAATTTGCTGAGCGCCTATCTTTGGCGGTTGAGTATCGCTTTGGCCACCTTAAGGTTGTCAGTGAAGTTAAAGCATTTCCATTGATTGAGAGGAGTGCAAAAGAATATGTAAAAGAATATCTAGCACTTGTTGGTGACGCTGCACACAACATTCATCCGCTAGCAGGGCAGGGGGTGAATTTAGGATTTGCAGATGCACAAGAATTATCCAATCAAATAACACAAAGCAACAAACCTATAGGAGACTATAGTGTGCTACGAAAGTACGCAAGATCTAGGCGATTCGATAATGAATTAATGGCAAAAACTATGACAGGTTTGAACTGGATTTATAAGGAGAATAATGAGCCAGTTAGGTGGATTCGTGGTATCGGTATGAATATAATTGACGACAACCCTGCAATTAAGTCGTTCTTTCAGAGGCACGCGTTGGGTGAATAGAGGGAGGGCTAGCTCATTTAATTATTTTGGTTGGGGTAATCACACCGTCAAGTTGGACATCCCATGGCTTAACATCAAGACTGCCAACCTCTTGGCAATCAAACGCAAGCCCATATAGTTTTGGGTTTTTATAACCCCTCTGTCTCGTCTTAAAGGACAAAGCTCTGTCATAGAATCCACCTCCCATCCCGATTCGGTTCTTGTTCTTATCGAATCCCACCAAAGGCATAAGGATAATATTTAGATTGTTGGCATTAACGAGTGTTGAATAGACAGGCTCATATATGCCAAATTTGTTTTTTTTGAGACTACTTCCAATTTTAGCAAACTTAAGACTTTTGCCGTCTAATAGAGGCAAATAGACACACAAACCAACCTTTTTCATGTATTTTTCGATATAGACAGGGTCAATTTCACCATCATTACTCAGATAGATTGCTATTTTGCGACCACCCCGAAAAATACCTAAACTTTTGCACTGAGATAGAAGCTTTATTGAATATTTTTTTCTATCTTTGTGAACAATTGAGAGTCTTTTTTGCCTAAGTATTTGCCTTAAATTATTCATAACTAAGTTGAAATATATATAGCTAACTTATTATAGCAAGGTTATGAAAATTGAGACGATTAGAAATCCAGATAATAGTCCATTGTGCCGTGTTGGTTCGAACCTGAACCATTAGGCTCAAGGCGGAAGTTCGAAGCTTACCGTAGGTTTCCAACTTCAAGGTAGGCATACACAATAGTAATCTATCTCATTTCCTTATGTTGTTTTTGATCGGAACAGGTGATACGACCAATCACGCACACAACAGATAATGTTATTATCTCATTATATAAGCACCATTTACTACTTTTTTATACAAATATACTTATAATTAATAACCAATAAAGGTGTAGAATTAATAATTTAGAGCGACAAAAACTATACTTATTCTGTAATTATGGCTTTCGGTTAATCTCACCTATTTCTACTAGAGTAAAATGGTATTTATTTACTCCTACAAGTATCATTTTGAAGACTTCAGACTTTCATTCAGTTGGCCTTAAAAAAGACTTAATAAACAATTTAGAGTCTTTAGGTTATATAAATATGACGCCAATTCAGGAGCTAAGTTTGCCATTAATACTTTCGAATAAAGACCTTATTGGACAGGGAGAGACTGGTACTGGTAAGACGGCGGCATTTGGTCTCGGACTTTTACAAAAATTAGACGTCAAAATTTTCAAAGCTCAATCTATAGTCCTTTGTCCAACCAGAGAGTTAGCAGACCAGGTAGCAACTGAAATACGTAGACTTGCAAGAGTTATCAATAATATTAAAGTATTAACTCTATGCGGAGGCTCCCCGTTCGGGCCACAAATTGGCTCATTAAAACATGGGGTACATGTAATTGTCGGTACTCCAGGAAGAATCGAAGACCACCTTAGAAAAGGAAGTCTTAAGCTAGACAATATCACTACACTGGTTCTGGATGAGGCAGACCGTATGTTAGATATGGGGTTTCAAGACACTATAGATAAAATTATTGAGAAAATTCCTGTAAAGCGTCAAACTCTACTTTTCAGTGCCACCTTCCCGGAGGAGATAGAATCTATTTCGCAAAGGATTATGGATAACCCGGTAAAGGTTAAGGCGCAGCAAACTCTAAAAGAAGACAATATAAAGCAGTTCTTTTATAAAGTCGTCACTGACGATGATCGGATGAAGGCTATAAGGTTGTTATTATCAAAACACAAGTTTGGCTCTGTGCTTGTATTTTGTAACACCAAGGTCGATACCCAGGATGTTGCAGACGAGTTAATTTATTATGGTTATTATGCAATCGCTATTCATGGAGACCTTGACCAGCGTGAACGAGACCAGTCCATGATTCGTTTTGCAAATAAAAGCGTCTCTGTTTTGGTTGCTACCGATGTAGCCGCTAGAGGGATAGACATAGATTCACTCGATATGGTGATTAATTTTAATCTAGCTCATGACCCGGAAGTTCACGTTCACCGTATAGGTCGTACTGGTAGGGCAGGTAAAACTGGAATAGCGTGTAGCCTATATAGCGATAAAGAGATTCATAAACTTGACTCGTTAGATCTTGGAATAGATGGCACTAAATTTTCTGACCCTCTACCTAGTGATAGTTATCTAGACAAGCCAATTCAAAAGCCAAAAATGACCACCCTGAAGATTGATGGCGGTAAAAAACAAAAACTGAGGCCTGGAGATATTGTTGGTGCACTCACAGGGAAGGGTGGCATTACTGGAGATAACATTGGGAAGATATATGTTTCCAGTAACTGGTCTTACGTTGCTGTGAGTTCTGTCTTAGTCAAGACAGCACTTAACAAGATTAAAATGGACAAACTCAAGGGCAGATCGTTCAGGGTCAGAATACTTTCGTAGTGGAAAGCTAGCCGTACGTCTAAAACACTACCTGGGCATTGATTTGAAAGTCTAGAGACTCTCTTGCATTCAAAAAATCTAACTCTACGATACATTCTAAGGCATGAATCTCTGCACCCATTTTTCTTATGAGTTCTGCAACCGCCTTGACTGAACCTCCTGTAGCAAGAAGATCATCGATAATCAAAATTTTATCGTTTTGGTTGATTGAATTTTTGTGTATCTCGAATGTATTGCATCCATACTCAAGTTGATAGTCTACACTTTCACATTCGTCAGGTAGTTTTCCAGGTTTGCGAACCATAACGAAAGGTATGCCGGTCTTATAAGAAACTGCAGAACCGAATATGAAGCCTCTAGCATCTAGACCTACAATTTTGTCGATAATTTTCGTGTTGTATTTATCTGCTATATTATCAATCACATAAGAGAATGCACGATGGTTTGCTAATAGAGGTGAAATGTCTCTGAATACAATGCCCTCTTTAGGAAAGTCATTGATAGTGTTTATGTATTTTTTTATGTCCATAAGTGATAGTTATAATTTAGTGTTTAAAGTGGCGCATTCCGGTGAATACCATAGCTATACCATGCTCGTTTGCAGCAGAAATTACATCATCGTCGCGCATCGACCCGCCTGGCTGAATGATTGCTTTAATTCCGGCCCCTGCTGCTGCATCAATTCCGTCTCTAAACGGAAAGAATGCATCGGATGCCATGACAGAGCCTTCAACCTCTAAACCTTCATCGGACGCCTTGATACCAGCAATTTTGGCTGAATATACTCTCGACATTTGGCCTGCACCTACGCCTATAGTCATCTCATTTTTAACATAAACAATTGCATTCGATTTAACTGCCTTAGCAACCTTCCATGCAAATATAAGGTCCCTCAACTGCTCCTTGGAGGGTTCAATATCAGTAACACACTTTATGTCATCGTTAGTTATCACACCTAGGTCTTTGTCTTGAACAAGTAGACCTCCTGTCACCCTTTTATAATCAAGTGACGGTTTTGCTGCTTCCAGACTGCCACACTCTAGTGCGCGAATATTTGGCTTCGTAGACAGAACATCTTTAGCCTCATTATCGACGCTTGGTGCGATTATGACCTCTACAAACTGTTTATCAATAATATCTTTGGCAGTAACCTTATCTAGAGGTCTATTGAATGCAATAATTCCGCCAAATGCAGATGTTGGATCTGTCCTGAAGGCATCCAAATAGGCATCATGAATATTACTACGTACCGCAGCTCCGCAAGGGTTAGCGTGTTTGACAATTACACATGCCGGAGAATCAAAACTCCTGACACATTCCAGTGCGGCATCAGTATCAGCCATATTATTGAATGACATTTCTTTGCCTTGAAATTGAGAGCTTGAAGATACGCAAGACTCTGTAATGTTATTTTCTTTATAAAAGGCGGCACTCTGGTGCGGATTTTCTCCGTACCTCATGCTCTGTACTTTGTTGAACTGAAGGTTCATTGTGTTTGGAAACCCGTCACTCTGTTTGCCTAGGTAGTTAGCAATTGCTCCGTCATACTGTGCAGTATGTTCAAAAGTTTTCAAGGCCAACTTAGCTCTAGTTTTAATACTAGTGTTGCCAGATTCAATAATTTCATCTATCACTGTTTGATAATCAGAGTTGTCTACTATGACGGTCACTGATGTATGATTTTTTGCACTAGATCTGAGCATGGCAGGTCCACCAATATCAATATTTTCAATAGCTATTTCCAGAGTACAGTCATCCTTTGCTATGGCCGCTTGGAAAGGGTAAAGGTTAACCACAACTAAGTCAATTGGGTGTATATTGTTCTGTGACATGACATCTTCATCGATACCACGACGCGCAAGTATACCGCCATGAATCTTTGGGTTTAATGTCTTAACTCTGCCTGCCATCATCTCAGGGAAGCCGGTGTAGTCAGATACCTGGATGACAGATATACCGTTTTCAGCTAATAGCTTAGCAGTACCGCCTGTAGACAGAATTTCAATATTATGATTTGCTAAAATCTTTGCAAATTCAACTACGCCTGTTTTATCTGAAACACTTATTAGGGCACGTTTTATGGGCATCTTATTCCTTATATTGATTTATACAAATGACAAGGAATAATTATAGATAATTAGAGCTTATAAAGTTCTATTTTTTTCTTTAAGGTGCCACGATTTATACCTAAAATTCTTGACGCTTCACTCTGATTTTGATTAGTAAAATCTAGTACATATCTAATTACTGTAGGCTCGACATCATTTGTAACCATCTTCAGTACATTACTCGCTTTTTCGCCATTGATCTGCTTGAAGTAGCGCTTAAGTTTTGCATTGATGCATGTAGGTAGATCGGTTGAGCTCATAGTTCTTTTAGAAATTCCTTAAACATGGTGTACTGTACATTGTGATCATTGATCTTGTTAACTTTTTTCCAAAAAGTTGGTCCGGTCTTTTGGCCAAGGTGTATAGCATACCAAAAAATATGCTTTCTGGCGAGCCTGACGCCCATAATTTCACCATAAAATTGATGTATTTGCTTAATATGGCTCAGAATTGTTTGCTTTTTCTCCTTGAGGGGTATGGGTGGCAAGAAATTACCGGTCTTCAGGAAGTGGTCAATTTCACCTATAATCCAAGGGTTGCCTTGGGTCGCTCTTCCTATCATGACACCTTTTGCACCCGTATGCTTTATTACATCCGAGGCCTGCTGTGCTGAAGTAACGTCGCCATTTGCAATCACAGGTATGCTTACTGTATCAACTACCTTAGAGATGGTGTCGTATTCGGCATTACCTTTGTACCTGTCTTCTCTTGTACGGCCATGTATAAAGAGTGTCTTTATCCCCGAATCTTCAGCGATTTTAGCAATTGTTGGGGCATTCTTGTTTTCTGCATTCCAGCCAGTGCGCATCTTTAAGGTTACAGGTATTTGTACAGAATTGACAACAGATGTAAGGATATTTTTAACTAACTTTTCATCCTGCAATAGTGCAGAACCGGCAGCCTTGTTACATACTTTTTTAGCTGGGCAACCCATATTGATATCAACTATGTCTGCACCAAAATCTTGCACATGCCTTGCAGAATTAGCCAACTCTTCAGGGCTAGACCCGGCTATTTGAATACTTATTGGTCCATCCTCGCCACTAAAGTCTAATCGGTGTTGAGATTTTTTTGATTTCAGTAGGTGGTCTTGAATTATGACCATCTCTGAAGTAGTGAGAGCCGCACCTTGTTTTTTACATAAACTACGGAATGGCTTATCACTTGTGCCAGCCATAGGTGCAAGGAACACTTGTGAGTTCAATTGATGGCTACCTATCCTCACTTATAGCTCTTTGACTGACTTTGCTGTCTTCTTCTTCAAACGGCTCTGCTTGAGTTTGGATAAATGGTCAACAAACAGGATGCCATCTAAGTGGTCAATTTCGTGCTGAATACAGACCCCTAATATGTCACTCGCCTCAAGCTCGAATGGTTCACCGTTTTGGTTCATAGCGATTACTTTGATATTATTGTATCGTTTAACTGATTCGTAATAATCTGGCACAGAAAGGCACCCCTCTTCCCATTCCATCTCTCCTGCCTTTTCAGTAATAATTGGGTTAACAAGGCAAACAGGCTCATTTTGTTTTTCGGAGACATCTATTACTATAATCCTTTGGTGGTGGTCTACCTGTGTGGCTGCTAGGCCAATTCCTGGGGCCGCGTACATGGTTTCAAACATGTCTTCAACCAATTTAATCAAGGAGCTATCGAACACTTCAACATCTTTTGCAGTTATTCGAAGGCGCTTATCTGGGTAGTGGAGTATAGGTAGGATCATGATATTTTGATAATTGTGTTCACTATTTTACTTGATTGATTTTTATAATCCTGATTGAAGTGTAGACCACGACTTTCGGTTCTTAATATGGCTGATTCAACTATAATTTGTGCAGCCTTAACCAGATTTCTGAGCTCTATTAAGTCGCTAGAGATGAGGTATATTCTGTAGTATGCGTCAACCTCAGTGTTGATTTGATGTAGCCTCTGTTGGGCAGATTTGAGTCGTTTATCACTCCTTACAATGCCGACAAAGTTCCACATTATTCGTCTAATCTCGTCCCATAAATGTAGAACAACAACCTTCTCTCTAGAGTGGGACACCCTTGAGGCGTCCCATGACTCAAATGTCGGAAATTTCGATGAAAGATTCTGATTATTTATATGTTTGGCACAAGATTTGGCAAACACAATACATTCCAGTAATGAGTTGCTCGCCATACGGTTAGCACCATGCACACCGGTATGTGCTGCTTCACCTATAGCATAAAGGTTGTGCATGTTTGTTTTGGCATTCAAGTCAGTCTGGATTCCGCCACAAGTATAGTGCGCTGCAGGAACTACAGGTATTGGGTCTTTAGATATATCTATGCCAAATGTGGAACATTTTTTTAGTATTGTTGGGAAATTCTTTTTAATCCACTCCTTCCCCTTAAAAGTTATGTCCAAATAGACGCAGTCGAGCCCCTTTGTTTTCATTTCATTGTCAATTGCGCGGGCTACTATATCTCGTGGTGCCAACTCCTTTTTTTCGTCATAATCTTGCATGAACTGGTCGCCATTCTTCAGGGTCAATACTCCACCTTCGCCCCTGACAGCTTCAGATATTAAAAAAGACTTAGCGTGAGGATGGAACAGACATGTTGGGTGAAACTGTGTAAACTCCATATTAGCTATTTCACAACCAGCACGATATGCCATGGCAATACCATCACCAGTAGATGTGTCAGGGTTGGAGGTATATAAATATGATTTGGATGCACCACCAGTAGCAATAACTGTCTTGTGGGAGATAAAGCTTTCAACCTTATTGGTTTGTATATTAAGAGCAAAAGTGCCATGGCAGCTATTGTCTTTCGTGAGCAGGTCGACAGCTATATAGCCCTCGAAAATAGATATATTACTTCTACTACGTACACTCTCAAGTAGGTTTGTTTGTATATGTTGCCCAGTATTGTCGGCAACATGCACTACCCTTCTTTCGCTATGACCACCTTCTGTTGTTAGGTGGTATTTATTTTCTTTTTTAGTGAAGCGTACGCCTGACTCTTCAAGCGACTTTATTGCAGCAGGTGCATTCTCAACCATGAAACGTATTGCATCAATATCGCCTAGTCCAGCTCCAGCAATTAGTGTGTCTTGAATGTGTTTATCGAAGTTATCTTCATTAGTTAGTACTGCCGAGATTCCTCCCTGGGCATAGTACGAACTCCCCTCAAGCGTTTTGTCTTTGGATATCAATGCGACAGACATTATGGGAGATATCTGGAGTGCACTTACTAGTCCTGCACTTCCGGTACCTATAATTAATACGTCAAATTGGTGTTGTAAAGGCATTTTTAGATTTTATATTAAATTATTGTAATATTATGAAATAACTATGTTATAATATTGCTGAAGTTAAAAAACTACTATTTTTAACTTTATTCTCCTCCTTTAGTAGTAAAAGCCCCGTCTCTCATTTTGAGGCGGGGTTTTTTTTATACTAAATTTTTGGTTTAAACATAATTATAAGTTTAGGTAGTAATGTTAAATTAGCTAAAAGCGCACTCAACATAGCAATCGCAGTAAAGACTCCAAAATATATGCTTGGGATAAAGTTTGACAAGGCCAATATTAAAAATCCTAGTGCAACAGTAATGGAGGTATAGAACATTGCCAACCCAATACTTCCATGTGAACGATACATAGTGGCTATGTAGTCATTGTCTTTTCCAAATTCTATTTTGTATCTATGAATATAGTGAATTGCGTTATCTACACCTATACCAATTGCTATAGCCGAAATAGTAATTGTCATCAAATCAAGGGGTATATTCAGAAGGCCCATAATGCCTAGTATAAAAAGTGAAGGCAGGGTGTTTGGGATTATTGCTAGTATGGACAGGCTAATTGATTTAAAAACGAACAGGAACATGATAAATATCATAGCAAAAACAACAGCTACAGTTTTTATTTGAGATTGAAACAGGCTTTGTAGCATGTTATTATATAAAACCAGCATTCCGCTCATATGAAAGCTGTCTTTTTTGAATTTAAGGTCATCTGAAATATAGTTGCTAATTTTGCTTATTAGATCGCTACGCTTTAAGTTCTGGTTGGTCTCTTTAATCCTAGCAACAATCCTTAGCCTTCCACTCTCTTCTGACAGGTAAGGGTAGAGAACGTAATCTTTTGCGATTTCTGGTATCTGACTCTTTACGATACTCAAGAAGAAGCCGCTTATAGGTTCATTGTCGTTAGCCTGAGTCAATATTTTCATGAGGGTGTCTATAGATAGAACCTTTCCGGTCTCTTCTAGGCCATCAATAAATTCATGAATATCTTGAATGTCAGCTCTTAGATCGTCATCAAACCAATAATCCTCTGCCAAATCATCGAAAACTATTTCAAGCGGTATTGTGCCCCCAAGTTTTTGGTCTATCAAGCTTAAACCTTGGTTGATTTCTGTATCTTTTTTGAAATAGTCTATGAAACGGTTCTCAACGCTAAGTTTGTTAATGCCGTAGACAGAAATCACAACAAACATCAACAATAATACCAGTAAGTGGTTACCAAATTTTTCACTGAACGTTGCTAATTTGTGGGTCACTCCTAGCTCAGTATTGTGCTTTATTTTTTTTGTCATCGGCAATAGGCTCATAATCATTGGGAATGCCAAAAATGAAAGTACCAGGGCAATTGTAACGCCAATCGACATCATCCACCCAAAATCGATAACCGGTCTAATGCCGCTTATAAGTAGTGAACCGAATGCTGCAAAAGTTGTCAGTGTAGTAAACAAACAAGGCTTAAACATTTGCGTAAGTGTTTGTTTAATTAATTCATGATAATCCAGTTCACTATTTCTTTGAGCTAATTCACGATAGCGAACCACTAGATGGATAGTAACTGACAGTGTCATAACTAAAAGTAAAGAAAAAAAGTTACTTGAAATTACGGTAACTTTCCATCCCAAGAAAGCCAAAACACCTGTCATTACTAGAGCCCCAGTGACACTAATACCAATAGGTATGACAACCCAGCGGATTGACCTGAAGATAACTGCAAGTATAAAAACCATAAGAGCAATGACTGCTAAGCTGAAAACTAATAAATCATTACCGATGTATGCAATAATGTCTGTAGTTATCATTGGTAGGCCGCCTAAAAAGAGGCTAGCTCTGTCTCTATATTTGTCCATAACTGAGCGGACCTCGGCAATAGTTTTTGCTTGTAATTTGTTCTCGATGTTTGAATTTTCCAGTACCCTTTTTTCAATTGTACTGAGCATACTTAAGCCGCTTTGTGATAGATTGCTTTGCGCTTTATGCATGCGTAATTCATCCCTTCGTTCGCGAAGATCATCATGTGCTGGGTTATTTTTTAATGACACTAATATAGCGGTAGTTTCGCCATCAAGACTGACTAGGTTGTTTGCATATATCGGTGAGGTTGTAAATTCGTAGCTAGCAAGGGTTATGTCTGCATTGCCATTTTCGATGCTAATATCGGTTGAAGCGAGATCAACTAAATCTAGAGGTGGAGACTTAAAAAGTGGGACATCTAAAATAGTAGTTACCGACTCTACCTCATTGATAGCCTTTAATTCATCCCTTAACCCCCTTAAGTGTGATAATTGTTTATCGTCCAGTAAGTTGTTGTCTACCTGATAACTGATGACTAGAGAGTCGTCAGTACCAAAGTCTTTGATTATTTCCCGATATAAACGAAGACTTTTGTCTCCCTCAAGTACTAAGGAGTCAGATGAGGCATCTAACTGAAAGTTTGGAATCTGTAGAATAAAAAATACAACAGCAATCCCAAGCAAGGCAAGCCCTTGTGCCGATTTACTCATAATTAAATCTATTATCTTATGAGCATTCATAATGTCTAGTTAAAATTCAAATTCTTCAGGTAATTCTGAGCCAATTAATGAATCTAGATGTATTTCAAATAATGAATCTTCTTGCCACTTATTTTCACCTGTGCGTGTTATTAATTTTGCACTCATTGCATTATTTTTACCCTCTACAATAAACATCCTGCCCCCTATACTGAGTAAGTGTAGATAGCTGGCGGATATTTTTGGCACAGAGGCCTCAAAAATAACTACATTAAAAAAATTGCTTGGTCGCCAGTCTCTGACATCCATATTAATGAAATGGGCATTATTTATGTCTAGTGATTTAATTCTGTCTTGCGCCAAGCTGCTTAATTCTTGGCTAATTTCAATTGTAGTAACTGATTTACATAATAGTGATATTACTGCAGTTAGGTATCCACTTCCCGTACCTACTTGCAATACATCTTCATCTTTTTGTATATTTACAGCGTCAAGTATACGGCCCTCAAGCTTTGGGCTCAACATCTTCGAGCTAGAGCTTAATGGTATTTCAATATCAGAAAAGGCAAGGTTTTTATATTTTTCTGGAACGAAGTCTTCTCTATGGGTACTTATCAATGCATCGTTTGCTGCATTATTTAAGCCACCCCATGGGCGTACCTGTTGTTTTATGGTATTTTGTCGTGCTTGCAGAATGTCCATAAGATCTCCTTTTTTTCTATCTTTTCTTTGGTGGCATTAGGTCGGTTATAGTTCCCTCAGCCATCTCTACTGCAAATGCTGTAGTCTCTGAAAGTGTAGGGTGTGCATGAACGGTTAACGCAATGTCTGCCATATCACAGCCCATTTCTATTGCTAACGTAGCCTCTGCTATAAGCTCGCCTGCATTAGTTCCGCAAATGCCCATACCAATTATTCTACCTGTCTTTTTGTCAAATAATGCTTTTGAGACGCCCTCGCTTCTCCCTATACTTAGGCTTCTACCAGAAGCAGCCCAAGGGAAAACACCTTTATCATAGTCAACACCTTCATCTTTTAGTTCCTTTTCAGTTCTTCCTGTCCATGCAACTTCTGGGTCAGTGTATGCGACAGATGGTATTGTTAGTGCATCAAATCCAGATTTATGGCCACATATCACTTCAGCTGCAACCTTAGCTTCATGAACTGCTTTGTGGGCTAGCATTGGCTGACCAACAATGTCGCCTATTGCATAAACATTATCAACATTAGTTTTCATCTGTCTATCAACAGAAATATAGCCCCTATCATCTGCCATAACACCTGCATTGTCGACATCAATTAATTTTCCGTTAGGTGAACGGCCAACTGACACTAAGACCTTATCGAACGTGTCAAATTCTGGAGCATTTTTACCTTCAAATTCAACCTTTATACCACTTTTTAGAGCCTTCATGCTGCTGACCTTGGTATTAAGGTATATGTTACTGTATTGTTTTTTTATACGTTTTAGAAGTGGGCTTACAATGTCCTTGTCGGCACTGGCAATCAATTGATCTGCGAGCTCAACCACGGTAATTTCACTGCCAAGAGCATTATATACCGTTGCCATCTCTAGGCCTATAATTCCACCACCAACAATTAGTAATCTTTTTGGTATACTCTCTAACTCAAGGGCATCAGTTGAGTCCATGACCCTTGGGTCTTCAAATGGGAATCCAGGTATCTTAGTCACACTAGATCCGGCAGCAATAATGCATTGCTCAAATTCTACAACCTCTACTTCTTTGCCGGCTTTCTCAATGGAGATCATAGTAGGGGATTTAAACTTGCCATAGCCATTAATTATTTGTACTTTTCTGGCTTTTGCTAATGCCTTTATTCCTGAAGTTAATTTAGTAACGATGTTGTCTTTGTTTGATCTTACTCCAGCAATATCAATATCTGGTTCATTGAATGTAACTCCGATACTAGAGGATTCGCTAGCTTCATTGATGATTTGTGCAGTATGCAGTAGAGCTTTAGATGGTATACAGCCAACATTTAAACAGACACCTCCGAGGCTGTCATAGCGCTCAATTAGCACAACTTTCTTGCCTAGGTCAGCGGCACGAAATGCAGCGGTATAACCTCCAGGTCCCGAACCTATTACAGCGACTTCAGTTTTTATCATAATAAAATCTCTCTGATATCTTTCAAGATAGAGTTAAGGTCCGCCATAAATTTTGCTCCTTGGACTCCATCTATCACCCTGTGGTCATACGATAGGGCTAAAGGTAACATCAAAGTCGGAACAAAGTTATCGCCATCCCAAACTGGCTTCATTTGTGAGCGCGAGATGCCTAATATGGCAACCTCTGGGGCATTAACTATAGGTGTAAATTGAGTACCTCCAATACCACCCAAACTGGTAATGGTAAACCCAGACCCCTGGAAGTCTTTAGGCTTTAGTGCACCCTCCCTTGCTACAGAAGATGTCTCCAAAAGTTCAGTTGCTAGCTCTAAGAGGGATTTTTTATCCACATCACGAATAACTGGGACAACAAGTCCATTTGGTGTATCAACCGCAATCCCTATATTGAAGTATTTTTTTAATATTAGGTTTTCACCTGACTCATCTAGCGAAGAATTAAATGTTGGGTGCCTCTTGAGTGCTTGAACCACCGCCTTCATTATGAACACCAATGGAGTTAGCTTGACTCCTCTGGATTTTTGTTGCTGCCTGAACTCTTCCATCTGGTCAATGTTTACTTCGTCGAACTGAGTAACGTGTGGAATATTTAACCAAGAAGCAGACAAGTGCTTGCCCGATAACTTGTTTATTCTAGAAAGTGGCCTAGACTCAATTTCACCAAACTTTGAAAAATCTACTACAGGAGTTGGAGGTATAGCACTACCAGTGCCTCCTGACAAAACTATCTCCTTAACGTATGTTTTAAGGTCGGCATCTAAAATTCTACCCTTCTTGCCTGTACCTGTAATCCTTTCCAGATTGACGCCAAGCTCTCTAGCAAGCTTTCTGATTGATGGCGATGCATGTGATTCACTTGGCGCAGTATTTATGCCTGAATTATTAATAACTTTTGGCGTATCAGTGGTTACAGTTTCTGCGGGGGAATTAGGGCTAACTTCTGAAGTTTCTATAGTTCCAGTTGAAGACGATAGATTGTTAGTCTCAAGATTGAGTATCAAAGACCCAAAGCCAACCTTGTCTCCTACACTTATATTAATACTATCAACCTTACCAGAAACAGGTGACGGAATCTCCATTGAGGCCTTGTCACTTTCAAGGGTTATTATGGCTTGCTCTTTTAGTAACTCATCACCCGGTTTAACTAGTACTTCAATTACATCAACTTCCTTAAAGTCACCAATATCAGGGACAGACACAGGCACAATTATTGAATCAGATTGCTGTGATTGAGTCTCATTGGTATCTGTATTGTCAGCAGCTTCCTCTCCTTTGTCGTCAGTTTCAATTACAATTATTAAGTCGCCCTGGGTAATTTTATCTCCAATTTTGACACTTATTTCTGCTACCTTTCCTGCAATAGGAGAAGGTATTTCCATTGACGCCTTGTCACTTTCTAGTGTTATTATGCCGTCATCTGCATTGATTATGTCGCCAACTGATACTAAAATCTCAATTATATTGACTTCATCAAAATCACCAATGTCTGGTAAATTTATATTCTTAATACTCGGCATAATGCAATTAATATTGTAATTAAAGGTTGATAATTATAGCAATAATAATACTTATTATAATAAAGGTTATATAGGTTCTTCAGTACGTGAAATTATCCTCTTAATATTGCTACGATGAGTATAAAAGATACATAAACAAATAAAACAAATAACGTACGTTGAATTTAGTTCACTAGTTAGTATATAGAAATATATAGGTGTTATAAGTGTGGCTACAAGAGCTGCTAGTGATGAAACTTTAAGAACCTTGGCAACAAAAATCCAAGTCAACGCGAAACCTAAGCCAACTAAATAATTAATTGCAAATAAAGAGCCAACGAAGGTTGCCACACCTTTACCGCCTTTGAATTTATAAAACACTGGGTATACGTGCCCTAGGAAAGATGACAATGCGACTATGGTTGTATAAAAAATACTAAATTCAAAGTATTGTGCAACTAGTACAGGAATGAATCCCTTTAAAGCGTCACCTATAAGTACGATTGCTGCGGCCTTTTTACCGCCAATTCTGAGAACATTTGTCGCTCCAGGGTTGTTTGAACCTTGAGTTCTTGGGTCATCTATTTTGAGTGCTCTGCATACGATAATAGCAGTTGAAATAGAGCCTATAAGGTAGCTAAGTATGAATAAATAAATTAACTCAGGTAACATAGTATTTTTGTTTATTGAAGGTGGTTGTCATAGCTCGTCAGCGATAATTTTAATGTTACTATGGATATAATATTTATACAAGGTTTAAAGATTGATACGGTGATTGGTGTCTTTGATTGGGAAAGGGAAATTCGTCAAGATATAGTCCTAGATTTGGAGATATCTGCAGACATAAAGTCTGCAAGTGAGACAGACGATATAAAACAAACATTGAGCTATAAGTCCGTCTGCAAAAGACTAATTGACTTCGTTCAAGGTAGTGAATTTCAGCTAATAGAGACGCTAGCAGAGAGCATCACTCAGATAGTTATCCAGGAATTCAGTGTTGATTGGGTAAAGCTCACTCTTAACAAGGGTGAGGTAGTTACTGGGGCAAGGGGGGTAGGAGTAATTATTGAGCGCACAAAGTCTTCTTATGGTTAACATTCATATAAATATTGGCTCAAATATTAATCGACGCAAAAACATAGCCAGCTCGATAAGGTCACTAGAATCGAGATTTTTTGATTTAGAGGTTTCTTCTTTGTATTCAAGCCCTGCGGAAGGCTTTGATGGAGATGATTTTTTTAATATTGGGGTCAATGCCAGCACTGATATGTCTATAAACGAGACAATAGATGAACTGCATAGTATTGAGCATGAGCACGGCAGAGACAGAAAACAAAAGAAATTTTCTTCAAGGATTATTGATTTAGATTTGGTTCTTTATGGAAACGACATTAATCCCAAACTCAATATACCCAGAAACGACATACTGAAATACGCCTTCGTTTTGGCGCCTATAGCTGAACTCAACTCTGAGCAATTACATCCAATAAAAAAAGTATCTTACAGCGCTCTATGGAAGGCCTTTCAAACTAACAAGAAGTACAGCTTAATTAAGTATAATGCAGAGGAAATTCTTAAATAATTGGAAGTATTTATGAAAAAAATAGTTGTTTTTTTTGGTTTCTTGTTGGCATTTACATTCACCAACACTTGTCTAGCTGACTATAAACAGGGTAAACACTATGTAGTACTTGATAAGCCAGTAAAAACTGAAACCGGTGACCAGATTGAGGTAAGGGAATTGTTTTGGTATTACTGTCCTCATTGCTTTGACCTAGAGCCAAGAGTGGATGCATGGTTAAAATCAAAGCCAGAGAACGTTGATTTTATTCGTCAGCCAGCTGTATTTTCTGATCGCTGGGTAAATGGAGCTATATTCTATTATGTGTTAGAAGATATGGGGGAAGTTGAAAGACTCCACGGTCCTCTATTTGATGCTATACATTTACACAAAACGCCTTTCATTGACCAAGAAGACTTCGTTGACTGGTTGGTAGATAATGGTGCAGATGAGAACAAAGCTAACGATGCCTTTAAGTCTTTCTCAGTTAGGGTTAAACTTAATAAGTCAAAAATCAATACCGTTAAGTATCATGCAAATGGCGTACCTACCCTAGTGGTAAATGGCAAATATTGGGTTGACTCTACTCATGCCGGTAGCAATTCTGAAATATTTAAAGTTGTAGACTTTTTGATAAAGAAAGAGTCTCAATAAGAGCAAGTGTCAGAAGACAGTGTTTTAGTATTCTCTGGCCTCGATCCCTGTGGTGGTGCAGGAATAAGCGCAGACATTGAAACCATAAATCAGTTTGGTATTACTGCACTACCAATAATAACTTCACTAACAGTTCAGAACACAGAATCATTAAAAGATGTCACCGAGGTTGATAGTAATCTAATAATTGAACAGTTCAATCACCTTAAAGAAGATATAGATTTTTCTGTTGTTAAAGTTGGATTAATATCATCAGAGAGACAAGTTAGTACAATATGTTCTTTGTTGAGAGAGTGTAATAACCTGACAATTGTACTTGACCCAATTATCAAATCTAGTTCAGGCAATGATTTACTAAATGAGAATGTTATCAAGGCATTGAAGACAAAATTATTGCCAATGGTTGACGTTCTTACGCCTAACTTGAGTGAACTTGTAGCTCTTTGTCCTAACAAAGATGAACAGCAGGCCGTAGAGTCACTGCAATGTGAGTGGGTCTTGGTAACTACTACCGATTCATCAGAAAAACATATAGAGCACCGGTTATATAATCGTGCAAAATTAGTTGAACGATTCAATTACAATAAGTTGCCCGGTGCATATCATGGCTCTGGCTGTACTTTGTCTAGCGCAATTAGTGCACTACTTTCTGTAGGTGTGAACACCAAGACTGCCTGTAAGAGGGCACTTGAATATACCTACCAAACACTTTTAAATGCTAAGAGTATAGGTAAAATACAATACCATCCTAACAGGCAAAAACCATAACATGAGTTTTATTAATAATTGGCTCCGTAACGATATCCAAGATCTCGATGCTTACCACGTGCCACAGTCCCACGGTATGGTTAAGCTAGATGCTATGGAGAGCCCATTCCCCTTGCCAGATGCTATGATTGGTCAATATTTGGCTTACCTAGCTGATACAGAACTGAATCGATACCCGACTCCTGGGGCACACGAATTAAAACAGACCCTACATGACTTGATGGATATACCTGAACAGTTTGATATATTGCTTGGTAACGGTTCTGATGAGCTAATTCAATTACTGGCGTTAGCATGTGAAACTGGAGACACCATACTTAGTATTGAGCCTAGCTTTGTGATGTACGATATCGTAGCAAAATTTACACGGCTAAATTATAAGTCAGTTGAGTTAGATAATAATTTCGAGATTAATTTATCATCAACTATAGACACTATAGAAGCAAGTAACCCTAAGTTGATATTTATTGCCTACCCGAATAACCCCACTGGAAATGCATTTAAGAGAGAACACATTATTACAATAATTGGTACAGCCAAAAACTCATTGGTTGTTTTAGATGAGGCTTACTATGCATATGCAGAGGACAGTTTTTTAACAGAAATAGAAAACTTTTCAAACCTTGTATTACTAAGAACAGTGTCAAAGATAGGTTTCGCTGGGCTTCGCTTAGGTTTATTGATAGGCAGTAAGGATACTGTTGAGCAGCTAGATAAACTTAGATTGCCATATAACATTAACACCCTAACCCAAGTAAGTGCGAATTTCTTGCTTCAGGAGAAAGGCGAGATACAAAAAAATGCCAACACAATTAAAGTTCAGCGAAGTGAGCTTGTAAAATCATTGAGTCAAATAGAGGGCTTGTTGGTATACCCTTCTCAGGCTAATTTTGTTTTGTTTAAAGCCCCTAGAGCAGATAAACTATTTGAAGACCTGAAATATAACGGCATACTAATAAAGAATCTATCTAGCTCTCCAAGGCTAACTAGCTGTTTACGTGTTACTGTTGGAAGTAAAGAACAAAACCAACAATTTATAAAGGCAGTCAATAATTTTTATGGTCAACAATAAAGCCCTATCAAAGTATTGCTCTGATTACCTTAAAGTTGATCAATTTAAGGATTACAGTCCTAACGGTCTACAGGTTGAGGGCATTAAAGAAATAACTAAAATTATTGCTGGTGTGAGCGCAAATATGGACCTGATAGAGAGGGCGATTGATGAGAAGGCTGACGCCCTGTTTGTGCATCATGGGTTTTTTTGGGATAACGAAAACCCTTCAATTACTGGGATAAAGCGAAAAAGGATTGCACTACTACTTGAACATAATATCAATCTTTTTGGTTACCATTTGCCACTAGACGCTCACCCCATAATAGGTAACAATGTTCAGTTAGCCGGGCTTCTTAATATTCAAAATCCGGAACCCATTTCTGACACCCTAGTGTGGACTGGTAGTGTTAATTCAACACTACAAGATTTATCCGAACTAATAAGCGAAAAACTTAATCGCGAGCCGTTAGTTTTTGGTAAACCTGGCAACCAAATTAATAAGGTGGCATGGTGTACAGGTGGTGCCCAAGACATGATTGAGGTTGCAATAGATGTGGATGCTGATGTCTTCATTACTGGAGAAATATCAGAAAAAATTCCAGCCATCGCTAGAGAGAATGGTGTTGCATTTATTTCGGCAGGACACCATGCAACTGAACGTTATGGCATTCAAGCCCTTAGTCAACATTTAAGCGAAAAATTTGATCTTGAATACAAATTCATCGATATAGGCAATATGGTTTAGTTAAACTAATCATTACTTTACAGTTGAATTACTTTCATTTAGTAAAGTTGATTAGGTTTATATAATTTTGCCAGTATGGGAAGCCATATCTAGCATAACTATCACTTTCAAATATACGAATAAAGTAAAGTATAATATCCCTGAATTTATAATTATTAATAGATATGAGTAAAAAATTTGACGTTGCTGTTGTTGGTGCAACTGGAGCTGTGGGCGAGACAATACTGTCCATTTTAGAACAGCGCGACTTTCCAATAAATAATTTATACCCGCTAGCTAGTGCTAATTCTGCAGGTAAAAAAGTATTCTGCCAGGGTAAAAGCTGGACAGTTCAAGATCTTGATAAGTTTGATTTCTCAAAAGTCCAGGTAGGCATGTTTTCTGCGGGCGGAAGTATTTCTGAAAAGTATGCGCCAATTGCTGCCGAAGCTGGGTGTGTAGTTATCGATAATACTGCCCACTTTAGACGTGATAAAGATATACCATTAGTTGTCCCAGAGGTTAATCCTCATGCCATCTCTGGTTACACTAATCGTAATATAATTGCCAACCCTAATTGCTCAACAATTCAAATGCTAGTTGCATTAAAGCCTATATATGATGCAGTCGGAATTGAACGTATTAATGTCGCGACTTATCAGGCAGTTTCTGGTTCTGGTAAGGAAGCTATAAGCGAATTAACTGATCAGACAGCAAAGTTATTGAATGGTCAAGATATTGATATCGAAGTATATCCTAAGCAGATTGCATTTAATGTGATACCTCATATAGACGTGTTTCAAGAGAATGGCTACACCAAAGAAGAGATGAAAATGGTATGGGAAACTCAGAAAATATTTGAAGATAACTCTATTCTAGTAAACCCGACAGCAGTTAGGGTTCCTGTTATCTATGGACATTCAGAAGCAATTAACATCGAAACTAAATCGAAAATAACTGCCGATGAAGCTACAAAATTGTTGTCAAATGCTAATGGAGTTTGTGTAGTAGATAAGCGTGAAAATGGTGGTTATGCAACACCATTCGCTGAGGCCACGAACAAAGATGACACTTTTGTTAGCCGAATACGTGAGGATATTAGTCATGATAAAGGCTTAAATTTGTGGGTTGTTTCTGATAATATTCGTAAGGGTGCGGCACTTAACACCATACAGATTGCTGAGATTTTAATAGAAGAGTATTTATAACCTCAATTAATAGCATGATAAAAGTATCAAGAAAAACTAACGAAACAGATATTAGCGTTGAATTAAACATTAATGGAACTGGGTTATCTAAAATCAATACCGGTGTTCCTTTTTTAGATCATATGATAGATCAAGTAGCGCGCCACGGCTTAATTGACATAAACATTAATTGTGATGGTGATACGCAGATAGATGACCATCACAGTGTAGAAGATATTGGCATTACATTGGGTCAGGCTTTCGCTAAAGCCGTAGGTGACAAGAAAGGGTATACTCGTTATGGCCATGCATATGTGCCACTGGACGAAGCTCTTTCTAGGGTTGTTCTTGATTTATCAGGTAGGCCAGGTTTAGAATTGAATGTTAGTTTTTCTAGAGCCATGATAGGATCATTCGATGTAGACCTAATAGGTGAATTTTTTCAAGGGTTCGTTAACCATTCATTGATTACTCTTCATATTGATAATATAAGGGGTGTAAATTCACATCACCAAGCCGAAACCATGTTTAAAGCTTTTGGTAGAGCCTTGCGTATGGCCGTAACTTTAGATGACAGGCAATTAAACACGATTCCTTCGACCAAAGGATCTCTATAAGTGTCCAGACAAAGCATTGCAATTGTCGACTATGGCATGGGCAATGTACGTTCGGTGCAAAAAGCTATTGAGCATATTGCCCCAGATGACAATGTAGTTCTTACAAACGATGCTAACCTAATTAATAATGCAGATCGCATAGTTTTTCCTGGTCAGGGAGCTATGGGTGCATGTATGCGTGCACTAGAAAATCATGAACTGGTCGGCACCATTAAGTCTTGTGCCAAAGAAAAACCATTCCTAGGAATATGTTTAGGGCTTCAGCTATTGTTTGATCATAGTGATGAGAATGATGGCACTAAAGGGCTATCAATAATCCCAGGAAATGTAGTTAAATTTAAAACAAATGATCTAAAAATTCCACATATGGGTTGGAATACAGTAAAACAGGTATCAAATCATCCACTTTGGCATAATATAGATAACAATGCTCGTTTCTACAGTGTGCACAGTTATTATGTTCAAGCAGAGGATTACGGGGTCGTTTCAGGGGTAACTAATTATGGAATTGACTTTACCTGTGCAATTGCAAATGGCAATATGTTTGCTGTCCAGTTTCACCCAGAAAAGTCACAACAAGATGGCCTTCAATTATTAACTAATTTTGTTAATTGGAAGAATTAGCAAGTTATTGCTTTGAAGGTCTCAGTGAAAGTTATCCCAAATTCATCGAAAGATGAAGTTGTTGGTTATTTGGATGGGTATCTAAAGATAAAGGTTCGTGCAAAAGCAGAAAAGGGTATGGCAAATAGGGCAGTAGAGTTATTAATGTCCGCGTCTCTTAATATTGCTAAGTCAAATATAAAGGTGGTTAAAGGTGAACATTCAAAGTATAAAACTCTGGAAGTTTACTCAATTACTGAAACTGAATTTAATCAACAGTTAGACTTTAGCTGATCAATGCAATTCATAACACCTGAATGGTAAGTTTTACCAAAAATATTTAAATGATTAAGATAGTGGTAGAGCATGTAGAGCGGCTTTCTGCTCTCAAAACCTTCATCTAGGGGGTAGCTATCATTATAGGCACTATAAAATTCTTCCGAAAAGCCTCCAAACATGAATGTCAATGCAAAATCAATCTCTCTATGTCCATAATAGCTTGCACTATCAATAAAGTATGGTCCATTGTTGCTACTTATAATGTTTCCTGACCACAAATCTCCGTGTAACAAAGATGGGGTAATGCTTATATTAATAAGTTTTTGAAGAATACCCTTAATTGTAAGAGATCTTTGGTAATCATCATGATTTATGAGTTTATTATTGTGTGCCAGTTCTATCTGATACAGAAGCCTGTATTGCCAGAAAAACTCTGACCAGTCAGTTATTCTCTCACCTACCCCATTTACTTGATCAGTTTGTCCTATCTTGTTATCAAAATTAAACCCAAAATATTTAGCAGTATTTTTGTGTAGTTTAGCAAGACTGAGTCCGGCTTGGAGATGACTATTCTTGTTGTATGACTCTTCAATCCATTCAAGAATAAGGCACTGGTCGCAACACCCAAGAATGCTCGGAGTATTAATTGATTTAGCTAATAAATTTAATTCTGTAGCCTCATTTATTAGTTGGTTGTTACTATTGTGTTGGTACTTTATAAAGATTGATTTGCCACTCTCTAATTTGACCTTGTACGCTTCAAATATACCTGTACTAACAGATACAGTGTTTATTGCTACTTGGTTAATATGACACTTAATGTGCTCCTCAATTGACATTAGTTATTAATTAGATTGAGACTCTAAGCACCTAACATATGCTTGATGGTCCATAACTGTGTTGTTTTTTTGGGATGAATAGATCATCTCAGCAATACAGTCCATCATTATATGTTCAGCCTCATGAGCATCATTAACCTTAGTTAATATTTTGTCATAATGAAGGTTAATACCGTGAGGCTGGTTTATAGTTAATTGCTCTCTTAATGATAAGTGCAGGTTGATATGAAGGAAAGGATTTATTTCACCACTCTCAGGAAAGTAATCTGTATCTGTATTCCCTATTAACTGATGATACTCAGGGTGCATATCAATTATTGAAACTAACTGAACCTCTAGAGGTTCAAGTGATTTTTTATTTAGGAATTTTTGCCAAGCGTTGGCAAGGAATTTACGTTGTTGAGTTCTATTTTGAGAGTAAAGCAAAGATAAACTTACAGGTTCTTCTCTTCATATTCGCATAGCTCGAGTAAAGTACATTCCTGGCAAAGTGGAGATCGAGCCTTACAGACATAGCGGCCATGAAGAATCATTAAGTGGTGGGCAGGGACTCTGAACTCGTCAGGAATGAATTTAACTAGCTTCTTTTCAACCTCTAGCACAGTTTTTCCTGAAGCTATTGCAGTACGATTTGCGACCCTATATATGTGAGTATCTACAGCAATGGTTGGCTGTCCAAATGCGGTATTCAAGACAACATTAGCGGTTTTGCGGCCAACACCCGGGAGTGCTTCAAGTTCCTTCCTAGTCTGAGGCACCTCTGAATTATACTTTTCGATTAATATCTTGCATGCCTGAATAATATGTTTAGCCTTAGAGTTGAATAGACCTATAGTTTTTATAGTACCTCTTAGTGTGTCCTCTCCAAGATTAAAAATATTTTCTGGTGTATTAGCTATAGGGAACAGTTTTTCTGTTACTAGGTTTACGCTTTTATCAGTAGCTTGCGCCGATAGGGTCACTGCAACAAGCAATTCGAATGGGCTAGAGTAGTTTAATTCTGTGGTTGGATTAGGTATAGTTTTTAGCATTCTGCTAAACATTTCACTTCTAGTTTCAGCGTTCATATACACCGTAATTTGTAAAAATATTGCAAAACATTATACCTTTTTTGGCAAATAATTACCAAATTATTGGTATTTATCTTTTATTTATAAAAAGGATTCAGCGTAACTTTCTAATTGCTGCCACAAAAATTTATTTTCAGGGTTTTTGTTGCGTAAAGTGTTTAACCTATTATAGAAACTAGTACTAGACATGTATCCGTTGTTGCCCTCCTGAACCCTTCCCTGTACAACTTCAAACCAGTCATCTCTTTCTTCTTCTGATAATAGTTGTGGATAATTTCTGGCCTTAAAGTGTAGGAATAATTTAGAGAGTTTTGTGTCTTTGAATTGCGGATAAAAATCTTTCAGCTTATCTACAGAGAGTTCTTGAATCTGATTACATATTTTTCTGTCTGAGTTGTCGATAAAGCCGTCATATAAAGATTGATCAACATCACTGGATTTAGGTCTTTCATTGTTATTTTTATAAATATCCTCTATAGCTTGACTTATTTCAGTCTGATTACTCTTTATAAAATCAAGATTTTTTAGGCATTTGGGCATATCTATTTGTAGCTGATTGATTATGTTATCACTTAGTTTATAAACATTTGGTACGAACATCGGACTTTTATTAAAAGCTAAATCCTTTATCTGTAATTTATCTACACCTTTAGGTAGATTAGACTGTTTTGAGAATATCAAGCTTTTTAGCTCTTCAGTATCCAGATCCAACATGATGCTAGGGTCTTGATCAAGACTAAAGACAATCGCTCTGTCATTGTATTCAGGGTGATAGGCAATGGCTGTGGTTAGTTTTGTACACGAAACCTCGGCAGGGTACATACCTGATGTATGTAGCATAGGTTCAAATAGCTGAATCTTGCTTTCAACTGTTTTCTTGTCTCTCAAACTGAACGCAAAATCAAATAGCTGTGGTTGCGTGTTTTTGATAATTTTTGCAATCTCAATTGTAGCTCTAACATCTGCCAAAGCATCGTGTGCATCCGAATGCTCAATACCATTTGCAATAGACAGTCTATCTAATTTAAATATAGGCTTTTTGTTTTCATTGTATACCCACTTTAGGCTGCTATCTCTCTTAAGAGCATAACACAAGCGCACCACATCAAGGATATCCCAACGCGTATTTCCGTTCTTCCAGTGCCATGCATATGGGTCTATAAAGTTTCTGTAGAGAGTGTGTCGGGTAAACTCATCATCAAAATTAATCGAGTTATATCCAACAGTGCAGGTGTCGGGCGCAGAAAACTCATTATTAATTTTTTTGATAAATTCGTGCTCAATTATGCCCTTCTGTTCACACAATTGCGGGCTAATACCAGTTACTGCACATGCTTCTGGGGAAGGAAGAGAGTCATGGGTTGGTTTACAATAAAACATCTTTTCGTCAAGTATATTTAGACTTTCATCTGTACGGATACCTGCAAACTGTGCAATCCTATCAACCTTAGGGGATAGCCCAAAAGTTTCATAGTCATACCAATAGAATGTTTTCATGATTTGTTTATTTTATCTATGATTTATAACTCTATTACCAATTAAATTGAGAAAAAAATATGGCAAAAAAAACCCAGCAAGTTAGCTGGGTTTTTAATAAACTGTAGTAAAAATTATTTTGCAACTACGTTTGCGGCTTGTGGACCTTTTGCGCCATCCTCTAGATCGAATTCTACTTCCTGTCCTTCGTCTAGTGACTTGTAGCCTTCTGATATAATAGCTCTATAGTGAACGAAAACATCATCACCGCTTTCTTGTTCAATAAAACCGAAACCTTTTTTTGCGTCAAACCATTTAACGCGACCTGTTGTTGTAGACATTGTGTCTCCTAAAAATTATAAAGTACCGTAAAAAAATACTACTTTTATATACTTAGAAAACCGAAGCGAATCAATCAACAACATATAAATAGCAGCTGTATTCTTTACCAGCGCCTACCATTTTAACGTATTTTTTTGAAAAAATACAAAAAAACTGCATTTAACTTGATTTTTTAGGTTTTGATCGTGAAAATTTTGGTTTTCTTCTACGCTGAGTAGGATCCCTATCACTTGGTCCTTTACGGGACCTTCTATCGCTACTTCCTCCCCTAGCAAATTTGCCTTTACTGAAGCTCTTCTTCTTTCTGTTTCCACCAACAAGGGCCCTGTTGTTTTTTTCAGTAAGCTCTATGATATTGATTCTTTTACCTGCTACCACAGTTTTTTGTAGCATCGTAAAGACTTCATGTGGCATCTCGTCTGGCAGGTCTATTGTTGAGAAGTTATCAAAAATTTGAATGGAGCCAATATATTCACTGTCTATTTCAGCTTCATTTGCGATAGCACCTAGAATATTTCCTGGCTTAATATTGCTTCCACTGCCAACCTCAATTCTGTATCTTCGCATCGGGATTTGAGGGTGAGCCTTCAACGGTTCAGCCTTAGTTGAGATAATTTTTTCCTTAGTTTCGGACTGGCCACTTATAAATTTTGGTTCCTTCTCTGATAATAATAAAGGCTCGTTACCTTGAGCGATGAGTGCAAGAGCGGCAGCAATTTTCATAGCATCCGCTCCATCATTGGCGTTAATATATTCACCTACAAGCTTTTCAAATATTGATAAATCTTGGTTACTTATAGTTTCAGTTATTTTATGTTTGAATGACTCTATACGTTGCTCGTTTATCATCTTTGCGCTGGGCAACTCAATAGGCTCAATCGCTTGCCTGGTCACGCGTTCGATAGTTTTAAGCATTCTCCTTTCTCTATGCGATACGAATAAGATTGCTTCCCCGTATCGTCCTGCACGTCCAGTCCTTCCAATTCGGTGCACGTAGGACTCTGCATCCTGAGGTATGTCGTAGTTCACTACATGAGATATACGTTCAACGTCAAGACCACGCGCAGCAACATCAGTCGCAATAAGGATATCGATTTTGCCTTTCTTAAAGCCATTTATAATCTTTTCGCGCTGGCTTTGCTGTATGTCTCCATTAATTGCTTCAGCTGAAAATCCACGAGCTGACAGCTTTTCTGCTAACTCAGATGTAAGGGTTTTAGTTCTCACAAAGATAATCATAGCGTCAAATTTAGTAACCTCTAGTATCCTTGTTAGTGCATCCAGCTTATGGACACCGCCAACGAGCCAATACTTCTGATTAATGTTTGTAGCTGTTTCTGTTTTAGTTTTAATCTTTACAATCTTGGGCTTGTTTAGGAAATTCTCTGCAACATTCTTGATTGCGGTTGGCATTGTTGCTGAAAATAGAGCTATTTGGCGAGTCTCTGGTATTCTCTCCATAATCCATTTTATGTCATCAATAAATCCCATCTTCAACATTTCGTCGGCCTCATCAAGAACAAAGGAAGCTAGACCATCTAGTTTTAATGTTCCCTTTTTTATATGGTCCATTACCCTACCTGGAGTTCCAACTACAGCATGAACGCCACGCTTTAGAGGTCTTAACTGTACGTCGTAGGACTGGCCACCATAAATTGGCAATACATGAAAACCGTTCATGCCTCTGGCGTATGTTTGTACTGCCTCGGATACCTGAATTGCAAGCTCCCTAGTGGGAGTTAGAATGAGTATCTGAATGTGTTTATTACTGATATCAATTTTGTCTAATAGTGGTAGCGCAAAGGCAGCAGTCTTGCCTGTGCCGGTCTGTGCTTGACCAATAATGTCATGCCCATTTAGTAGGTGGGTTATGCACTCCTGCTGAATAGGTGATGGTGTTTCATAACCAATACTATCTAACACTTTTAAAATGGAATCAGAAAGACCCAAGTCACTGAAACTTGACTTGTTTTTAATGTCGGGTTGGTTAGGCATGCTTATTAAGTAACTAGAAAAGAACGCAATTATACTCTGTATTAGTTATTTATTATGTGTTTAGGAGTACAATCAAAGATAAGCAATACAATGACGGAGAATGGCATGAAATTAGGAATTGTAGTTTATTCAAACGACCCTGAAACTGTGTTTAATGCGTTCAGGATGGGTGTGTATTCTTTAGCTAAGGGTGACAAGGTGAAAGCCTTTTTACTGGCAAAAGGTGTTGAGAGTGAAGCCTTAGATAATGACAGCTTTAAAGTATCTGAGCAGATGCAAGATTTTGTCGACAAAGATGGAGAAATTTTTGCTTGCGGGACTTGCTTAATTATTAGAAAATCTGAGTCATCAGACATGTGTCCAATGTCTACTTTGGATGACCTGTATGCAATTATTGAGCAGTCCGATAAAGTATTAACTTTTTAGTCAAGCCACTTAATTGAACAGCCAATTGATGGGGTTTGCTCAGTCGGTCCTTGACCTGTTATGGCTACATGTTTCATAGCATCTAACAAGTCACGCTTAACATCAGATGGGGCAGACTCTTTTCGAGATGCATCAAACCTTCCACGATATTGCAGTTCTAATTTAGCGTTATAACCAAAAAAGTCAGGAGTACATACTGCGCCATAAGCCTTAGCGATTTCCTGTGTTGCATCCAGTAAGTATGGAAAAGGGAATTCAAGCTCTTTGGCAATCTTCTGCATATTTTCAAAGGAGTCCTCTTTGTACTCTTGTTGATTATTTGACATTATTGCTACGCTATTTACTCCTACAGCCTTTAACTCCTTGGTGTCACGAATAATGCGCTCAATTATTGACTTAACGTAAGGACAATGGTTACAAATAAACATCACAAGCAGACCGTTTTTCCCCTTACAGTCTTCTAATGTATATTGATTGTTGTCTACGCCTTTAAGGGCAAACTCAATTGCTGGTGTATTAAAGTCACAAACCGGCGTTTCAGTGCTGACCATTGTTTCTCTCCAATTGAATATTATTACTAAAGCAGGACCAATACCTGCACTAATATTTTTTTAGTAAAAGTTCTATTTTAATAGAGTTTGTATTATGTGTCCTGACATCATCAGTCCAAATATATTTGGCATATAGGATATAGCACCATTAACAGCTCTAGGCCTACCCGATGGAGCGGTCCCGGTTGCATCGACCTTTTGATGAGGTAGTGCTTTAATTTGTAATTCAGTAGAATGAACTACAGGGAACTTCATGGAAGCCTTAATACGCCTTAACTGTTTTCGCATTTCACGGGCCAGAGCACAATTTTCTGTTTTGTCCATGCGCGATATTTTTATTTTAGTAGGGTCCAGTCTACCACCAGCCCCCATACTTGAAATTATAGCCTTGCTTGACTTGTTACAACAATCAATGAGAACAGTTTTATAGGCGATAGCATCGATACAGTCGGCAACAAAATCTACATCATCATCATTAGCAATAGATTCAGCTTTTTGTCTATCTATGAACTCATTACGCTTAACAATAACAGTATCTGGGTTAATATCATTTAATCTATCAGCCAACACATCAACTTTAGCCTTACCCATAGTGGAGTGGAGGGCTGTGATTTGTCGGTTCAGGTCGGTTTTTGATACTACATCAAAGTCAACCAGGGTGAGTTTTCCAATCCCAGCTCGACATAGACTCTCTGCACAAGCCCCACCAACCCCACCAAGTCCCGCTATAAGAACATGGGTCTCTGCTAAGCGGGCTAATCCGTGTGACCCTAGTAATATTTCCGTTCTTGCGCAACTACCAGCCATAGTTATGTTGTTATATTAAAAAGTGAAAGAGCGTTATTATCACACTGCTCAATGATTGTTTCTACAGGAAGGTGCTTTATTTTTGCTACAGTGTTTGCAACTTTGTATATGTCTTTAGGGTTATGGTGATCGTCAGTCTCTATAAGAATAAATTCTAGTGGTATGTCTCTTATAACCGACCTAACCCTTGTTGAACTGGTTCTAGTTATCTGCATACCAAATCCTAACAAAAACCCCATACCTGTTAGAGATTTTGCTTGCGAAGCGCTGCCTGAAAAGCCATGAATCTCACCCCTAACATCCGGATACTTTCTAAGAGCAAGTATGACCTCTTCGGTAGACTTTACTGCATGTATTATGACCGGTAATCGATACTTTTGTGCCAACTTCAGCTGCCCCTGAAAATATACTTGCTGTTCTTTTTTGTCTATCGTTAGATTGAAATCTAGTCCACATTCGCCAATCGCGATAGGGTTATTATTATTTATATATTGATCTAAAAGGTCCAGATCAAGGATAGTGTGCTCTCTAAGATACCATGGATGTATTCCGTATGAATAGTAGGGAAATTTCGTCACTTCTTGCCAATTATTTTTGCCGACTGAGGGGACTATACATGAATTATTACATTCGCACGGTTGAACGGAGGCGAAATCAATATGAACGTGTGAGTTAAGCATTATTTAAACTTGGCAACTATAAGACAATATAATAACAGTCATTTATTGATATTATTAAACCTTTCTTATAAATAATGCACTTAACGAAAAACATTACCATATCTAAGCTAGTACTGTTAGTTTCTGGATTTATAACAGTCACTGGTAATTATAAGTTTTTTACAGAAGCGGCAGGTATTTATCCTATCCAAGAAAATGCTATTTTTGTTGGCTCATTATTTTTTTGGTTATTTTCTTTTTTGTCAACAGCTTTGCTATTGGTTTGCTACAGATTCAATACAAAATTCATCCTTATAACGCTACTCCTATGTTCTTCAGTAATTAGCTACTTTAGTGATAATTATGGGATTGTTTTTGATGAAAATATGATTGCCAATGTTTTTGTAACAAATATGTCTGAATCGTTTGATTTGTTAAGCTTTAAGCTTTTATTGTATTTTGTGCTTTTAGGGCTTATCCCGGCTATTTATGTTTACAGGCTCGAAATAGTTTATACCTCATTAAATAAACAAGTATGGCAAAAAATTAAATACATAACGTTACTAGTAATTGTATTTGTAGGAATCAGCCTTTTATTTTCTAAGTCATACGCCTCGTTACTAAGGGAGCACAAACAACTACGACTATACATTAATCCTAGTTACTATGTTTATGCATTAGGAAAACACATAAATTCTCAATTTAAGACCATAGCAACGCCTTTTAAAATTATTGGACAGGACGCTGCTGTAAACAGAGATAATAAAGTTAATAAGTTAATAATCCTTGTTGTAGGTGAAACTGCAAGGGCTGACAGGATGTCCTTGAATGGCTACTCGAGAGCAACAAACCCTTTATTATCTCAGCAGGACATAATTAACTTTAGTCAAATGTATTCGTGTGGCACAGACACCGAACTTTCAGTTCCTTGTATGTTTTCTCAATTAACTAGAGAGGAGTATTCTCATGAACTAGGCAAGAACACTTCTAATCTGCTAGATGTGTTAAGTTATGCAGATGTTAAAGTTCTCTGGCGTGACAATAATTCAAGCTCTAAGGGTGTTGCCGATAGGGTGGAGTATGAAGATTATCGCTCATCAGATAGAAACGTGGTCTGTGATATTGAGTGCCGTGATGAGGGTATGTTGTCTGATTTACAGGGATATGTAGATAACAATCTGAGTAATGACATAGTTGTTATTCTGCACACGATGGGTAGCCATGGTCCGGCTTACTATAAGCGCTACCCTAAGAGTTTTGAGAGTTTTTTACCTGTCTGTACAACAAATCAATTCAACGAATGCACAAACGAACAAATAAATAATGCTTATGACAATACCATTGTCTATACTGATTACTTTTTGAATAATGTAATTGAGTTTCTAAAAAATAATCAGAGATCGTTTACTACGGCTATGTTTTATATGAGCGATCACGGCGAGTCTCTTGGAGAGGGGGGTTTATATCTACATGGAATGCCTTACTTTATAGCTCCAAAGGAGCAAACCCATGTCGCCTCTGTGCTCTGGCTGGATGATAATTTTTCTAAAGAAGTCGACACAGATGAATTAAGGAATATAGCAAACAATGAACTCTCTCATGATGGCCTTTTCCATGCCATGCTTGGCTTGATGGACATTAAGACAAGAGTATATGACAAGGAACTTGACTTTATACCTTATGCAAAGTAGGTTCCCGACATTGCCCATAACTATATTACTGTTGGCACTGACAATAGCCTTGTTTGAGTTTAGTAATCTTGATTCAGCTGTACAGCGATTGTTCTATTTCTATGAATCACAAACATGGATCATTGACCGCAATGAACCGGTAATGTATTTTCTTCTTTATTCCGGTATCAAAAAACTGTTCGTGGGGTTTGTTCTTGTATCGCTATTTGCAATAATATTTTTAAGGAAACAGGTATGGGTAAAGGACAACCTTAGAGGGCTAATCATCGTTTTGTTGTCTTGCATTGTGATACCTATATCTGTTGGGGCTCTAAAAGATAGTACAAATATGCCATGCCCAAAACAGATAGTTGAGTTTGGGGGTGAATACAATAAAATTGGTTTGTTTGAAAAAATTGATCAGTCTGATCAGCAAGTACAATTTCGTTGTTATCCTGCAGGGCACGCTAGCGGTGGTTTTGCATTGTTATCTCTTTTGTTCTTATTTAAAGGCAGGAAGGCAAAAAAAATAGTACTAAGCTCGGTGTTAATTCTTAGTTGGAGTATAGCAACATATAAGATGCTTATTGGTGATCACTTTTTGAGTCATACCATTGTCACCATGCTCTTATCCTGGGCTATCATACTTATAATCGTTAGATTAGTAAGTTACATCAAAGATAGAAAATTATTAAAAGATTTATGAGTATTGTTTTATAAGGATTTATGTAACTAATTTAAGTGATAATCTTACAATAAAATTAAAAAGTGATTATAATAGTCCGATTATTCTGCATGAAGATACATTAGATTATTATGAAAACATTTAGTGCTAAATCCCACGAAGTAAAGAGGGACTGGTTTTTGGTTGACGCCGATGGTAAAACGTTAGGACGTTTGGCTACTGAGGTGGCATCTCGTTTACGCGGAAAACATAAGCCTGAGTACACACCGCACACAGACACTGGCGACTATATTGTTGTAATTAATGCTGAAAAGGTTAAGGTGACTGGTAACAAATTTAACGACAAAATGTATCACCACCATACAGGATATGTAGGCAACTTAAAGTCTATTGCATTTAAAGATCTTCAAGCAAAAAAGCCAGAAGAGATTATCAATAAGGCTGTAAAAGGCATGTTACCCAAGGGCCCTTTAGGTAGAGATATGGCAAGAAAAATGAAGGTATTTGCAGGCTCTGAGCACACACATACCGCACAACAACCACAAATTTTAGATATTTAAATATTATTATGGCAAAGACAGAAATATACTACGCAACAGGCAGAAGAAAGACTTCGGTAGCCCGTGTTTATATGACCAAAGGAAGTGGCATTTTTACGGTTAACAAGAGACCAATGAATGAGTATTTTGGTAGAGAAACCTCTTCAATGATTGTTAATCAGCCCTTAGACACTGTTGAAATGAGTAACAAGTTCGATTTCAATATTACTGTTAAGGGTGGTGGAGACACTGGCCAAGCTGGTGCAATCAGACTGGGTGTAACTCGTGCACTTATGGCTTATGATGGTGAATTAAGACCTAACTTGCGTAAGGCTGGGTTTGTTACTCGTGATGCCAGGGTGGTAGAGCGTAAAAAGGTTGGCCACAAAAAAGCGCGTAAGAGCGAGCAGTACTCAAAACGTTAAACCCTTTCTCGTACTACAAAAAAACCCGCTATATGCGGGTTTTTTATGTGTTGTTGCTATGTCCCAATAGTGTCGAACCTTTCTAGCCTGTTGAAGCGAATTATCTCTTGAATTGTTTCTACATACTCGTAACCAATTTCAGCGTACTTATCTAATCCCTCGGATAAGCTAATACCAGTAAGGGGTAACTTGTTGTCGCGCTTATTCTTTCTAATTTGTCGAAGTATATCGTAAGCTGGGTTACGATTAATTGAGAGCATATAGTATTTTATAGCCTTCTCTAGTGATGAGAATTTAGCTACCTCATGGCTAGCTGATGTGTCCCTATTAAGAGGTATCACACCGCACCCCTTGGTGAAGCACCACAAGCCAAAAAAGTTGTGATAGTATTTTGCAAATCTTGACCTGCCCCAATTAGATTCCATGGCTGCCTGGGCCAAAACTAATGATGCCGGGACGACGTCAACCGAGCTCAATAAAACAGAGGTTTGGGCTCCGTCATCAATCTTATAGCGTTTCCTTAGTTCAGTAAGTTCATCTTTATCAATGCTACTACTCAGTATCCTGTTTCTTAGTTGAGTGATTTTATTGTTGTGTTCATTTATGGCAGGTATTAAGTACTCGATGAATGCCAATTTTCTTTCTTTTGGGTCGCTGTATTCTTCAAAGTCTGGAGTAGAAAGGCTACCAATCCAGGCCTCTAACCCCCAAAACTCACTAGCGTTAGATACCCCAACTGTGAGACATAAGGTTAACAGTATGTAATTAAACCTCAAACCTTTCACAGGACCCCTGGGGCGAACTCAATATTAAATATCTTTTCTACAGGCTCGCCATGCCTAAGTATATCAACAATCATTCCCCGGTCTGCTCTCTCGACATTAGATCTATCACAGCCTGCCTAGGTGTTATGTTTTGTTGTATGACCTGATATACCTGCTCACATATAGGCATCTCGATGTTATTACTCCTTGCAATTGAAAGAACTAAGTCCAAGGTGTTTAGGCCCTCTACAGTTGCTCCTACGTTAGTTAATGCTTGCTCAAGGGATTGGTTGTTAGCAAGCTCGTTACCGAACCTACGATTCCTTGACAAATTATCAGAACAAGTGAGTACTAAGTCTCCTATCCCAGATAGACCATTAAATGTGAGCTCATTGGCACCCAAACTTTTCCCAAATCTAATCATTTCAGCTAAACCTCTTGTAATGATAGCTGCTTGTGTGTTTGCTCCAAAACCAAGTCCTGACGCAATGCCTGCAGCTATGGCTAGAATATTTTTTACTGAGCCCCCAACCTCAACACCTATTATGTCTTCGTTGGTGTAAGCTCTCAGTGTAGATGTCCTTAACGCTTGTGCCCAATAGTCACGTGTTTTTTTGTCTTTTGACGCAACAGACAGTGCTGTTGGTTTGTCATCCGCTACCTCAAAAGCAAAGCTAGGGCCTGAAATGACGCAGCCATGGTGATCTTCAAGGATGCGCATAAAGGTCTCATGTAAGAGACACTGATTGGGCGTGTCAAAGCCCTTTGTAACCCATGCAACTTGTTGCTTATGGGTTAGGTTAGGCTTTATATATTCTAGTGTTGATGCGAAGCCGTAGCTAGGAACAGCAATGAGCACACTTTCAGAATGCGACAGATCGTCAATACCGAACTCTACCTTGATATTTGTTGGGTAGTCAACAGGCAGAGTAGGGTGTCTTGGATAAATTGAACTTGCCTCTTCCTCAGTATAAGTATGAAGATATATAGTATCAAAGTTATTACGCAAAGCAACTGCCAGAGCACTACCCCAAGCCCCAGCCCCGACGATGGATATATTTTTATTAGGCATTGACAATCTCGTCTAGTTTGCCTGATAAATTTGTAGCGTAGAGCTCATTAAAACCACCAATATGGCTTCCATTAATGAATATTTGTGGCACTGTGTTTTTGCCAGTTTTCTCTCTCAATTCATTCCACATGTGCTGTTTACCATCTACATATATTTTTTTAAATGGTATACCTCTATCTCCCAGTAGCTTATAAGCGCGCTGACAAAAAGGGCAACTATCTGAACAATACACAATATTTTTTTTCATAATATTTTATGATTTTTTTATAGGCATGCTCGCTTTTTGCCATGCCTGGATGCCACCTTGTAAGCTAAATACTTTTTCAAAGTCGTTATTACTCAGTAGACCGGCTATATGTCCAGATCGAGAACCACTTCGGCAATAAACAAGAACACTTTTCTTGTTATCAAGTGTCGATAATTTGTCTTTTACTTGCTTTAGGGGAATATGAACGTCCTTATCAATAAACCCTGATTTCCTTTCTTTGTCATCTCTAACATCTAAAATTATCAAGTCATCGTCGTCCATCAAGTTTATGGCTCCATTTACATCAACTACCTTGTATTTCTTTAACTTGTCTCCCATCACATTGACTAAAAACAGTCCAATCAGTATCGCCAAAGTTCCAGTAATTAGTAGCTGATCTTCAGCAAATAAGAAGTCTATTATTTCCATAAAATTTTCCTTTAATTATTTCTAGTTAAAAAATTGCTGAGCATCTGATGCCCATACTCTGTGAGTATAGATTCTGGGTGGAATTGAACCCCCTCAATCTCAAACTCGTTGTGCTTTATACCCATTATTTCATCCATTTCTCCATCACCATCTTGTGTCCAAGAGGTAACCTCAAGGCAATCAGGGAGGCTTGACTGCTCGGCAACTAAAGAGTGATAACGTGTAGCATTTAGTGGTGTGGTTAGTGTAGAAAATACACCTATACCAGTATGATAAACAGCCGAAACTTTGCCGTGCATGATTTTTTTTGCACCCACTATGTTTCCTCCGAATGCTTGGGCGATAGCTTGAAAACCTAAACATACGCCTAGAATCGGAACCTTACCAGCAAAATGATTTATTGCTTCTATTGAAATTCCAGCCTCATTAGGGGTGCACGGTCCTGGGGAGATAACTAAATAATCAGGTGAAAGTCTGTCAATTTCCTTTATAGTAATTTCATCGTTCCTGAACACTGTGACCTCTTGTCCCAGCTCACCAAAATATTGAACTAAGTTGTAGGTAAACGAATCGTAATTATCTATCATCAAAAGCATGACACATATCCTAATAAATTAAGAAGACTATTTTACCGCTAAAAAGGATGCGAAATTAAGACACTGAAAGTGACAAATGGTTTCACTAAAACCGGCAACTTCAAGCCTATTTAAGTGCGTTCTTTGACTGTCAGTGATTAAAATATTTTCTATTGCTTGACGTTTTTGTGAAATTTCTAATTCACTATAACCATTTGCACGCTTAAAATCTAAGTGAAGCCTGTTTATTTGTTGTTGTTTTTCTGCTTCATCGAAGTGAATTTTTTCTGATATAACTAATACGCCACCATCAACGAGTCCACTATATATATTGTTAATTAGTTTTTGCCTTTTCTCCATATCAATAAATTGTAAAGTCAAATTGAGAACAACAATGGAGGCATTTTCAAACCTGATGTCATTAATATCGCTACATACAACATCAAAATTTGATAACTTTTTAGTTAAGTTTGTTTTACATTTTCGCACCATCTCGATAGCATTATCAACTGCAATAATTTTATTATTTTTATGCACATTGTTAAGCCCTATGGCCAAAGATATAGCCCCTGTAGAAGCCCCTAAGTCATAATAGTTAGTATTGTCCCTGCCGTACGTTTTCACAATTAACCCAGTCATTTCTATCAAAGCTTGATAGCCAGGTACTGACCTTTTCACCATATCATCAAAAACTTCAGCGACCTGCTTATCGAAAACGAAATCTACTAAATCTGTGTTTTTGTGATAAATCTTGTCACGCATATAGTTGCTGAAGGAAAATTTCACATACCAATAATTTAGTATTCTTTATTTTAAATGTAGACCTTCTTGCCCAAGAATTGTTGTGGTTTCCAACTTCGAGTGGACCACGCTTGATTGTTGGGTCGTTGAAGAGTAACTCTCCCAAAGGCTTAGAGCCTATGGAAAGCAATTCTTTTGTGTCTGAATGTACTGGGATTATAGAGCGAGCGAAAACTACAGCCTGACTATCTCCCACAAGTTCCACCTCTCTAATGATAAATTTACTTGCTGAGCTGTCAAGCAGTGCCAATTCACAATCATAAGGAGTGCTTTGCTTTTGAGATAAAACTTTGACATTAAAGTTTATATATTTATCTCTAAGTTTAGCGGTTAGTGAACGATTATCTATTATCCACTCCAGAACACTATCGGGAATACTCTCCTTGCTATTTAGCAGTCGCCATTGAAATTTTTCTGGGTTAAACATAGAGAACTCATTTTACAAGATAGGGGTGCCTGCTAGATATAGATATTATCTATAGATTTAGGCGTTAGCGTAGTGAGCCTTGTCCTCATCAATCCATCTATTGATTAATTGTAGTTGTGTGGAATCATTAGAATTGAGGATTGACTGAGAGTAATAACCAACCTGTTTAAGTAGGTACGCATCACGCACTATATCTGCAATCCTCATGTTGGCAACTCCTGCTTGTTGGGTACCAAGAACCTCACCTGGCCCCCTGAGTTCTAAGTCTTTCTGTGCAATCTCGAACCCATCACTGCTCTGCCTTAATATATCAATACGTTGCTCAGCATTTGTGCTCAATGGGGGCTGATATAACAGAATACATATGCTACTCTGATTACCACGACCAACACGACCCCTGAGTTGATGCAATTGAGCCAACCCCAGCCTTTCAGAGTTCTCGATAACCATGAGTGAGGCGTTAGGTACATTGACCCCAACCTCAATGACTGTGGTGGCTACTAATACATCAATCTTTCCGGTCGAAAACTTACCCATAATGCTGGACTTTTCATCTTTATTCATCTTCCCATGGATTAGCACAACACAGAGTTCAGGGAGATTTGTTTGTAAGAAATCGTGAGTACTATTCGCAGACTCAGCCCTCAGAGCTTCTGACTCATCAATTAATGTGCATACCCAATATACCTGGTCTCCAGTCTTACAAACTTGCTTAATTTTGTTTAGTACTTCGTGCCTCCTTTGATTACTAATCGCTATAGTCTTGGTGGCAATTCTTCCAGGTGGAAGCTCATCGATAATAGAGCAATCTAAGTCAGCATAAGCGCTCATCGTAAGTGAGCGTGGGATGGGAGTAGCTGTCATCACTAATTGGTGTGGTGTGTTTTGGGCTTTTTGTGCAAGAGAGAGTCTTTGATGTACTCCAAATTTGTGTTGCTCATCAATAACCACCAGCCCAAGATTTTCAAAAGCAACACTCTCTTGAAACAATGCATGAGTGCCTATGACAATATTCGCTATACCGCTTTTTATTTTGTTAAGTTGCTCTTCTCTATCTTTAGCGTTCTGAGAGCCGGTCAAGAATGCAATATTAATTCCTAGAGGGTTTAGGTATTTTGAAAATCCTTGTAGATGCTGTGAGGCCAATATTTCTGTGGGTGCCATTATTGCAGCTTGAAACCCGTTTTCAATTGCCTGTAGGCACGTGAACACTGAGACTATGGTTTTTCCAGAACCTACATCGCCCTGTAACAATCTAAGCATAGGTTGAGCTGAGCTGATGTCTGTATTTATTTCACTAATGCATCGTTGTTGTGCTTTAGTTAATTTAAATCTTATAGACCTTAAGAGAGAGTCAGATAGCTCATTCTTTATATGAAAAGTATTCGATATTTGATTTTTTCGTTGCCTTTTTAATATAAGTAAACTTAGTTGGTGTGCACACAGCTCTTCGATTATGAGTCTTTGTTGTGCTGGGTGTTTAAATTGCATTATTTGCTCAATATTTTCCACCTCTTCTGGGTGATGAAGTGTATCAAGGGCCTGCCTCAGGGTCGGCATTGAGTTTTTTGATATGTCCTCTATATGGTCATTTATATTAGAATTTTGTATAGCTTCTAGTGCTATGTTTATCCATTTTTTTAATTGAACTTGGTGCACTCCAGAAGTGAGAGGATAGACCGGACTTAAGGTTTTTTCTATGAGGCTAGATTGGCCCTTTGAAACTAATCGATACTCAGGATGAAACATCTCCAAGCCATGCCTACCAATTTTTACCTCTCCAAAGCACTGAATTAAATCGCCCCTGTTGAGGGCTTGCTTTTGGTATTGATTAAAATGAAAGAAGCGTAACAGCAATTTCCTATTATCTGTATCTGACAAGTAACACAATAGTTGTCTTTGTTTTGTAGGGACCACTTCGATTCTATCAATTACAAGCTCAAATAAAGACTCCTCCCCAACCTTGGCCTGATTAATTGGTGTGAATCTTGTTTTATTTTGATAACGATATGGGAGGTGGAACAGTAAATGTTCCAGCCTGTATATACCTATTGAGTTTAATTTTTCTGCTGTCTTTGGGCCTAATCCGTTTAATAAAATAATCGGATCAGAAAGTTTGTGCACCCTGCTAGTAGCTATACTGGTCAGAGTCAACTACCATAACACCATCCATTTCAATTTGTGCACCTTTAGGCAGGTCTTTTATTCCAACAGCAGCGCGAGCTGGGTACGGCTCATCAAAGTAAGATGACATGATTTCGTTAATAATTGGAAAATTTGACAGGTCTGTCAAGTAAACATTCAACTTAACTATATCATTTAAGGTGCCACCTGACGCTATACAGACTTCAGATAAATTTTTAAATACTTGATGAACTTGATTGCTTATATCACCATCAACAAATTCCATTGTTTCTGGCACAAATGGAATCTGGCCAGACAAGTAAACAGTAGTTCCTCCAGAAACCGCAACGGCTTGAGAGTATGTTCCTATAGCAGCAGGTGCCTTGTCAGTAGAAATTATATGTTTTTGCATAGTGATTTATGTGTTTGAGTTAGTTATATTATATTAGGTATAAATTAGTTTTTGGAACAAACTACTTGAGACTATATGTCGAACTAATTTGCATGTATTGTTGATATGGAAGCATTTATACTTTGGTCAAGATAAAGAATCAGGTCGACGTTGTTTGTGTTCATTTCAAAGTCATCAGTAACCAGAGAAAAGCTTGCGTATTTATCTCCGTTACCTGGTCTAGGTAAATACCTGGACCATCACCAGATATATAAAATAGTGTTGATTTGGGGTCTACTAACTTTATCCTGGTGTAACCCCTCGCAACCTCTCAGAGCGCCTACGTAACAGCTCCATTACTGTTAATAGTATTATTGAAATCAACACTAGCACGCTAGCAACTGCAAGAATTGTTGGAGATATCTGCTCTCTAATACCGGAGAACATCTGTCTAGGTATAGTCCTCTGTTCTACATCAGCAAGAAATATAACTGCTACAATTTCATCAAGAGAAGTAATAAATGCAAACAGGGCGCCTGATATCATGCCAGGCATTATGAGTGGCATTATTACACGTCTAAAGGTTGTCCAGCTATGTGCTCCAAGGCTTTGAGATGCCTTAATAAGGTTTCTATCAAACCCGCTCAGCGTTGCTGTAACAGTAATAATAACAAAAGGTATACCCAAAGTTACGTGAGCTAAAATTAAACCGGTAAATGTTTTAGCTAGATTTATACTTGAATAAAAGAAAAACATGCCACTAGCAGTAATAACTAAAGGGACAATCATTGGAGATATTAGTAGGCTAGTTATAAGTGCTCTGTACGGCATTTCTGAGCGAGACAAACCGAGCGCGGCTATTGTGCCTAGTATTGTAGCGATAACAGCAGACATTGTTGCAATGAAGAACGAGTTTCGTGCAGAACGTATCCATTGTGCGTTATTCCACATATCGTTCCACCAGTCTTTTACTCCATTAGGGTCAACCATGCCGTTGTAAATAATGTCCTCATACCATCTAGTAGAAAATGCACTAGGGTCAAAACTGAGCATGCCTTGTGTGAATGTGAAGTACGGCTCAGCATTGAACGATAAAGGTATTATTATTAGTACTGGGGTAATTAGAAATATAAAAATAAAAGTGCAGATGGCCACAAAAATGTAGTGCCCAAGGTAGTCTGTTTTGCTAGCAAAGACTGGCAAAGGCTTCATAAAGTATAGCGGTATTAAGAACAGTACAAAAAAACTTATTGCTGGAGATATAGACCCTAAAAGTATAAATATACATATAGAAATGACTAGCAGAACAGCTATCCCTAAAACTTTTTCGCGTGTGAAAATAGTCATCGATTCGCTCCCATTAGCCAAACTTAAGATTATCGATACCGATAAGTTTATTGTACAGCCAGTAAAGAGCCAGCACAGTTACCAGAAGTATGGTTCCTAATGCAGCACCTAGACTCCAGTTTAAGGACTTTTGGATATGATAGGCTATTAAGTTAGAGATCAATAGACCATCCTCACCGCCAACAAGTGCTGGTGTTATGTAGTACCCGATAGCTAGAATGAACACTAATAGAGTTCCAGCCCCAAGCCCAGGAAGTGTTAAGGGAAGATAAACCTTCCTTAGTGCGTAAGATTTTGTTGCTCCCATTGACAGGGCCGCTTTCATATAAGTAGGGCTGATAGTTTTCATTACTGAGTACAGTGGTAGGACCATAAATGGCAACAAAATATGAACCATAGCTATGATGGTTCCAGTCTGGTTATAAATCATCTGCACCCTCCCATCATCAGAAAGGAACCCTAAAAACACTAGAATGTCATTAATGATTCCTTGTGTTTGGAGTATGGCAATCCATGCAGTGGTACGTACCAACAATGACGTCCAGAAGGGTAGTAAAACAAAAATCATCAATAGATTTGATTGACGAAGTGGAAGTATAGATAGTACGTAAGAAACAGGGTAGGCTAATATAATGCAAATAGCGGTTATGATTGCAGACAGTTTAATTGTCTTGATAAAATTTGACATATATATTTGATAGAGCTCATCTGCCTCTACAATGTTGCCTTGCTTGTCATATTTAAGGTCCATAGCTGCTAAATAAAATGCTGGAGTGATGTCCTTAGAGTTTCTCTTTAGGCTAAGCCATAAGGACGGGTTTCCCCATTTTTTGTTTAGCTTTAATAAAGATTCTTTGAATGGAGCTTTTAGCTTTTTGGCTTTACGAGCGGTAGAAGTAAAAAGACTCCTACTACCAGGTATATCATAATTAATGCGGGTAGCTAGATTACCAACAGTCTTACCAATTTGACGATTGCTTTTAGCAGTAACTAGGTCTTTAACAAAAACTTCAATTACAGACTCTGGAGGTAAGCCATTACCGTCCCATTGCTGGATAGCTATAGCAAAATTAGGTACCACGTTTGAGACAGTAGGGTTATTAACACTTCTCCAAAGCATCTGCCCTATAGGCATCACAAAACTAACCAATAAAAATATAACCAAAGGCATTGTTAGTAATAGGGCTCGCCTTTTTTGAGTCTTTGTGGCTTTTGCTAGCTTATCCTTGAGTGATATGCCGTCTTGCTCAATCAATTCTACTTTGGTTGACATGATTTATTTTTTTTAATAAAAAAAATATGTCGGCAGGCTAAACAACACCTACCGACATAAGAAACATTAAATTATCTAATGTTTATTTATTTTGCTAACCAAGCGTTAAAGCGTTCATTTAACTGGTCTTGGTTATCAGCCCAAAACTCAAAATCGTTCTGAAGAGCGTTCTTGAAGTTTTCAGGTGCTGTTGGCATATGACCAGCCATATCTAGGTCAGGCTGATTGTGATATGATCCAACAAGGGCTGCAGATGATTTACGAACCGGACCATAAGAAATCCAGCTAGCTTGATCTGCAAGTGCCTGAGTACCAGTAGAGAAATTAATAAAGTCTAATGTCTCAGCCATGTTTGAAGCACCCTTAGGAATAACCCAAAGATCTAAATCCCATACCTGGCCATCCCAAACAATAACGAAAGGCTTGCCTTCAGCAGCAACAGCGTTAAATATACGGCCATTGTATGCAGTAGTCATTGCAACCTCGCCATCAGCTAAGAGTTGTGGCGGTTGTGCGCCAGCTTCCCACCAGATAACAGAATCTCTGATTGTGTCAAGCTTGTCGAATGCGCGCTGTATGCCAGCTTCAGTATTCATTAAACCATACACCTCGCTCGCAGGTACACCGTCAGCCATCAACGCCATCTCTAGGTTAGGCTTAGGTCCTTTACGTAGACCACGCTTACCAGGGAATTTTGCAGTATCAAAGAAGTCGGCCATAGTTTCAACGCCACTCATCTTAGATCCATCGTATGCAAAAATTGTAGACCACACAATGTTACCAACAGCACATTCTGTTACTGTGCCTGGTAAAAAGTCATCAGCTGCAGAACTACCGTCCGCGCCATTAGGTAGTGCACTAGCGTCTATTGTTTCAAATAAACCCTCGTCACAACCTCGCACAGCATCAGATAATTCGACATCAACTAGGTTCCATGTCACATTACCAGCCTCAACTTGTGCTTTGACTTCTGCCAAACCTCCACTATAGTCTTCAGATACAACAGTGTTCCCTGAAGCTGCAGACCATGGTTTATGGTAAGCCTCAACTTGGGATTTGGTGTAAGCTCCACCCCAAGAAACAGCAGTGATTGATGCTGCTTGTACAGAGCCAGCTACCACCGCTACAGATACAGCACTAGTTAATAGTGCTTTTGATATAACTTTATTCATTTTATTCTCCTTTAAAAAAAAAATGCCTGCCCTATCCGTCAAGGGCAAGACAATCCTCCGACATCCATCCAATATTCACTTCTTTACCTTGCGCTAAAGATGTACTATCAGAGGAATTAGGAATTTTGACGATAAAATCGTCATCTCCACACACACTAAAGCGTGTACGAATATGGTCACCGTGGTAAATTAGTTCTTTTACCATGGCTGAATATGTGTTTGGTGTTCTGTCTTCTGCAGGAGAGATAAAAATTCTCTCAGGTCTTAGTGATAGTGTGGTTCTCTCACCTACCGCATTAACGTTAACCTTTGTAGCAACTACAATGTCACCAGAATCGGTCTTAACTGTGGCTTTGTCGCCATTGATGGCTTTAACAGTACCCATTAAACGGTTATTTTCTCCAATAAAGTTTGCCACAAAAGCATTGTCAGGTCTTTCATATAGGTTGGATGGAGATGCACACTGTTGAACTACCCCATCGTCAAATACTGCTATCCTGTTTGACATTGTTAATGCTTCGGTTTGGTCATGCGTAACATACATGACTGTGATTCCTAGTCTTTCGTGAAGGTGCTTGATTTCATATTGCATCTGTTCACGTAAATTTTTGTCTAGCGCCCCGAGAGGTTCGTCCATTAATACAAGTTCAGGATCAAAAATTAAAGACCTAGCAACTGCAACTCGTTGCTGTTGGCCACCGGATAATTGTGCTGGGCGACGGCTTCCAAACTCTTTAAGCCTTACCATATCTAGAGCTTTACTAACCCTTTCTTCTCTCTCACTCTTGCTTATGTTTCTAACCTCTAAAGGAAATGAAAGGTTTTCTGCAACTGTCATGTGTGGGAATAGGGCGTAGTTTTGAAAGACCATACCGATACCCCTTTTGTGTGGGGGTACATTATTTATCGGTTTACCATTTAGGTATATTACACCGTTGGTTACAGGTTCAAACCCTGCAAGCATCATCAAACATGTAGTCTTACCTGAACCGGATGGTCCTAGCATAGTTACAAATTCGCCATGCTCAACTTTAAGGTTAAAGTCCTTAACCACAAGGATTTCTCCGTCATAGCTTTTTTGTACATTCTCAAATTGTACCAGTGGTTCGGCTTTACTCATACTCCCCCTGTATATATAGAAACAGAAAACTCATACATATAGGCTAAATAGCCAATAAATAGATATAAAGTAATTGTTTCTAACAGTAAATTATATTGTATACATTTATCTAGCCATATATACAATATTTTTTTATAGGCAAAATAATACCCATTGTTGACTGTTTAGTCAAACGTGAATTGTTTTTTTTTGCTGGGGCCGCAAAACTGCAGTATCTGATTTAACGGATGATGAGTTTGAAACTACCATAGATAGTTTAAGGACTATGCTCCAAACTATGGAGGAGTTTACTAATAATAAATAATCTTTTAATCCCTCTTTTATTTTGGACTCCTGATTTAAATCAAGGATAAAAAAACTTCCCCTTAAGATAATGTGTTGTAATTGAAACTCTTAAGGGGACTAATGTTAACTACATTACATACCGAAGATACGCTACTACAAGCCAATAAACATGATTTAAACGGCCGATCAGTTTCGATAATATCCAATGCCTTTAGGCTCACATCTATTATCAGAAATTATGCAGAAAAACATGTATTCAAACAGTTTAATCTGTCGTTTTCGGGTTTTGTGGTTATGTGGGTTTTATGGGTTTGGGGAGACTTGGAGACTGCTAAATTAGCAAAAAATGCCGGAATTGCAAAAAGCACATTGACAGGTATTTTAATAACATTAGAAAAACACGGTTATTGCCAAAGACTCTCTCACCCTAGTGATGCTAGGCGTGTTGTTGTCCATATAAGTAGCACCGGTGAAGAGCTTATGGAAAAAGTCTTTTCTAAATATCATGAGATTGAAGATGTTGCAGTATCTGATTTAACGGATGATGAGTTTGAAACTACCATAGATAGTTTGGGAACTATGCTCCAAACTATGGAGGAGTTTACTAATAACAGTAAGTAGCCATATTTTAAGTAATGCTATAATTTGGCGAAACAAAGTATCCTAAAAGCGTGAACCCACATAGCTAACCTGGTACCGCGCTTGAGACAACCATTCTGGGTTTAGCTCTATACCCCAGCCTGGTTTATGATTCATTAACAGCTTACCTTCAACTATTTTGAAGCTTGGCGAAAATATTCTGTCTTGCCAAGGATAATAATCTAAACCCTCAATTGAAAACTCTAAATACTTACCTGGATTAGGGATAGCGCCCATAATGTGTGCAGAAAATAATGTCACCAGGGATAGGTTAGCGGAATGCAGGGTTACAGGTAATTGGGCTTTTTGGGCTAACTTAACAACCTCTAGGGTTCGAGTAACACCGCCCATATAACAGACATCTGGCTGTACTATATTTACCACCTGGGTATCTATCATGTTCTTCCAGATACGCATATCGTTGTCCTGCTCACCACCACTTATATCAATATCTAATGCATCTTTAACTTGACGTGTCCATTCAGGCTTCCAATATGGACAAGGCTCTTCGAGATGACTGACGCCATATTCTTGTAGCATATACCCAACTTCAATAGCTTTAGTTGGTGTGTAGGCGCTATTAGCATCCACCAGTAGAGCTACATCATCACCTAAAACCTTGCGCACTTGTTTCACAATAGCCTCAGTACGACCTGGCCATTGATCCAAATCATGTCCACACTCTCTCCCTATACGAAATTTGAAAGCTTTATAACCATACCTCTCTTTAAGCTCTAGAAAGCGTTCAGCTTCGGCCTCAGGTGTAATCTCACGTTGCATACTCGAAGCGTACACTGGTACGGAGTCAGGATTACCGCCCAAAAGTTGGCAGACACTCTTGTTAGCTCTCTTGGCGTGAATATCCCAAAGAGCGGTATCCAATCCACACAAACCACGATAAAGATAGGTGC